>Ga0307947_1003805_pt1 | contig 12048 bp, 18 predicted proteins | sample OrgLakmetagen232_FD_201840 | JGI IMG/M metagenome (GOLD analysis project Ga0307947, IMG submission 201840) | Saline water microbial communities from Organic Lake, Antarctica - #232 | ecosystem: Environmental > Aquatic > Non-marine Saline and Alkaline > Saline | place: Antarctica: Organic Lake...
GCTGTAGGCATATGATTTGACATGTCTCAGCACGTTCTCCTTACTGTTGCTCGACCACTTCTTTGCCGCCATCTTATTTTTTTTGCTGTAGGCATATGATTTGACATGTCTCAGCACGTTCTCCTTACTGCTGCCTGCCGTTTTTTGCTGCAGGGCACGGGGAACGACAACAGCCCCTGCGCGCTCTTTGACCGTCTGTTTGACTCTAGCCTAAAAAAGAGGGTGGACAAGATGGGCCTCGATCCCTTGCGTGTCGCCGCGCAATGTGCCGACATCATTAACTACATTCACCAGCGGCAGCTTTGCGCTCGGAGTCAGCCGCGCTATGCTGCAAATTTTATCAAAAACCTGCAAGCATACGCTTCGACCATGTTTGATGGGAAGGCCGAGATTCTGCAAGCAGGCACCAACCTGGCCGAGCATGTTGATCAGAAACGTCTGGAGGAGCTGAGATGTGTCCTGGGGCCTTTGTTGGACGGCCACCAAGACCAGAAACCGCGTCAGCAGGCAAGCTGTGTTCCGTGCATGTCCTGTGCAAGTGTGTATGTGTGTGTGTGTGTTTGTGATGTGTGTGCGTGTGTGTATGTGTGCGTGTGTATATGTGAGCGCGTACCTGCGTGAGTGCGTGCGTAATGTGTGCATGAGGAAGTGTGTGCTTGCATGCCTGTATGCGATGTATTGTGTGTACTTGTGTATGTGTGTTAGTCGTAAGCAGGGAAAACTTGGCTTGCCAGGTGGCCCTCCAGCTTGTCAACGGCTTTGTGTTCATAGGAATTTGGTAAATTTTTGCAATTTTCCAAGGCGTGCTTCTATGACTCGTTATGGTGGAAAATTGGGGGGCAGGCCTAAAATGGCAAGCCGCGAGTAGTGAGTGCTCCATGTAAGAAGTCAAAGATTGCTGATCTTGCCATCTGGGTTTGTAAGGAGTTGAAGATTGTGCTTGCCGTCTGGGAGTGTAAGGAGTCGAAGATTGCTGATGCTTGCCATCCGGGTTACGTAGGGAGTCGAAGATTGCTGATGCTTGCCATCTGGATATGTAAGGAGTTGCAGATTGCAAATTGCTGTATTTGCCATTGGGATGAGTTTCCTTAAAGGGTCTGGAAGAGGTTTCAGGACGAGTTCAGCACAAGGGCCTCTTGTTGGATGGTGCTTTAACTTGCTGAGCCAGATCTTTTCAGATCAACTTTGAAGTATGAAGGACGCAGGTGTTGCTCAATAAGGCAACGAACGAATGAGCACAAAACCACACACACAGACACACACACACATACACACACAAAAACACACACACACACACACAAATTACGTGCGACGCTGTTGGCAGAAGCATCGATTTTCCCGAGTGTGCGGACGGACGCAGCGCACATAATCAGCTTTACCCGACCCTGTCACGATGGACAGGGCCCGTCTCCTCGTACCCCTTTATGCCTGACCTTAACGATTGCGAAAGGATAGGTTGCAAATGGATTTCCGCCAGCCACATTTTTCTGTGCCTTTATGCACGCCTCCCTTCAAGACCACACACACACAGACACACACACACAAAAACACACACATCCATGCGCGTACAACACACACACACATGAACATACGTACATCCATATACGCTTGGCACACATACACAGGAGTCCATGGACGTGGAGGATGGGGTACATGAGATGGAAGAAGATGACGATGATGATGATGATGATGATGATGAAGATGATGATGAAGATGAAGAAGAAGAGGTGGAGGGTGAGGAGCAATCCCTCTGGCCGGCACCAAGGAGTAGCCCCAACGTTTTTTCCCCACAGATCTTTGATCCCTCACAAAGAGAGAAGAGGAGGAAAATGGCAGCAGACACGTTGCCAGCCACGTCCAGCCACGAAGACCACAAAGCTGCTGCCGAGCTCAGGGCGTACGTGGCGATGTTGGAGTTCAAGCTCCATGATGCAAAACAAAAGCTGCAGCGTGCCCACCCAGGCGTGGACCAGGTGAGGGAAAGCGTGCTTTTACGTGCCCATGACATACACACACAGCACAAAACACTGACATACACGTGCACACATACACACACGCGCATGCTTGTACGTGCCCATGACGTACACACACAACACATAACACTGACATACATGTGCACACATACACACACGCGCACACACACGCAGAAACACACATGCAACACGCAAACACACACACACACGCACGTAGGCACACACAACACACGAGCCCTTCATCAGTTGTGTGACACAGTGAGAATGTTGGGCTCGATGACGCACCCTTTCTAATTCATTCAAGCATAATGCACTCCCTTTTTGATGCATACCTATACAAGCTCAGGTGCAACAATCCATCAATCACTTCCTGGACGTAAATCATGGACGGCTGCACGCACACTGCCAGCACCATAAAGCCCTGCATTCTGAATGTGTAGCAACGTGAGCTCAGGGCCACACGCCCTCACTTGAGGCTCAGCAAACTTGTCACTCTCGTAATGCACACCTCTGCATTGGTGTCAAGTCCATAATGCACTTGTTTGCAACAGTGTCATATCCGTGACGCACACGTCCGCAACGGTGTCAAATCCGTGACGCACACGTGTTTGCAACGGCGTCAAATCCGTAACGCATGTGTTTGTGACCGTGTCAAGTCCGTGACGCACACGTCCGCAACGGTGCCAAGTCCGTTATGCACACGTGTTTGCAACGGTGTCAAGCCGTATCACATGTGTTTGCGACCGTGTCAAATCCGTGACGCACACGTCTGCAACGGTGTCAAATCCGTAACGCACGTGTTTGCAACGGCGTCAAGTCCGTAGCGCATGTGTTTGTGACCTTGTCAAGTCTGTGACGCACATGTTTGCAATGGTGCCACGTCCGTTATGCACACATCCGCAACGTTTTCAAGTCCGTAGCGCACACGTCTGCAACGGCTTGAGTTGGCCAAAACCATGCAGTTGATAAACACAAATCAGATAGGCCTCTTTAAGATAACCACGTCGAACCATTGTAAGAGTAAATACATATCAATTGGGCAACCTTCGTTGCTTCCACCTTTTCACCATCCTATCGGTAAATACAGGTCAGATGGGCAGTTTTGCTTATCTCTTATTACATTTGAACCTTATTGCTCAGGCTCTCAAAGAGAATGTGCTGTGCGCAAAGTCTGCCACGACTGACTCCTCTTCTGTACGCACTGTCACATCCTTCTTCTGTATGCGCTGTCACATCCTTCTTCTGTATGCGCTGTCACATCCTTCTTCTGTATGCGCTGTCACATTCCTCTTCTGTATGCGATGTCACATCCTTCTTCTGTACGCACTGTCACATTCCTCTTCTGTACGCACTGTCACATCCTTCTTCTGTATGCGCTGTCACATCCTTCTTCTGTACGCACTGTCACATTCCTCTTCTGTACGCGCTGTCACATCCTTCTTCTGTATGCGCTGTCACATTCCTCTTCTGTATGCACTGTCACATCCTTCTTCTGTATGCGCTGTCACATTCCTCTTCTGTATGCACTGTCACATCCTTCTTCTGTATGTGCTGTCAAATTCCTCTCGCTGAACGTGGACAGATGAGTATTTGATGGTTTGCTTGGTGTGTGCAGATAGTTGTTTGATAATTTTCTTGGTGTGTGCACATAAAGCTGAGGGCTGTGTGTATGTGGCCAGCCGCACGTTGCTCACCTGTCCACAGGACGCGCATTTTCACCTTCACTGCAGTGCCTTTGCTTTCACGCAAGGCCTCAAGTCAGTGTCCGCCGCAGAGCACATGACCAACATTACGTGCACACACACACACATACACACACACAATGTTGGGTGCCCATATTTCTGCAACACTCCTCACCGCCCTCACTGCCTTTGCTTTCACGCAGGACCTCACGTCAGTGGTCGCTGCGCAGCACATGACTTAACACTACGTGCGCCCATTTTTCTACAACACTCCTCATTTCCGCCTTCACTGCCTTTGCTTTCACACAGGACCTCACTCAGTGGCCGCTGCGCAGCACATGATTTAACACTACGTGTACCATATTTCTACAACACTCCTCATTTCCGCCTTCACTGCCTTTGCTTTCACGCAGGACCTCAAGGCAGTGGCTGCTGCACAGCACAAGATGAGCCAATTGGAGCTGGGAGGCATGACACAGGCCGCGCCCCATGCCACGCTTGACGAGAATGCAGCACAGCGAGTGGAGCAGGCAGCCATACAGATGTGGGATGAGGGGCAGCAAGACCAGGCGGTGCATGCCCTCAAAACCGTGACTGACACGTTGTTTTCCATGCACCCTTCCAAGGTGAACTCACAGCCCTGTACGGAAAAAAAAAAGGACCGGGCGAGCTGCTTCATCCTCTTATGCGTTAGGGGAACTTGTTATGTATAGGGTTGGCCAGAACCGTATATGTACGTATATATACACCGTATATTTGGTGATTTCCAAGCCAAAAATACCATATGTACACCGTATACATATGGTTCTGGCCAACCCCAATATGTACCTGCAACATGTGAAATAAAAGATAGGAGACGCTGGAGGTACATGCTTGGTCCATCGCTGTCTTGCAGTGTTTTGGGTCTTAAGAGGATTCAGACCTCTCGTCTGCCCCAATCTATTCAGTACTCTGGCACGCATGCGCTGCTGCACACACGCACACGCACACACACACATTCACATACGCACATACGCACACACATTCACATACACACACGCACACACACATACGCACACACATACACACACGCACGCACACACACATGCGCACACACATTCACATACACACACGTACACGCATACCTCTACTCCCCCTGTCCATACGCAGGTACCTCTCCTGCTCCGGCTGCTTGAGTTCTCCGTCCTGCAGCTGAGCCTGCACAACACCCCCCCAAGACAAGCCGCCTGCCAGGAGCTCGTGCTTGACCTCTCAGCGCTGCTCCGAAGCCACCCCGACTGTACTGCCAGTAGCACCGTCGCCTGCAGCACCTCTACCTTGAGCACTGACGCCTGCAGCACCGACAGTAAGACTGGCATGCACACCTCAGGAGGTGGTGATGCTCACAACACCAGCAGCGGCAGCAGCACCCCCTCCCTGATCTCCCTCCGCCGCCGCTTCCTGTTTTGGTCTGGGCGATTGCAGGTGCTTGCCTCAGTGCTCGCTCGTTACACGCATCATGCCCTTTTGCGCACACACAGCTTGTTGCCGTCCTTCCGCTGTCACTGCTCCCAACTTCACGCCGCAGTCTGAAATAGATGGTCTGGGCGATTGCAGGTGCTTGCCTCAGTGATCGCTCGTTACGCGCATCATGCCCGTGCACACAGCTTGTTGTTGTCCTTCCGCTGTCTCTGCTCCCAACTTCACGCCGCAGTCTGGAATAGGACCCACTCCCGACCACCAAGCCAACACCGAAAGGCTGGCTGTGCAGCTGGTGTTGCTGTTGCTGTGTACTTCTGCTCATGTGTTGTGGTAGTAGATCAATACCCTTGTCATGTAACTAGGCTTCTATGTGCAGTTGCAAAATGAGCTAGGCACACGAAAACATGCAACTGCTGCTGCGGTTGCATGACTATTTGTGTCTTATGACCATTTATGTGTTGCATGACTATTTGCACTATGTGCAGCTGCAAAATGAGCTAGGCACACGAAAACATGCAACTGCTGCTGCTGCTGTTGCATGACTTTCTGTGTCTTATGACCATTTATGTGTTGCATGACTATTTGCGCTATGTGCAGCTGCAAAATGAGCTAGGCACACGAAAACGTGCAACTGCTGCTGCTGTTGCATGACTATTTGTGTCTTATGACCATTTATGTGTTGCATGACGGTTTGCGCTGCTGGAGGCTGCGCGTGTCAGGCAAGCCAGTACGCAATCAAGTGTCAATATGCAAATATATAAAGACAGCAGAGCAGCTGCAAAGAAAGGAAATGTGCATCTTAGCTGCTGCTGCTGATGTAGGTTGCGCTGGGCAGGCACGCTGATGCTGCCTCCAGGTGTACGTCTGCTGTGGGTGCTACAAATCAAAGTCATTAATAGCGTGCGTTACCTGCTGCTGATGATGTAGGTTGCACTGGGCAGGCATGCTGATGCTGCCTCCAGGTTTACGTCTGCTGTGGGTGCTGCGAAGCAGGGGGGCGGAGACCTGGCACGCTGCTTGGTCGAGGCGGCTGAGGCGTACCATACGCAGGTAGGAGACGGGGTACCACTGCATGCAAATTATGCTTTAAAATTATTGAGTGCTAATTACTTGAGGTGAATAATACTGAGTGCAAAAATAAATTCACCAATGAATGTATGTGTATATATATATATATATATATGTATGTATGTATATGTGTGTATATAAATTATGGAGTGCTAATTGCTTGAGCCAAAAAATACTGAGTGCAAAAATAATCACCAATGAATGTATGTGTATATATATGTATGTATGTGTATGTGTGTGTATATAAATTACTGAGTGCTAATTGATTGAGCCAAAAAATACCGAGTGCAAAAATAATTACCAAAATCGCTGACTGCAAATAAATCCACTAGACCTCTTGAGTGCAAATAGGTTCACCACAGTTATTGAGTGCAAATAATTGACCAGGATTCCTGGGTGCGAATTCTTGACTAGGTGGTGGAAAAACAGCTAATGTGTGCGTCATGTAATGATGGAGGGGGCAAAGACTGCTGATACGTGCACGTGTTGATCAACACCACATGCAAGTTGTGAAGCAACACACCACACAAGTTGTGAGCAACACACTACGCATGTTGTTAAGCAACATAACACACAAGTTGTGAGCAACACACCACGCATGTTGTAAGCAGCACACCACACAAGTTGTGAGCAACACACCACGCATGTTGTTAAGCAACACACCACACAAGTTGTGAGCAACACACCACGCATGTTGTTAAGCAGCACAACACACAAGTTGTGAGCAACACACCACGCATGTTGTTAAGCAACACAACACACACCACACGGGTGAGCACACCAGCAGTGCCGGTAGGGTCAAGGACTGCGTTGATGGACACACAAGCAGGACCTCTTGGTATGCACACACACACAACACACACACATGCGCGCACACAACACACACACAACATGCGCACACACACACGCACGCACACACACAGGCCAAACGCCTTGACGCAGCAAAAGCACTGAGCCCCGCTCTGGATGCTGCAATGCGCAGCCTTGAGCACGCATTCGAGGCTGGAAGCCGGATTCACATCATCCGTGCTGCAGTGCTGGGTGCATTCATTCATACCACCAAGGCGTCGGCCGCAAGTGGTCCAGGTAGGGTGGAATGGTCCTTTGCGTATTATGTTGGGTTTGTGCTAGCGTACGTAGGTGTGTGTGGGTGTGTATCATTATGAAGGGTGCGCTTATTCAGGGAGATTGTGTGTGTGTGTGTGTGTGTGTGTAGGGGCTTTGACAATGTGTTGTTGTGTAGGGTGCGGCCATCCATGCCGCCTAAGTGTTTCAGGATCGCAAGCAATTCAGGAATTGTGTGTGTGTATGCGTGTGTGTGTATGTGTGTGTATTTGTGTGTTTGTGTGTGTGTGTGAAGGGAGTGTGAGCAACTGGTTGTGTGGTGCTGTGTGACACCTGTCAATCACATGCTAGGGGAAAAAAGACAAACGTCCACACCGCCAAGTTGTTAGCTAGCTACAGCTTAGGACACAGAGGGTGGCTCTTGAGTGTAGCCTTGCTCACTTTCTTATGAATGACATGCTACGTGTTCACTGCCTTGGACAAATCCCATTGTAAAACTCTCATACACACTCTCTCTCTCTCTCTCTCTCTCTCTCTAGCTCTCTCTAGCTCTCTCTAGCTCTAGCTCTAGATCTAGCTCTCTAGCTCTCTCTCTCTCTAGCTCTCTCTCTCTCTCTAGCTCTCTCTCTCTCTCTCTCTCTCTCTCTCTCTCTCTCTCTCTCTCTCTCTCTCTCTCTCTATCTCTATCTCTAGCACATTGCCTTTTGGTAACCCTGCAGCCCCAACACACACATGTGCATGCACACCCTCACACGTACACATACATACTATGCAGGAGGGCAGGCTTCTGTGTTGCTGTACATCCTTGACCTGAATCTAATTTCATCTGATTTACACACATACACACATGTACACACACGCACAACATTTGCAGGAGGGCAGGCATCTGTGCCACTGTACATCCCTGCGCTGCAATTGCACGTGCTCGCTTTGAAGCAGCTGCGCGACTCTGTGCCTGTGGAATTGAGCGTGAAAAGGTACAAAATTTAAAATTTAAAATGTAAACAGCAGCTGCACGACTTCCTGCCTGTGGAATTGAGCGTCAAAAGGTAAGTAGCCGCAGTTTACACAGGCACAGTTGGTGACTCCATGCCTGTGGAATTGAGCGTGAAAACGTAAGCAGCAGCTATCCTGCGCAGTTTATACAGGCACAGTTTGGCACATACATAGACACATGCTTCCGTGAGCACATGCCTGTGGAATTGAGCGTGAAAAGGTAAGCAGCAGCTATACCCCGCGCAGTTTACACAGGCACAATTTAGCACATACATAGACACATGCTTCCGTGAGCACACGGGATCTCTGCACGTACTCGTACATTTTTGCTCGCACTTTTTATTTTACGGAAATGCGTACGCACAAGCACACTGCTCGCTGCTCACGTACTTGGCACACTTGTCCACAGTTTCGTGTCATACGTACGCACACAGATGTGCGTGCGTGCGTGCGTGCGTGCATGCACATGCTCTATGTACACACATACACAGGGTTGGCCAGAACCATATATGGCTATGGCCAGAACCATATATATACGGTGTAATACGGTATTTTGGCAGGGAAATCACATCGACATATACGGCCATATACGGAACATATATACGGTTCTGGCCAACCCTACATATGCACGCGCATCTATCCATGCAGGAGATGATGACGGGGCAATACCGCTCTGTGTGCACTCTTGTCACGCAAAGCCTCTGCACGTCACTGCGTTGCACGAACGCACATACCGAACACGCATATTTGCCGTGCATGTGCTCTGTCTTTGCATGCCACCTATATGCCCTAACACACGCATTCGCACGCTCAATACGCTCACACAGTGCGGAGATAATGGTGAAGCAGTGCCGCGGCGTGCTCAGTCTTGTGAAGCCTCTGTTCGTCAATGAGGGTGCTGGTGCTCAGTCCAATCCGGTAAGATGAGATGCCTGGTCACAAGTAGAAGGAGAGCGGTGTCTGTGCGTGCATGAGTGTGTGTGTATGTGTGTGTGCATGTGTGCTCGGGTTTGTGTGTGTATGTGTGTGTATGTGTGCTCAGGTTTGTGTGTACAGCCCTGAGCTGCAATTCATCATTGATCAGTGTGTGTGTGTATGTGTGTGTGTATGTGTGCTCGGGTTTGTGTGTACAGCCCAGAGCTGCAAATCATCATTACAGAACAACGTAGCGGCTTACCTACGTGGGCCCCCTTTGTTTGCAGACATATTGCATTAAAGGTGGAGTGGCATATTTTGCATTACAGGTGGAGTGGCATATTGCATTAAAGGTGGAGTGGCATGTTGCATTACATGTGGAGTGGCATGTTGCATTAAAGGTGGAGTGGCATATTTTGCATTAAAGGTGGAGTGGCATGTTGCAGTAAAGGTGGAGTGGCATGTTGCATTGAAGGTGGAGTGGCATGTTGCATTAAAGGTGGAGTGGCATGTTACATTACAGGTGGAGTGGCATGTTGCATTACAGGTGGAGTGGCATATTTTGTTATAAAGGTGGAGTGGCATGTTACATTACAAGTGGAGTGGCATAATTTGCATTAAAGGTGGAGTGGCATGTTGCATTACAGGTGGAGTGGCATGTTGCATTGAAGGTGGAGTGGCATGTTGCATTAAAGGTGGAGTGGCATGTTACATTACAGGTGGAGTGGCATGTTGCATTAAAGGTGGAGTGGCATGTTACATTACAGGTGGAGTGGCATGTTGCATTACAGGTGGAGTGGCATATTTTGTAATAAAGGTGGAGTGGCATGTTACATTACAGGTGGAGTGGCATGTTGCAGTAAAGGTGGAGTGGCATATTTTGTAATAAAGGTGGAGTGGCATGTTGCATTAAAGGTGGAGTGGCATATTGCAATTAAGGTAGAGTGGCATGCACGCTCCTTTTGCTCGACAAGAAAGCGTCTCCAAAACTGATCAGCTGGCATTACATTGTGTGGTTTCCCTACAGGGATTTGTGGTAGAGGTCGAGCGAGTCTTGCAAGCAGCAGAGCGCACGATGGCCTCAGCCAAGGTGGGAGAGGGGATGCAACTTCATATGCCATCCTGATACGTTGTAGCATAAGCCATCCTGATACGTTGTAGCATATGCCATCCTGACACGTTGTAGCATAAGCCATCCTGACACGTTGTAGCATATGCCATCCTGACACGTTGTAGCATAAGCCATCCTGACACGTTGTAGCATAAGCCATCCTGACACGTTGTAGCATAAGCCATCCTGACACGTTGTAGCGTAAGCCATCCTGACACGTAGCATAAGCCATCCTGACACGTTGTAGCGTAAGCCATCCTGACACGTAGCATAAGCCATCCTGACATGTCTTAGACGCGTGTGTTTGACAGCTCGTCGCTGGGCACGTGTGCGATGTTTCACACTTCCTCACGCTCAGGCTCACACGTATTTGCACACACACATGCACACACATACGCACACGCACACACTCAAACGTGCACACACACACTCGCGCGCACACAGACACACACATGCACACACATACACACATACACACACGCACATACACACACTCACAAGCCGACCCGACCCTTGCGCGCACAGACACAAGAGCAGGTGCAGGTCCTCAGCTGCGGCATCGATTGGCTGGAGCGATCCACTGCGAGCATCCAGGCCACTGTAGATGCACTTGCGAGGGACACAGAGTGGGTGCAGAGCTTGCCTGCCGGTGGTGAGCCTGCATTGCCTGCTGCTCAGCCAGTGGGTGTGAGTCGGAGCAGCGTCATGGCGCACCTGAGCGCTCAGAGGCAGGTGCTGGCGGCGCACTGGAAGAACTTCAGTGGGGCAGGTGAGGGAGTGAAAGGAGGGATTGTGTGCGTGTGCGTGTGTGTTTGCCTTTTGTGCGTGTGTGTGTGTTTTCCTTATCTGCGTGTGTGTGTTTGCCTTTTGTGCGTGTGTGTGTGTGTGTGTGTGAGAGAGCCAGAAGCGTGTCATGCTTGCGTTCAGTGTCAAATTGCTTGCTAGGGGGTAACCTGTGTGTTTGCAGAGTTTTTATGCATATGACTTGACCTCATAAGCACATAGAGAGCACTCTGCACATGAGGTTTAGTCAGATGTCGATACATCACCTGATGGACCTCGACATAGAAGCCCCCACTTCACTTCCACACCCCCCTTGCCCACTTCTCCCTTCGAAACAGGCTTTCGTGGAGTGCCCATCCCATCAGATGAAACAGCAGAAGAGCGCAAACTGCGAGAGTCCCTCACCCAAGATGTGTACCACTTCTTTGAGGAGGCCGGCAAACCACTGTTGGGCTCCGCCGGCCAAGCACAGGCACCACCTGGCCCATTAAGGTGAGCTCTTGAATCCCAGCAGCAGCACCTGCAGTGATCCTGCTTGCACTTGCATGCCTGCTCGTTGCAAGGAATGATATGTTAAAATCATCTGAGAAACAAGAGGGGGTGTCGCTACACTCATTTTGTAGAGGGCCTGTTCTTCTTGACTGATTTCGCTTCTAATTCACCCGTGCCCCCAATCCCTCTCCTATAACCACCCCTGTCAATCACACGTGGACACGAACACACACAATCACGCGGAGACACAGATGCACACAAACACACAAACACGCACAGGGCCCCACCATCCTTCAGCCCCAAGATGCACGCTTTTGCTCAAACAGTGGCCTTCAAATTGTACATGGGAGCAAGGAACAAGGTACGCTGCTCAAACCTTGGGTCAGTGTCTTGGCCTTGATCTGTTGCCCGAATGTTTTACTCAGCCAAAGCGCGTGCATGGGTGCAATGCCTTTGCATATAAGCTTACAACACGTTTTGCAGTGTAATGCCCTGCATTTTG
>Ga0307947_1003807_pt1 | contig 12040 bp, 20 predicted proteins | sample OrgLakmetagen232_FD_201840 | JGI IMG/M metagenome (GOLD analysis project Ga0307947, IMG submission 201840) | Saline water microbial communities from Organic Lake, Antarctica - #232 | ecosystem: Environmental > Aquatic > Non-marine Saline and Alkaline > Saline | place: Antarctica: Organic Lake...
CTTCCTTTACCACGTGTAAACACATTATCTTTTTTTGGCCTAAAAAGGCCCTTCCTTTACCACGTGTAAACACATTATCTTTTTTTGGCCTAAAAAGGCCCTTCCTTTACCACGTGCCTACATGCAACAGTCTGCATGAGCCGGGACTCCTGATTGATGTGAGCTATGGCAGCTCTGCACCAACGCACGCACACACACACACAAACACATGCATCTTGCAGGAATGACATGTTTACACACGACTTAGTCACACAACACCTGAATCACACACACACACACACACACACACACACACACACACACTCACACTCCTTGCAGTAATCACCGGCCCCTGTTTGACGTGAGTACCGAAGACATCACTACTGCGTTTGCGGCATTTGGCAAGAGCGCCTCAGGAAGCAGACTGAGTCGGGACGCTTTGCTGTCCCTGCTCCAGCAGCTGGGTGAATCTATGCCCAGGAATGAGATCAAGGAGTCTTTGCAGGTGCGGATGCAGATGCAGATGCGGTGAATAATTTATGGTTCATGATCTGTGTTGGCAGGTTTTGTGGTTTGCTCCAGCAGCTGGGTGAATCTATGCACAGGAATGAGATCAAAACGTATTTGCAGGTGCGGATGCGGATGCAGATACGGTGTATATTGTATATTTCATGGTTCATGATCTGGGTTGGCAGGTTTTATGGTTTGCTCCAGTAGCTGGGTGAAAATTGCACAGGAATGAGATCAAAAAGTATTTGCAGGTGCAGATGCAGATGCAGATGCAGATACGGTGTGTGATTCATGATTCATTACCTGGGTTGGCAGATTTTGTGGTCTATGCAACCAAACGGTCTATGATTCAGGTGGGCCGTAGTGCCCCTTTTCAAGTAACATTTTTCACTTTTGTGCAGTCTGGCGTCATTACGATTGCTCGTACAATGCTCTAACAATACACGGGTTTCATAAAAAAGTCACCTCGTTTGCGGGTGTGAGGCAGTTCCAGAGGCAGTTGCAAATTTCTTGTGTGATGAATAGAAATGGAAACTTTTTCAAGTCTTTTTAGAAAGTGACAAGCAAGGTTCAGGCAGGCCTTACATGATCTACATCTACAGCCGCCACACGTGGTTTCTAACCCTCGACTTAGTAGAAGTGAAAAGCACAGTACGCTGATAAAGCTCAAGGTACCTTCTACTGTGAACATGACGTGGGCGCCCGTTGCAGGCTTTCAAGTGGGCCCCTTGCGTGAGCATTAACTGCGAGTCTTTCCTTCGTATATTGTCACGCCCACACTTTCCTAATCCATGCCAAAACTGTACACACCATAGTGTCATTTTACTTTTTACTTTTAAACCGTCATTCCCAATCAGGGGCAGCCAGCGCCAGATCCTGTGACATTGACTTTCATATTTAATTTTACGCTGTCACGCCCAATTAGGGGCAGCCAGCGCCAAATCGTGTGACAAGCTTAAAACTTGATGTGACGGTGATTTGATAAGACAATACGCTGATATGTGTCAGGTTTGACTTACAGCTTACAGGTTTGACTTACAGGTTTGACTTACCTTACACTTACAGGTTTGACTCCTTACACCAGTCAGGTTTGACTTACAGGTTTGACTTACCCTACACTTACAGGTTTGACTCCTTACACCAGTCAGGTTTGACTTACAGGTTTGACTTACCCTACACTTACAGGTTTGACTCCTTACACCAGTCAGGTTTGACTTACAGGTTTGACTACCTTACACATGCCGGCTAACCCCCTTCGTGACCCATTCACCTTGCTCTGCCCATTGTAGGCCCTCACAGGTGAAGAGCACATTGAAGGGGCGCTGCCGCCTTTCCTTGATGCTGACACCTTCGCAACTAGCATCCTTGGCTTTGAGGAGCAAGCCGTGGTGTAGCTGCTATAGTTCTCTCTCGTTCTCTCTTCCTGTTCACTCTGGCTGATTTGTTACTTCTAACAGAACGACATTTTTTATTCATCTTCTGGTTGGAACTCAAACCCCTCTGCCTTGAAATCTTACATCTTCCTCCGTCTCCGTACATCAGTGATAGCCTTCCTTTTTGATCCACTGACAGCTCTTGGGCCCGATCGGCTCAAATCACAGCCTTTCTAGAAGTATACGAAACTTTGCTTTCGCATTCAAGCCAGATGACTTGACGAAATGAGTTGAATAAGCATTGGTTATAGAAGTGCCAAAATGCTGAAAGTAGCCGATGGTAGGGCTGTACAAAGAGTTGTAGCACAACCCCCCTTGCTAGGCAAGAGCCTAAGCAAAGTAAATGACAGCCGACAACGATACCAGGCATAAGACAAGCTTCTATAATGAAACTTTGCTTTCGCATTCAAGCCCGATGACTCGAGACTTCTTAAGCAAAGCAAATCACAGCCTTTACCTGGTCAGTAAGTTTAGTTTAGCTTGGATTACAAGGTTAACAAGGTTTACAAAGAAGTAAAGTTTAGTTTAGTTTGGATTACAAAGGCCTCCAGCCTGGCAGGAAGCCTCAGGAATTTACCAGGTACTAGAATTATTGGAGACTTAGTTGGAGGTCTTAATCGCCACTTGTTACAGCTGATCGTTGCTGACAGATTTCGAACACACTGTCTTGAGATGACAATAGCCATGGCTGGCTGGCCTCGACCAGCCAGAAGCCAATCAGCCAAACAATCTGGCTAAAGGCCACATTTTATCGTAACGGTTTGAAGAGACAAAAATCCAATGATGGGAAGTTTGCTGGTTGGAGCAAGGGTCATCCTTCGGTGTGTTGCTTTTAAATAGGTAGCGGAAAAACGAATAGTTTATTCAAAACAAGGATCGGTCGATGAGTAGCTACATGCTACCGTCTAGCATGCTGCCAAGTGCAATCACGCGGAGACACTAGCAGTTGGCATTGCCAGGCCATCGAGGGAACGGAATGACCTCGCGGATGTTTTCTAAGCCGGTGGCGAACAGCAGCAAGCGCTCAAAGCCAAGACCAAAGCCACTGTGGGGTACGGAGCCATACTGCGAGGAAAGGAGGACAGCAAAAAATTAGGGTAAGCAGTGTGGTCCTAACATGAATCAGAAAAGGACGGGAAGTTATTGGGAAGTTATCAGAGGGGGTCATTTGAGCAAAAGTCCTGGAATGTTACTTTTTTGATGCAAACCATGTTCAAATAACATAACCAGATGGTTCACAAAGTTTAAGGCAAAATGGCCCTGCCCAATGGCCTGGGCAGAATCTCAGTTCAAATTTCGGCACTGAGATTTCACGTTTTGGGCCACAGCACCCTAACCAGGGCTTCTTTTCACCTCAAAACACGACAGGAGTACTTCTTACATGATGAGGAGTCCTTTGGAATGCTGAAAACCAGATTTGGTGGAACTAGGTTTTAATCTTTTTGGTAACCCCCTTTGCTGTTATTTTCAAGGGAAATGGGCCAAAATGGGGTATCTGGCCAAGTACTGCTCTGTTTTGCCCCATTTTTGTTGCAATGATATTCTTTATTAAAATGTAGAAGGTTCATATAAAAATGACACAGATCAGGTCAGTGGGTGGTGAGATATGAGAGAATGGCGGTGAAAAGTAGGTTCACGCCGCGCAAAATTAGAGATTGGTCCCTTAGCTGGCTACAATCAAGCTCAGGTGCTGTGAAGCCAGCTGGGGGACCAGTACTCATTTCACAATCCTAAAACACCCCTGTTTAAGGCCTCAGATGACCACCTCTGGGAAGTTATACAGAATGAAATCAAAGCGACACACAGCTGAAGCCAGGCACGCACTGCCACCCAGAAGGCGGTCATTAAGGATAACACAGGACATGAGTTTTGTAGGGCAGTACTGGTATACTTTAGAAGATGCATTAGACAATTACCTTGCGAATGTCCAAGTACTGTTCGTAAGGTGCGGGGTCCATGCCCCCAGCTTCTAATCGGGCTAGCAGCACATCGTATCGATCTTCACGCTGGGATCCTCCAATCAACTCGCCCACCTAAGTGTAAACATGTACACGTGTATGACTGTGTGTGAGTGTGTGTGTGTGTGTGTATGACTGTGTGTGAGTGTGTGTGTGTGTGTAACAGCACGTTGCAACCTGCCGCTACCGTCCAGCTGTCTCGCCGTCCTTGTTCAGAGTTTGTGAGGAAGGGCAGAAAGGGGAGAAGGAAAAGGTAAGCAGGCACTGAAAAAGCGAGGAAGGGCACCAAGCATTGCCCTTGTTTCAACCTCCTCCTTAAACCCCAGCACGCCCATCGCGACTACTACAGTCTTGTCGTCCAGAAATTGTTATGCAATGTCTAACACACACACACGCACACACACACACACACACACACACACACAAAGAGGGCACTTCACATCGCACTTGATCAATCTGCTCTCTACCCTCTCCTACCTTAAGCACAAGCACGCCCATCACGGCTACCCTCTTGACGTCCAGGGAAAGCAAGCGTAGTGCACAAGGCACTTCAGACATCGCACTTGATGAAACTGCTCTCCTGCCCACTCACTTCTAACACAAAATCGCGGCAACAAGCTGTCTTGCCGTCAAATTAAAGCAAAGCGTTGTGCACAAGGCACTTCACATCGCACTTGATGAAACTGCTCTCCTGCCCACTTACTTCTAACACCAGCACGTCCATCGCGGCAACAAGCTGTCTTGCCATCAAATAAATTGAAGCGTTGTGCACAAGGCACCTCGCATCGCACTTGATGAAACTGCTCTCCTGCCCACTTACTTCTAACACCAGCACGTCCATCGCGGCAACAAGCTGTCTTGCCATCAAATAAATCGAAGCGTTGTGCACAAGGCACCTCGCATCGCACTTGATGAAACTGCTCTCCTGCCCACTTACTTCTAACACCAGCACGTCCATCGCAGCAACAAGCTGTCTTGCCATCAAATAAATCGAAGCGTTGTGCACAAGGCACTTCACATCGCACTTGATTAAACTGCTCTCTACCCTCTCCTACCTTTGGCACCAGCACATCCATAGCTGCTACTGTCTTCCCGTCCTCGTTCAGCTTCATGTAGAAGGCCTTGATCTCCTTGGGGTAGTCATACACAATGACTGGCTGCTTGAACAGATCCTCTGTGAGAAAGCGCTCATGCTCAGTCGCCAAGTCAATGCCCCAGCTCACCTACATAAGTGTGTGTGTGTGTGAGTGAGTGATTGTGTGTGTGTGTGTAAGTTTGTATATGTCTATACGTGCGTGTGAGTATGTGTTAGCATGTGTGTATGTGTGTTATTTAGGGATGTGTGTGTGTGCGTGCGGTGTACCCTTGCGCAGTTGTAAAAAGAACACCGCACATGCACACACTTAGAATGTGTGTTATTCAGGGATGTGTGTGTGCGTGTGTGTGTGTGCGGTGTACCCTTGCGCAGTTGTAAAAAGAACACCGCACATGCACACAATTAAAATGTGTTATTTAGGGATGTGTGTGCGTGTGTGCGTGTGCGGTGTACCCTTGCGCAGTTGTAAAAAGAACACCTATATAACAAATTCACTTGTGAGAAGTTGACGTGCTTGTTTGCCCTCCGCCATATAGCTGTCCCTGTCAGGATCATAATTGTGGCTCAAACGCGCACACATGCACACTCACACTCACACGCACACTCACACATACGCACACACACATGCACACGCATACACACATACACACACATATGCACACGCACATGCACACTTGCACGCATACACACACATACGCACATGCACACTCGCACATACACACTCGCACAACCGCACACGCACATGCACACTTGCACGCATACACACACATACGCACACGCACACGCACACTCACACATACACACTAGCATATACACACGCACACTCGCACATACACACTAGCATATACACACGCACACTCGCACATACACACTAGCATATGCACACGCACACTAGCACATACACACAAACACACACACACATGCGCACACGCACTGTACATAAATACATAAAGAAATATGTGCGCACCGCATGCTCAAACTTCTTGCCCCCCGCCACAGCCTTCTCCAACAGGCTTATGGCCTCTGTGTAGGAGCAGCGCTTGAAGGGCGAGCTGGCCACCTGCTCTAGGCGCTCGATGGCGGTCTTGTCCACCATTTTGGCGATGAACTCCAAGTCTGACCTGGTGCAGCAAAGCAGACAATGATGGTGGGGTCTCACCCCTTGAATGTTCACAGGCGGTTTTGGGCACCACCTTGGCTACGGATTGCAATTTCCTGGAGCAAACGAATGTTAGATTCAAGCTTCTACCTTTTTCAGGAATTGATGGATTGTCTAATGTCTACCCTGGCTATGAGCAACGCATCCAAACGCATACACACCCACACACACGCACACCCACACCCACACCCGCACCCGCACCCGCACCCGCACCCGCACCTGCACCCGCACCCACACCCACACCCACACCCACACCCACACCCACACCCACACCCACAAACGACAAATCTACAGCGGCAGCGCAATATCCTCTATCTGCACACGTAGTGGATTAAGACTGCACACCTTTTATCTCCTCGCTTTTTAAATTATCTACTCCAGTTCAAACATTCATTGCATGGGCACGCGATGAGTGCTTAAGCAGGGGCAGAGGCATCACAAAAGTACACAAAAACACATCCACACACCTGCAGTTGTCTAACAAAAAGCGGCAGCAGTAGCGCACATAGTCCTCCGCACACGTCATGTCATCCTCTAGGTTGCAGAACGCAATCTCTGGCTCAATCATCCAGAATTCTGCCAAGTGCCTGCTGGTGAAGCTGTACTCCGCGCGAAAGGTGGGGCCAAAGGTGTACACATTGGACAGCGCACTCGCGTAGTACTCGCCCTGAAGAATAGTTGTGTGGCCGGTGTTGAATGCTTGTTGTGTGAGCGGTGTCGAATGCTTGTGGTGCATGGATTAAGGTGAGTGTGAGTGAGTGTGTGTGTGTGTGTGTGTGCGCGCGAGTGTGCGTGCGCGAGTGTGCGTGTACATACATAACTACACTTACACACTCACACAAGCATTAACCGTGCAAGCTTCCCTTGCTTCCACCTGGCTTGACACTGCAAGGAAGGCGGGCTGAACACACACACACACACAAACATTTACAGCCTTGCGCCTGGTGCATATTCCTCCTACCTGCAGCTGGCCAGACTCACTGATAAACATGGGGCTGGAAATTCACACACACACACACACACACACACATACACACACACACACACAGGTACCACACCCCTGAGCACCTGACTTCACACATAGGTGACACAAACACACATGGGTTCACACACACACATACAGCCTTGCTTCTGTTCCAGTCTTTCTCCTACCTGCAGCTGGCCTGATACTGTGAGGAAAGCAGGCTTGTCGAAGAAGTCCTCCTTGTAATCAACTTTGCCATTGGGCAAGCGTTTGAGGCCGCCCACCACACTCGACCTGCAACACATGCAAATCACCCACACATTTCTTGACCTGCAAAGTACGTTTCACACACACAATGCAAACGAACATATGCGCAAACACACACCCACACATGTGCACGCATTGATACACACACACAAACACCCACACATGTGCAAGCATCGACACACACAACAAATATGCAAGTGCACACATGCGTGTACGCACACACACACACACACACACACACAGTCACACACACACAGTCACACACACAACAAATACGCAAGTGCACACATGTGTGTACGCACACCTACATTTCCTCGGCCTTGGTTGCTTCCTCTTTGGCCTTCATCAGGGCCCCCACTTCAGATTTGACGACGGCAGCCAAGTCTTGGTTGGCTTTATCAGCAGCAGCAGCCTGTGTGTGTGTGTGTGTGTGTGTGTGTGTGTGCGGTGGAAGTGCAGATGTGTGATGCCTCATCACTCATCACACAGATGTGTGATGCCTCAACAGACTTCAACAGATGAAGTTGGCTGTGCCAGCAGTGCAAGCCTGTGTGTGTGCGCGCGTGCGTGCGTGCTCACTCACAAACACACAAAGCCTCACACTCACCGCCTTGGCTGCCTTGACTTTCTCTCCCTGTGCACTGGCCGCAGCCTTCAGGGCCTCCACAGCAGCAGGGGTGACCTGTAGACGTGATTTGGGAGCGTACGTAGGTCAGAACTCCCTGTAAATATGGTTTGGGAGCGTGTCTGGGTCAGAATTCCCTGTAAATGTAGTTTGGAAGCGTGCGTAGGTCAGGTTTCCCTGTAACGTTGTCATGCCTAGGTCAAATTTCCATGTAAATGTGGTTTGAAAGCGTGCCTAGGTCAGAATTTCCTGTAAATGTGGTTAGGAGCGTGCCTGGGTCCGCTTTGACAAACAAATAGGGCTCAGTTAAAAAGGCCGATTGGCAATCCAGATAAAAGATTGCTACGGTCTCACGATTTGGTTCTGGGGACACCTCAGGGGCACAGCTGTTATGCACAGGGGCATTGACAATCATGAGGGGGAAGCTGTGTGGCAGGGGGAAGATGATGAATGGGAGGACGGCGTAGGGGTTGAAGAGGACCAATACTTGCACAGCAGGTTAGTGCAACCCAGCAGCTAAAAGGTGAGCAGGTGGGGCGAATGAGGTCACGCACCAAGGCTGCTCGCACCTAAGCAACACCACCAGCACACACGAGCAGCAGCAGCAGCAGCAGCAGCAGCAGTGATAGTGGCTAGAGAAAGAGGGAAGCAAATCTGAAAATACTGGGCAGTTGAACAGAGAGCAAACTCACATGCGACCAGGGATGGGTCATACGGCGTAGGCGTATTATATACGTTTTCGTATTATACGCGTATTGCGTATTAATAGCGTATTATGCCGTATGGGACGTCTCAGAAGTCCGTATGACCCATCCCTGCATGCGACCAACATGCATGCAAGGACCCTTACACAGGTGTTGTTCTCTTTTATTGAGGTTGTTTGTTTCACTTAGCTTATTAATGCTGAACAGGGCTAAAGGCCTTGCGGGGTTGATGCGGGAAGGGCAAATATATATATTTTGGGGGACGGAGAAGGTGCAGGATTTTACTAAACATGAAAATTTGGGTGCGGGATGAGTATGCCAAGGTACGGTATGTATGATTCTGGCCACATTTCACATGGGTAGGGTTGGCCAGAACCGTATTTACACAGTATATGACCGTATATTTGGTGATTTCCCTGCCAAAAAAATCGTATATACCGTACCTTTGTGGACTCATCCCGCACCCCCAAATAAATAAATATTTTATTGGATTTTGCACCTTTCCCGCACCCCAAGAATAATTATTTTGTCCCCTCCCCGCATCAACCCCGCAGGGTTTCTGACCCAGTTTAGCTTACCAGACAGTTTAAATGCCACAAAAGGTCAAAAACAAAATCACCAGTCAGTGCATTTACATGTCAGTTTACTATCTCCAATCAATCCTCTCTGTTCTACTACCCCGTTGCTACCCCCCCCCCTCTTTTCTGCTGCTCTCCTTTTCCTCTGCTGCTCTCCTATCCTCTCCTTTTCCTCTGCTCTCTTATCCTCTAGTTGCCATCGCTATCGCTGTTGCTGCTGTTGCGTGCAGTGCTTAAGCTTGCACCAGATGGTGCTGCTTGGGTACGAGCAGCCTTGGTGCGTGACCTTGTTTTGCGCGCACCAGCTGCCCCAGCTGCTCATCTGTTAGCTGCTGGTATGCTCTGACCTGCTCGGCTGCCTCAAGCGGGGGAGGGGGCCGGGGGGAGGGGGAGGGGGAGGGGCGGGGGGAGGTCCGGGCGTCTCGCTCTTCACTGGCCGCGACCAAAAACGTTATTTGAACCAATCCCGCGTCAACCCCGCAGGATAAAAAATATATATACATTATACGTTACCGCAATCATCCCGCAGGGCAAAAAACAATATTTTTGCGGGGTGGTATCGAGAAGGTACGGTACACCGTATATATATGGTTCTAGCCAGACCTACACATGAGCCCCCAATTATATTTCTGGCCTTATAATAATTGACTTCTGGCCTTCTGATCGTCGGCATAAGATAAGAAAATGCTGTGTTTTTGACGCGCATGCACACACGCATACACAAGCACACATATCCGCACACGCATACGCACACGCACATACACAAACACCAAATACCAAATAAAAGCAGCACAGGGTATAGACAGACCTGGGGTGACGAGGCAGGTTAAAGGCAGGTTATGGGCAGGTAATAGGCTGACCTGGGGTGACGAGGCAGACGGGGTAGCAGCCTCATCCGCACACGCACACGCACACGCACACGCACACGCACGCGCACACACTAACACTAACACCAAATGCCATTTAAAAGCAGCACAGGGTATAGGCAGACCTGGGGTGACGAGACATACACATCCGCACACGTATACGCACACGAGCATACACAAACACCAAAAATCAAAAGCAGCACAGGCCTTAGGCAGACCTGGGGTGACGAGGCAGAGGGGGTAGCAGCCTCCTCATCCACTTTGCCTAGGAGAGTGGTCACCTGTGAGCAGCAATTCAATAATTCAAAATGGGTGCCTGGCAAAATAGAACCCTAGCTCTAGCAAACATTGCTGCGATTTGGGCTTTAATAGGGCTTAGATAGGGCCCTAGCTCTAGCAAACATTGCTGCGATTTGGGCTTAGACAGGGCTTAGATAGGGCTTATACAGGGCTTATACAGGGCCCTAGCTCAAGCAAACCTTGCCACGTGTGTGCATGCATTGCCGCTTGTGTGCATGCAGCAGCTTCCTCACTTTGCAGGCAGCTTAGTCTAAAAACTGGTATGCCATGGGTGTCTTACTACAACAGCAGCATACGACGAGTCTGCTATGTACATCATTCCAGGGTTGTTCAGCTCGAATTCGGCCAAAAGTTCGGGCTTGCAAACTTTCGCGCATTTTAATGAATTCGAAAAGTGTCGTTTGGAGTTTGGTCAAAGTTTGACGAACTTTTAAGAGTTTGTCGAGAACTTTACAGCATGCGTCTGTCAAAATTGCACAAGGGACAGCAGCCCCTCCCAGTTCAGTCCCACTCCTTCCTTGCAATAAAAGTAACATGTTCAATGATCTACAAATGAAATATGTAGGGTTGGCCAAAACCATATATACACGGTGTATATACGGTATTTTTGGCAGGGAAATCACCAAATATACGGTCATATACGGTGTATATATATGGTTCTGGCCAACCCTAGAAATATGATCTGTAGTCAGTACCAGGCCAGGAGGTTTCCTTGGTTGTAAGGCAAAACTTGTCACATATTTCTGAACTGCTAAAAATTTGTTCAACACGTCTTTTGCTCTGCACCCTGGGGTTCTCCTTTTTCTGCTCTACAATGATGACATGATCCCATTCCGACCCCTCTTCTTTTCCTATAATTATTCATAAACACAAGTAATTGACAAGTGGGGGGAAGCATCGCAAGCGATGCTGAAAAGTTGGCGAAGCCTTTTGCGCTGTGAACTGGCAATTTGTGTGTGCTTTGTGCGCGCTTATACATGTGTGTGTGTGTGTGTGCGTGTTTGTGTGTGTGTATGTGTATGTGTGTGTGTGTATGTGTGTGTGTGCGTGTGTGCGTGCGTGTGTGCGTATGTGCGTGTGTGCGTGCGTGCGTGTGTGTGTGTGTGTGTGCGTATGTGTGTGTGCGTGTGTGTGCGTGTATGCGTGTGTGCGTGTGTGTGTGTGCGTGTGTGTGCGTGTGTGTGCGTGTGTGCGTGTGTGCGTGTGTGCGTGCGTGTGTGTGTGTGTGTGTGTGCGTGTGTGCGTGTGTGTGCGTGCGTATGTGCGTGTGTGCGTGCGTGTGTGTGTGTGTGTGCGCGTGCACGCATGCCTTCAACCTGCTCACATCTGTCAGTCAAACATGGAGACTCGCATCCTCAGAACACGCTCCCATCGTCATCGCGTCATTTAATATTAATTTTTTAGTCTCTTGCAACTTGATTTGTGGAAATCCGTGCACCCAGTCGTGTGCTTGCATGGAGCAGCGAACTTTTCCTCCCGCCTCTCCTTGGCCCCGGACCCAGCCGGCACACTCAGAAACGTCTCCTGTCCACGCCTGTGCGGTCAGATGATGTTCGGGGGGCATGGGCTGGGCTGAGCGCCGGGCAGCTTCCTCCAGCTAC
>Ga0307947_1003808_pt1 | contig 12037 bp, 11 predicted proteins | sample OrgLakmetagen232_FD_201840 | JGI IMG/M metagenome (GOLD analysis project Ga0307947, IMG submission 201840) | Saline water microbial communities from Organic Lake, Antarctica - #232 | ecosystem: Environmental > Aquatic > Non-marine Saline and Alkaline > Saline | place: Antarctica: Organic Lake...
ACATACACACACACACACACGCACACACACACACACACACACACACACGCGCGCACACACACACGCACACACACACACACACGCACACACACTCACACACACACACACACACACACACAAACTCTCAGGCGTGCACATTGTTTGGACACGCAGCTCACTGATGGAAGCCAGCGACTTTGATCGAGAGGTTAAAGTTCTGGTCGTTGGAAATGGCGGCGTTGGGAAAACAAGCATGATTAGGAGGTTTTGCAAGGGCATCTTCACTGATGAGTATAAAAAGACCATCGGCGTTGATTTCCTGGAGAAACCTCTGTTTGTGGACAACTTGGGGGAGGAAGTCAGGTTCATGCTGTGGGACACGGGTAAGTGAGGCTTTCATAGGCAGTCAATGGGTACATTGTGCTCGTAGCTGCAAGCTAAAGCTAAGGCAATGCCTCCCAAACATCATTCTTGCCTGCTCAGCTGGCCAAGAGGAGTTTGACTCAATCACTCGAGTGTACTACCGAGGAGCAGGGGCTGCTGTCATTGCCTTCTCCACCACCGACAGAGCTTCCTTTGATGCTGTCGCCACTTGGAAGGACAAAGTTGAGGCTGAGTGTGGAGAGATTGCCATGGCCATCGTCCAGAACAAGGTGAAATGTGTGGCACATGTATGTATCTCTGTTTGTATGTGTGTTTGTGTGTGTGTGTGTGTGTGCTGAAATTTGTGTTGCGTGCTTTGATGCCGCAGGCCACATTGAAATCCATGTGCTGCAATGTCTATATGACAAAGTGGACCATGAGTGTTGCTGGCATCTCCAACAAACTGCCGTATTGTCACTGCCATATGTCATGGACCTAAGCCTGTACATCAGACGCTGCACATTGGCCTTGTCCTTGAAGCAGTCGTGAACGCTAAGAAGTCAGGCAAAGGAGAGCCATTGCTACATCTTATTTGCTAGTCAGACTCCTATGTCAATCTACGGAAAAACAGCTACGGTAAACATGCCACCGGTCCCATCTGCACAATTCTACGCTACAGGTGGACCTTGTAGATCAAGCAGTCGTAACTGCTGAGGAGGTCGAAAGCCTGGCACGCAAGCTCGGATGCAAGCTCTACCGCACATGCGTTAAAGAGGACATAAATGTCACAGAGGTGAGCGCACTTAGCCTGGCAGCAATCTTTCCATGTCAAAACAACCACAAAGCAAACAGTGTACCTCAACCCGCATGAATTTTTGCTGTCGGAATTGTAGTGGCACCGTTCCCTCTGCCATCTCCTGTACGGACATTCAGTCCGCGGCACCTCATTTAGAAAAGTCTTCAATTGCAAAATACTGCAGCAGTTTTGAAGATGTCCTTGCCGCTTTCAAAAGCATTGGAAGAAATGACCAGGCTTTTTCCGCACCAAGATAGTACATACATGTGGTGTAGATCGCAACTATATTCCGTGAAAGCAATGTTGTGCGCACATAGTGACCAGTCTGCACTCTCTTCTATCGCACTTGTATTTTCTAATTACTATACGACTATACGGTACCGTAACGAATGCGAGGTTTGATAATATACCCCAATGCGAGCAATACAAGGGGGGCAAGACTTGATAAATAAACACAATGCGAGCCTATGCAAGGGCCTTCTGGCCTTCTGAGCAGCACGTGCACGCGCTTGTGAGCATGTTTGTGCGCGTGTATGCATGCACAGGGATGCACATGTATGCGTGTTCACACATGTGATGCGTATGCACACGCGTATGCGTGCGTGCATGCACGCGTACCTGTGCATGTGAAGGATGGTAATCGCTTACACTGCTGCTCCTACCAAAGAACCCCCCTGCTGCTGATGCCTAGGCCCACCAGGTGGCCTCTTCTTTGCTGCTACTGTTGCGTCCCACTCTGCCTGTGCTGCCCTGGCCCCTGCAACACGTTCTGCATTTGGCTTTGCTGCCTTCCCCTCTACTGCCTTCCCCTCTGCTGCCTTCTCACTTGCCGTCCGATTTCTAGGCTTGAAGAAGTCTGTAACCCCAAGCTGGTTGTCCCGTTGGGGGCTTTGAGGGGCGGCTTGGGAGGCTTTCCCGGCCTGGCGTGCTTAAATGCAATTAAGTAACCCCAGTGCGAGCTTCGCGAGGCCCTTGTAATTTGGTTATTTTTTGTGAAAAACGTTCGCGGTACGCGGTATATAAATAAAGTACGGTATTGAGCAGTCCTCATTATCCCTGTGCCTAAAAGGAGAAACTGGCTTTGCAATCTGATGCGTTGTGTGAGACCTCTATTCCAGTGGCTGTTTTTGCCATCCCATGGCAGCCGTATCAGGCTTTCCTTAAGAGGAGGCCCTGCAACTTGCATTGGAATGAGCTTAATATTGTGAATAAAGATTCCTGCACAGGAATGGTGCAGGGCATCAAAAAACAATACAGGATAACTTCTGCCTTGATGCCCGCGCAAGCAACGCTCAAAATCCAGCAAATTAGTATGTTTGCAATCATCGCTATGTTGCCGTTGTAGGTGTATATGTATCTGGCAGAGCTGCACGACAAGAAGTTGAACGCCGGCCAGCTCGGCAGGGTGCGACAGACGTCTGCCGCAGTAAATGGCATCGGCCCAGCACCCAACGTTCGTCAGCAGCAGGTACAACAGCAGGCAGGCGAGGATGGTCAGGGTGAGGCTGGGGAGCAGTATCAGACACAGCAGGAGCAGCTGGTGCAAGCACAGCAGCAAAAGCAGCAGCAGCAGCAGCCCGGGGCTCAGCCAGCAGTGCAGCAGCAGGCCAAGACAATAGAGTTGAAGCCCAACAAGGAGCGGGGGAAAAAGAAGAAAGGCGTTGGAGCTAAAATGAGCGCTTGCTGATAGTTTGCCTGCTCCTCGTCCGATCCATTTCATTGATGCAAGTTTGTATTTGGTTGAGAGCAATTTGTAGGTTGTTTTACAGGAATATCCAGTAATGCGTTGGTTTAACAGTAGCTTCTCGTATTCATCAAGCACTCACACCTGGCAACCGTTGCAACAGGTATAAAAGCAGTGACCTTCAGCCAGGTTGTTTGGCTGATCGGCTCTGGTAGTCTATTAGCTAGACCTTTAGCTTAGCTCTGCAGTTTCTGCCTGTGCCTGGCGCTTTTGCTTTTTTGAGCATGGTACTACAGTCTGTTTGTGACTCCTTTTCACCTTTTGGTACCCTGTTGGTTTACCTCCCCAACTGGATTAGATTTAATTAGATTACATGCATGGGGGGACCTTCAGTTAGACTGTTCGGCTGATCAACCAGCGACTGGTCTTCACCATTCAACAATGAAATTATAAGCTCAGACACACACAAAAAGTTTGCTGTTGTGTTGTGAGAGGAAATTGTAAACCATCTGCTGGGCACTGAGCGACAAAAATCACCCGAGAATGACTGGATAGGTAAGCGCATAAGCAAACTTTCTCCTTGAAGCACAAACATCTGTGTCTGTACACATCAAAAGGGCATGCACTTCATCTTGAATCAGTTCACAAGCACAACGGTCACATAAAAGAGAGTTTTCATGTTCCAAAGATGCTGTCTCCGCCGAGGGTGTGCGCCCTCAGCTTAAAACGACTAACCTTTTGCAAGCATGTTGAGACAGATTTAAATGCTTCTTGGCAAACGAACAGGGTGCAAAAGTCTCGGCAAACGAACTGGGGCATGCACCTTAAAACCAAATGGCACTGCAAAAAGAGATATAGTTGATATGTTGCCAACTTGCTGTATGTGTCCTGTGGGTTAAATCCCTCAACATCTCTCCACACTGTCCGCAATCTGTGCCACAGATCATTCATAAACTTTTAAGTTGATCACCTTTACAGTGCGTGCAGCGACAAATTTCCTCATGCAGCCAAGCCAAACAGCTAGGATGGAAGCCTGGAAGAAATGCACAGAGTCAGCTATTACCCTAGCCGCCCCCACCCAGCCGCAAGAAGAAACTCGCCCCACAGCCCTGGCTATCACGAAGGCGCTCCGAGTGCAAGTATGCCAAGTATGGAGGCTTCCATGGGAGAATAACTGGAAGGAAGTTTGGTGGCGCCTACTCAAGCAAAATGTGGTGGGAGCAGGGGGCCACGGATGGCCCATGAAGCGGGGGACAGCTTGCCCGTGTGGCTGGCAACACGCAGCCACCTCGTCACGTGATACACAGGCACTGCAGCTATGGGAGCACGTCTTCTGGACTTTCACAGGAGCTTAAGCCATCAGGCGAGACATACAACACAACCTCCCAGTTTCCGTGCAGCTGCTGCTACGGCATGTGTGGCTGCTAGAGCAGCCATGCCAAACAGTGAGGAAGGAAGTGTGGTATGTTGTGTGCCTAGCTGCCCTGACTGCAATGTTAAGAGCTAGGGGTTTGATGTTTAGCACGCTAGCCAGGACAGGCTTAGAGCCCGTAGTAGTAGAAACTAGGGCAGTTGATCTTCTCCTTGCTTGCAGCCTTAAAATACTTTGTAGCTTGCCAAGGTAGTGTCTCCAGTTTCTCTGACCTAGGCCAGGCTCACCCCTTTGTGTATGCTAGGCCAAACGGCTCCTTGGCTGTTTCACTGCAGCTCCCTCCCTAGCGTGTCTACCGCCTTGATCTAGGTATAGGTTGGCCAGCTTCCCCTTGCTCCCGGCTCTTAGGAAGAACAACCCGCCTCTTGTTATCTAAACCTTTAGCTCACTGTACTCCTTTCGTGTCTCCCAAATATTGGCTCGTAATGTTGAGAGTGACGTGTTGGTGCAGCTGCGTTTTCTGTAGGGAAACTCTCTCTTCTCTTTGGATTGTGTTGGAGTTTGGCTTTGGCGCACCAGTCATCGCAATGGCTTAGCTGCTTTTATCCTGGCTAACTCTTAGCTTCCCTGTTTTTTTAAGTTGAGTGCCTCGCGGTGGTGTAGCTGGATCGGCCCGTTGCCTTTTCACTCTTTACTAGCCATGACCTCCTAAACCTCGTTTTTTCTACGTGGGCACCAAAGTACGCAGGCTTTCCTTCCTTCTTTCTTTCCCGTGCTTGACCTTCTTGTTTTGCCTTTCTTTCTCTTCACCTTTGTTGTCCCCCCTGTTTTCTGTTATCGCTTCCAGCCTGTCTCTCTTGCTTCCCTTTTATTGATCAACTTTCAGTTTCATTTCAACCTCGTAGTAGGGAGTTTGCTATCTCCCCTGGACCTATGTAATACGCCATCATCATCATCATCATCAGAAAAATCTTAAATGTAAATTGTGCGTGTGTATGTATGTTGCGATGACTTGCATTTACAGCACGCAAAGCATGGTGTCCATTTTTTACTTACACAGCCCCGATGGATGCGTCGCACACACTTTATGCCGCGTTTTCGACCACAAGAATGCTCCTCCGTGCTTAGATTCCAACAAGTTTTGCTGATGGGCAATTTGCTGTGCACAGCCAGCGACAAAGTAAATGTCAACTGTGAAAAGGGGGACAGTGGCTGGTCTCGGCTTGCGCAAAGTTAAGAAAAAACAAGAAAAGAACGCAACAGTGTAAAATCTATAGCATGGATTAGGAAAGGATATTGTTCTGTGTCCTGTACCTCTATCGCTTGATACCGCTTAAGAGGCAACTTAAGCTCCATATGCAAGCACGCTAACTAGCCAGCATTTACGCCAGTAACCTACACCTAGTTTTGAACGCAGGGACTAGTGTGTACTTAAATTATTTCAAACTCATCTTAGAAGTCACTTCCGCCCACACCCCCCTTCCTTCAACAATGAAGAAGCTCCAAGCAAACAAAAGGAAGCCGTGACTCTGTAGGCTCAATGTCTATACCATCCCTCAACCCGCCCCCCAAAGACTGCAGCCATCAAATGCACGTCTGAACCTGCACCTACTATCCAGCTGGCCGCTCCCCAACAAAACCAGCCAGCACGACCACTAAAAATTGAAAACGCAGCCAGACAGAATCCAATATCATCTCTCTCCCCCTCACTCAAGACTTATTCCCCTCCATCTAATAACCAACCAATAGCCAACCCAACAAACATACATATAACACGCTTGCAAATCGCTTGCCACAATCATCCCGTAACACAAACACTTACGGCACAGACAACTACTTCCTTCATCCAGCAAGTCAATAATACCAACTTAACACGCACCACAGTAGACGAGAAATATAAACTCAACCTACCACATCCACAAAACCAAACTTTGAGAATGTCGACCACACAGCACCATACGCGCAGCACAGACCCCAGAGACAAAAAATATGCAAGCTCTTTGATGTAACCCAATGCCTACCTAGCCTGAGCCTGACCCCCTTGCGCACCACCTATATCCAACAAGGACTTTGCACTTCTCTGCCTTTGTCTTTGTACACAAGAAGACAAGGCCTTTTCTATGACGCCCAACAAGGCCATTAAAATTACGCTTTATCATGATGATCTGGACAAGAAAGTTTCCACCTGCAACAAAAGTGATGCTGGCCCCTCAGAAAGACAGAAGCAATACCACACGCACTACGCTCCTATGATTTTAGAAAGATGGGCCCTACCCCCGTTTATGGCTATCGGATTGTGTCTGGGCCACTCAAGCTGCTGTTTGCACTGATATTGAATGTGCAACCTGTGAGATGTGCTTCTACCATCCAGGACTTGAATCACTGGATCTGCTCCCTTCCTTTTCAATTCATGTACATATGCAACGTCTGTAATCATATCTACCATTCATACCTACCATTGGCAGTGCCCACTGAAACTCAACTGCTACAATGCCAATGAGCGAGAGGCTATTGACACCAATGACACATGGGCTTGCCCAGCCTGTGTCAATCTAAATGAAAATGAAAAGAAAGAACGGACCTTAGGATCTCTCAAAAAATAGTTGGTGAAAGTCTCGTGGGAGCCTGGGAGCCTTGTTTTAGACGCAGCCGTTAAAAGTACAAAGAGCATATCACTGCACCAAACATACATCAACCTGCACTGGACACACACCTTATTGATCTTCAAAAACAAGGATCTTAGCCAACCAAGAAAGACACCCCTATGACATCAAACTTAGAAACAAAGTCAATTTTGACATCCAGCCCACCAACCCTCAAGCAGACAATGTAGCCACTGGGCGCTGCGAGTACTGGATCACTGACATTGATTTTCTCTCAAGCGCCAACGAAACAATACCGAATCTCCCTCAGACGATCCCTTACTCCCAAAAGTGGACACTGCCACAGTAGCTTGCATTTACAACGTAGACGGAAAAAGCTAAGGCGTGATCACCCCTGAGCGTCTCAACGTGCTACAAAGGGCTTTGAAAAGGCAAAGTACAACGGCTTACATGACAACATTCACCTGCCTCCTGTGCGTCTTGCATCAGAGCTGTGGGCCTCATCACACTAAAAAGATATTGCTGCCTCCGAACATACAAACGAAGAGATTAGAAACTCATTTACACGGGATTATTTAAAGAGAAAAGGCATCCCCCCTGACCATGACCTCACATTCCCCCACTATGCATAGGCAATATTGGAGTGAACACCCAGGAGATAGTGTTCGGAAGAAACTGCATTGCCTTCTCCTCCAAGTTCTCCGGCTTCTCTATCTGCCATCCCAACTATCATGAAAACACCATGTACTTAGCAACAAGGCATGCAATTTACTCTGCTGCCCTTAGCACAGAGGCAACAAATACCTTCTGTATCACCCATCCTCAAATAAAATGATGACAACAGATTCCTACGCACAGCTCTGTCACAAACTCCCACACAAGTGCAAATTTCTGGGCTCCATCCTATTAGACCAACTTATTATACGCACAAGTGCCCCTTTGGAACAACATACAAATACCACCCCCCAAGCACTGTTGGGATCTGCAGATCGTTGCCGTTTGAAACACCAAAGGCAAAAACTGTCTTAATGCCCACAATAAAGATTGGCAAAAAGAGCCTGCCAAAGGAATCCCTGAGGCTAAGTAGAAATTTAATAGCAATATAGACCCTTGCATCGCTGCTCCCGCCTCTGGAAAAAAAGAAGGGTCTTAATAAAATAAGGAAGCTACATAATGAGCGAGCAACAGTCACTCGTCCCGATGCTGTACTGGTTGCTACCATCTCCGCGAGAGAAGAAAAGCAACAGACTGCCACTCCTAAGAACCCACACCGGAGCACTCCTAAGAACCCACTCCGGAGGGGGGTGGGTTGTTAGGAGTGGCAGGGGGCAAATGGGGGAGACGACCGGGAGCACCTCTACAGCACCGCCAGCCATCAGCAGATCCACCTTCTCCAGTCAGCACCAGACGTCAACGTGACATCCACCTCATTGAGCTCAAGTACTGTGAGGACACTAGACCGCAGAACCAGCTGAGAGCCGCACAGGAACAGCACGAAGGCCTCCGCACCATCCTTCAAGGAGCCTCTGTAACCCTCCGCACCATCCTTTTGGAACTGGCACCATTTACAACAACCGCACACTGGAGCCTTTTAAGGAGCTGGGTCTCGACTCTCAAAGGGCCAAGAAACTTGCTTCCAAGCTTCATGTACATTCTGTCAACTGCGCCGCCAAGCTTGTCCATACCAGACGTACACTTTCCAGTACTTTTATCAACTTTCATCAAAAGCCAGATTTAGGTCAAGCCTGCAACCCTCCTATTCTTCATTGATATTTATCTCTATCCTTTGGTGGAGGATTATTACGGTACAAAGTGACTCCTTTTCCTTAATAATTATGGGGAGTGGTTTTTCACTGCCTGCGTGTTTTTATTTTGAACCTAATTCCAGCAAAAAAAAATCAGACCAGACACTCAGACGTTACTGGGACAGAATCAAGCAAGTCAGAACCAAGACCTCAGACAGACAGACACATTTCTGAAAGACCAGGTTGCAGAGGAAACAGGAACAGACAAACAGACCAATGTCAGACCGAGAACACGCAGACGACTTGAAAACACAACAGACTTCACACACTACATGACCAGACAGGTAATCACCGACGCACTAACAAAACTTTTAAAGACATATTAAAGCCCATACAACTTTGTACGAACTGAGACTTTAGTAACATTAAAAAGACGCAAACAGACCAGACAGTAGATGCCTTGAATAAATTACTATCCAGACCTATTTTTGATTTTATACCTCTGGTTGTGTGGCCGGGACGCCAACAGCTAGGCAGGGGGCTTTCCTTTTCCTCAGATCACCAGGTCACCTAACAGACTACAAGAGACTCTCCGGACTATGTCAGACTCAAGCTGGTTGTATAACAGCTGCAAGCACAGGCTCAGGACTCTACCTCATTATAACACCTAATCCTTTGCAAATTGGCATACGCTTGTCCGTCATGCTAAATTGGCATAAAACAAGTGTGTTTCTTCCTGTTTCTTTTACGGCTATTTGGTTGTTATGTGCCTGTTAAGATTTTCCTCTTGTCAGACTCGCTCCTTCAGACATCCTCCATCATCATTGTGCGTTGCTTGAGCCGTCAGCCTCCTTGTTCCTCGTCACAGAGGAGGAGAGGAGGAGAATACGTTAAACGAGACCTTAGAAGGAGGCTTGTGCAGGACATGGACGTCAAGCGCAACCTCTTGCACAGCTGGAAGGACATTCTAGTAATAGGAATCAGGTGGTTGGGGGGCAGAGGACTGCACACATGGCAGATCGAGGCTGGTTTATAGTGTAATAATAATCATAGTGCCCAGGGTATAGGTCAAATAGTGTGAATCATGTAACAGCAGCCGGGCATTCATGAATCAAACGGATGTGGTCTTGAATTGCAGCAGATCCTCGGTTGATGAGATCGACTCGGGCATGTAGTGTCACTCCTTCTAGGTACTAGCTTGTTCATTACTCACGGTTTTAGCACTGCTGTCTTATTATTACTACGCCATCAATGTTTCTCCAAGAATGCTAGGGGTACAGCTTGACCCAATAGAGTATATAATTCAAAGTTTCTTCTTAACGTAAGAATCAATAGGCGAGCAGTCATGATGAGAATGCTTGTTTGGTTCTTAGAACAGGTCAATATCAGAAATGAAGATTAAGTCAAAAGTTGACAGTAAACACTTGAACTGATGTTGCTGGTCCCCTCAATGAACTCATTAATTCAAATAAAACTGTTCGTTGACGTACTGTCCAAGAAGGAAACCTGAAGCTGGGCCATAGAAAGCCTGGATGCTTTCCCCCTTGGCAATATTTTTGCAAGACAGCAGAGCACCACGGCGCGCCCTCCCAATGGTAGGTGTGGACAGATGTATCATATACCTTGCTCGTGATCCGCTTCTTCCTCTGTCCTTTCCTTGCTGTGAGGGTAAACCTAGCAGACTTTGCAGCACTTCCCAAGACTAAAAGTGAAAAGTGAAAAGTGAAAGGCGAAAAGTGAAAAGTGAAAAGTGAAAAGCAAAAAGTGAAAAAAGCAGGCACGCCAAAAAACTTTAATAATTCCGCAATACGAGACTTAACATCTGTATCAAAGGCATGCAAGCCAAGGTCGCTGGGTGTACCCTCCTCTGCACTCGCTGGGTTTATTACCCTCCTCTGCATTCGCGATTGATGCAGATCAATCGCGAATGCAGAGGAGGAGGTGCCTGGGCACGTTGTCAGGACTGTTACGAAGATAGCCGAGCGGATGCTACGCACGCGAAGCATTCCTGTCCGTCCCTTTTGTGGCTGGAGTTTACAGCAGTAACGCGTGAGTTTGTAAGATGGATCTAGCCTGTCAAATTTGCGTCGATTATGACTATGATGCATTGCACTATACTGCTTTGCACAATACTGAAACTCGCACAATACTAAATCTTACTGGCACAACACTGCACAATCTTGGCAACTCATTGGCACAATCTTGGCACCTCGTTTGCACAATCTTGGCACCTCGTTGGTACAATTGGCACAATACTAAACCTCGTTGAGCACAACACTGCACAATACTAAACCTCGTTGGCAACCTATAGCAATTTGTATACATTGCCGTGTACAATTGCAGGCTGGACGGCACGTTTCCGCCACACCCAGACTATGAACAGGTAAACCCAGATGAATCTCATTGACAAACAACAAGTGAAGGTGGGTGTAACAAGTGCAAATGAGGGAGCTGGAGTTGTGCGCTCAGGCAGAGATCTGGTTAAAATTTTTGAGATTGCTGCCCATATGTCGACAATGCTTATTCGAGTGAGATACACAGGAAGCTCACTTAGTTAAAATCAATTCGAAATCCAGGTCAGTTTGTACTCATTTGCATTTATGTGCACGTCCTTTTTTTACTCCTAGGCCACTGCCCAGCATTTCATCAAGATCGTCCAGGATAAGGGCCTGTGTGGCCAGGATGCTGTGGTGTTGGAGCTGGTCTTAGAGAGCCAGCAGAATGATGATTGAGTGGGGTGTTCTTACTGCTCCTTTGTTCTTGCTGCTCCTTTAAGTGATGATGCTGAACAGTTCTGCAAGGCTTTTAAAGGGTGGATGCCAGAGGATGCGCTTGTTAATTATGTTGGTATATCATCGATAAGAGAGAATAGAGGAATGCACTGATTTCGTCTGTGTAAGTCAGCCTCCTTGTGCCGGGAAAAAAAAACCCTGTTTAAATGCTCCAAAATTAGTAAAGTACACAAGTCTCACCTGGTCCAGATTAACTATTTTGCCATCAACAAGCACAACCAAATCATCAACACCTCTAGGAAGGACGATACACTTTCTAATAAGTTTTCCAACCTGTCTCCTTGCATGCAGACTGACAAGGGTAGTTGAAGAAGCCCTAGGTGCCCTGCTTCACACGTCCCCCAGCACCCAGTACCCTCCTTATTGGCGCTTTGGCGCTGTGAAAGGCGCTCTTTGCCGCCTGGAGTGGATGGGTGCCCCGTCAGTACTCCGTCCCATCGCCCACGTGCGCTCAGAGCTGCACTCCCTGGTGGAAGGCTTTGATTGGGAGACCCTGGAGTCCACACTTGTTCAATTTTTTTTTTTTTTGGTGGGGGTTGTTACACGGTCCTCAGCAAGGGCCTGACAGAATGAAGGAAAAAACCTAAAAGACTGGGAAAAGGAAAACTCCTGCCTAAAACAGAAAAACCCTCCTTGAAAAACCACAGTCTGAGAAATTGGCCCACGCTCGCAAGAGCACAAGCTAAGAGTGTGTCTGAAGAAC
>Ga0307947_1003810_pt1 | contig 12035 bp, 12 predicted proteins | sample OrgLakmetagen232_FD_201840 | JGI IMG/M metagenome (GOLD analysis project Ga0307947, IMG submission 201840) | Saline water microbial communities from Organic Lake, Antarctica - #232 | ecosystem: Environmental > Aquatic > Non-marine Saline and Alkaline > Saline | place: Antarctica: Organic Lake...
GTATCTAAATGAAGTCACAAGTCACCACCGCCTGTGTCTATACTGTCTCTGTCTCTGCCTGTCTCTGTTTTTACTGCCATAGATAGTTTAGTTTAGTTTAGTTTGGATTACAAAGGCATTCAACCTGGAATGGCTGCTCAACCTATAAGATTGAGGTAAACCTCAAAACAAACCAAGTAAAAAAAGGGCTGTTTTTACTGCCATAGATAGTGTAGCACTTCAGATATCAAGAGTTTGGGCAAGGAAGCAGTGAAACGCAAGGTGATAAGCCCAAACGTGTGCAGGGAGGAAAGCAAAAGTTTGGAGGACTAAGATTCGCTTCTTGGCATTGGCAAAGATGGTAGACACACGCGTGTGAATTACAAAAGTAAACAGAAAAGGGGGGGTGATGTGTGTGTTAGTTTGAGGGACTGCGATCCACTCAAGGGCATTTGCAAGGGTGGATTGACACAAAGCGCACGGATGGCCAGAATAGGCAGGAAAGCAAGCAACTCCAGACCCACTAGAAGATCCAGTATCACTTGCTTGAAAAAGGCCTTAGCTACCCTTTTCAGCCTCCCCAATCCTTGGAACACTGCAGAGTGCTTCATGAACGTCAGAATGCACTAGAAAAGTCCAGCCTCAAATCTGTAACCTCTGCAACCTCTTTAAGTCCAGCCTTGCTATCCCTCCCCCGTATCCATGAAAAAACTTCAAGATCAACACGCTCGAACCAAGTAATTTTGCAGTGCCGCCCACCTACGCAGCTCAATCTCTCCAGGCGGCAAGGCTCCCACTCCTGCACTTTGCTGGTGCATGGCCTGGCTGGCTTCTCGGATGGCACGTAGCATGTCGCTAGTTTTCTTGGTGGGCTGCACAGCCTGCGACGCACACATAAGCATGACACAATTCATTTAGTATTAGTCTCTAGTGTGCAGCGCACACAGAGCCATGACACAATTCATTTAGTATTAGTCTCTAGTGTGCAGCGCACACAGTACCATGACACAAATTATTTATTATTTAGTCTCTAGCCTGAAACACACACAGCTATTTAAAAATCCGTGCACACAAAAGCGTATTTACACAGCTATTTACAAATCCGTGTACACAAAAGCGTATTTACACAGCTATTTACAAATCCGTGTACACAAAAGCGTATTAACACAGCTATTTACAAATCCGTGTACACAGCTATTTACAAATCCGTGTACAAAAAAGCGTCTCTTGCTATACTGTTGTTGAACTTTACGTAGGGTGTGTGTTTCATGCATGCACAGGGTCCACCACAAACTGCTCCTGCCTAGAACCGCATGAAATGGTTTGTAGGACACATTTCCAACAGAAGACGCCCTAATACACACACTCTGGTTCCTCTGTAGCACGTCAAACCAGGCATATATATTTATATATACATATACAGCTATACAGCATACATACTTACACGGTTCTGGCCAACCCTACAAACCAGGTGTGAGTTTCACACCGGGTGCAAGCTTCACACCTGCACAGGGTCCGCTACAAATTGCTCCAGCCCAGAAACACGTGTAAATCGTAGAAAAAATTCCTGCCAGAAAAAGCCCGTAAGTACACGCTCTGTTTCCTTTGTACACACACACACACACACACACTCTCTCTGTTGCCTTTGTTCACGCACACACTCCTGCTTCCTTTGTTCACACACACACACACACACTGTTGCCTTTGTTCACGCACACACTCCTGATTTCTTTGTTGCACGTCACACCGGGTGTGAGCTTCACACCTGCACGGGGTCTACCACGGATCGCTCTAGCCCCAACAGCTGTTTTGACAGCTTTGCCGTCCCATCCACGATGCCTGCAGAAGGAGCTGGCTTCAAAGCAGCCCAAGCAGGACTGCTTTCCAAGTCCCCCTCCACCTGAAGGAACAGCTGAAGCTCCTGTGCAGTGCGTGGTGTGCGTGGAGGTTTGGCTTGCGTGCGTGTTTGCGCAATTTAAGTCCTTTGCAAGGGGCACACATACGAAATAGACATATAAACACACAATGGCAGTGTTCCTCTGCACCATCAGCGATGCCTTTTCATAGACGTAGGGCATGGGTCGTACAGAGAGCTCATCCAGTCGCTTGGGACCACCCAGCCAAGTTGCAGCAGCAAGCACACTTCTCTTTATCAAATGAGGGTGTGATGATCATGTGAGGGTGTGAGGATGTGAGGGTGTGAAAGTGTATGATCATGTGAGGGTGTGAGGATGTGAGGGAGTGAAAGTGTATGGTCATGTGAGGGTGTGATGATCATGTGAGGGTGTGAAAGTGTATGATCATATGAGGGTGTGATGATCATGTGAGGGTGTGAAAGTGTATGATCATGTGAGGGTGTGATGATCATGTGAGGGTGTGAAAGTGTATGATCATGTGAGGGTGTGATGGTCATGTGAGGGTGTGAAAGTGTATGATCATATGAGGGTGTGATGATCATGTGAGGGTGTGAAAGTGTATGATCATGGAGGGTGTGAGATCATGTTAGGGTGTGAAAGTGTATGATCATATGAGGGTGTGAGATCATGTGACAAGGCGAGGGTCCTTCTATGCAGCCAGCAAAGGGCAGGAAGACCAAAGATCAAAAAAGGCACCCTTTTCTTTGGTCTAATCCCTGCGGCAGATGTTTGTAGTGCCCCATTTATAAGGGGTTATGCACTGCCTCCATATTGGCAGACACTCTCCTCACAATCTTCCCGGCAGGCATGGCACCATTTCCAAAAGTTTAAGTTTGTCCTCGCAATAACTTGAAGCTTAGGGTGTCTCAAGAGAGTCGATCCAACTTCCAGGCTAATTTAATGATCCAGTGCTCATCATCCACTTCCAGGCTTACTTACCAATCTACTGCCTATAGCAGAATGACAGAGTGATGCATTTTGTTTGAGCTGGGGGTCTGAGGTGCGGATGCACTCCCAGCTTTTACTGTTCAGGTTTGCATACTTTAGTGTTTGGATAAAAACAGCACCAAAACCATGGCAAAAGCAGAACAGGAGGACAAGAAAAAAGGGGCATCATGGGTGGAAATCTTTAGATCTAAAGAGTGACCCTAAGCAGATATTCAGATGGTACATCCAGGCACGTAATGTATTGCAACTGATGCACAGTTACACTTCCCTTATTACATTTGATATCAAGAAACCAATCAATGCAATATATTTTCGAGGAAAGTTGAGCAAACAAATTATCTGACGACAATTAGGGCACGAGATGATCTGCATGAAAAGTTGTAACAGCTGCAGGGACTTGGTACAAGGAGGGCAATGTAGGTAATTCTTTGAGCGCTTACAACTAAAGACGCTCCTGCAAGACGGTAAAGGGCCGCAGTGTTCACTATTTGCTGCAGCAAAGTAAGCTGCTTGCAATCAAGTGTGCACTGCCAAGGCATACTTTGTGTCTCGTGGCATGCATGACCTACCGCTACAGATCATGCTCCATTCACACGCACAAAGTCAAAACAGAGCTTGTAATCATACACTACCGAAGCATACCTCACGCTTCATGGCAGCTTCATGCATGACCAGGCGCTGCAGACACTGCTCCAATTAAAGTTAAAGCTTGTTCTTACACACCACCAAAGCGTACCTCACGCTTCATGGCAGCTTCATGCATGACCAGGCGCTGCAGACACTGCTTCAATTAAGGATAAAGCTTGTACTTACACACTACCAAAGTGTACCTCACTCTTCATGGCAGCTTCATGCATAACGCGTTGCAGGTAACGTTCCAATCAAGAATAAAAGCGAATTACACTTTAGAAAAACCTTGGGATTGGCAGGGTTTAAGTTGTTATCTAACTTGTACTCTGCCAAAGTGTACCTCACTCTTCATGGCAGCTTCATGCACGACCAGGCGCTGCAGGTAACATTCCAATCGAGGATAAGGCTTGTTCTTACACACCACCAAAGCGTACTTCACTCTTCACGCCAGCTTCATGCACGACCAGGCGCTGCAGGTAACGTTCCAATCAAGGATAAAGCTTGCTCTTACACACCACCAAAGCGTACTTCACTCTTCACGCCAGTTTCATGCACGACTAGGCGCTGCAGGTAACGTTCCAATCAAGGACATAGCTTGTACTACACTCTACCAAAGCGTACCTCGCTCTTCATAGCAGCTTCATGCATGACCAGGCGCTGCAGGTAACGTTCCAGCCCCGCACGTCGCTCCTCCACAAACGAGTCTGCCATCAGCTGACCCTCCACGGCGTTCCTTTGAGGGCGAGGGGGCAGGAAGTAGCCCCGTAAGCGGACCTACAGAGAAATGTGGCAAGCCTTATCCGTGTGCTATGTGTGTGGGGTTGGTCAGAACCATACATTTATAGGTACATACGGTGTACATACGGTAATTTTAGCAGGGAAATCACCATACATACGATCGTATACGGTGCAGATATACGGTTCTGGCCGACCAGATATGTGTGCGTGCTGACCCTGAGCACCTTTAGCAAGGGGGCAAGAAGTAACTAGCGAGCACACTTGCATAAGCTTGTAACTAGCGAGCACACTTGCAGAAGCTTGTAACTAGCGAGCACACTTGCATAAGCTTGTAACTAGAGAGCACACTTGCATAAGCTTGTAACTAGCGAGCACACTTGCAGAAGCTTGTAACTAGGTTTGGGTTTGATCTATGTGACACCGCTGTTTGTTCACGGTATTCTTGGGCAGGAGAGTAGGGTTGTTTAGAACCGTAATTATACACCGTACATGACCGTATTCTTGGTGATTTCCTAGCCAAAAATACCGTATATACACCGCATATATATGGTTCTGGCCAAACCCTAGGCAGGAGAGTAGGGAGTAGCCTCACAGGTGCTAGCTACACACACACACACACACACTGAAGGGAAGAGCCTGTGAATTTCATCTTGGCAGTCAAAGCGCTTGAGGTGCAAGAGTAGGTTTAGGGTGCAAAAAGCAGCTTCATAGGCACACATAATTTGGTGATTGTTCAAAGGAATGCTCGTTGGCAAGAAACATTCCAGAGCAGCAATGATGACCAAATAATTAGCTCTGACGTAAGCTGCGCAGGAGTCCAGATCATTCTGAAACACCCAGCCTTGAAGGACACACAGCAGCTCAACAGCACAAACACGACATCGCGTAGGCCACGTAAGCCTGAAGCTGCACTTGCCAAGCATACAGACGCAGCAGCAACAGCTGTTTTCAGCAGCAACAACTTTGCGACACTGGCCAGCTGTGCTCGCACCTTGAGCACGCTGGACAAGGCTACAAAATCACTGAAGCGGCGTCGTACACCAAACTGTGAGCCAGGACTGAATCCAGGAGCCTCAGCCAAAGCCCTGGTGGTCACGAGGTACGACACGTAGCCACCTGAGGGCAATAGTAAGTGTGTGCACATGAGTGTGTGAGTGTGTGTGTGTGTGTGTGTGTGTAGCCCTGGTGGTCACGAGGTACGACACGCAGCCACCTGAGGGCAATAGTAAGTGTGTGCACATGAGTGTGTGGGTGAGCGCTTGTGTGTGTGAGTGTGTGTGTGTATTTGTGTGTGTGTGACACTTCGCCCCCTGAAGGCAATCGTGTGTGTGTGTGTGCGTGTGCGTGAGAGTTTCAAGTGTCGCACGCAGCTTGTAGCTCTCAGGGATAACATGCAGACGCCTGTTCATGTGATGTAACCTTATTTAGTGATGTAACCTTACCTTACCTTACCTGTTCATGTGGTTATATGTCTGTCTTAACTTTTTAATGCATTCAGCAAGATGCTTGAAATGGTATCTTACCGAGGCAGCCTTGGAATCATCGCCATTGCCTGGAAGTCAAACACAATTGGTCAATGCAACCATCAAATCACATCACTGTGACACAGTTTAGGTGCATCACTGTAACGCAATGATCAAATCACATCACAGTGACGCAATTTAGGCACATCACACATCACTGCAATGCAATAATTAAATCACATCACTGTGACACAGCTTGGGCACATCACTGTAACGCATCTATCAAATCACATCACGGTGACGCAATTTAGGCACATCACACATCACTGCAACGCAATAATCAAATCACATCACAGAGACGCAATTTAGGCACGTCAAACATCACTGCAATGCAATAATCAAATCACATCACTGTGACACAGCTTGGGCACATCACTGCAATGCAATAATCAAATCACATCACAGTGACGCAGCTTGGGCACATCACTGTAATGCAATGATCAAATCACATCACTGTGACACAGCTTGGGCACATCACTGCAACACAATAATCAAATCACACCACTGTGACGCAGTTAAGGCACATCACTGTAACGCAATAATTAAATCAAATCACTGTGACACAGCTTGGGCACATCACTGTAACGCAATAATTGAATCACATCACGGTGACACATTTTAGGCACATCACACATCACTGTAACGCAATCATCAAATCACATCACGGTGACACAGCTTGGGCACATCACACATCACTGCAATGCAATAATCAAATCACATCACTGTGACACATTTTAGGCACATCACTGGCAGTATAACAGCATGGACCTTGCAAATGCCCCACTAACACTACCACCAGACTGCAATGTGCTGTGTGCAAGCAACACACACACATACACAAACACACGCATATTAACACACACACATACACAAACACACGCATATAAAATATAAACACACACACATACACAAACACACGCATGTAAACAAACACACACACAAACCTTTAATACCAAACATGCCCGCCTGCTCCCGCTTCACAGGCTCCGATACCGAGATCACTAGGGGAGGCTGTACACGTGCCCTGTGTGACCAGAGTGACCCAAAAGAGTGATTAAACAAAAGAGTGATACAACATCAGGCTGGATGCGATTCCCAATCGGTAATGTTATCAGCACTACTTCTTTGTCGCATTGTATTCTTATTGCTCTGGACAGATGCTTGCAAGCTATAGATCAAACCAATTTTAGTCTGGTGCATCTAGCAATTTCTACAGCGCTCAACGTTGAGCTTTCTTCATTCAGAGCTGCTTGCCCGTCTGTGAGGTTGGTGGGCCTGCATTGCACCTGCACCACTCAGACTGGGAGAAAAGGGACTTCCTCCTTGAGTGCAGGCAAGTGACAGCTCTATGACATATATGCAACTCCAGGCATATATAGCGATGTAACATGTAACCTTACCTTACCTTACCTATGACATGCAACTCCAGGCATATATAGCGATGTAACATGTGACCTTCCCTTACCTTACCATACCTATGACATGCAACTCCAGGCATATAAGCGATGTAACATGTTACCTTACCTTACCTTACCTATGACAGCAACTCCAGGCGAGACGATTAGAATGCTCTCAATAGGCCGAAACAATCGCTCACACTTGGTGAAAACACTTCGAGCAAAGGCTCAGGATAAAGAGACCATTGCTGCCGGACAGTATTTACTTAATCACGTTACAGGGTGAATTCGAACCCATTACCCCTGCAAGTCTGGCCAGACACACAAACACACACATAAAACACACACACATATACACCCACACACACAATAACAGACACACCCACCCACTACCCCTGCAGGTCTGGCCAGACCACGGGCCACGAGGCTTTCAGGGCAGCTGCCCACAAGGCAAAAAGAAAACACCAACGCCGACTGAAACAAACATACCGACATCAGCAAAAACTAAAGAAGCAGTGTTTACGCAGGAGTGTGTAGGAAGCATAACTTTTGGAGTGCACGTGCAAATCAATTAAAAATCATATATTCGGAAACCTCTTGTCAAGAGCTGTCGATTGATATATGTATGGGTCAAATCGGAGGGGGGGAGGAGGGGGGGGGGGGTTTGGGGGGGTCAGAGTTTTTTGGACCCCCCCTCCAAAAATTTACTGGTTCACTCCTACGACATTTTAAATATATCAGCGGAATCCTCAGCTCAAGCCCAGTCGATTGGCACCCTTTTTGAGCAAATTGGGTTAAGGGGGGGGTCTGTGGACATGTCCAAAAGTCAAAGGCACACGCCCTCGGGTGCAGGCCGCGGGGTGAGTCAAGCCAATAAAGCAGCAATTCACTCCAAGCTTCCAGAATTCTGCCAGCATGAGATAGTCAGTGGAATTCTGAAGAAATGGAAGCAATGTGGGACTTTGCAAGCCGGTTATGGGCGCCTGGTAGGCCATGTGTGCATGGGCGTCCGTATATCAGTTTTTGCCCCATAACCATGCAACACTTCAGTTTCAGGTCTTGATGAGTATGCAGATGGATGCCTATTTGAAAAAGGAGCAGATTGGTACCCTTTTTGTCCTGGTGGGGGCACCGGAAGGGGGGTTTAGGGGGGGGAGGGGGGTCCAGCCCAAAAAGTACACCTGCCATCCAAAAATAAAAAATATACACCCTCCTGGTTTACGCTGAGTTTAGGCCCACCAACCGCACAGGCAAAATGCTGGGCATGCATAACCTCATGCTGACATTATCAGCGTGCAAATAGGACCAGGGATTAAGGTCCCGAGGTAACTACAGTTCTTCCGATTTTCTTTATTCCATAACAAGTCTGCAAAACAAACTGTGCTGTGTCTAAATGCACAAAAAATGGCCACGTGCCATTTTCTTCACGCCTTGCACTTTAGCCAGCAGCAGCGGAGACTCAACAAGCCGGAGGAAGAAAACTGACAGAAGCAGAAGGCCCGCTCGTAACACGATACTCGCTGCAGGCACGATGCATCCTCATCTCTGCTATGCAGTGCAGGTCTGTGAGTCATGACAGAGGGTGTCTAGAGGATGCATGCAAATGACACGGCCACCTTGCACAAATTTTGCGTAAGCAGCAGTGATGTTGCCGAGCGATGGGACAGAGGAGTGCTGTGGCATATTGTGGTCCTTACACTATATACGCACCATTGTAGGTAGAGATGGCTGGATCTGCACTGTTCAGGTTCACCAGATCCGTATCACAGCGATTGGCTAGATTTGTTTAGGAGGGGCAGGTTATGTTTGCACTAATAAGAGGGCAGGGCACATTTTTGAGAGATAGATATGCACACACGTTTTTGAGAGATAGATATGCACACACATTTTTGAGAGATAGATATGCACACACGTTTTTGAGAAATAGATATGCACACACATCATCCGTATCTAAAAGGCACCAGTCCCCTCCCTGGATGAAGCATTCGTTGTGTGGTTTAAACGAATAGAGGACAGCAGTACCCTCCCTGGATAAAACATTTGTGTGTGGATTGAACGAATGGAGGACAGCAGTCCCCTCCCTGGATGAAACGTTCGTTGTGTGGATTGAACAAATGGAGGACAGCAATCCCCTCCCTGGATAAAACATTCGTGTGTGGATTGAACGAATGGAGGACAGCAGTCCCGTCCCTGGATAAAACATTCGTGTGTGGTTTAAACAAATAGAGGATAGCAGTACCCTCCCTGGATGAAGCATTCGTTGTGTGGATTGAACGAATGGAGGACAGCAGTCCCTTCCCTAGATGAAACGTTCGTTGTGTGGATTGAACGAATGGAGGACAGCAGTACCCTCCCTGGATGAAACATTCGTTGTGCGGATTGAATGCCCACATATTTGCCCCTCATCATCGCCCCTCATCATCGCTCTACCCATCCATATTTATTTTTTGCAGAGCCACCCCTCATCATCACTCTACCCATCCATCATGTTTTATGCACAGCCACCCTCATCACCGCTCTACATATTTTATGCAGAGCCACCCCTCATCATCGCTCTACCCATCCATCATGTTTTATGCACAGCCACCCTCATCACCGCTCTACAAATTTTATGCAGAGCCACCCCTCATCATCGCTCTACCCATCCATCTTGTTGCACTGGAGTGCCAGCAGGGGCTGCCCCGCAGTAGAGCGAGCACCCACAGAGTTGGAGGGCTGCTCCTGCTGGTGTGCTCCTTGAACTTTTGCTCACCATGTACCATTGCCATTGTACTCTTGCTCACCATGTACCATGTACCATGTACCATGTACCATTGCCATTGTACTTTTGCTCACCATGTACCATGTACCATTTACCACGTACCATGTACCATGTACCATTGCCATGACCTGTGCCATTGTACTCTTGCTCACCATGTACCATTACCATTGCCATGTACCATTGCCATGTACCTGTGCCATTGTACTCTTGCTCACCATGTACCATATACCATGTACCATTGCCATTGTACTCTTGCTCACCATGTACCATATACCATGTACCTGTGCCATGTACCTGTGCCATTGTACTCTTGCTCACCATGTACCATGTACCATGTACCATTGCCATGTACCTGTGCCATTGTACTCTTGCTCACCATGTACCATTACCATGCATTTTATTCTTGCTCACCATGTACGAGCAGATTACCTCTGGAAAGAAAAAGTAGAGGAGGAGGAGGGGGAGGAGGAGGAGGAGTATGTGCACACAAAGCCGCTCCTACACACACACACACACACACACACACACACAAACACATACACACACACACCTGTGACGCTCTGGAGACGCCAGCAGCGGCTGCTTGGCACGGAGCTGGGCATCTGCAGAAGTACAGGGCTGCTGTTGTTGCTGCTGCTGCTGTTGCGGCTGCTGTGCCATTGCTGCCGCTGCCGCCTGTGCGCCTCTGCCTGCTGGGTGCGCTAAAGCAGGGGGTGCGTGGAGGGGGAGTGAATTGGAGGACGCGTGGGCTGAGGGGTCTAGCACTGCAAATGTGCCCGTGCGTGTTTGTGTTTGTGTGTGTGTGTTTGGGTGTATGTGTGTTTGAATTATTGAAGAGTGAGGAGTAATCACTAAGAGTGACTTCAAGGAAATCTGTGATTGTAGCTACGCCTACGCGGTATGTGGGTGTGGGTGGGTAAGGGCAGGTGGGAAGAAGGCGTGGGTTGAAGAAGAAGAGAGTCCTGCAAGTGCTTTCATTTAGGTTTTAATCTAGGTATTGATGGTGAAAAGTGATTTCTGTGGGTGCAGCTGTGTGAGGAGCGTTTGGTGTTTCGAGGGAATTTAATAACTCGTCATGATTTACAGTTCTAGGCTCATGCGGTAACAGCAAAAAGTTCATATGCAGTGCTAGGTGTGCGCCTATGTTATACCATAACTAGGTTCGCCTGAAAACACCTTACCTTCGACATTTGACACACACACACCTACACACACACACACACACCTACACACACCTATACACACCTACACACACACACACACACACACAACCCACGTAGTGAACAAGCCAGTGTGCGTGCAGATGAGTGTAGATGCGATGAGTCTCGTAACGCGTAACGTTTGGACTCAGGTCGGCGATTGCTATGTAAGCGGGTTTAGGCAACCCTCTGCCACCTCAAAGGTTGGCTCAAATCTCTGAACTGACCTGATGAGGGCGTTTGAAGGGCTGGCTCGTACAGTATGGACTCCTCATAGGAAGGAGGAGACACGAGTTGTCCATACGTGAAATCAGGGGGCTGCTGGGAGTGATGGTTGTGCTGCTGTTGAGTGTGTGCCGGCGCGTGGAAGGCACCTGGAGCCTCTTGGGCGGGGACTTTATGTTCGAGGTGCAGATCGGATATCACCTGCATGCGTGTGAGTGTGTGCGTGTGTGTGTGTGTGCGTGCGCGTGTGCGTGTGTGTATGTGTGTGAGGGTGGGTGCACGTGTGTGTGTATATGTGTGTATGCCTTTGTGTGTGTACGTGTGTGTGTTTGTGTGTGTGTGTGTGTGTTTGTGTGTGTGTGTGTGTGTGTGTGTGTGTGAGAAAAGTAACAACTGTACTGCCTAACCACTTTCAGCACCTGCTGGTGCTGCTGCTGGTTGGGACCTAAGCCCCCTAAGTCCCCTAGGTCATAGTCACCATCTTGGCTCTCCCGTGGCTGGTAAGTCTGAATTGCATTCTCAAGGTGAGCGGTGAGGTCCATCTCGTCGAGTTCATCATCCTACGTACGTGTGTTTTGCGCTTTTTTTATGGCTCATGTTTATATATGTGTGTGTGTGTGTGTGAGTGTGTGTGTGTGTTTGTGTGTGTGTGTGTGTGTGTGTGTGTGTGTGTGTGTGTGTGTGTGTGTGTGTGTGTGTGGGTGCGCGTGTGGGTGTGT
>Ga0307947_1003812_pt1 | contig 12033 bp, 15 predicted proteins | sample OrgLakmetagen232_FD_201840 | JGI IMG/M metagenome (GOLD analysis project Ga0307947, IMG submission 201840) | Saline water microbial communities from Organic Lake, Antarctica - #232 | ecosystem: Environmental > Aquatic > Non-marine Saline and Alkaline > Saline | place: Antarctica: Organic Lake...
CTCTCTCTCTCTCCCCCTCTCTCTCTCTCTCTCTCTCTCTCTCTCTCTCTCTCTCCTCCCTCACTTTCTCAGCCAAATTTTAAGCACAACACATCTAGAAAGACCTAATCAGCACCGTGTGAGTGAATGACTCACCTGCAAGCGCGAGATGGTGCAAGGCCGCTCCCAGCAGCTCAGGACTCTCTCTCAGCCAAGTCTTCATGGACTTGCGCAACACGGTGAGCAGTACTTTCCAGAGCTTATTGTTGTGGTCACCAGCTTTTGTGAGGGCATGGATGGCCTGCACGGGGTGGGGTGTGAGAGTGGCCCTTTAGAAAGCACTGCAGCGGAGGTAATGCAGCCCTTGTGAGGAGAATGCAGCCCTAGGAGGACGATGCAGAGCCCTTGTGAGGAGAATGCAGCCCTAGGAGGACGATGTAGCTCTTGTGAGGAGAATGCAGCCCTGGGAGGACGATGCAGAGCCCTTGTGAGGAGAATGCAGCCCTAGGAGGACGATGTAGCTCTTGTGAGGAGAATGCAGCCCTGGGAGGACGATGCAGAGCCCTTGTGAGGAGAATGCAGCCCTAGGAGAAGATGCAGCCCTTGTGAGGAGAATGCAGCCCTATACGAGGACGATGCAGCTTTTGTGAGGAAAGGGCAGCCTTTGTGAGAGGGCATGGATGGCCTGCATGGTATAAAAAAAGAGTTTGGCCCTTGCGAGGACATTGCAGTGAGGGCGTCGCAGCCTTTGTCTTAGCAAAGACATCGCAGCCCTTGTGAGAGGGCATGGATGGTCTGCATGGGGTAAGAAGTGAGTCACAACCCTGGCAGGTGGTGCTTAGCACAGGTGCTGCTGCTAGTGCACGGAAATAGATAGTCGCCAGCCCTTGTGAGAGGGCATGGATGGCCTGCACGGCGAGGTATTGTGTTCGGTTTTTGTGAGGACATTGCAGTGAGGGGCAGCCTTTGTCTTTGTAAGCACATTGCAGTCAGGGGCAGCGTTTGTCTTTGTAAGCACATTGCAGTGAGGGGCAGCCTTTGTCTTTGTAAGCACATCGCAGTCCTTGTGAGAGGGCATGGATGGCCTGCATAGGGTTAAAAGTTAGTCACAACCCTGGCAGGTACTTAGCACGGGTGCTGCTAGTGCAGAGGAAATAGATGGCCGCCAGCCCTTGTGAGAGGGCATGGATGGCCTGCATTGTGTAAGGTATGCAAAAGCAGCCACCTTTGCTGCGCAGCAAGCAGTGCCTTGCAAAGCTCAAACACACGTAGGTCGGCACAAACGCACACGCACGTGCATCCGTAAACAAACGGTTCCAAGCTAATGCTGGAAGCGCTTATGGAGATGCACCGAGGTACGCAATAATTTGTACGCATACAATAGCACAAGCAAATCCCTACTCAGGCACTCACACAACCTAGACAGTTAGACCTGCACCCTTTCCCCAGAGCTCACACACACACACACTCACTCACACACACACAAAAACAAACACATATATACCAACTCACCATGACCACGTGCGCGGTCTCCATTTCCTGGGCACTAGCAGCAGCGCCCTTGCTCAGCGTCTGCCAGGGTTTTGACAGAGGCCCTGGTGCAGGACCGTGCAAGCCTGTGATAATGTGTGTGTGTGTTTGTGTGTGTGTGTGTGTGTGTGTGTGTGTGTGTGTGCGTTAGTATGTGTATGTGTACGTGTGTGTTTGTGTTTGTGTCTGTACGAGTATGTGTACGTGTCTGTCTGTGTGAGTGTCAGTTTCAGTGTCTGTAAGAATGAACCTGCCTGTGAGACATGGACGTGTTAGCAATTCAAAGTTGTTTGACCAGCCTGTTTGAAGCACTGTGCAATATCGTGCGAGGGACACAGGGCTAAGTGCATGCGCTCCAAAGGAAGTCCATGCCTGTTGAAGCAGAGACGCGCGTCTAGACAATGAACGGCTGAATCTGAACGACAAAGAAACCTGAGTCAAAGCTGTGTTGGCTTGAGTATAAACGTGGAGCACATCTCTTCTTAAATACATGTGTGGCTGTGCGCCTTAGTGTGCATGAAATGGGAGGCAATACCTTGATCGTGAGCGTTATGTGCCTCCTCATGATGAATGCACGCCAGGAATGTATGCACTGATGTTTAGGGTTGGCCAGAACCATATATATACGGTGTATTCACGGCATTATTGGCAGGGAAAACACCAAATATACGGTCATATACGGAGTATATCAGAGGGGGGTATCTGAGGCCCAGAATGAGTATGTTTTTTGCATGCTCCTAGGGCAGGTGGCCGTAGCTTGCCCGTTTCAAGCTCAGCTCTGCTATGTAGATTTCAGTGCAGCTGAGCTTGAAACGTGCAAATTATGGCCACCTGCCTCAGCAGCCACTGCGTGAACCCTACTTTTTGAGCAGCCATATTCTATCTCTCACCAGCCAGCGCACCTAACCCGGTGATCTTTAGTGTTTTGAAATCCTTGAATTGAATGAAATCATTGCAAAAACAATGGAGCAAAAAGAGCAAGTGGTTGGCAAAAAATGCAAATTTATGCACCATTCCCCATGGAGAGCACCTATTTAGGGTACAGGTACACGACTTGTGCATTTAGTCCTGTCATTCCTTACGCAGGGCGACTTAACTAAATCTGAGCACATGCTCTGGTAGCTTATAATATCAGCAACAGTGTGAAGCTAGATTGTGTTCAATTAGGTGAGGATTGACGTGAGAGTGGTTGCCCCTTTAATGCAAAAAGGAGCATGTTTGGACATTTGCGCGGGAGAGAGAAAGATTCTCACCTGCCTCCTTTTGCTAAACACACATCATGAGCTTACCGTGCCTTTTCACCTTGGATGGATATCAGGAGTGTACCGTGCTCCCTTAGTTTAAAGATTTAAAGGTTCACACCTGTCGCCTTTTGCTAGAAACACATCAGAAGCGTACCGTGCCCTCTCATCTTGGATGGATATAAGGAGTGCACCGTGCTCCCGTATTTTCATGGTTGAAAGGAATTCACCTGCCTCCTTGTGCTAGGCACACGTCAAGAGCGTACCGTGCCTCCTTATTACAAATGGTTGCATGGAGCGGGTTCCTCTGCCTCACTTCAACTTTAATGCATATGAGCGTGACACAGGGTTATGCTCCGTTCTCATGGTGTCAAAGCTTAAAGCATACCCAGAGTAGATAAAGACAGCAACAAGCTGGCTTGTAAGCGTGGCTCTATTGTAGAGGCGGCCCCATTGGCAGTGATGGCTGCATCCAACGCCTGTGGGTATGGTTTTGTGTGTATGTAGGGTTGGCCAGATCCATACATTTATAGGTATTACGATATACGGTGTACATGCGGTATTTTTAGCAGGGAACTCACCATACATACGGTCATATACGATGCAGATATACGGTTCTGGCCAACCCTATGTGTATGTGAGTGCGAGCTGTTCGTGTTTGTTTCACATTTTGTGTTGCAGGATGCTAGTAAGTAATCAGTACACACTGTGTTTGTTTTCACAAGATGCTCATGTGTATGAGCTGAAGGTATGTGGTGGTATTTGTTTATGACGGTTGCAGCGAGTTATGCCTTTAAGCGTTTAATTTCAAGATTTCAAGCAAATGCGGCTTGTGTACATTCACTTTTTGTGCATGTGTGTGTGTGTGCATGCATGCATGTGTGTATGTGTGTGTTGTGTGTGTATGTGTGTGTACATGTTTCACGTAGCTGCGTGCAAGATGCGGGTCTTCTGAGTGTCTGTGTGTGCATTCACTTTTTGTGCGTGTGTGTGTGCGTGCATGTATGTGTGTATGTGTGTATGCGTGTGTGAGTTTGTGTGTGTGTATGTTTGCTCATCTCTGAGTTTGGTTCGTTCCATGCTGCACTGAGTCCTACATATACACACACGCACACGTACATACACACACGCACATGTTCACACACGTACATACGTACATATACACGCACATGTAAACACACGTACATACACACGCACATGTACACACATGTACATATACACACACGCACATGTACATACACGTACATACACAAGCAGCCCAATGCCCTACCTCCACAAGTGCCTTCTTTGAGGGTGCTGGCAGGGGGTAGTGTGTGCGGGACAAAGCGAACAGCACAGCTGATATCTCGCCCAGGCTGAGGCGGCTCAGCGTGGGCTCTAAATGCTGGAGTAAGGAGGCAAGCAGGGGCCACGCCTCTTTGGGCTCAGGACCCAGGATGGGATGCAGGGAGTTGGCATTGGTCAGGGACTGAGCCTGTGTGTGTGAGCGTGTGTGTGTATGTGTGTATGTGTGTGTGTGTGTGTGTGTGTGTGTGTGAGCGTACATGTGTGTATGCGTGAGAGGTAATTTGTGCAAAATTGTGTAGCATTTAAACACTGCAATTTGATGTTCTGCAACATGCAAGTTGTATTCCAGATTATTGGCATCTCTAGCACACCCCCCTGGCTTCAATCCCACATGCTCGCTTCAAACCCATCTGCGCACTCACATGCGCACTCATACACACATGCGCAGACACACACACAGACACACTCACACACACACACACACGTGCAGGCAATAATACAGAGGCGTCCGCGCACACCTATGCAAATGAACTGTATACGTAGTACAAGTGATAGTGAACACACCCGCAAGATGTTCGCGGCTTTTGCACACGCCCCTGCCATGAGACCAGGGTTCACATCAGGGCCTAGCAACTCCACAAAGTGCTTGAGGTCGTCCAAGCTGGCAGCCTGTTAGGTTGTGTGTATTTAAAGCAGCAAGGAGAGCTGACAGGAAGATGTTTTTGCTACGTTCGCAAAACAGTTGCAGGACTTAACGATGAAAGCTGCGTATGCTGATAGATGAGGAACACCGATGAGAAGGTGAAAGCTGGAATCAACGGGGCTGCGTCTCTTATTTGTAATTCACGACATCTGGGTCAAAGGTAAACACAGACTAATGACGAATGAGCATCGACGGCAGCTGATCATGAATTGCCGTGTCAGGGAGATTGGCGGCTGTAATAGGTCACCTAAATGCAGGTGCACAAGAATGCAAACTGGGATGCATGTACACAACACACTGTACCTGCATCAGCAGCTGATGGGCCCGCTTGAGGGCTTCTGTGCGACTGGGTGTGCCTTTCTGTGAGTGTATAAGTGTGACAGGTGGAAAGCTAGGGGGCCTTTCTTCCAACCACATCCACACATTTGCACCCACACCTACACCCACTTTCATACCCACATCCACTCCCACAGCACATTCACTTTACACCTACACTAAAACCCACACATACCCACCCATATTCAGACCCAACACAAGCACACACACACACACACACACACACACACACACACAAACACACACACACACACCACACACAAACACATACACACACAAACGCGAATAAATACATCACACACCACACATCACACACACCTGCATCTGCAGCACCATAAGGTTGCTGGCAAAGCCCACATCCAGGTTGGACCGCCGCCATTTCTGCATATGATTCACGGGCATCCATTTGCGATTATGGCGTACAGGTGTATATGCACATAGCTTATAAGTATGCACGTACCTTATAAGACAACACTGGTTATAAAAGGCCTTAACATAATTAAGATCGCACTTTAACTATCGAACCTAGGTGCCGACGCACCTCAAACATGCTTCTGTGTTTCACATACAATGATTATGGTTCTGTGAATGGTATGTGCATCGCAAATGCCACAGAATGCCAATTGAAATGTGTCAGGACTGTAGTATATGTGTGCATGCGTGCCATAACGTTCTGGCGCTAACATATGGTAAGTTACATTGAGCACATATCACATATGCAAAGGATGAATAAAGAGTCCCATTAAGTCACACACATTTGCACACCTGCTTACAGATTGGCGTTTGAGCAGTGTCTTTGTAACAAGCCGGACAAGGATCAGGGCGAGCGTTCATGATGGGCCACTGAGGGAATTACTTGCAACCCTGTTAGACTGACCTTGAAGTTATCCCTATTTAGGACAGCTGATTTGGGCACGGGCTGCCTCAAAACACGTGCAAACCTGTCCGTGCAATTCGTGAATAGTGTTGTGTAAGTTTTGGTCCACCGTTGCACATGAATAACGAGTGTGTGTGTGTGTGTGTGTGTGTGTACGTGTGTGCGAAGGAGTAGCTATGTTAAAAAGAAATGTATTTGTGTGTGTGTACGTGCATGATGTGCATTTGCGAATGTGAGCGAATTAGGGCCTTAGTGTGCATATGTGTGAATTGGATCGTGCGTATGGTGCATGTGCATGTGTGTGTGTGTGTGTGTGTGTGTTTGTGTGTGCATGTGTGTTTGTGGACTGATCAGCGTGTATTACTTGTGCACATGTGCGCGTGCGTGTATGTGTATGTGCAAAGCGTGCTCGCAAACGGCAATGTCTAGCTTCAACATACTCATCACATACCCGTCAAAACAACTGGCTGGCGAAGTGGACAAAAACCTCAGTCCATCAGAACGGGCCTGCCCGTCATGTGGGATTTGCCCTGCGTTGTCGGTGAGGCTGCTTGCGCAGACTACAGCGCACCCCGAGCCTTGTAAATGCTGGCCTGATGGCAGGGAGCTAGAGGCCTCTTGCAGCCACACACGGGCAGCCCTGGAGGAGGCCCTCATTCTTGACTTTAGTGACGATTCATTATTTTATGTGGTTTTAATCTAAAATTTAAATTTTCAATTCTAGGGCTAAATTTTAGCATTTCATGCAAGCAGTTGGCCGAAACTGCCTGCGGGCAAGGCCTACTCCATTGCTGCTTGGGAACCACAAATCTAGCAGGAGGGTTCTGGCCTCTGTTGCTGCTGCTGCTGCTGCTCAAGGTATGTTTGGCTTGATCTTGGGTCAAGTTGAAACTGAGGGGCTGACAAGAGCACACTTTCCTGACGTACAGCCAATTCATTAGGGTCAGCTCCAGGCCGCCCCAAGCTGCTGCTGGGCATTGAGAGCAGCTGCGACGACACAGGGGCTGCCGTGGTGACCAGTGAGGGGCGTGTGCTGGGCGAGGACCTTGCCGGCCAGGCTGACATCCACGCACCATGGGGTGAGAAAGCAACAGGGAGTGATGTGTGTATGTATGTATGTATGTATGTATGTATGTATGTATGTATGTATGTATGTATGTATGTATGTATGTATGTGATGTCGACGTCCGGTCTGGACTACTCTTCTTATTCTGTCCGGTCAAAGATGAGTGTGGTCCCACTCCCCGGGCCGCCAGCAGGTACCTTTCACCTTTATAATTTGTCCTCGCTCAATTCCACCTCCCAGGCGGTGTGGTGCCCAACCTTGCCATGGAGGCGCACAAGGCTGCCATTGATCGGGTAGTGGACAATGCCCTGGCACAGGCAGGCGTGGATGCCTCACAGCTGGATGGTGTGGCTGTGACGGTGGGACCTGGGCTGAGCTTGTGTCTGCGGGTGAGACTTCAAGATGGTCTGCCCGTCTTATTGGTGCCTACGTTAATATGTTTTGTGACTGCTAAGAGGCATAAACGCGCGCGTACACACACACAAATACACATACACACACATACAAATACTCACACACTCTCAGGTGGGCGTGGTTAAAGCCATGGCCCTTGCAGCACAGCATCGTTTGCCCCTCATACGGGTGCACCACATGGAAGCCCACGCGTTAGTGGCACGCCTGAAAGAGGCCTACCAGCCCATCGTACTCCACCCACCCACCCCTGTCTCCCCCCAGCACCACACAGCCAGCAACGCAGAGGCACACTCCGGCCCATCCGCTAGCCCACTCACGCATGTCCAGGCCCCACAGACAAGCTCCCCCAGCAGCTTTGGTGGCACCAGCAGCTCCACAACCGACAGCCACAGCAGCAGTAGCAGTATCTCACTTGACAGTGCTGCTGTGGATGGTATCGCGCTCAGCGGGGTGCCATTTCCCTTTCTGTGCCTGTTGGTGTCCGGGGGCCATAACCTGGTGGTGCTGGTGCAGGGAGTGGGGCAGTACGTGCAGTTGGGGACCACAGTGGATGATGCCCTTGGTGAGTCTTGGGTTTGGGGTGCGAGGGTCGCTAACGTGCGAGAAAATGTTTGCGTGCAGATGGTGCCCTTGGTGAGTGTTAGGACACAAGGTTCAAGGGTCACTAATATGCTAGAAAATGTCTGCGAGTAGGTGGTGTTTTTGGCAGGTGTTGGACGGAATTGAAGCATCTGACAGCTGGATAGCATTAGCGAGTATGTGCTACCTTTGGTGAGTGTGGGATAGGATAAATTGACCTAGATAGTGCTACTGAGTAGGAAGAGTACTTGCTTCTAGAAACGATGTTGGTGGGTGTAAAAGTCGCATGCGGTAATATGTAGCTGCTGGTTGAGAAGGTAATGCAGGTACTGACCACAAATTGGGGGAAGTACGGAGCGATTACAGGTTTAGGGTAGGGTTGGCTAGAAATGTACGTATACACCGTACATGACCGTATACCGGGTATTTGGTGACTTCCCTGCCAAAAACACCATGTATACACCGTATAGATATGGTTCTGGCCAACCCTAGTTCATGGTTACAGAGGGAGTAAGAAAGGGTAGCTAAATACTAAATAGTGTTTTGTCGAATTTTTCTGTGAGCCAGAAATGTGAAATGTTTTTGTTGAAATTTGCTGTGAGCCAGAAATGTGTAATGTTTTTGTTGAATATTGCTGTGAGCCAGAAATGTGTTTTGTTTTTGTTGAATTTTGCTGTGAGCCAGAAATGTGTAATGTAATGATCAGGTGTGCAAGAAGTTTTAGCAGCATCCTTTCATGCTATCATGTACGATTTGTGTTTGCGGTCTGGCCAGTCCTGTGTTTGTAAGACCACGCAGGTGTGACCGGTGTCCAGTTGCTTAGAAATATGAAGCGTCCTCTAGCAGATTCCCTACAAATACACTTGCCTGCAAGTAACTTGCCTTCAAATAACCTTGCTGTGCTGACTGAGCTTACGCAGGCATGATTGCTTTCCTGTCGTCGAAAACGTAGCACGCACTGTCAAAGAACACAAGCAAGCTTTCCTTCTTGTTAAGCATGTACGCGCGCGCACACACACACACACACACACACACACACACACGCACACACACACACGCACACACACACACGCACACGCACACACACACACACACACAAGCACACACACAAGCACCCTGCTTTGCAGGCACACACATCACGCTTTCCGTCAGAACGGCACTTTGGTAGCACATTGTGATCACCTACCTTCTTGTTTGCTCCTAGGTGAGGCCTTTGACAAGGTGGCACGCCTGCTGGCCTTGGACCCTAAGCCCAGTGGTGGGGCAGCCTTGGAGAAGCTAGCTAGGGAGGGTGACCCATTGCAATTCAAGTGGGTGGCCAAATAATTGTAGATATTTGCTCAAAAGGTCTCGAGACAACATTTGTGTTGTTCCACCTAACCCAGTATAGCTGGCTAGGTGGTCAGCCCTTGCAAGTTCAAATGTGTGCCAAGTTAGCAAGTGTGTGTTTCGACCCAAGAGAATTCTGACTTCTCTATAGATTGCCGTCTGCACTCATTATGTTCTATATAAGATGTCACAAAAACTATAGTATGATTCAATTATGTGTGCTCATGCAAGCAGTCGACAAGCACATTAAAACCTTTAGCGCCCTCCACGCGCACCCTAAAAAGCTCATGCAGCAATGCTGAGATGGGTGATCTATTAATGTCATCCAACACCGTAAAAATAGCGCACTTAGCTCCAATTCTTAACAAATGCTTCTGATTCGCCAGGCTTGCAATGTTGGGGTGGTTTGCAATATCACGCCACAGTCTGTGTCTAGGTTGGCTCCTCATACCCTGCTCAATTGACTGCTTCTGCTTTCATGCACTGCTTCTGGGATCCATCCTCCATTTCAAGTTTCAAGGAAAGGCACGATAACCACCCCCATCACAAATGAAGACAAGGGAGCTGCTTGATTGCTTAGCACCGTAAAATGCCTTCAACTTAGAAAGTCAGAAGGCCCAGCCAAATAGTTGAATAGCATTGCCTTTCCACTCCTGTATAATCATACGTTGCAATGGCCAGAGCCGTATATGACCGTGATTTTGGTGATCTCCCTGCCAAAAGTACCGTATAAACACTGTATGTATGTATGTAGGTGGGTGGGTAGGTGGGTAGGTAGGTAGGTAGGTAGGTAGGTAGGTAGGTAGGTAGGTAGGTAGGTAGGTAGGTAGGTAGGTAGGTAGGCAGGCAGGCAGGCAGGCAGGCAGGCAGGCAGGCAGGCAGGCAGGCAGGCAGGCAGGCAGGCAGGCAGGCAGGCAGGTAGGGAGGTAGGGAGGTATGTATGTACGTGTGTATGTATGTATGTATGATTGGTTCTGGCTCACCCTAATCATATATCTACTGATGGAACACCGATCCGGACCTTCTGACGACAAAAGCAGGGTTGGCCTGAACTGTATATGCACATCTTGTGTTAAAATATTCCCCTGCCATGAATCCTATCCTATTTTTGCACAGTGTGTTTTAACATATGCATGGCTCTGGCCGTCAGAAGTAGGTGCCTTGTTGCACCTCCTGCCCCCTGCACAGGTTCAAGATCCCCATGCGCAAGTACAACAATGCCAACTTCTCGTTCGCGGGCCTGAAGACCTCTGTGCGCATGGCCATAGATGCCGACGTGGGCAATGCACAGCCCAGCAGCAGGCCTGGCGCGCCCCTCCTCCCACCCTCCCCTCTTCCCTCCCTTTCTCCGTCCATTCCATCTACCCTTGCAGTGCCCATCCCCCCTTCCACCGCTCCCGCTGCTGCTGCTACCACCACCACCACTGCCCCCACTACCCCCACCACGTCCCCACCATCTGAATCTCCCTCATCAGCCCCGCCAGGTTCTAGGCACTTTGCCGCTGGGCAAAATGGCACTCCCAGACCCTTGGCCCCCCAGCATCCAGCTAGTGCAGCTGTCACTGGGCTGCAAGGTCAGCAGCCAATAGACATGCATGGACCGCAGACGACCCTAGGAACAGCACAGCAGTCACTGCACGTGTCATTTCAGCAGCCAGGACGAGGTTCAGTGCAACAGCCTGCTGACGTTGGGCTAGGTCAAGCGGGCGGAGGAGCAGAGGCGCATCAGGATGCAGAGGACAGCGGGCCTTGTACTAGTGGCGGGAATCATTTGTATCAAGTGGGTGAGGAAGTGGTGTGTTGGGTGCAGCAGACATTTCTTTGGCCAATTGCGTGCGTGCGTGTGTGTGTGTGTGTGTGTGTGTGTGTGTGTGTGTGTGCGTGCATAAGTGTGTGTGTTGGGTGCAGCAGAGGCAAGCAAAAAGTCAGGAAGGGTTTGTTGGTCGCAAGGGACGGCAGATAGCTTGTGGTATACAGGGGTATGCAATGTTTATGTCAGTAGCGTTGCATCTTCATTTCATGCTAAAAGAAGTCTGTGTGAATATTCGTATTGGAGAAAGAGGCATGCTATTACGCCCAGAAGTGCCCCCTTCCACGTTTACTTAGAAACAGGCAAATAGTTTAACACTATGATATCAGATTGCTCAATGGTGCCAGACGCTTTGAAAACACTCCACTGGTACATGCATAGCCACATACGCAAGGTTGGCCAGAACCCAAGTTTATTGACCGTATTATTGGAATAATCGGAGCTCTCCCTGTTAAGAACTTGTACACACCATAGGCTCGCAGTTGCACTTCTTGACTTGGGTTGGCCAGAACCGTATATATACGGTATATATACGGTATTTTTGGCAGGGAAATCATCAAATATACGGTCATATACGGTGTATATATACGGTCCTGGCCAACCCTATTCTTGACTGGAGGCCATTTTATTGTAAACCTGTGTACCGTACGAACAATATATCACGCCGCAAAAATATTGTTTTTGGGGGTGCGGCGAGCTCACACCCCCTGAAATATATAAATAGTTGAGGGGGTGTGGATTGGTGCGGATTGAATTTAGATAATTACTTTCAAGTTTTTGACGGGTCATGAGTGGGAAAGAGCCCCCGAGAGCCCCTGTGGGCCTGCAAGGTGCACATCGCTGCTGAGTTCCGAGACTGGCTGAAGAAGCGGTTCCCATTTG
>Ga0307947_1003813_pt1 | contig 12032 bp, 11 predicted proteins | sample OrgLakmetagen232_FD_201840 | JGI IMG/M metagenome (GOLD analysis project Ga0307947, IMG submission 201840) | Saline water microbial communities from Organic Lake, Antarctica - #232 | ecosystem: Environmental > Aquatic > Non-marine Saline and Alkaline > Saline | place: Antarctica: Organic Lake...
TCATTGACCCCCCCCCCCCCCAAGGATAGTCTAGCTTAGTTTGGACACCTAGGCAAAGAAAGAAGCAATTCAGTACTTGTCATCAAGCTTGCAAGTGCTCCTCTCTGTGCCCTCCACTTTTTCACGTTCCACAATCAAACGACAGGGGCTGTCCCACTACCTGGAGCACATGCTCTTCATGGGCAGTGCCAAGTATCCGGATGAGAACGAGTACGATGACTACCTGACCAAGCACGGAGGCTCGTCCAATGCCTTTACAGAGCTGGTGCGTTATATCCTAGAGGATACAGGGCTGAGGGTGCTTCAGCTATGTTATAAACCTTAGGCCACAGTTGTGGGCTTAGGCCAGCTCGGTTGTGGGCTTACGCCACTGTTGTGGGCTCAGGCCACAGACCACGCTTATGGGGTCAGGCTGTGCTCTCGTGCTGCACCTAACAATGTCCGTGAGCGATCATTGTGAAACCCGCTCCTTTGTGTGTTATGTGGAGGTGTGCGTGAGTTGCTTTGCACCTGGCGGCCGGGTACCCTGCACGCATCGGCTGCATCTCAAATCCAGCTGAAAAGCCCCAAACCCTGCACAATTTTCTGCAAACATACATATCATTCCTGATTGGTAACTTGCCAACCACAAACAGAACAAATATATATACACCCATGGCTGGTATACTTGTGTGCAATTGTGTGGGTATGGATGTTGATGTGGGTGCGGATGTGGGTGTGGGTTGCTGACTGTGCGGGTGGGTGGGAGTGTGTTCTTTTTTCCTGTTCAACAAATCCGTTGTTCCCCCTTTCCAGGAGACCACCAACTACCATTTCGATGTCAGCCCCAAGGACTTGAAGGGAGCCTTGGACCGCTTTGCGCAGGTTCGCACAACAGTAGCAATGTGTGGAACTGCGTACGAGGGCACTTAAATTACAGCGTGCCTAAGTCGTAGTGATGTACTCAATATTCTGATGCCTTCGATTCTCTGACCACTTGAGTTCCACTATTTGCAGCTGACTTATCGAACAGGAACGGTTGACCTGAGCTGTTCTCTACTAGTATTATTGTATGTGTGCCTTATCTGTTTCTTGCCAACAGCTCTGTCTTTCTGTTCTCCCTCCTCAAAAGTCATGTTGCCATTCATAGATGCATGCAAATGTCCTGTTATCCTCCTATTAAATGAGACCAGGTTGAAGTGCGATGTTCAGGCTGTCCCAAACGCATTAACTCAAACACGCACGTGCGTCTACGCATACTCATACCAATGCAACACATCGCATTGCTTTATCGCAGGCCTGTGTGCTGAGATAAGCTTTGAGCGTGCGGTGCAAGCCTTGGGCTGTGATACCCACACACACACACACACACACTATACATAAATATCTGTATGTACACTGAAACACTCGCACACACAGTTCTTCATTGCGCCCTTGTGTGCGGAGACCAGCTTGGAGCGGGAGGTGCAAGCCGTTGACTCTGAGTTTGCTGGGATCATCCAGGACGATGGATGCCGTGCAGCGCAGCTCATGTGCCACACTGTGAGTGAGAGGCTGTGCGTGTAGTGCGCAGGATCTTCAAAATGTAAATTTGGGGGGGCAACGGGTGCTGTGACAGCTCGTGGTTTAAACTGTATGCAGTCGGTGTTTGCCATCTTCATGCGCATTGTTGTGGCCAAGCTGTGGTGCAGGCTAGCTACAGGGATTGTGGCAATGCTCGTTTTGTCACACCGCCAGCTAGGCTGGAGTGTGGTGATGCTCATGTGTCACACAGTCAGCTAGGCTGGAGTGTGGTGATGCTCGTATGTCACACTGGTGGGTACAAACAGTGACCCTCGTTTGCCATCAGTTAACCAGCACACATTGCTGTGTGTATGTGTGTGTGCGTGCGTGCGTGCGTGCGTGTGTGTGTGTGTGTGTGTGTGAGCATGGTTTGGTAAGCTTTGTTATAAAAGGCAGTCTTATGCTCTTAAAAATAAACGTCCTATGAGTCCTTTACAGCAGCAATGACAAATGCATTTTAAGTAGTGCCCTCACAAAAACTCTCGCAAAAACATTATTGCAGGCAAAGCCAGACCCCGTGTGCCGCAAATACTTGCAGACGCACGGCTAGTGCCCTCACAAACACTGTCGCAAAAACATTATTGCAGGCAAAGCCAGACCCCGTGTACCGCAAATACTTGCAGACGCACGGCTAGTGCCCTCACAAACACTGTCGCAAAGACATTATTGCAGGCAAAGCAAGACCCCGTGTACCGCAAATACTTGCAGACGCACGACTAGTGCCCTCACAAACACTGACGCAAAGACATTATTGCAGGCAAAGCCAGCCCCATTGTACCGCAAATACTTGCAGACACACGGCTAGTGCCCTCACAAACACTGACGCAAAGACATTATTGCAGGAAAAGCCAGACCCCGTGTACCGCAAATATTTGTAGACGCACAGCTAGTGTTCTCACAAACACTAACACAACATCATTTTTGCAGGCAAAGCCAGATCACGTATACCGAAAATTTACTTGGGGCAACAAGCTCAGCCTGTGGGATCAGCCCGCAGCCGCAGGCATCAACGTGCGAGAGGCGGTGCTGGAATATTACAAGTGAGAAACAGAGGTGGCAGAGGGTGCAATTTGAGTGCGGGAGGCGGTGCTGGAGTATTGCCCTTTTACACTTGGATGGTTGGCCAGTGTAAATTTCCCTCCAACACACGATGGATCTGAGCTGGAGTAGAAGTGCGATAGGCGGTGCTGGAATATTGCTAGTGTAAAACAAAGGTGGCAGAGGGTGCGACGTGAGTGCAAAAGGCAGCGCTGGAATATTGCAAATGAGGAACAGAGGGTGTGGTATGAGTGGTAGGGTTTGTCATACATACAATGTAGCACCGTGTGTGGCCCTTAATATGGGGGATTTAGCACACCGTTTGTGGCTGTTCTTATCTATAGAGATTTCTGCTGCAAGCTTGATAGGTGTACACAGAATCTGGTTCTGTCTAACCTCAAGCATATAGGTGTAGGCCGTCCCGTTGTTAGTACTTGGGATTGTTTTATCATCATGCTGAGTAGTTGGAGTGTTGGACACCAGACGTAAGCAAGCCCAAGATTGTTATCAACCCCTTATGGGGTTGGCCAGAATCGTACATACGGAAGTACGGCGTATCCAGATACGCCGTATAACCGTATCCGTAAATGAAAATTTCCCACCGTATCCGTATCCGTATGACCGTATATTGGTTTTGGCCTACCGTATATATACGCCGTATGTACGGTCGTAACCGTGTATACGCCGTATATGGACCGTACTTGCAGGTGGTGCAGGATTCGAATCCCAGCAACAGCAGTCCTTTTTGCTCCTTTTGGTCATATTATTTTCTCGTGCCTCTTCTTACCGAGCTCTTTCTTCCCTTCCCTTTTCTATAAATGCATGTTTTTTGCATTGATAAATAGTTTTATTGGTGGTTATGGTAGTTGAACTCCCTTTTGCACTGGAAAAGGCTTTTTTTGGGTCTTTTTGGCTTGAAGCAGGCCTAACTCCCTAACCATTCATTATTTGGGTATAAAAGATTGGATCATGCGTATTCAGCTCTTCAAGAGCTGCAAAATGACCCCCTATGAATTAATTCTGAGTGAATTCATTTTCCCTCGTATACGGTAAATACGGAAATACGGCGTATGAACGGTCATATACGGCGTATATACAGTATATGGAAATCCCATGTACGGTTTGGGCCACCCTATGTATAATGTTTTTTGTTTGATCGGCGCAGGCAGCACTACTGTGCAGAGCGCATGTCTTTGGTGCTGCTGGGGGGGGAAACGCTTGATGAGGTGCAGGTAAGAGCTTGAGTGTGCTTTCTATTTTCTTTTTTTTGCTTGACGAGATGCAGGTGAGATTTTAAGTGTGCTTTGTATAAATGTCGCTGCATAAAATGTATTGCTCACTGCATGCATGCACTAAAAGCTGCAATAAAGGGAAAGGCTACACGAGACGCAAACATGCTAATGCTAATGAAGAGAAGGGACAAAGGCTACGCTGGTAGTGATAACTCGCCCAGCGTGATTCAGGGAAAGAGCGCCAAGGTGCCAGCACCTAAATACTGCTAATATGTTCTAGGAAATTAATTAATACCAGGGTTGTTCAGTTCGTTGTTTTGGGTGCAAGGGTTCAATAATGCTCGTGAAAGTTCTAGAACCCTCAAACTGTTTGAGCAGTTTGATGTGCAAAGTTGAAAATGAAGGGTTTTGCTGGTCTCTGTGGTCATACTTGTCCAAAACATGCTTGAATTGTCTCAGATTCATGTATTATATTTTACCAGTACACAAAAAAACATGAAAAATATGGAAAAAGCATAAAGTTGGATGAACTTTTAATAGCTCGCGAACAGCACTTTTAGGGTTCGTAAATATGTGTAAAAGTTCGCAAACCCAAACTTTTGAACGAACCCCGAACTGAACAACCCTGATACACAGCAATGAATGCGGTAAAGAAGCCACATCTTCGGTATTGGATAGGTTTAACTCCTTCTGTGCTGTATGCATGTGCTGCACTGTTTTTTCTTGCGTTCCATCCCATTTGATGGTACTGGTGGCAATACTTTCATCATATAAATTGTTGAGTTTAGGAGTAGCATCAACATCTTGTTGACTTTAAGAGTATGCCTGTGCAAATGGTATAATTTGTTACAGACCTGGCCAACTCTATTCATACAACATGTCACTATTGCCGCCTTCTTTCTTGTTCCTCTCTAACGTGCAAGAGGCTGTGTGTGCGCGTGTGTGTGCACTACAGCTGGCATGCTGTTTCATTGCAGCTTACAACATTCGTGCCCTTGCGTGCATCACGCTGTACCGCAAATGTTGCCTTCCTCCTTCTGCAAGAGACTGTGTGTGCGTGTGTGTGTACGTGTGTGTGAAAATTGTGTGTGCACTACGGCTGCCATGCTGTTTCATTGCGGCCTACATCATGTTGTGCCCGTCATGCTGCATCGCAAGTGCTGCCTTTTTCCTGCTGTCATGCCCTTTTCCCTTTCTCACAGGCTTGGGTGCAGGAGATCTTCCAAGGCCTGCCAACAGGGAAGGGCCCAAGGCCCACATTCACTGGCATGGGTATGCCGTTCGAGGTAGGCCTCTGGTCCTGATGCAGCATAACAAGGTCCACTATAGTGCTGTAAATCTGCCGCTGAGGCACCACACAGTCTTACAAATGAAGAATGAAGAAGCGGGGTGGTCGATTAAGGCCCATTACAATGCTGTGAACACAACACTACTGTAATTGTTTGCTCAAGTTGAAAGATCAAGGGGGGCAGCAGTTTGACGAGGCAATTTACCATAACAGTGCTGTTTTGGGCAACTATTTTTGGTTTGATGCCCGGTACTAGGAGGTCTACAGGTTAGAGTATGGCTTGCGAACAGTAACTCAGTGGATGCTAAAAGTTGTTTACAGCCCTTCTGCTAATAAACTTGGACTTCGCTCTGCTAATAAACTTGGACTTGGAATCCTCCTAAAACACGAGCCCATTTTATTGCTTATTAATAATTATTAATAACGTGAGTAGAGGGACACAGGTATTTTCTTGCTTTGGCAAAACGTGTATTTGTCTGAAACTACATAACATTTCTGTTGTCGTTATTTGCTTTTTTCCCAACCCTCCCTTGTCTGCACACTTCAGGCTGCCAGCCCGTGTCCTTCATACCAACCAAATATATTTGCTTAAACATGGCATACGATTGCCTTCTCTCTCCTTCTTATGCAACCATACATACATATAAACGCACATAGACGCAAATGAACACACACGTGCGCACACACACACACACACACACACACACACAAACACACGCACACACACACACACACACACACACACACACACACACACACAAATACGAACGCATAAACACACGTGCGCACACCAGCACACACAGGGCCGCACCCTGTACGTGCTACCGGCTGTGAGGGACACACACGAGGTAGTGGCCACCTTCCAGTTGCCGTGCCTCACCCCTCACTACAAAGTCAAGGCCGAGCAATACATTTCTCACCTGGTGGGCCACGAGGGACCTGGGTCTCTGCTGTCCCTGCTCAAGGTGCGTTGGGTTAGGATTTTCGAATTTGTATTCTAAAGTTCAAAGATAACTTGTGAGGGGCTGGGTCATTTTTAACAGCTGCGTGCTCACTGCGCCTTACAGGCAGATGAGGGATCATTGAAACTACATTGTGATGAGTACAAAAGTAATAGATATAGCTACAGCCAGGGCGCCACCTGTTTGGCATTACAGCCATAGATTTGTTTTTACTTGTACTGGTAACAACCACTTGACACAGAACCTGAAATAGGACCTCCTTTTCCTACAGACAGCTTTGATACCAATGTAAAATAGACGTTTAAGTCTGAGGTACCGGTCTTGACATTTGAAGAGTATACCGTACTGCGCTCTTAGTATTGCGAGGCCTACTTATTGCGAGGTGCCAATATAATTACAATAATTAATTTGCGAGCATTAAGCTTTGCAAGGCTCCCTCAGAAGTTAAGGTATTTTGCAAGCTTTTCCTGTGCTATCCTCTCTGTTCAGTGCCTACATCCATTAGAAGATTTGGAATCCTTCCGTCACCCGCAGTTGAAACAGCAAAAAGTTCGGGGCGAAAAGCAAAAAGTGTATTTTGGCAGGGTCGAACCCAAGACCTGCAGGTTCCTGCCAAAAAAATGGCCTTTTTAAAGTCAAAATTTGGCGAGGTCCAAATTTTTTTAATTCTTTTTCGGCTTGATTTATTGCGAGGGGCCGTACTAATTATTTAATTACTCGCAAAACAACCAAGCGCAGTACGGTATGTAACATTACACAACAGGCAAAAGGTTGGGCAACAGACTTGAGTGCCGGTGTGGACGGGGACGGCTACAGCCAGAACACGGGTTGCTACCTGTTTGGCATCACCATCACGCTGACGGACGCGGGGCTGAATGCGGGGGAGGGATTTGGTCTGGCGGCTGTGGAGCTGATGTTCAATTACCTCAACATGCTCAGGAACCAGGGTGGGTACTGTGATGCTGTAATGATTCACACTTTTGGAAATCAGTTGTGTCAAGTACGCACTTAGTGGGTAATTGAAGATGAATCAGAAGGTGGTTTAAGCTTGCCTGTGCGAAACAGGTAACACTCGCAGACCTATCTTCCTGGCTTATCTGGCATCACACTTGCTTGTGCCATCCATTTGGAAATCAGTTGTGTCAGATACGCACTTAGTGATTGAAGTTGAATCAGAAGGTGGTTTAAGCTTGCCTTTGCGAAACAGGTAACACTCGCACACCTATTTTCCTGGCTTATCTGGCATCACACTTGCTTGTGCCATCCATATGTGGTTTTGCCCACCACCAAACGCTGACACAGACACATACTAGCTTAACGCTTGACACACGCAACACACAGGTCCACAGCAGTGGATATGGAAAGAGCTCAAGAGCATGGCCGAAATGAAGTTCATGTTCATGGTGAGCTGTTCTTCATACTGCTGTATTTTTGCCAGGCACTGTGCTTGTTTTCTGGTCATTGCTTTACTGTTCTTGTTTCATATGGTCATCGCTAGCACAAGCTAGGAGCAGCAATAAGCATTTAGATGCAAGGGGGCAGTTCAAGACTCATCAGTTGAGAAGTCCAAGAAGAAACCTCTGATTAGAAACATTGGAAAGGTGTAAATGATTGCATTTGATTGATCAGTTTTTATAGTGCTGCAGGAGGAACGCCTGTCAAGCATTGTAGTTATTACAAGTGCTGCAGAAGGCACATCTGCCAAACATCGATGCTCTCCTTTTCATTGCTGCAGGAGGAAGAAGACGGGATGGACATGTGCACTCGTCTTGCAGCTGTGCTGCATCTGTTCCCCCCAGAGCACGTCATAGTGTCTGAGTACCTACACCAGCACTACGACCCACAGCTGGTGGGTGTGCGTGTGTAGGTGTGCGCGCATGTGGGCGTGTTTTATGTATGTGTGCTTATAAGTGCAGTGGTATGCAAGCCTACATACGTCTGTAGATAAGGCACACCACCCATACATGAAAAATGCTTGCTGCATCTTTGCAGATCAATTCCTTGCTCAAACTCCCTGCACAACCTCTCTGTTTTTGCCTATCACTCCCACTGCTTGGAGCTCCATAAGTGCCCTCTGTATCTTTGCAGATCCATTCCCTGCTCAAACCCCCTGCAAAAGCCCTCTGTTTCTGCCTATCGTTCCCACTGCTTAAACCCCCTCATGCGCCCGCTTTGACTTTGCAGATCAGTTCCCTGCTCAACGACTGCTTGCACCCCAGCCACTCCAGCTACCGCCTTGACTTGCTGACCAAGGCCTACGAGCCACTGAAAGCGCAGCTCATGCAGCAAGAACCTCCCCAGACAGGTGGGTTCAGAGCGTTGCTGTGTAGCTCATACAGCGAGAAATACGCATATGGTTGGAAGGTCGATGACACCCTACAGCTCATTCTATAATTTTTGTGCTTTGTCTTGTATGTCGTTTTTTGAGCCCCTCGACCTTTTGAAGATAGAAAAATGATTATAGTGATTGATCATGAGTAGGGTTGGCCAGAACCATACATATACGGTGTTTATACGGTATTAATGGCTGGGAGATCACCAAATATACGGTCATATACGGTGTATATATATACGGTTTTGGCCAACCCTAATCATGAGTATGTAATATTGCAGTCTACAGCCCTCCAGACGCTGAACCTGACACCACACTCCATACAAATGTACTTATACATATGTACGGTGTATGTACGGTATTTTTAGCATGTCTTAGCAAATCACTGTCACTGCAAAGCAATAGAATCAGCACAACAACCAGGAGGATCACCATATATAGTCATATTAGGTGTGGGTGTACATTTTTGGCCAACCTGCTCACAAGCACCAAAAGACCTCGTGAGCGCTAAAGTCTGCACCAGCAAGCAGAACAGGAGGGGACAACAGAGACCATCTTTGTAGCGCATGCAAAAGTAAAGGAAAACTAAATGAGGCAGTGGAAACCACTCCCCATATTAAACAAGGAAAAGGATCCACTGTTGTATCGTTGTAGCGCATGGCTCAAGTTCAAGTAAGAGACTCCTAATGTTTCCTCCTCAACTGGCTTTTCCACTACTTCTATCATGCACATGCATGCAAATGCAACAACAGCAAACCACTCCATGCACAAGCATGCATATGCAACGACAGCTTCCCACTTCACGCACAAGCATGCATGCATACGCAATAATAAACAACTCCATGCACAAGCATGCATATGCAACGACAACTCACCACTCCACGCACAGGCATGCATACACAACAATATTCCGCTCCACGCACAGGCATGCTCCACACAACAACATGCACAGGTCTTTTGCAGTCTAGTGCTTCCAAAGTCACTGTGGAAACGGAGCCCTGGTTCAACATGGAAAGCACATGGGTCCAGGTGAGGGGGTAAAAGGAAACACAGATGTGTAGAGGGATCCAGATTCAACCAGGGACGTGTTGGGTCTAAAACATTAGCAGGTCCTGAAAAGTTTTGATAAAAGGGAAGGCAAAAGGAGCTTGAAATTCAGTGTGTTTTGAGAATAGAAGGACCAGGTAAATTTATAAACAAGCATCCTAAACAGAAGCAGAGACAGTGTGGTGGTAGGTAGCATTTCTGTGACACACACACACACACATACACACACGCACACACATGCACACGTGCACACATGCACGTGCACACACGCACGCGCGCACACACACACTCTCACACACACATACACACACACACACGCACGCACACACATGCAGACGTGCATGCACACACACATACACACACAAACACACACATAACATAAACACACACGTAAACACACACACCAGGTACCAGACGAGATGTGCCGCTCATGGACTTGCGCCCCCCCCTGTGCGAGCCTCAACCTGCCGCCCCCAAACCCCTACATCCCCACCAACTTCACCATCAAACGGCCCCCGGGCCACCGCCACCCTTGCTGCCACCATTCCCACGCCCAGCAGCCAACCCCCCATGTAACACAGGTACGTATTTTTTCAGCTGCTGGTTCATTAGTTCACCACCACCCTTGCTGCCACCATCTCTTGCCCACACCCAGCAAGCACTGCCCCATCAACTCGGTGCTTATTTGTTAGAGACCGTTCTTCTGTCTATCTGTCTTTGCATTAATGCCACCTGCTGCCACCACTCCCTTGCTGTGGGCACCCCCCATCCACACAGGTGCTCTTCAATTACTTGGTACTCCTAATTGTTATGTGCTTGCACAATTTGTCTAGGTTTCACAGCCAAGCACTACCTGCCGCCTTTTCCTCAATTCCCCTTGGTACATATTGCTGTGGTTGTTATGTGTGTATTCCATACCTTGGTTGTCAGCACGCTCTGCAGCATGCAGACTCTTATATGCAACGACTGGTGTGCCTTCGATCACGCGCAACTGCAACCAGGATTAGACGTCATAAATTGCAGCAGGCAAACTCCATAATAACAATACTGCTGAGCTGAAGATGCCTTATGCTCAAATTAAGTCACCCTCCTCATTCACCTCTGCATTAACAAGTGCAGCACGCCCAGCAGCAGACAGGCTCCTTGACAGTAGCTGCCGCTGAGATCCAGATGCCTTCAGACACGCGCAACTACAATCACTTTAACATGTCATGCATTGCAGCAGGCAGGCAGGCACCATGACGGCAGCTGCCGCTGAGATCCAGATGCCTTCAAACACGCGCAACAACAACCACTTTAGCATGTCATGCATTGCAGCAGGCAGGCAGGCACCAAGACGGCAGCTGCCGCTGAGATCCAGATGCCTTCAAACACGCGCAACTACAACCACTTTAGCATGTCATGCATTGCAGCAGGCAGACAGGCACCATGAAAGGCAGCTGCCGCTGAGATCCAGTTGCCTTCAGTTTGCAAGGTTTACGATGTTTACAAAGAAGGCCTTCAGCCAAGAAGTGCAACTGCTAGCTAGAAGTGTGACTGCTGAGAACCAACTGCCTGCAGACATGCGTACTTACGTCCACTGCTACACACCATGCATGCATTGCAGCCCCTGTACACATCATGCTACACATCACGCATGCATTACAGCCCCTCCTCCATGCATTACACCCTGCTACACATCATGCATGCATTACACCCTGCTACACATCATGCATGCATTGCAGCCCCTGTACCCTGTGCCTGCAGCCACCTAAGTTAAACCATCTCTAAGCGCACCTTCTTACCACTTCACTACCATAAACGCAGCACGCCCAGCAGCAGGCAGACTCCATAGTTGCAGCCGCCGCTGAGATTGAGATGCCATATGATCTGATTGAGTCACCCTCTTTATTCACCTCTGTATTACCAAATGCAGCACGCCCAGCAGCAGGCTGACTCCATAGTTGCAGCCGCCGCTGAACTGGAGATGCCCTCAGGCACGCCCTACAAGCGTGCCCGCACATCAGGCCACCCCTCAGACGTGAAGAACTTGCAACCAACCGCAGCTTCTGCACAGGTAGGCTGTTACACACTTCCCCCCCCCTAAATCACGGAGAGATTTGCCAACACCAACACCAGCACTCGCAAAAGCATTGTGACAGCTGGATATAGCTTTGCAGATAAGACAGGAAAGCACAGGATCGGTTCAGACCAGCTTTGCAGCCATACAATTAATGAGCGGAAACTGCACCTTTCATGAAGCTGGTAACTCAAAACTGGTCCGTTGGCAAAGCAACTTGTCTAGACTAGATTATGCCTTTTTATAATCATTGCCGCCCACCCCTTTCCATCATATCCATGAAAACAGACCACACACCGTGCTAAAAAGCAGAGAGGACATCTAGGCCAGAGGTTTGATAGCTAAGGCTGGCCAGAACCGTACATATACACTGTATATGACCGTATATTTGGTGAATCTCCTGCCAAAAATACCGTGTATACACCATATATGTATATATAAATATAAATAAATATATATATATATATATATATATATGGTTCTGGCCAACCCTGTTCATTCCGAATCACAAGTCAATTTACACTGCTTTGCT
>Ga0307947_1003814_pt1 | contig 12032 bp, 18 predicted proteins | sample OrgLakmetagen232_FD_201840 | JGI IMG/M metagenome (GOLD analysis project Ga0307947, IMG submission 201840) | Saline water microbial communities from Organic Lake, Antarctica - #232 | ecosystem: Environmental > Aquatic > Non-marine Saline and Alkaline > Saline | place: Antarctica: Organic Lake...
AAGCCAGAATGGTGTCAGTTGGCTGAGTGGGCAGTAAATGGCTGGATTCAGAGTGCAAAAAGGGCACATATTTGGACATTTCCCCAGTCAGCCCCCTCTGATAAAGTGTACATTTAAAGTGTACCATGAAAATGTACCATGAAAGTGTACAATTAAAATGCACAATCAAAGTGCACCATCAGTGTACCATCAAAGTACACATTCAAAGTGCACAATCGAAGTGCACCATCAAAGTGCACCATGAAAGTGTACCATCAAAGTGCACAATCAAAGTGCACAAGCAAAGTGCACAATCGAAGTGCACAATCAAAGTGCACAATCAAAGTAACCATCAAAGTGTACAATCAAAGTGCGCAATCGAAGTGTACATTCAAAGTGTACCATCAAAGTGCACCATCAAAGTGTACATTAAAAGTGCACCATCAAAGTGTACATTCAAAGTGTACAACCAAGGCACAGTGCGTTCATTTGTACAACTGGCTAGTAGCTGGCGCCACCAAATCCCAGCGATCACAGCTTTGTTCTCCTTTGGGTATGGAATGTGAAGACAGATGAGCATGCAGTGTTTCTATGTATGGAAAGACATTCCATGTGTCCTCACATCCCTTACTCAAGGTGAACAAAACTATGATAGCTGGGGTTTGGTGGCGCCGAGGATGTCTAAAACTGAGCAGAAAAAGCTCGTAAAAAAACTCACCCACAGACACATGCCACAAGCATACGCCACACACGCACATGCAACGCACCTGTGCATCGCTGCCCCTGCTAAACCAGGAAAACCAGGAAGGGGAGTGGCTGTGGGAGGGGAGGGGCACGCTGCCACTGCAATGCAATGTAGTGACACAAACTTTGAGACGTGAATGAGTGTATGTAAAGGCACGAGTGCAAAAAAATTGCAGGCATGTAGGCGGCTGACTGGACAAAGGTCCACAACGGGTATGGCTGGGAAGGGAGGGGCACGCTGACAACACAAGGTACAAGGTAGGCATCCAAACCTACAACATGGAATGTGCGTATGAAAGGTATGAGTGTGCTGCAGGCATGTATGCAGTTGAGTGGACTCTGTATGCAGCTGAGTGGACGCTGTATGCAGCTGAGTGGACGCTGTATGCAGCTGAGTGGACGCTGTATGCAGCTGAGTGGACGCTGTATGCAGCTGAGTGGACGCTATATGCAGCTGAGTGGACGCTGTATGCAGCTGAGTGGACGCTGTATGCAGCTGAGTGGACGCTGTATGCAGCTGAGTGGACGCTGTATGCAGCTGAGTGGACGCTGAGTAATTTTGAAAGCAGTTCCGGGGAACCCTGGAAAGTTTACAGGCTGTTTTGGGCCCCCTGAATTATTTGGGCACCCAGTGTACTTCCCTGGAGTGGACCAAGGTCCACAATAATGGGCATGGCTGTGGGAGAAGAGGGGCACGCTGCCACCGTCAGCACACAGCAGTAGCACATAGGCACGCACACATCGTCATACACAGCGCCAGCACGTAACACATAATGTCAGCACGAAATGCCGGCACACAATGCGTTTGTGTGGGTGTGAGTTTGCAAGTGCCGTCACACAGAGTATGCAGAGGAGCAGGGTTTCAGGGTTTTCAGGCACTGTGTTAGCACCGGCTACGCAGCACACATTACTTACACCATATACCTGTGGAGAGCAGCCTAAATACCTAAATACCTGTGGAGAGCAAAAAACCTGATGAGAGCAAATTACCAAAATTCCTGTGTAGAGCAACCTAAATACACAAAAGTGATTGTGGAGAGCAACCTAAATACACAAAAGTACCTGTGGAGAGCAACCTTAGTATTAATATACTTTTGGAGAGCAAAATACCCGAGGAGAGCAAAATACCAAAAAACTGTGGAGAGCATAACTGGAGTCAAAAGAAAAAAGGAGAAAGCATGGCTTATCTGTCGAAGACGCAGACGTCTGTCACACCACACACTCACACCATGCACCATTATATAGGATTGGCCAGAACTGTATGCAAACACCGTACATTACCATATATTTGGTGATGTCCCTGCCAAAAATACAGTATATACACCGCATATATATGGTTCTGGCCAACCCTACCCATTCGCTGTCATCAAACGTTGAGACTTCTTGCGTGCCTTGTAGCAATTCATTGGGGCAGCACCTGCTTGTCATCTTATCACGCCCTCATCACACCACACCACCCTTGTTGCACCACGCCCTTGTCACACCACACCACGCCCTTGTCACACCACGCCCTTGTCTACCGCCCTCGTCACACTACACCCTACAGCAGCTGCTTGTCACTTTACCACGCCCTCATCACATCACACCCTACAGCACCTGCTTGTCACTTTACCACGCCCTTGTCACACCACACCACGCCCTTGTCACACCACACCCTTGTCTACCGCCCTCGTCACACCACACCCTACAGCAGCTGCTTGTCACTTTACCACGCCCTCGTCAAACCACACGCCCTACAGCACCTGCTTATCACTTTACCACGCCCTCGTCAAACCACACGCCCTACAGCAGCTGCTTGTCACTTTACCACGCCCTCGTCACACCACGCCCTACAGCAGCTGCTTGTCACTTTACCACGCCCTCGTCACACCACACCCTACAGCAGCTGCTCGTCAAACCACACACCACACCCTTGCTCACCTGCTGCTCGCGCGATCCGTAGCATCCCTCCCTGCTCCCAGCACCATCGCATGGTCCATTTGAGCGCCGCCACTTCCCAGGCTGGGGTAGCTTGCGCTCCCCGAGCCGTTGAGGAAGTGGGCGTGGGGATGGTGGTGGGGATGGTGGGGCAGGCCGGCAAGCGTGCCTAACTCGTCGGGTTCTCCCAGGCCGTGGCGGCGTGTGCGTGTGAGGAGCTCGTCAGAGGAGAAAGCGGAGGGTTCTGGCAGGCCCTGCGCGTTTGTGTGTGTGTGTGTGTGTGTGTGTGTGTGTGTGTGTGTGTGTGTGTGTGTGTGTGCACGCGCGTGTGAGGAGCTCATTAGAGGACACATGCCTCTGCAGGCCCTGTGTATGTATGTGTGCGCATGTTGAAAATGCAAAGGACTCTGGCAGACATTTTATAAGTGTGTATATATCTGTGTGTGCATGCGTGCGTGTGTGTATGTGCTCATGAGGAGCTCATATGATATAGAAGTGGAGGGCTCCAACAAGCCTTCTGTGTGTGTGTTTTCGTGTGTCTGCATGTGTGTGTGCATGTGTATGTATGTACGTGTGCATGTATGATAGGGGCTCATCAGCGAAAAGGCATAGAGCTCAGGTGGACCATTTATTACTTGTTGTCGAATGAAGCCCCACGCCTGCTGATTCCCTGCTGTCTCCCTTGCATTCCTCAAGGAGCGCGCACACGCAGGCACATACAGGCACACGACCAGGAACACACACAGGCACACACAGGAACACACACAGACATACACACAGGAGCACACACACACACACGCAGGCACACCTTGGGCCATACGCCTGCTGAACCCCTGCCATGGGGCTCCCTCCATCTTTTGAGGAGGAGCGCACGCACACAGAGACACACACCGGAAGACACACACATTCACGCAGGCACACCTTGAGATCCAGCCCTACTGTGGGGCTCCCCTGCATCTTTTGAGGAGGAGCGCACGCACACAGAGACACACACAGGAACACAGGAACACACATACACGCAGGCACACCTTAAGCCCCATGCCTGCTGAACCCCTGCCGCGGGGCTCCCTGCATCTTTTGAGGAGGAGCGCACGCACACAGAGACACACACAGGAACACACACACATACACGTAGGCACACCTTAAGCCCCATGCTTGCTGAACCCCTGCCGCGGGGCTCCCTGCATCTTTTGAGGAGGAGCGCACACACAGAGACAAACACACGGGAACACACACACAGGCACACCTTGAGCCCCATGCCTGCTGAACCCCTGCTGTGGGGCTCCCCTGAATCTTTTGAGGAGGAGCGGTTACGTGAAAGTAGGCCGGACACAGATCCTGCCGGAGCTGAGTGACTAGGGACCTCTTTGCCTGCAAGCTCGCTGCCATCCTGCGCGTGCGTACACACGCACAAGCAAGCAAGCCAGTGAGCTTTTGACTGACTGCCCTGGGTGGATGGGTTAATGAATCACGCATGCTGCCGTCCTGTGTGTACGTGTGTGTGTGTGCTTGCTGCCGTCTTGTGTGTATGTGTGCAAGCAAGCAAGCATCGTGCTTGCTGCCGTCCTGTGTGTACGTGTGTGTGTGTGTGTGTGCTTGCTGCCATCCTGTGTGTATGTGTGTGTGCAAGCGAGCATGCTTGCACCGAATGTGGGTGGACTGGTGGATCAGTTGGGTGTGCTAACATCCCGCATGTATGCACATATGCATATATGCAAGTAAGCACAAGCATGCTTTAATTGGAAGTTGTGTGGATCAAAAAATCAGTTGGGCTCGCTGCTGCCCTGTGTGTATGCACCAAGGGCACACACACGTGTGTGTGTGCGCGTGCGTGTGTGTGTGTGCTTTAGTGAACAGATACAAATGGATGAGATGGATATGAAGCTCATTCACCTTCTGCTGCAACAACCAATGTGCATGCACACTATTAAACAAGCGTGCACACCATTCAACAAGCGTGTGCACCAATTAACAAGCGTGTGCACCAATCAACAAGCGTGAACACCATCAAACAAGCATGTGCACAATTTAACAAGCGTGCACACCATTCAACAAGCGTGTGCACCATTAAACAAGCGTGTGCACCAATCAACAAGTGTGTGCACCAATCAACAAGCGTGTGCACAATTCAACAAGCATGTGCACAACTCAACAAGCGTGTGCACCATTTAACAAGCGTGCACACCATTTAACAAGCGTGCACACCAATCAACAAGCGTGTGCACCATTAAACAAGCGTGTGCACCAATCAACGAGCGTGTGCACTCACTAAAAAGTGTGTGCACCAGCCGGCTGTGCATATCTGTTCATCCAAAATGTAGCAGAAAACCATGCGCACAGATCCCCCTATCCTCATGCACACTGTTTGTACCTTAATGCACCACACAATGCAGCATACCTTCACACACATGCACACTCTTTCACATAGGCCCACACAACGCAGCATACACACACACTTTCACATTGGCACTTGCACAAAGGAAACACACAAAAACACACACACACACGCACACACACTCTTTCACATTGGCCCACACAACGCAGCATACACACACACGTTCACATTGGCACTTGCACACAAGACACACAAATACACGCACCTTGCGTGCCAGCCCCCCTGCTGCACGCAGCGTTCTGTCCTGCATGACAGCACGGATGGCTCCCCTGCCGCCAATGAACTCTGTTGGAGCCATACAGGGAAACTTATAATGGTTTGATAAAATTGAGAGTGACGCTCCAAGCACATAACATCTTGCTTGCGTTTTAAACACGCACTAAGGCATACGCAAACACCAACGTGTATGCACGGACACACAAACAACACACAAACACATGCACATGCATACGCACACACATGTGCGCAAAGACACACACGGACATGCATATGTATGTGCAAATGCAGACACAAACATGCAAACTTGAGTGTAAAGGCACACAAACACACACAAAAGCATGCACACGTACGTGCACATTCCCTGTCATTTCATTTGATCAGCCTTACCCGGGTGGTCGCAGTTGATGAAGTCGTGCTCACACTCGATGAGGGATCCGATCATACGCTCTGCAGGGTCTGCACCAGAGCGAATGAAATCCAGCACAGACGCAGCCAGCTGGCGTTGTAAGACGGGGAACCTGTGCGTGTGTGTGTGTGTGTGCGCACATCCACGTGCGTTAAAAACTTTAAGATGCATAACAGCTTATTATAAATAGGTAAAGGGGCAAAAATGACTCCTTTGTGTGTGCGTGTGTGTGTGTGTGTGCGTCAAGTGTGCATCAATAAGCAAACATAGTCATGAACTCCAGCACAGACGCAGCCAGCTAGCATTGTAAGACACGGAACCTGTGCGTGTTTGTACGCATGTCCGCATGCGTATATGACTTGTGGATGTATGCTGTGCATGATGAACTTGTACGTGTATGTGAGTGCGTGCAGGTGTGCATTAACATTTGCAAATGGGGTCCAGCACAGAGGCAGCCAGCTGGCGCTGTAAAGTCCGAAGTCCTTGGACTAGTCTGTGCTTACGCATGGCAGTATGTGTCTGTGTGTGCATGTGTGTGCGTGTGTGTGGGAGTGTGGGGAAGTGAGTGTGTGTGTGTGCTGGTTTGGTATTGTTTGTTGTGCGTCATGCGTGCGGGTAAGCATGCACATCCTTTCACGCACACATGTTTTAACAATTAAGGCAATTGCCCACACTCTCATCCACAAACGCCTGAATACAAACAGCAGCAGCTGCAACCTCACGCACACTCAGAAACTTGCAAAAAACTGCAACTACGCACGTCAGTTTGACACAGACACACGCACATTAGCCCAATACAGACAAACACACATTAGTCCGACACAGATACACGCACACAGACACACGCACGTGAGCCTGACAGAAACACGCAAGTTGGCCTGACACAGATACACACGCACGTTGGCCTGACACAGACACACGCACGTTGGCCTGACACGGATACACACGCACGTTGGCCTGACACAGACACACGCACGTTGGCCTGACACAGATACACACGCACGTTGGCCTGACACAGACACGCGCACGTTGGCCTGACACAGACACACACGCACGTTGGCCTGACACAGACACGCGCACGTTGGCCTGACACAGACACACACGCAAGTTGGCCTGACACAGATACACACGCACGTTGGCCTGACACAGACACACACACGTTAGCCCGCCACAAACATACACGCACGCACCTTCCCGCTTCTGCTGGGCACGCTTGCTCTGCAATGACCAGTAGCTCAGAGTAGATGGCCTCCTTGCAGGCCAAAGCAGGGGGCAGCAGGGACATCACGCTGCGTCGTACGAGCAGCTCAAACGGCTCGTGCGGTACGATGAGGTTGCCTGCAAGCACAAAAGGGTGTTTGCACAAAAGGGAGACTTGGTGAAGTAGGGTAGAGGCAACGTCACATCGTTGTGCTGCGTTGTGCTTGTCGTTTAAAAGGGCTCGTGGTGCTGGAGAATGAGGTTGCCTGCGAGAAGCAGAGCAAGCACGCAGGAGTTTTGGGATGAGGTGAGACGTTGCAGTGAAAGAGAGTTGGCAGCGGTCCGCCTTTTTTTAATTTACCTACAAACAAAGACACACGCATACTGTCCTATCTAATCACAAGTATATCCCAAATTAACTGCACACATACTGACCCATCCACCCACCCACCCACACATATGCATACACGCTCATACCGACCCAATCACCCACCCACACATATGCATACACGCTCATACCGACCCAATCACCCACCCCCACATACACACTAAAGCCAACACACATACCGACCCATCCACCCACCCCACATACACACATACGTATCATGAACACACATACACACGTACACACACTATCACACGCAACCACCTGCAACCCCAGCTCCGTTCTTGATGACGGTCAAGATGGCATCATCGCTCACTTCCTTCATGGGTGCCATGTCACTGATGGCGCGAGAATACATTTCGTTGAACACCGCACGGATGCGGGCGCCGCCTGACAAGCGCTTGGTAGACAGATCCTGGAGGTGCACGTATATGTTGTTTAGTGTGTGCGTTTGTGTAAACGTGTGTGTGTATGTGTGTGTGTGTGTGCGCGCGTGATGCCAAGTAACACAGCACGCATGTGAGTGAGCGAGCGCTGCCAGACAAGCGCTCGGCGGAATGTGGATGTGTGCTATATGTGTTTTGTGTGCGTGTGTGCGATGAAAATTAACACGGCACAGATGGTGCGAGCACAGCCAGACAGGTGTCTGGTCGACAGACCCCGTATAAATTTGTGTATGTGGGTGTACGCGTGCGTGCGTGCGTGCGTGCGTGCGTGCGTGGTGTGAGATGCCATGGCACAGCACAGCGTGTGTGTTTTCCTGTTTGTGTGCATGTGTGCACAAGCAATAAGCAATACATGTTTAAAGACTCCAAACCTTCGGCATGTATCTGCATGAATGTGTGTGTGTGTGTGTGTGTGTGTGTGTGCGCGCGCGCATCTGTGTAATGCCAGCGGCATTTTGATCTCCCCGGCAATTGAGCAGTTTTGTTACGTGGGAGATAGTCATGTGTGGCATGGTTGCTCACACTTGATAAAAGCACACACCAGATGCGCCTGGGGGGCTAAAAGTACAATGGCAGTGCATGGCACAGGCACAGATAAGCACACACACACTCACATACACACACATGCAAGCGTGCACACACACGTATGCGCGTACGCACACGCACACACACACCCATGCGCGTACGCACACACAAAGATAAAACGTGCGTGCACATACGTATACGTACCTGGTGCCTGCCCTCCAGCATGGCAGCAAAACGCTCTGAGTACTCACACAGCAGCTGCAGCAGAAACGCGCCCCTGCAAGCACGTGTGCGAGGTGCGAGGGATACAGGGAGCGTGTGTGTTTGTGTGCGTGTGTGTGTGTGAATGTGTGTGTGTGTGTGAGAGAGAGAGAGAGAGAGAGAGCGTGTGTGCGTGTGTGTGTGAGAGAGCGTGTGTGCGTGTGTGCAACTAGCAGGATCAGGACGCAGGGAAACTGGGGTACACACGCATCCTGCCACACTCTACCACACATTCTGCGCCCCACCCACAACACACACTCGCTGACACATCTAGCCACACATCTACTCCTGCAGGCAAACACCCAAAAGTGGCAGCATGAGCAAGAAATAACCAAAGCAATACGACTTCACGCTAGGCAGAGAGAGAATATGTAGGGTTGGCCAGAACCGTACATACACACCGTATATGACCGTATGTATGTGATTTCCCTGCCAAAAATAAGGTATATACGGTATATACACCGTATATATGTATAAATGTATGGTTCTGGCCAACCCTAAGAATATGCAGCGAGCGCGTCACGTGCACGCACGCACTTTGCGCTCTTGCTGTCGTACGGAAGAGGGTTTCCCAGGGCATGCAGCTCGGCAGCGCGTGCTTCTAGGCTGTTGTGGATGGCATGCCTGAGGTCCTGCGAAATAGGGTGCAGCCGCGAATCAACAAAAAGCAGAAGAATGAGCGTGCGGATAGTGAAGCCAGAGTGGGGCTAAGGAGGGATTAACTACTGACATGCTTTGTGTGTGCGTGTGTGTGTGTGTGTGCTTGTGTGTGTGCGTGTGAAATGGATAAGTCAACTTCCAGCAAAGCTAAGGTTGAAATTGATGCACATATTCAATGAGCCCCCATACTATGAGACTGTGCGTGCATGCCAAGTGCATCACACTCATCCTGATGAAGTACAGGATCAGATTAATGTGCAAGCCTAACATGTGCATCACACTCATCCTGATGAAGTACAGGCTCAGATTAATGTGTGAGCCTAACAAGTGCATCACACTCATCCTGATGAAGTACGGGCTCAGATTACTGTGTGAGTCTAAGAAACGTAGCAGACTTATCGTGATGAAGTACGGGCTCAGATTACTGTGCAAGTCTAAGGGGAATAGCACAGCTGCAAGGAATACAATATACAATACAAGGAATGTGGTATACCCACAAGCATGGCCTTGGTCACACACAGGACTTTTTGAAGGTGATGCATTCAACATTGATGCGCGAACACACCGGCTATACAAAGGAGCACCTTTTCTTACGTGCCATCTAGGGGCATCATCTGCATCATGCATGTGCACACACGTACACTGTACCATCTAGAGCATGCACGCACACGCACACAGAAACACAAAAAAAGTCCCCCACGCACGCACAAATACACACGTACACTGTACCATCTAGAGCATGCACACACACGCACACACAGAAACACAAAAAGAGTCCCCCACGCACGTACAAGTACACACGCACTGTACCATCTAGAGCATGCGCGCACACGCACACACACAGAAACACAAAAAAATCCTCCACGCACGAACAAATACACACATACACTGTACCATCTAGAGCATGCACGCACACGCACACGCACACACAGAAACACAAAAAGAGTCACCCACGCACGTACAAGTACACACGCACTGTACCATCTAGAGCATGCACGCACACGCACACACAAAAACACAAAAAAAGTTACCTTCCCACACACACACACACACACACACACACACACGTACCGGTAGCATGGCTCGGATGTGCTCGACTAGCAGTGCGTTCAGACGACGTGCAAGGTTGGCAATCCCACACTGGTTTGCGACATCTCTGTACTCAGGCCTACTGCCGAAAAACACCTCCTCAGCTCTGTGAGTGCAAGTGGCAATATATGTGTGTATAATGCGTGCGCATGTGTAGGTATTTGTGGTAGAGTGTGTGCCTGTGTGTATGCATGTGTATGCGGATGCTTGAGGAAGTACACATATGTGTATGAAAACATGCTCATACATCGGCAAATACAGTCCAGTTTATATAAGGATAAAATGCCCGTCTCTTCCAACACGTTGGTAGAGTCGTCATTGCAGAGGCTATGGCCTCCTGCGGCATATTTGTATCATAACTTTACGACAAAATAATTACGTTAGTGCAAGACAGGCCAAGACGTTTGACTGCACTGCATGCATGACCTCTAATGCCCTCTTTAGCAGCTGCACCTGTACGCATAAACTACGCTTGCTTATGGCTGTTCCCACAGCACTCATCCACCTTACCTGCGTGCGTCTGCCATGCCTTTCGCCTGCACGATGTCCTCCTGTGCGAAATGCATCACACGCGGTCGTGAGTGAAGGGCATGTGGATTATTTCTATGAAAAAGGAATGCCATCTTATGTTTGCCTCCGCTGTGAGAAGCAGAAACAAGTGGGGCTGCATGATACAAACATTACAAAATGGAGGGAAAACCTGCTTACCTACACACGTACATGTACACACACGCATGCATGCACAAACACACAAACACATACACACACACACAAACATGCACACACACCTGGCAACGGTTGACCACGCCAATGTAGCCCAGCTGCAGCGGAATGTGCTGATTGCTGAGGATGCGTGCAGCACTGGTCCCCCGATCCATGATGTCTAGCTTGGTCACGACGCCTGTGTGCGTGTGTGTGTTAGTGAGGGTGTGTAAACGCTGGCACGTCACACACAAACACACACTGTGACACCACTTCATGCTGGCACATCATGCACAAACACAGTGACACTTCACGCTGGCACATCACGCACAAACACACAGAGACACCACTTCACGCTGGCACATCATGCACAAACACAGTGACACTTCATGCTGGCACATCATGCACAAACACACTGTGACACCACTTCACGCTGGCACATCATGCACAAACACACTGACACTTCACGCTGGCACATCACGCACAAACACACAGAGACACCACTTCACACTGGCACATCACACCCAAACACACACTGTGACACCACTCCACGCTGGCACGTCACACACAAACACACACAGTGACACCACTGGACGCTGTGGTGCACTTCAAAGGAAGATCCGGTTTCAACTTCATTACGGGTTGGGTGCAGCCTCTAGGTCTACTGACACTTGCTGGTTGCAGCCTGACAGGCAGACAGATCACAGGAATCCAGACCAGTGGCAACTCTGACTAGAGCACTGATCTGTCTCCACCCCCATTATCACCTCACAAATGCTAGATGGAGCAGAATCACTGATAGGCATAAATCCACCTACAGGGTGCGCCCCCTTTTCCCTTATTCAGCTTGCTGCTGTGTGTGCCAGCTGCAGTGGTAATAGCGACTCAGCAAATCTAACCCGCCGCTGATGCACATACCCCCAGGTGCCTCCACCACCACAGAAAGCCAGCTGCAGCAAAATGACCATCAGGCCGAGCCACACCAACGACACGTACCCCCTCCCAAACCGCCACAGATGCTAGCTGTAAAGTCACTGACGGGCCTACAACACCATACAAAATGACCATCAGGCCGAGCCACACCAACGACACGTACCCCCTCCC
>Ga0307947_1003815_pt1:0-2500 | contig 12030 bp, 14 predicted proteins | sample OrgLakmetagen232_FD_201840 | JGI IMG/M metagenome (GOLD analysis project Ga0307947, IMG submission 201840) | Saline water microbial communities from Organic Lake, Antarctica - #232 | ecosystem: Environmental > Aquatic > Non-marine Saline and Alkaline > Saline | place: Antarctica: Organic...
GTGATTTTAACTTTGTGCCAAAGATGTGGGGTGACACTGTCTGACAGAAGCAGATGGAACAAGTCAGTAAGGAGGGGAAGCAACACGTTTTCAGTGTGACTCTTACCACGATCATCCCGAACCGTTTCCTCTGCGTGTTTGATGAAAGAAGCAGAGAAAGGGTCAAATCCTGGGCTGGACAGCGTGTTCATGTTTGAAATGTTTTTTTCAACGGTGGTAGCCAGAGTATGAATAGGGGGTAGCTCATACACAGGTGCTCGCTCATTGCTACGTTGAAAGGTAGTGTTCATGTTTCTGTACCTTCCACCAGGACCGGGTGGGACTGCAATGTCAGAAGGAAGAATTTGTCCCGACCGCAATTGGCCACTGAGTAACTGATGCCTTGCAGGTAAATTATATTGTCCAGGTAGTAAGTCAGGAGCACTTTCTTGGGGTTGCACAAAATGAGATTTAAGGTGCTCAGTCCATGACTCAGCAGAAATGGGAGAGATGTCAGTACGTTTAATTGCAGTTATCAGTTTGTACACCTTTGGGCTGCGAGTGTCAAGAGTCCAACCATCTCATCTACCTTCGCTTTTTTTAATTGTTTTTTCCTCAGCCTGCAGTAGGTGGTGTATTGTTGTTGCAGCTCAGCAAAAGGCTGGTTGCGTTGTTTATTCCCTTTGATACGTCTTTTGTAATCACGGCACGTTGCGTGATACCAAGGAGCCATGGGAAGGCCCAGCTGCATTCTGCGCGACATTTGTCTTGCTGTCATACCCGTGGCATCAGCAGCATGAGTGATGAGGTCCAAGAAGAGTTGCCCAACTCTTCTTGGACCTCATCACTCATGCTGCTGATGCCATAAGGATCCTGCAAAAAGACACTGTATGGGGGTGTGTGCAGTGAATAGCATGCTGTTCATCCTGGACATCATCATCAGCTTCACACAAATCCCAAGAGGAGGTGGGTTCCATGTTGCGGTCTCAAAGCGAAGGGTGGACACACAGTCTGAAACGGGCAACACGTCTCGTGGGAGGTCTAGGAATATGTACTTGGGAAGGCTGTAGGGAGGCCATATTTATCGACTGAGTATGCGCGAAATGCTGGGTTTTTAGCTGTCCAATTCCCAATTTGTATTGAGTTCTGATTAATTAGAGCTGAAGAGATTAATTCCCTTCCATTCACCACACGTAAAAAATGACAATGATGATGCAGCAATTACAGAGGCAATCCGCCTCCCAAAAGGTGACTTGCAGGGCAACCGCCCCCAGCAGTACAGATTTACGAACCGCTCGCCGAGCCATCCTGCTCTCCGGCTCAGTGCTCACCCTGACCACAGCCCCAAAGGCAGCCCTGGCACTCATCCCGGTAGGTCTCAGGCAATGTTGCGTGCAGGTAAATGTCATCGCGGTGGTCGGTCCTCTCCTCTCCTCTCCTCTCTTGAATGGCTAAAGTCATGATAAATCCGTGGTGTGCAAATCCGAGGAGGAGGACCCACTCCGTACTCATAAAATCTGGGTCATCTCACTGCTTGCACTGGTGTGTCACAAATGTGTGGCACACCGAGGTCGAGGTCGAGCACGAAGCTGCTGCGTTCGCCGATAAATTAACCATTTGAGTGTGCCCAACGCAGGACGATGAGGACGAGGAGCTGCTGAAGAAGGCCAAGGAGAACAGGGCCAAGACCCTGTTGCAGCAACAGGAGAAGACCCGGAGTTTCATGGAGTCCGAGGGCCTGGCCAACAACAAGCTGAACAAGGACCTCATCCCAGTGCAGAAGGCAGTGTACAAGGTCAGCAATCCCGCAAGACCTGCCTAACAACAGCATGACTTGCATCTTAGCACACATACTAGCGCGCACAAGCAAACACACACACAAATATACACACACACACACATACACACACACACACACACACACACATGCGCGCACAAAAACAAACACGCCCACACAGGCGCACGTGACACACGCAACACACACACGCACACGCTCACACATACAACACTTATACATGCACACTCACACACAACGCACGCACACATACTCACATGAGTGTTTTTATTGGTCGTGTGTGCGCTGCACAGCTGGCGGACGCCGGAAGACAGCTTGAATCTGGGGACGTGAAGCAGGTTGCCCGCACGATGTCAGAAGACTGGGTCAAGGGCTTCGTTGTTGCCTCGAAGAAGGTAGGTCCTTGCCTTGCGTTAGCACTTGCTGGTGCTCATGCAACTCTGTCAAACACTACCAACACCACTCCTTCTCCACTGCAGTTCTCCAGCCCGTCTGAACCCGTGGTGTCCGAGCTGTACAAGCTGCAATCAGCAGCAAGCAAAGACGAGTTGATGGAGTCCAAGTCGTCTTTTGTATCAGTGGTTGAGGCCATTAAGGTGCGTGCATGCTCTCAACATCTGCAAAAAGCCGCACAGTTGCAATTACATCTACGCCTTCCAGAGCCAAAGGATTTTTTTGGAATGTGTGCACGAAAGTCACGGCATGTATCCTTGAAGCTGTCAAAAA
>Ga0307947_1003815_pt1:7500-12030 | contig 12030 bp, 14 predicted proteins | sample OrgLakmetagen232_FD_201840 | JGI IMG/M metagenome (GOLD analysis project Ga0307947, IMG submission 201840) | Saline water microbial communities from Organic Lake, Antarctica - #232 | ecosystem: Environmental > Aquatic > Non-marine Saline and Alkaline > Saline | place: Antarctica...
AAGTAGTTATAAGAAACAAAATTGTGCAAGGGTACCCAGCCGTTTAGAGCAGTGATACAACAAACATACGGGTCAATAGAGTTGGCCAGGACCGTATACTTACGCTGTACATGACCATATATGTACGATTCTGGCCAACCCTACAAGCACTTGTGATGACATGCCACGCGGGATTCTGACACCGTGAGAGTTCATTGTCAATTGCTTTATCACCATAATGAGTTACAAGTTTTCCATAGTCGCGTAATGCGATGTCAACAACAACATACTCATTCTATCACAGCTCTATATTATATATGTGGAACAGTTCTGTGAACGTGTGACCTACTGCAGGCTCCTCCACCGCCTCCGTAGTCATGCTGGCCAACAAAAAGCTGTTTGCATCAAATTTGGGGGACTCTGGCTTCATGATCATCAGAAATGGGGAGGTAAGCCAGGCGGTGCTATTGTTGACAGGCAGCATGATTTCATATAGAGGCAGTGATTGTGGGCCGGTCCTGTAATGTGACGTCCGTAACCAGGATGTAGAAGCAATGCGATTTTTGGCCGGCCCCTTGTACATGACTGCGTGGTTTGAAGCAGCGGCAAGCTTTTGGCACACCGTAGAGTACCGTGACCAACCCGAGGTTTGAAAAAAACCAATTAATAAGCCCCAATGCGAGCAATGCGAGGGGGGCGACACATAACTAATAAACACAATGCGAGCCTATGCGAGGGCCCTCTGGCCCTATGAGCTGCACCTACACGCGTGTGTGCGCGTACGTATGCGTGCGTGTGCGTGCGTGCGCGTACGTGCGTGTACGTGTGTGTGTGTTTGTGTGTGTAAGTGTATGTGTGTGTGTGAGCGTGCGTTGTGTACGTGTGTGTGTACGGTTGTGTACATTCATGCGTTCATGCATCGTGTACTTGTGCGTGCGTGCGTATGTGTGTGCGTATGTGTATACGTAAGTGCGTGTGCATACAGATGTATACATGTCCCATACATGTGTGTGTTTGTGTGTGTGTGTGTGCATGTGGGTACGCATGTGTGTGCGTGCGTTGTGTACGTAAGTGCGTGTGTATACGGTTGCGTACGTGTGTGCATGCGTTATGTACTTGTGTGTGCGCGCATACATGTGTGCATGCGCGTACGTGTGTGTGTGTGTGTGCATGCGGGTACGTGTGTGTGCGTGCACATGTGAAGGGAATGAAGGCGCCCTTCTCTTGGTCTTTCCTCCCCAATAGAGGGCCAGCCTCCCAAGCTGTTTGTCCACCTTAGGGGCCTTGAGGGGCGGCTTGGGAGACTTTCCCGGCCTGTCCCCATTCATGCTTAAAATTACAACGCAAATTTCGCGAGGCCCTTATCATTTAGATAGTTGAATTGCTCCCGACACACCGCGAGGGGGTCAGAAAAGTTCGCGTAGCGCGGTGATATAAGTACAGTACGGTATGAACATTTAGTGGTGTGTGTGTGCAAGATTTGTTCCAAACACATAAGGTGCGCAAGCGCTTACCTGTACTCATGCATAAGGCCCTTGCGTCCATCATCGCCTTCTTATACCCCCCGATTCGTAAGGACACTTGCATCAAGCACCGCCCATTTTTTGCATGGGGTGCAGTGCACCACCCCAACTTGTGTGCAGGCATCACACTTTTGCGCACCATCCCAAATTGTGTTGTGGGCATCACACTTTTGCGCACCACCCCAATTTATAACATGGGCATCACTAATTTGTTCAACTCGTGCTTTTTTGCCTATGGGCATCACTAATTTGTTCAACTCGTGCTTTTGCCTATATGGGCATCACTTATCACTTTGGCAAATCATCCCGTTTCGTAGATCGGGCATCACCCGTTGTTCATCTCACCACCCACGTATGCATACCACCCCAAATTTTGTATAATGAGCATCACACATTTGGTCATCTCACTACCGCCCTTGTCTTGACAAAGAGGAATCATCCGCCTACCTAACTTTTTCATCATCTCCATTTCCAACATTAACAGGTCGTGTTCCACAGTCCCTCCCAGCAGCACGGCTTCAACTTCCCTTTCCAGATCGGCTCCTTCGATTCCATGAGTGACTCCCCCTCGGCAAGCCAAAAATTCTCAGTCTTTGTGGAGGTGGGTGGGGCGTTGCACGCAAAACATAAATGTTAACTCAATATAATAATTTAGGGTGGGTAAATAGGATGTCTGATTTTGCCAGCGAGGCTCGGCGGGCCTCAACGAGGCTCGGCACTCGCTGGGGAGGCCCTAGTTGGTGCATTACGATTAGAAATTCATTTTCTCAAATCTGCACGGATTGAGCCGAAACTTTTTCTATTGTTCGCTTATATATATCAATGAATATAAACGTTGAGACCGGGTGGAAAATATGGGCGTGTGAGCCAGGAAATTTTGGTTAGCGGTTTCATCCCGCTACCCCTGTTGCACAACCCTTTTAACTCTTCCTGGTGTTATATAATAATGAATAACTATTAATGAAGATACTTGGTTTTAAAAATGGGCCTATCAGCCGATTCAGCCACGAAAAATTCGGATTTGGGAAATTTTGGGGATTTCTGGGGAGATAGGGGCTGATTCCGCCCAAAAAGTGGACACCCTTGCTGGCCGACAAGTGTCTTCCACACCGGAAAAGAGGTCATGACCCACCCTTAATATTAATAATATCACATTTGACCGTTTGTTGAAGATCTTGACTTTCTTGCCAGAATCATTTGGTCATGCAACGGCTTTTGCTTAAAACAGAAAACAAAAGTCTTGTGGGGCAGAAATGCCGTGGCACACATGACACGAACGCTTCATGTTTTATGATAACCGATCCTTATTGCATATGGTGCATATGGTGTCTCTTTGGTTAGGGACCTTGCATATGGTGTCTCTTCGGTGAGGGAGTGTTGCGGGTTTTCAACTACCGCCTGGTTTGTGCCGAAGAGCTTTTGGCCTCATTGGAAGTAGCGAAAGATACCTAGGGATGAAGGCCGTTAGAAATGGAGGCCGTTAGAAATGGACGAGGTCTGATGTGGAGGAAAATTTGCATTTGCGCTTTCACAAATTTAGCTCGTCCCCTTAAACAGCTCCCCCCCCCCCCACACACCCACACACACACACACCACATACACACACTCTCACACACACACATACACACGCATACACACACACTTTCTCACACACACTCTCACACACACATAGCATGTGAGCAGAGACCCCTCGCACTGAAAGCAGACGTGTACTACACGACACTTTCTGTGTTGCCGATCCTAATCAAGTGTGCGCACTGGACTGTGATTACAGTTTATTGTGCTAAGAGCACACGTGCACACTGCTCTGTTGTATGAGCACACGCCAGCCCTAACGTTTCCTCCTGCGCCTCTTGCTGTGCTCAGGTGGGAGACATCATCGTCTTAGGTACTGATGGTCTCTGGGACAACTGCTTTGACGAAGAGATCACTGCCGTCATCAAGTGCGGGCTGTGCTTGTGTGTTTGTGTGTGTTTGTTCGTGCAAGCGCGCATGCTTGTGTGTCTAAGCTTTTTTCGTGTGTGTGCAGCTCATATTCGGAGAGTGTCATGCGCATGTGTATGTGAGTGCAGGTGCGTGCGTGTGTGTGTGCGTGTGTGTGCGCGTGTGAGTGTGCGTGTGTGTGTTTGTGTGTAAGCACAGCTTGTCAGCTAATTTTTGCACCCCCACCATGTCAGCTACTGCTGCAAGTACAAATGTACTTTGCAAACAGAAGGGGTCTCATCCATTAAGACCACCACGGAAAAGTCATGACTCAAGCTGTGCCCTAAAAGTTATGTGCGCCCCCCTACTGTACAGCTTGCTCTCCAGATTGCTCTCCAGCTTGCTCTCAAGCTTCCAACACAGGAAAGCAGGGATGGGTCATACGGCGTAGGCGTATTTTACGTCATATCGTATTTATCGCGTATTTAACCGTATTTTTCGAATTGCTCCGTATATTACGATTTCGGGCACTTAACGAATTTTGCAGCCACAAGCCCCCCAGAGCACCCCAGAAGCACTCCCAGGCCCTCAAGAGCCCCACAGAGGCACTTCCAAGCCCTCTAGAGCCCCCCAGAGGAACTCCCAGCCCCTCAGAACGTAGCATGGTCACTTGGTGGTGCCTGTAGCGTAGATGAATCGTGCAACAGCTGTGGTACCACACAAGCCTTGGTCACTGCCCTCCTGCTGCAGGTGTCCAATGACTGTGTAGATGCTGCTGCTGATGTGCTTGCTGTAGTCCTGTGCAGGTGCCTCTCTTTTCCTGCATGCTCCTCCCTCTGAGCGCTAGCGTCGGCAATTTCTCCCATGCGAGCGCTGCGACTACGCCCTGAGGATTCCTGCCGGGTCAGCTTTGCATGCTGCTACACCTACGCTGGGCTGGGATTCTGCCTCATGAAGTGCTCGCGGATGCGGGGGGCGCCGCTGCTGAATTCTCGGAACCCTGGCATCTGGCATCTGGCATCGGCATCTCGTAAATCTGCCCCTTCGGTCCCATAACAACAACACGATGCCACTCAGGGCCTTTACCAGGAGGCATTATAATGTT
>Ga0307947_1003816_pt1:0-7500 | contig 12030 bp, 13 predicted proteins | sample OrgLakmetagen232_FD_201840 | JGI IMG/M metagenome (GOLD analysis project Ga0307947, IMG submission 201840) | Saline water microbial communities from Organic Lake, Antarctica - #232 | ecosystem: Environmental > Aquatic > Non-marine Saline and Alkaline > Saline | place: Antarctica: Organic...
CAGCACACTTGCAAAAGAAAAGCACATGCTTCTCATCTTGAACTTCTCCACACTCACATTTATCACAAATGCTAGAACCACCATGCCATTTGCAAGACTCCACTCTCAAATGGTGTGCACGCAATCGAGCGTTATAGACATGTCCATCTTCACTGGTCACATACGAAGAACCACTGCCAAGCGCCGCAGCTGCCTCGACTTTCAAAGGTCACAAAGAAAAGGCCTCCAGTCAAGAAGCACGGCTGCTAGCCTGCTCATGAAACGCATTTAGTTCATGGAGAACAAAATAAAGCTTGTTATTGTTCTGGCAAGAAAGGAGACACATCGTAAGCTCCTGATGGGGGAAACAGAGATGCATATTTCCTGCGGGGAGAAATCACGTGGGGATTGACGCAGTGGAAGAGGACATGATGCTCATCTTGGACATCATCAGTATCACACAGGTCACAGGTGTGGGAGTTACTTTGCTCCCACGTCGCTGTCTCTAAACGCAGGGTGTGGACATGATGTCTGAAACGAGCTGTGGTACTGCGAATGACATCACGAGGCAGGTTGAGAAACATGTATTTGGAGACATGTATTTCCATAGAGTACTGAAAGAAAAGAAAAGACTCCGCTGGTAGTGGTGACACAGCCAGCATGATTAAGGGAGGGGGTTACTTAGGTGCCCGCACCAGGCAACCACCCACCGAGCAAAGAATTGAAAAGAAATTAATGTGGGTCAGGGGGGTTGTGTGCCGTAGTACCCGGTCCCAATCCTTGACTGTTGTTGCTTGTGTTATATTGCAGTGCATACCTTGTTTTTATGGGTGCAGATGCATGTCTGATGGAGTGCTCGTTCAGTTTGTGTCAGTTTTTTAATCTTATGGTAGTCCAGATTAGGGTCTGCCAGAGGTTTGTCTGTATAGCCTTTGTAGATAGTCCCCATAGCTTCAACGAAAATCACGTGAAGCTTGACTTCCCTATATCCTTGTCTGTTTAGGTTGGCAATAAGCATGCTGTGCTGTGCTTTTGCTTTTTGGAGTTGGGGATCGGGCCTAGTGTCTTCACAAAATTTTAATTCAATCAGGTAAACCTCCCACTGTTTTGGATTCAGTTGCTTGTCTTTAGCAAGCTGTTGAAAGTTTGGGTTGCGGGTGGTTACGCGAGAGGAGCACACAGTGCTAGGTAAAAATAGGATGGCGTCAGGACGAGAAGAGGCTTTTAAAGCATGTGCTGTTAGTTTTGGTAGCAACCAAGAGTGCAGTGTTTTGTTGGCAGTGTTACTCAGATCTAGGCCTTGCTCTGATAGTTCATCTGCGCTGCCTACATCAGTGTAGGCAATTTGGTTGGCACCGCATGGTCCCTTTTGTAGGGCTTAAACAATCAGCACACTTGCCGTATTATGGCATTTTATAATCATGTTCCTCATTTTAGTGTGTTGGCAGCCTGAGAGTACTATGTGAAGCGCACTATCAGTGCAAGGGCAGATGGGGCAGTTTGCATTGGGAGAGAAGCCGTACCAGTAGGCGTGTTTTTGAGTAAAGATTGTATCAGTTCGGTACCTCATAACATTACGCTTTTCGTAGAATTTGAGATTACTATTGTTCCAGAAAGCATTTGTGGCTTGTTTATTGACCAAAGGTCTAAGGTTCTTCCAGTAGTTGTAATACCCTGTGTCTGTTTTGGCACTCCCCAGTCTGTGTGATTTGTACATTTCTGTTTTCAGCTTGGCCTTTAAATCAGAGAGTGCACAAAGCCTAGGTGAAATTGCCCCTCTTCCGCTGGGATCCTCATCGGTGTCTTTAGCCGCAAGCCAGTAAAGGTGTGTGTATGCATAACCGTCTGGAGCTGGAGGCTGAAAGTGCACGTCATGACCTCCGTCATGTAAAGCAGAGTGTTTGGCAATTGCATCTGCACATTCATTTCCGGCAATGCCACTATGGGCTTTCACTTTATAGAAGCAGATAGGTTCTGGTGAAGCATAAATCATAGATACAATTTGTTCTAGCAGATTTGAGTGTATATGGGCTCGTTGTATTTCAGGGAAGAGTAGCTGTTTTCTAATTTGGCCTAGGGAGCATGCACTGTCCGTTGCAATCTTGGTATACTTATTGGTAAGTGCTGCTGCAATCCCTGTGAGCTCAGCTCTATTGATGGTGTTTGTCATTCCCACGCCTCCTGAGTTCACATAACATTCAGCTTTTGTTTGAGGGCAGTATACCCCTGCGCCTGTAAAGTTTTTGGCCTTGCCTATGCAGCTTCCGTCAGTGTAGGCCCATAATTTCCGATTGGGGCACTTCAATTCAAACTGCTTATCGTCCCATGGTTGGGGGTGGACGTTACTAGCGTTTTGGCCTCTTTCCTGGCCAGTGACGTCCTCTCTTTTTGATTTGAAGTACTGTGGGCAAACATGGTTGGTGATGTGGTCTGTGTCCTCTCTTGCGAGGTACTGATTTTTTTCCCAAACTGCTTCTGGGATACCCCTTTGCAGTGTTTGCAGCCAATTTGGTGAGGCATCAGTTAAACACTGTTTCGCTTCTTTGTTCCAGACAGCAATAATATTTATGCTCCAGGTGTGGTTGGAGAAACTACGTCGTACATCCTTCCACGAGGTTGGCATTGCATATGTGAGTTTTGTCCCAGAGAACACTTGGAGAGTCCCAGAGAGAACTTAGATTTTTGTCCCAAAGAATACTTAAATGTAAGGCGAATGAGTGACCAAATCCCTTTTGGTAGGAAGAGCACACCATTGGTGATAAGTAGAGTCTGCTGTTTTGTTCTCTCGGATGGGTGTCAGAATAAGGTGTCCAGTACTCCAAGTGTTTCTCCCTGAGGTCTACGGCACAACGGCTGAGATCAATGGGCTCACAGATTTGCGGCTTCTGTTTGAAGATATACGATTGGGTCAAACTATCCATGGCAGAAAGAATTTGGGCTGACCAGCGATCATTAGACCGTGTGCCCAACTGTATGTCAGCATGTAGCATTTAGTAAGACCTTATTCTTTGTGTAGCTGTTGGATTTAGTCAAAGGATTATACAGCCGCTTTGCCGCGCGAAACCAATTCAATTGTAGGGGTTCCACACTCGCACATGAAGGCATGCGTCGGAATGTTAAAAAGCCTCAGTAGGATCTATTGTTTACCAGAGCTTTTTAGGCTTACTAAGCAATTCTTTAACAGGCTTGTTTTGTGCTTACTTGAGAAGCCAAGGCACATGACCACGCTTACTAATTCTGGGTTACCTGCTTGGCTTCCTAAGGAAGGAGGAAGCATTACCAAGCACTAAGCCGTTAAATGAATACCGTACCAACGCTTGACCGTTGCGCTTTAATTATCTTTTTTGGAGCAATGGAGACGCGCAATGAATATTTTGCTACACTTGAAATCGGGGTGCGCAATCGGGTGCGCAAGCGGGAAATTATTCCGGTGAGAGCCGGTGCGCAATTGTGCGCAATCGCAAAACAAATTAATGTTATAAATTCTGGATAGGTATGTGCGTGCCATCCCGCGGGAGAAGCGGGAGAACGATGTTGCGCGCGAGCAGCAGCGTTCCAAGCATGCCATCGGATGCAAGCGTTGAGGCAGATGGGCTGAAGCGCAAGCGTAAGGAGCAGTATGAGAAGGCCAAGCAGCAGCGCAAACTGGAGGGAAAGGGACCCGGGCAACCTCCTGTTCAAAGCCAGGATTCCTGTTCAACCATGCAAGCTTGCTGCTGGGGGTCTGCGCAATGGGGTCTGCGCAATGCCCCTGAGAAAGCTCTGAGCACCTCAATTGCTGCGCAATTGGGGGTGCGCAATGGCAAACTTTTCCCACTGAAAGGGGTGCGCAAACCCCGCGCAATGCACTCAAACAATTCATGAAAAATCAGGGTGCGCATTGGTCACGCGTTGGTACGGTACATCCTTACTTGCTTGGATTACTGCTGCTTACCTGCCGTCTTGGCTTCTTTGGCTTACTTATGCGACTTCTTAAGTAAGCCAAAATCCTGGTTTTCTGGTAAGCACCCAAGAAGCCCAAAGAAGTCAACAAGTAAGACTTTCTAACGTTTCGACGTGGTGTCTCTGACCCCCAACATTATTTTCAACACTGCACTGCCAACAGCCATTCTGTTGGGGACTATCCATCTCTTTGCCTTTTTGACTTTTGTGTGTTGACAGTGAGAGACTTCCTTTCAGCGTACACTCTCAGCTTGTTCAGCACGGTCTGCAAATCCGTAATCCGTGTGTTCATTGGAATGGAGGGAAAGGTCATCAACAAACAGCATTTTATTTCAGAGGAAACCAGTGAGCGCATCCTGCACCCCATCATTCACGCTGCCAGTGTCGTTCAAGTAAATGGAAAACAGTAGGGGGAAGAGGGGGCACCCTCCTTGTACAAGTTGAAAGACACCACATTGTCAAGTTGAAAGACACCAAAAGATGCCTGAACAGACGCTGATTTATCCCCATTCAACAGCGCGTATTCATCAGCATTAGTATACAAGTGTTCGAAAATGGACAGCATGTGGGTGGGCATCTGGTTCTTACAAGGGTGGTCCCACATTTTGCTTCTGGGAATGGAGTCAGACGCTTGTTTGAAATCAATAAAGGCTGTGTACAGCAGTGATGATCCCCTGTGCATCTTCTGTGCTGCATCTATCTTTGAGGTGTCACAGGGTAAAACAGCGGTTGCAGCGTGCTTCTGCTAGGAATTTCTTTTTGTGTGTGTCCGGGATATTGTCATGTTGGGTAACCAGTCTTGGAATTTATAAGCCTAGCAAATTGGCATACATTCTGTGCAGTGTCCCACCCACCGCAATCATTCTATAGTTCTCTGGAATCTTCACTCGCCTCTCACAATAGTCGGCATACGTTCATCACTAGAAAAAGGGATGGCAAACTAAGAATGATAAGTGGCCAGTTTGTTGTTGTGCGTATTGGGGTCCACCAACTCAGCGTCTCTTCAAACACCTCTCATCTTATGCTTCAAGTTTGCAGTAAACTCTTGCATGGTAATAGCACGCCCAGTTTGAACAGCTTGTACATCTGACTCGCACCCACGCAGTCCCTGAAAAGCGCTCAGCAATCAAGCAGTCCAGCATACACCTGAACGATACTGTAAACTGAGATCAGTCTGGACCACCCTCCGCAAAGTGACACTATTGGTATTCAGCATACTATTGAAAAGCTTTTGTTCATTGGAATGGAGGGAAAGGTCATCAACAAATAGCATTTTATTTCACAGAGGAAACCAGTGAGCGCATCCTGCACCCCATCATTCACGCTGCCAGTGTCGTTCAAGTAAATGGAAAACAGTAGGGGGAAGAGGGGGCACCCTCCATGTTTCACATCAAAAGATGCCTGGACAGTCGCTGATTTATCCCCATTCAACAGCGTGTATTCATCAGCATTAGTATACAAGTGTTCGATGATGGAAAGCATGTGGGTGGGCATCTGGTTCTTACAAGGGTGGTCCCACATTTTGCTTCTGGGAATGGAGTCAGACGCTTGTTTGAAATCAATAAAGGCTGTGTACAGCCGTGATGATCCCCTGTGCAGCTTCTGTGCTACATCTTTGAGGTGTCACAGGATACTTGTATCCGGTTGCAGCATGCTTCTGCTAGGAAAAAAACTTTGTGTGTCCGGGATATTGTCATGTTGGGTAACCAGTCTTGGAATTTGTAAGCGTAGCAAATTGGCATAAAGTCTGTGCGGTGTCCCACCCACCGCAATCATTCTATAGTTCTCTGGAATCCTCACTCGCCTCTCACAATAATCGGCATACGCTCATTTCTGGAAAAAGGGATGGCAAACCAAGAATGATAAGTGGCCAGTTTGTTGTTGTGCATATTGGGGTCCAGCAACTCAGCGTCTCTTCAAACACCTCTCATCCTATGCTTCAAGTTTGCAGCAAACTCTTGCATAAAAAAAAGCATGCCCAGTTTGAACAGCTTGTACATCTGACTCCTCACACCCACGCAGTCCCTGAAAAGCGCTCAGCAATCAAGCAGTCCAGCAGACACCTGAATGATACTGTAAAATGTAAATTGAGATCAGCCTGAACCACCCTCCGCAAAGTGACACTATTGGTATTCAGCATACTATTGAAAAGCTTGACAGCTGACGGAAACCAGTAGAATTGCAACGGTTCATGTCCACATTCTTGGAGTACAGCCCAATTAGTGGTAGACTGCTTCACACCTAACGTGCCCTTCAGAAAATGCAAATGAAGCGTAGACAGCGGGCTAGAGAACTCCCTGCCTGCCTGTAAAAAAACATAGTGCCCCATACTTGACTACCATATATGCCAGCGGGAAAAACATACGTCTAGCAAGCCACAAAGAAGTGTGTGGTCTGTCTGCCAAAGCGTGTTCACGCACAAATCTACGTATCCTATACTAGGCAGAGTCAAGAAAAGGACGGGATGCAAAAGAAAAGAACGCAGATAGGTAGTGTAAAAATTACCGGCATGGAATAGAATGTTGTTTTGTGTTCTGCACCACCCAATGGATGCAGAGACACACAACACCCCACCTGGAGAATAAAGATAAGAGAAGCTTTTCAGTGGGGATCAGGTGGTTGGGAGGCAGAATCCTCCACACTACCAGGAGTATTGCTCAGATATTTGTGTGGGTTGTGTTCAAGTGTTTGTTTGGAGGTTGCTTCATCTCGTTCTCGAAGGTTGAGCAGGTTGAATGCCTTTGTAATTTAGGTCTAGCCTAGAGGAGTCCTTCATACGATCACTTCTTGGCCAGCACATATAAGCCGCTAACCAAGAAGCCATAATTAGATCACAGGCCACTTAAAGAAGATCAGGAGGGATGTGTGGTTATCATCCTTGTTGTATAAAGCCTGCGTCTTGTTCTGAACAGGCAAGGAGGTATATTTGTCAGTCCAGGTTTTTTATGTGCCCAAAACATCAGATGATTCCCCCTCTTTAATTTATTGGGGTCGGTTGGTCCTGGCAGATGCTTGATTATTTGCTGATATTATTCAGTGCTGTAATGTCACAAACAACGTTGTGCCGTTTTTCCCTTTCCAGGTTTATTTTGTAGGTGCTACAATTCTGGTGCTACAACAACAAGTACCTCAGTTTTTACACGTTTTACGTTTTACATACGCAGCCTAGCAGCCGCACTTTTTGACTGATGGCTTTAAGATATATTTGACAAAGTGCTCACTCAAAGTGAAGAAGTTCTTATGCTAGTAAGAGCCCATACCTGGATCTGAGGGATTCATCGGAGTATTTTTGCAGATGGTGTTTGCCCATGCTCTGACTAACATCACACCTGACCCTGACAGCTAATGACCCAGTCCAATTGCAGAAATTGTCGAGACGACTGGAATGCTGCCAGGAAAGGACTTACAGTAAATGTGCAGAAATCCTACATAGTTAATTTTAATGCATACCGAAATTCCGCAGTTCCTGTTTTTCATCTCTACAATCAGGAGCTTGAAGAGAGAGATTCTTTTACCTACCTGGGAATGTTATTTGATAAGCACATGAACTTACACCATGCTGCGACCCATGCTTTAGAC
>Ga0307947_1003822_pt1 | contig 12027 bp, 14 predicted proteins | sample OrgLakmetagen232_FD_201840 | JGI IMG/M metagenome (GOLD analysis project Ga0307947, IMG submission 201840) | Saline water microbial communities from Organic Lake, Antarctica - #232 | ecosystem: Environmental > Aquatic > Non-marine Saline and Alkaline > Saline | place: Antarctica: Organic Lake...
GTCCTTGCTGTACAAGTTTGAAAGAGCAGTCCTTGCTGTACAAGCAGTCCTTGCTGTACGACCAGTCCTTGCTGTACGACCAGTCCTTGCTGTACAAGGAGTCCTTACTGTACGAGCAGTCTCGTAAAAGCAGTCCTTGCTGTACGAGTTTGAGAGAGCAGTCCTTGCTATACAAGCAGTCCTTGTACGAGCAGCCCTAGGTGGGTTTCCTTGCTTTACGAGCAAACCTTGCTGTACGAGCAGTCCTTGCTGTACGAGTTTTAGAGATCAGTCCTTGCTGTACGAGCAATCCTTGCTGTATGAGTTTGAGAGAGCAGTCCTTGCTGTTCAAGCAGTCCTTACTGTACGAGCAGTCTCGTAAAAGCAATCCTTGCTGTACGAGTTTGAGAGAGCAGTCCTTGCTATACAAGCAGTCCTTGCTGTACGAGCAGCCCTAGGTGGGTTTCCTTGCTTTACGAGCAAACCTTGCTGTACGAGCAGTCCTTGCTGTACGAGTTTGAGAGAGCAGTCCTTGCTGTACAAGTTTGAAAGAGCAGTCCTTGCTGTACAAGCAGTCCTTGCTGTACGACCAGTCCTTGCTGTACGACCAGTCCTTGCTGTACAAGGAGTCCTTACTGTACGAGCAGTCCCGTAAAAGCAGTCCTTGCTGTACGAATTTGAGAGAGCAGTCCTTTTTATACAAGCAGTCCTTGTTGTACGAGCAGTCCTAGGTGGGTTTCCTTGCTTTACAAGCAGTCCTTGCTCTACGAGCAGTCCTTGCTGTACGAGTTTGAGAGAGCAAGATCATGAGAGGGATCATGAGAGTATGACATCAGGAGATTGTGAAAAGCAGGTGTTTGAGTACGTGGTGTGTAACACCTGTAAAAAGCACGCCCGGTGTGAGTTTATGTTCACACCTTTGAGCTGCAGGGAAAGAGCGCGTTCTTAACAGCATGTGTGCTTGCTTGCTTTGGAGCCGCACATTAGGTGCCCTTTGTAGTCGTGTGTGTTCAGTGGGGCAAAGGCACCTATGCAATGCCTGTGTTGACACGGAGCGGCAGGAGAGAATAATTGACACCCCTCACTCAGTCTTGCTCTGCCTGCGTATGTGGGTGTGCGTATGTATGTGCAAATGTACGTGTGACCACTTGTGCATGCGTACAGCTTTATGTGCGCCCATGCTTTGGCCTTAAGAGTTGGCATTCTGTAATTAGAAAGACGAAGCTTCTCTAAGCGGTTTTTTGTCAGGAGTTTTTGATCAGGCTACACGCAGTGGTCTATTGTCAGGGGTTTTATATCGGGTTACACACAGCGGTCTGTTATCAGAAATGCTTGACCAGGTTTCACACAGCACTACAAAGCATGACACGCTGCTTCTTAGTAAAACAACTCCGCCTTGCACCCATGACATGCAAGGACAGCGTCGGCCTGCGTGCGCGCACCATCCTGAACCTTCACCATTGGCTCTGTGGGAAACGCTGGTTTCCTGCCTTGGAAACAAGTGAAGAGCTAAGGCTTTCATTTTTAGTTGCGCACAAGTAGGAAAGCACTGGGAGTTTGGTTACAAAAAACAATTTGTGTCTTGTAACGCTTATTTTGAATTTTGGGCTTGAACGCAGGGCGGAAGTGGAAGAGAAAGGGGCAGAGCTGCAAGAGACCCACGATGCTGCGGTTGATAAGGTACGTGACAAGGAAGAGGACAAAGACTGTGTAGACTGAGAATGGTTGTAAACAGAAAAGAGAGGGCTGTTGCCGGAACAGAAAGATGAAGGAAACATTTGCTGTTAAATAAAGGACGTTTTTTTGAAATGGGAGGGCACCTGCCAGAAATATAATGATGGCATGATTTTTAAGGTGGGCATGGAACAAAGAGGGCAGCAGGACAAGAAAGGATGAGATGGTATGTATGAAAGCAAGTGAAGTTGCGTTGGAAAGGAGAAGCTGTCTTTTTCAATACCACGATGTTTCAGCAGAAGCAGTTGGCAATGACAAGCTGTCTTTTTCAATACCACGATGCTGTTTTCTTTTCGCTAACCTGTCTGCTGCTAGGGGCAAGGTTAAGCGTTGTACCAGGGTGCAAGCCAATTCGTCAAGATTCATCAACTTTCTTTCTCCACTCCTAAACCAATCTATCCAGGCAAAGTCACGCACTGTAGAGCTCAGCACCACACAAGCTGCCTTGCGCACCGGCATTCCCCTGAAGTGGCAAAATGCCGGGGGTGCAGGCTTTCCCTTAGATATTCTGGCTGAGCACTTTGGCACCAGCACCAGCAGCAGCAGTAATGGCAACAGGGGAGGACCGGCAGCTGCATGGGTGGCAGAGGTGGAGAGCAGGTGGGTTTAAGTGTGTAAAGGGCAGGTGTGATGTATGCATATACCGTCCTGATACTTTTATTTTGTAAAGATTATATTATATTTTGCAAAGTGAAAGGAGTAGGTGTGATATACCATATATCGTTCTAATTCTTATATTCTGCGAGTCCTGTACTTTGCGAGGTGCCAAAATAGTTACAATATTTATATTGCAAGCAAGTGTTGTCAAGGTTTTGTGAGGCAAAATTTCAGGAAATTTGCAAACTTGTTCGAATTCTTGGGGGACTGTGTCCCTTTCACAGCTTCAACTGCTCCTGGAGCTGTAGCTACAGCAGCTTCTGCTGGATTCAGAATGGCCTGCTGGAGTTACTGCTCTACCATGCATGCTTCTCTCCTGGATGGGCTTGCACCCCCTACAAGGCTATGTGCTTGGGTCTGCCCACCGTGCGTCCTCTGACAGGGCCAGGGAGGATCTTGCTTGCAAGCAACTCTGTTGCTCGGCCTTATCTAAGGCCTGGGTAGCTGTGTGGTCGCCTTACCCTTTGAAACAAGGGGGTCGACACAAAACAAGAGGGTCAACACGAGCACCCAAAAAACACTGCATTGTATAGCAAAAAATACCGTGCTACAAATTATATTTTGCAAGATCTGAGATTTTTGTTTTTTTCGTATTTGATTTTGCAAGGAGCGTAAAACAACCAGTAACCAGTATCAATACAGTATGAATACACTTGTCCATGGGTATTGACCATTGAAAATCGGAACAGTGCAGGTTTGTTTTTATCAAACTGGAGTGGTGGAACTGGCTTTAAAAAAGTGATGCCCTACGTGCAGGTACGAAGCAGCACGCAACCTAGAGACAGCAGATCGAGGAGACCGGCACGTGGTGGCCAACTCAAACCCCAACTTAGAGCACACGGTGGGTGTTTTGCTTGCTTGCTTGCCTTCGCACTCACAATCCAATCGTTTGCTGTCCATGCTCACAACTCGCTCACTACCCACCACCTGGTAAGTGTTAAATGGGACCTGTAACCTGTAAGTGCCAAATGGGACTTTGCCACGTGACACGCTAAACACGCATGCATGTCATTTCTTTTAGAAGAACGACTCCTCTTTATTTCGGCAAACGTTGGTGGAGGATATAATATGGAAGAGCAGTTCCATTGTAGTTCATCATCGTGTGTGCGTGCCAATTTATCTTTGCGCGTGTTCTTTCAGCGTATGGCTGCTAATGATGTATGATTTGACATCTGCCGCACGTCGCATATCTGATTGTGTATCTTGCTTCTGTGTACAAATCATGCTGGCATACACGGACCCCATAATTGCCTGCTTTCTTTCTTGGCTAAATTGCAGATCAGATTGTTCAAAAGTGCAATTTGTTTGTAATCGTGTGTGCGTGCCAATTTATCTTTGCGCGTGTTCTTTCAGCGTATGGCTGCTAATGATATATGATTTGACATCTGCCGCACATCGCATATCTGAGTGTGTATCTTGCTTCTGTGTACAAATCATGCTGGCATACACGGACCCCATAATTGCCTGCTTTCTTTCTTGGCTAAATTGCAGATCAGATTGTTCAAAAGTGCAATTTGCCAGATGCTTGTGAGATGGCTTGCGGTATAAGTATCAACATACCATGACGCAGCACAGTACTACCCTTGTGTGTGTGAGTGTGTGTTGGTGTGAGAGTGTGTGTTGTTTTGCTCGCTTCTTTGACTATTGCTTGTGTTTGTAGGTCCTTCTAGACAATGAGGTGCTCCCCTTGCATTGCTTGTTTTTGTAGGTCCTTCTAGGCAATGAGGTGCTCCCCTTGCATTGCTTGTGTTTGTAGGTCCTTTTACGCAATGAGGTGCTCCCCTTGCTTGTGTTTGTAGGTCCTTCTGGGCAATGAGGTGCTCCCTTTGTTGACACGTGAGGAAGCATCCCTAAACAGCTTGCTTCACCGGGTGGAGGGCGTGGCAGGTAGGCCATCGAATAGGAAGATACAATGTAGACAGTACATGGGCAATGAAGGTCACTTACCATTGTTATAGTGAGGAGGCATATCAGTACACTGTTGATTGTTACCAAGCTTTTCAGTATTGAACGTCCTTGGCTGCCTCTAGATGCGACCAGCTTTGTGGTGTTGCCTTGATCCTCGATTTCAGCATTCAAGGATCATGTTTGTAGGGTTGGCCAGAACCGTATATGCACACCGTATATGACCGTATGTATGGTGAATCCCCTGCCAAAAGTACCTTATATACCCCGTTTATACTTATGTATGTATGGTTTTGGCCAACCCTACATGTTTGGTATCAATGCAATGCAAAGGCTGTAGTTCTTTGCCCTTTGCAAGCTCACTCTCTTTTTTGTTTGCCAGTGCAATTGATGTGAACACCGTGCATACACTCACATAAAACAGTTACCTGTGCAAAACGTATGTCCTGATACGTGCACACATGCACACATTGCATTTTGCAAGCACAGGGCCATTACAAGAGCACAGTATGACCCTAATACGTGCACACATGCACACACTGCATTTTGCAGGCAGCAGGGCCATTACGAAAGCACAGTGTGACTTCAATACGTGCACACATATACACACTGCATTTCGCAGGCAGCAGGGCCACCACCAGAGCGCACGCACGTCTCAAGGCCGCGCTGTTGGTGAGGCTCGCTGTTGTAATTCAGCCGGTTATCTGGTTTGTTCTTGCTTCTAAGTATGCAACAAGCTGTTGCACATACCCAATACTTATTTCAAACTATGAATTTGTTGCACCAAAGTTCAACCACTTGTCTCCACATTTTTAACGACTTGTCTACATTCTCAACTACATATTCATGTTCTCGTACACATAACGGCACTGCTGCAATTATGAAAGGTTACTGCAAAAAAGATTATATGAAAAGACCAAGTGGCTGGCAAAATAAGCACATGCTGTGGCATTCAAGTAATGCCAGCTTTAATTACGGATGAATTTAATCCGATTCTATGAAGTGGCCCGTGAATGGCCACCCTTTTATTGCAGGAAAAAGTGCATTTTGGACTTTTGCTAACTTATAACTCCTCTGATAAACTGCCTCTATTAGTAAAAAAATCGCCTGCAATCCCTAATTTCCCCCCTTCCAAGCAAATCGGCATTGTTGTTTAAATATATCTTGTATCCTGCTTGCAGCTGAAGTACTCAAGATATCTCCAATGAAAACCTCATACCTTTCCATGGCACCCTCAATATTTAGCTCTGACTTCTGGCGAATAACATTCCCACCGTCTTACTAATCGTCCTCACAGAAGTTGGACTCTCTTCAATCCTCCTCTGCCTCCTTTTCACATCATTCGTGGCAATGGGCGCTCACACAGTGCTTGGACCGAGCGCTGCTGCGCCGCATTGTCACCCACAACACGACAGTAGAAAGCAGGTGTGCAGCAACTCGTATTTGCTGCTGTGATTGTTCCCTATTATTGCGATTTTTCTCACCGAGTGCCAAATTGCTTGAAAGACTTGTGCAGAAATTCGTATTTGCTGCTGTGATACGTGATTAGCGGACCAATTGTTTCCTATCATTGTGATGTTTCTCACCGAGTGCAAGTTTGCTTAAAAGACTTGTGCAGGAATTCGTATTTGCTGCTGTGATACGTGATTAGCGGACCAATTGTTTCCTATCATTGTGATTTTCCTCAATGAGTGCCAGTTTGCTTAAAATACTTGTGCAGGAGCACACCCAGGAGGACCAAGTAATGCTTTTCTTTGGGAATTTCACTTTCCAGTGTCGCCGCTCCAGTCACGTTTATCATTTACTGTTGTCATTGCAGTGCTGATGCCGGAGCTGCGGTGTCCCACCTCCTACGCCTAGACTCTGTGGGCACTTCCACTCTGAAGCGGGCTCTAAAATCTGCAGCAAAAAAGCTGGAGGCGCGCTCTCAGATCTTTGCGCGGCAGGTGGACGATGCTTCCATGGCACGTGCACTGCATGGCTGCTCTGATGCCGCGCTGCACCTTGCCTTGGAAGCAGTAAAGTCTCAGGTGCGCGAAGGAATGGGTGGGACTCTGGCTTCAACTTGTCATATAGAGCACTTATAATTAATCTAGCTAGCTATTGCTTAGATACATACGAGGGCCGATTGCGTAACTGAGTCGCATCAAAACAATGACAAAATTTTGAATCCCATGAGATAGTGGCCTTTCTAATACTTTTGGGTCGCACAGTGGAAACACCGTACCTTGAACTTTCATGTTCATGCTGTTTGCCTATGTAGGTGGACCTCCTGCGTTCGTTCAAGGAAACCCATCTGGCAGAACTGAAGCTGGAAGTGGAAAATAGCAACAGGGTGAGCGGCTGCTTCAAAGTAGACCTGAAGACGGAGATGTAAAGCTTCTAATTTTGGTGTTTTGCATGTAGCACTGCAATGATCTGTATAGGATGCCATTCAAGACGCCCAATGCCATGTTCCCAGTAATGTGTGGCACCTCTGGGATACCTTTTTGAAGTCTATCATGGACTGTATACATGATTTTTGGTGTATTTTGGTGTATACATGATTTTTGGTGTATTTTGGTGCATACATGATTTTTGGTGTTGTGTGTTTCTCAAGGCTGTCCCCATGAACAACCCTCCCCCCCCAACCGGTCTCACTTAGCTCTCCACCCAATTCAAAGCCCCCTATACCTCATCTGAATGCAAGATACTTGATGCTATATCCAAGCCATTGGCACTTGCTGGAAATTTGGCGTTCTGGGGGGTTCCGTTCCGTTGGGCCCGGTGCGTACTTTGCCCGTTTTGGCAAAGGAAAGGTACATTTCTGGAGTTGCCCCGATCGGCCTCTGCTTCAGGATATAAGGATTTTAAATGCTGTATACCAATGCTGCAATGTTGTTCCAGGTACATGCCCTATACCTCACACTCCATATTATTATACCTCACACCCTACACCTAATTTCCGCGTGCTTTTCAAATATATGCCCTACACCTCACACCCCATACCTCACCTACTTTTGCATAAAATGCCCTATTTTTCCCACACCATAAAATGCCCTATTTCCCACACCATAAATGCCCTATTTCCCACACCATAAATGCCCTATTTCCCACACCATAAAATGCCCTACACCTCACACCTATACAGTACTCCCTATACCTCGTCTTTGTTTTGCACAGGATGCCCTGCGGGAGGCGATTGCCAATGCTGTGGTAGGCAAGGGCTTGCCAGGGGCTGATAAGCTTCACAAGCTCTCAATAAATGAGCTGGAGGTAGGAAGTCTGCGCAAAAGCGTGCTCACTGCTGATTTGCCCGGGCTGCTGACTTGCTTAGATGTTGCTTGCTTGTGGTTTATGCGGACGGAGTCGTCCATACACCTGCGTGGGAGATTGGTTATAAGCTATTGACGTGGTGTATTCCACCCAGGCTTGTGCTCAGACGGTCAGACGGTACGGTACTTTGAGTACGGTACAGACCGTCTTTTATTTAAAGACAGCATATACTCAAAAATTGGAGACCGTGTTTAACCTGTAGACGGTATAATACAGTACGGTGTACGGTACGGTGCCAAGCTAGCACTACCAGTGCAAATATGGCTTCAGAAAGGCCTCTTCACCCCAAAACCTCCCATTTCCACCTCCAGTGTATTCCTCTCACGCATTGACGCCACTGACGCCACACAATGCTTCCCTGAACAACCCTGAGGCTGGGTCAGGGCTGCATCAGCTCGGGGGAAGGGCCCAGCAGTGGCTTGCATGGAAACTCAAAGTCGGACGCAATACTTGATCCCTGGTTAACAATCAGTGTTTCATTCATGAACAGGCAAAACAAATAGTTGTTCTGGGCCGATACTGGAGCCAAAGGGCCAAATTACACCAAACTTGCACTGTACTGTGATCACCGTCTTGTACGATTTGAGTCTGTTCTAGTCAACTCCACCGTCTTAGTTCAGTACAGTACGGCGTTATATGCTGCGGTACCGTAAATACAGTCAAAACTGCTCTAGTATGACGTGGTCACACAAGCCTGATTACACTAACCTACCTTCTCCTATATCTAGCAATCAGTCTTGGTATTTTGCAATCATTGACTCTGGTGGCCTCTCCCAGTGCTTTCTTCCTCTGTCTAGACCTGCTTGTGCATGAACGTTAATGCGTACCAACACAGCTAAGACTACGCATGCGTTGGGCACGATTATAAATTAAAAGACTGCATTTGCGGGCCAAAACATGCGCTTGCTGTCACAATTAAAATTTACAATCTATCGCTACTACACATCAACACAGTTGAGACTACGCACGCGCTGGGCATGGATTGAAGGCTGCAGTTGCAAAAACATCCGCTAACCATCTTAACAGTAGCTGGATTTCTCTTACTTGTCTCAAAACCCGTACACACACCTAACCCTTTAGTACATCCGCTTGCTGTCACGAAATGTACAAATTTTCGCACAATACCACAGACGCAAAAGCCACCGCTTGCGGTCACGATTGAAATGTATAGGGTTGGCCAGAACCGTATATGTACTCCGTATATGACCGTATGTATGGTAATTTCCCTGCTAAAAATACCGGACATCTACCGTATATACGTATGTATGTATGGTTTGGGCCAACCCTAGAAATGTACAAATTGTCGCACGATACCACAGTCTGCTGTTGTTCTGTGTACGCAGGAGACTGCCAACTATCATATCTCAGCAAGCACCCACGCAGATAAAATAGTGCATGTTTGTGCATTCCTGTACTTAAAAACTGTGGAAAAATCTTCCCTGACAAGTTCAAATGGCCTAAGAATTTACATCTAAAAGTGTTGAATTACAAGTCTTGCGCATGCGTGCGGGCCGCAGGTTCTGAATCAGAATGTATTGAACACACACTCACAATGCGCGTGCAGGCGCAGGTGGAGGACCACAAGGAGAACTGAAAGTATTACAAGGAGAACTGAAAGTATCACAAGGAGAACTGTAAGTATTGAAGCACACACTCACAATGCGCGTGCAGGCGCAGGTGGAGGACCACAAGGAGAACTGTCTGGAGCTTCGTTCCAAGAAGGTGAGCAGGAGAGTGTGTGCGCGTGTGTGTGTGTGTGTGTGTGTGTGTGTGTGTGTGCGCGCGTGTGTGTGTGTGTGTGTGTGTGTGCGTGTGTGTGTGTGTGTGTGCTTGTGTGCTTGTGTGATTGTGTGCTTGTGTGCTTGTGTGCTTGTGTGTGTGTGTGAATGTGTGTCTGTGTGTGTGTGTGCGTGTGCGTGTGCGTGTGCGTGTGCGTGTGCGTCTGTGTGTGCGTGTGCGTGTGCGTGCGCGTGCGCGTGCGCGTGCGCGTGCGCGTGCGCGTGCGCGTGCGCGTGTGCGTGTGCGTGTGCGTGTGCGTCTGTGTGTGCGTGTGCGTGCGCGTGCGCGTGCGCGTGCGCGTGCGCGTGCGCGTGCGCGTGCGCGTGCGCGTGCGCGTGCGCGTGTGCGTGTGCGTGTGCGTGTGCGTGTGTGTGTGCGTGTGTGTGTGTGTGTGTGCGTGTGCGTGATGTACGTAATGTTTGTATGCAATTGTATGCACATATTAACGGCAACCTCATGCCTTGTACCCTGCAGGCATATTTTGCAAACCAGATCCTTGAGGCTCGTGGCTCCAGGCGCAATGCTAACCACCCTCAACAGCAGGGGCAGCAGCAGCAGCAGCAGCAGCAGCAGGGACCAGTGCAACAGCAGGGATTAATGCAACAGCAGCAGCAGCAGCAGGAACCAATGCAACAGCAGCAGCAGCAACAACTGCAACTGGGTCAGCAGCAGCAACAAGGGGAACAGACTCCACAACAGCAGCGGCAGCAGCACGGAGGAGAGCAGAATCTGCAGCAAGAAGAGCAGCAGCACATGCTGCAAGCAGATGGCACAGTGGCAGCCACGGACAAATATGGCCCTAGAAGTGCAGCTGTCGCACACACTGGTGCAGCTGTCGCACACACTGGTGCAGCTGTTGTACACGCTGGTGTTGCTGTACATACTGGTGCAGCTGTCAGGTCTGATTGTCCCCAGCAGCGTGTGTGTAAGTGTGGGGGCAGCTACCGCCGGGGCACCGGCATTTCAGAAGTGCTGTACGACTGGGCGGGACCGTGCACCTCTTGTGCCTCTGGTATGGCAGACAGGTGCGGCTGTGACCGCTTGTGCCTTTGTTGTAGCAGACAGGTGCGTCTGTGACCACTTGTGCCTTTGTTGTAGCAGACAGGTGCGTCTGTGGCCACTGCATTGTGCCTGTTGCGTGACAGATAGATGCGTCTGTGACCACTTGTGTCTGTGTTATGGCAGACATGTGCATCTGTGATTTTCGCCTTGGATTTTAAATGCTGGATGCCTGGGAGGTCGCGAGGTCGCTAGATCTCAGAGGTGCTGCAGTTGTTCAGAGTCGTGAGTCACTTGCGCCTCTGTCATGGCAGACAGGTGCGTCTTTCCTACTGCCTTGCTGTTTAAAGCTTTCCTAAACTACGTGGCGTATTGTAAGAAATGGAAGTATTTGTGTGTGGCTGTAGATCGCAAGGAGATGGTGCAGGATGTTCTATATTTGTGAGTGACGTTATGCTTACATATGCTTGCATCAGATTCTGCAAGCGTATGATTGACTTTAATTTGCAAAGAAAAGTATAAGGCTGGTGGTGTGAAGTTCTGTTTTGAGGTATGGCGTGATGGTGCATCAAGGTGCAGCTGCTTCAAACCTATTTTCACACAATATATAACATGTGGGTGTGGGTGTGGGGTGTGGGTGTGGGTGTGGGTGTGGGTGTGGGTGTGGGTGTGGGTGCGGGTGTGTGGGTGTGTGCGCTTGAATTATGGCTGAATTGGTTACGATATATCATTGGTGCCTATGTATTTTGAGACTCGTTGCTTTGATTTGCCAGCTCCCAAGAGAAATTGACAAACATATGGTGTTATAGAATAGGGGAGATTTGGAATCAGGTGAACGGTTTGCCATGATACGTGTTTTTCATCGACCTCCGTCTCATCATTCCTACGTTTTCTAACATGTCTATAATTAATTCACGAGTTCTGCAGGCCCGGAGCACCACAGGCCACACAAGCAGCTCAAGCCTCAGCCTCCTTGCACACAAACGACCCTATGGATTCAGATCCTCCCCTAGAGCCGCAGCAGCAGCAGCCAAAACACCACCAATTCCACCACCAGCAAGAGCAACAGCCACAACACCAGCAGCAGCAGCTGCAGCCGCAGCACCAGCAACCCCACCACCAGCAAGAGCAGCAGCCACAGCACCAGCAACCCCACCACCAGCAAGAGCAGCAGCCACAGCACCAGCAACCCCACCACCAGCAAGAGCAGCAGCGACCTGTTACTCGGCTTCAGCAAGAGCAGGCTGCAATGGAAGCCGCAGGGGAGGCAAATGACGGGGTGGAGTGGTGGGTGCAAACTGCACGTTGCATCTATGCTGCTTGACTATATGTGCGCGTTGCATCTATGCTGCTTGACTATATGTGCGCGTTGTATCTATGCTGCTTGTATATATGTGCGCGTTGCATCTATGCTGCTTAGGTATATATGCACGTTGTATCTATGCTGCTTGTCTATGTGCGCGTTGCATCTATGCTGCTTGTATATATGTGCGCGTTGCATCTAAGTTGCTTGTACTTATGTGCGCGTTGCATCTATGCTGCTTGTATATATGTGCACGTTGCATCTATGCTGCTTGACTATATGTGCGCGTTGCATCTATGCTGCTTGACTATATGTGCGCGTTGTATCTATGCTGCTTGACTATATGTGCGCGTTGC
>Ga0307947_1003823_pt1 | contig 12023 bp, 17 predicted proteins | sample OrgLakmetagen232_FD_201840 | JGI IMG/M metagenome (GOLD analysis project Ga0307947, IMG submission 201840) | Saline water microbial communities from Organic Lake, Antarctica - #232 | ecosystem: Environmental > Aquatic > Non-marine Saline and Alkaline > Saline | place: Antarctica: Organic Lake...
GGGCCAGCAAAAGGCAAGTGAAACACATAATGGCACTATACACACATTCACACACACACAAAACACACAAGTAATAAGCAGATGGGCCAGCAGAAGGCAAGTGAAACACACAGGGGCACAAACACACACACACACACGTGTAAAAAGCACATGGGCCAGCAAAAGGCAAGTGAAACACATAATGGCACTATACACACATTCACACACACACAAAACACACAAGTAATAAGCAGATGGGCCAGCAGAAGGCAAGTGAAACACACAGGGGCACACAAACACACACACACACGTGTAAAAAGCACATGGGCCAGCAAAAGGCAAGTGAAGCATGGTGGCACTACACACACATGCACACACACACACAAAACACACGTATAATAAGCACATGGGTCAGCAGAAGGCAAGTGAAACACGCAGTGACGTGGGCAAGCAAGACCTGTCTCTTCTTGTGCACCCCTCAGCATCGATGGTGCTCACTCGAACTGGAATGTCTCACACTACCGTCATAAGGGCAACACGAGCAACCACAAGTATTCCACGCACATCTACACTATCAGCCTACCAAACACTCAGACACAAACTCAGCACGCCAACGCAATATACACAGACACGCACGCGTGCACGCACGCAGCACACATGCATACACACAGTAACACACATACACATACACGCACACTTGCTCACCCACATCTACCCTTACCCACACCTACACCCACCCACCCACCTCATCGTCATCACTCTTGTAATCGCCGAACGGGTTGTGCATGCGCATGCTTGCTGGAGTGTGCCCCAATGCAACTTGACTGCGCTCAGTGCTGTTACGCAAGACTCCGTCGCTGGCCCACCCACTAACTAGGTCAGGCTGCTGCAAACTGGCGGGCAATTTTCCCCTGCTTAGAAATCCTGAGCCTGCAAGGGACGTAACCACAGGTTTGCAGCCATGTTTTTAGCACTTGTGTGTGTGTTAAGGTATTGACATGCACTGGCTTGCTGGTTGGTCTAACTTGCCCTGTCATGCAGGTTTTAGTCGACCCTGCGGCGTGTGTGCTGCTGCACTCTGACAGAGAAGCCGCCTGTGTATCCTGGTCAGAGGTCAGAACTCACAGCTTTGTGTGAGCATTCCCTCCTTCATTCTGTCATCATATGCCTTCATTTAATCGTGATTGGCTGTGGCAAACAGTAAAGTGCCTCCATGAAGCAGCAGGTGCGTCCCAGATAATTGTACACGTACTTCTTGATTGTTCTTTATAAACGTCATTGCCAGCACTGCTCACACATCTTTCTGCATTTTGTGCATTGCATTGACAGCTCACTGGAAACTTTCTGTAACGGATCAAATTTTGTCAACAGATTATGACGCGTGTGTTCATCGTATACCTCTCAAGCATCTCTGAGGTATGCTCAGAGGGGTATGCAATGAGCACACACGTGTCAGAGGTTGTTAATAAGAGGGGTCGTTGGAGGGGTGGTGCATTTCTGAGGCATTTCAGTGGTTCGCCTCAGAGGCACGCACTGAGTACATGCGTTTAAGCGGGGTCATTGGCGGAAAACCATTCGCAAACAAGTCATGCATGTCAACCAACACCACACCTGGTCCTGATAAGCGCCTTGTGGGTTCAGGGTGAGCTGGCGGAGTCGGGGAGCCTGGGGAGCTGACAGCTGGATTTGCCTGGCTGCTGGCTGGCTCTCTAGGCTCTCCAGGCTCTGGAATGGCCTCAAGTGAGGAAGGCCTATTTGAGGGAGAGGACGCGCTCAGCCTGTTTGGCGGGTTCTGCTGTTGCTGCTGCTGCTGCTGCTGCTGCTGACGGTGATGACACGTTGGTGATGCTCGGACCTGGGGGGATGAGGTGCGTGCTGTGCTGCCTGCATTCTTTGCTGCTGCCTCAGACAAGGAGGCTGCTGCAATCCCACTGGCTTCTGCGGTAGCTGCTGCGTTGATCCTAAAGGAGGCTTTTTTTTTGGGCTTTACCGGGCTGGAGGGCTGTGTGAAACAAGTGGTCGGAATCAGCATCGTTTGCAGCTTTGTGTGTTATGCCTGAAGAAAACGAGGGATCCAGAAAGTGTGATGAACACATGCTTTTAATCGACGAGAAGTGTGTTTGGTGCCGAATGGGGCAGTAGTCTTGGGCTCTGTTTATAGAGGCTGCAACAAGAAACGTTGAGATGATCAGCTCGGACAGGTAACCAAAGCTTGCTCTTGGGACATTGGACATAAAACATAGGGCGTGAGAGATGAGAGCATGAAAGGCATGCATCTTGGAAATTAAATGTGAGACACTGCGATGTGGACACGCACACACAGCACAGCCGTTGCTTTTCTTATGCCCTGACCAAAAGGGAACCAACAATGAGACACTGCGCATCGAAATAACTAAGATCATAATCAACAACGCAGCATCATAATCAACAACGCAGCATCATAATCAACAACGCAGCAGAACCCATTAAAAACAGAGGCAGGGTGCTGTTTCTTGCTCCAGCTGCTGCTCCTGTCATGTAACTCCAACTTGAGGCACATTGTGTGGTCGACAATCATAGCTCATCACAGGCACGACCAATTGTGTTTGTTGCTATAGAGATTGCTTTAGGGATTTCTAACGGCGCCCCCCCCAAGGCCCAAGACCAGCCGCTAGGCACTAGTTTTGCCTACAGCAAAACATTGACAGTAATTCAAAGGCCCCAAATGCAGGAGCGACATGTAGGGAGTGCAGGTGAGACGCAGGCAGAGGATAGAGAGAGCGCAGGGTGACGCACACGCACACACACAGACAGACACACACAAAGCACATATGCACACAACACACATGCGTGCACATGCACACAGAGATACATTCACACACACATATCATTCACACGCACCACACCTTGGGCAATTTGACACTCCCCTCTGTCGTGTCATGGCCAGGCCACGATGCAAACCCTAGCAAACGATGCGCGTAGGATGAATTTCAGTTAGGGCTGTTGATCAGACTTCATTACAAGACCGGAACAGAATCCAGACACACATTTAGGAAACATATAACGCAGCATGGCCAGGCCACTGCAAAGCTCCTTCCCACATAAAACACAACACATTTAACTCAAAGAGCGTGAGCCACTGAACAGCATAAGCTAATTTGGACATTTTTGGCATGCCGTAGGCTACTAAGATATTGCGATTCCTACTGATTGTGAGGTGCCCAAACATTTAGCATAATTTAGGGCTCTTTGAGGTCACTACAGGAACATAATATTTGCAAACTTTCGCAAATTTTCAAGCAGTTCTGCGTGCTCTGCTCTCTTGAAACTTTTGTCAGTGGAGAGGGGTGCGATTCTTGAAACATCCACAATCGTAACAGCTAAGGGGCGAAGAGCAAAAAAGTGCATTCCAGCAGGAAACCGAGCCCAATGCCTACAAGCACCAGCCAAAATTGGCCATTCATAGTCAAGGAGTTGCGAGGCCCAACACTTTCTTAATCGTTTTGTATATTGAGCATTGCAAGGTGCCCAAATATTTAATTGATTTCTCACAATAGTCCTTAGGGAAGGCAAGCTTAGTGATATCACCTTGTAGACAGGCTACCTTTAGCAGTGTGACGCATGAGCAAGCCTTATTGATGATAGCACATGCAGGGTTGGCCAGAACCGTAGATGTACACCGTATATGACTGTATGTATGGTGATTTCCCTGCTTAAATACTGTATATTCACCGTCTATAAGTATGAATGTATGGTTTTGGCCAACCCTACACACATGCAGTAAGCAAGGAAGCAAGTCGTGATGCCTTGCATAAGCATTTGCCTCACCAGGGTCTGACGTACAGAACCTCGCACGGCTAGGTGAGATGGGAGACACCGATCCTGAGAGTAGGGCACATTGTAATGGCAATGGTTGTTTGTAGCGCAGAATACATGTGGACTATGAGTATTACTTATATGTGTGTGAGTACCTGCTTGCATCTGTAAGGACGTAAGCACTAATCTGTGATCTATGCTCACACGATGCATACCCATCCTTTGTGATTTGCACCAATCTGTAATCTATGTTCACACGATGCATACCCATCCTTTGTGATACGCACCAATCTGTAATCTATGCTCAAACAAGGCATACCCATCATTTGTGATACGCACCAATCTGTAATCTATGTTCACATAATCTATGTTCACAACACAATGCATACCCATCCTTTGTGGCTAAGGACATCTGACATGCCGTACATGATTTACATTCCTGTGTACTGTGTACTGGACACAATAGGGGAAGTATATGACCCTGAAATGCCTTGATTTGCACCACTGCGTGTTAAAATCAGGGCTGTGCCACTACGGTGTACGGTACGGTGTACGGTTATATGGTACGGTACGGAAATACGGCGTACAGCGGGTTTTAGACCGTATATACAGTACGGCGTACGGTACGGTCCAAACTTTGAAAGCCTCAGTCAAAAAATTAAAATTGAGCTTTGTTTCAGCTCTGCAAATGGCTAAGGAAGCCCACACTGTTTCGAAAGATCTAAAAAGGACCAAAAAGGTCCATAATAGGCATCAAAATTCAAAACTGTCTCCTTTCCCCCGGCTGCTGCTAATCTGCTAACTCTGCTAATAGCTCCACTGTCTCCTTTCCCCCGGCTGCTGCTATGCTGTACACTGCGCTGCTATTCTGTTCCGTGCGGGAGCGTCTCAGTCATCAAACCCAATCATAGCCTCTCTCTCCTCGTGAGCTTCTGCTGCAAGCTGTGCATTTTCCCATTTTGGGACTTGAGTTTGCTCTGCACCTCTTCTGCTGGGCACTCAGCTGCTGCTGAAGAGGATAGGAAGCCACAAATCTTGATGTTCAGCAAATGCTCCTTCATGCGGGCCTCGTGCGCTGACCTCACGTTGGGGCAGCGCTTGCATGCATACTCACCCTCCACCGCTGCTGCCGCTGTTGTTGCTGCTGCTGCTGGAGCTGGGGCTGCTGAAGCCTCTTCTTCCTCTGCCATTTCCTGGTCACCCCCCGCTGCTGCTGCTCCTGCTGCTGGAACTGGATGATTGTCAAACTGCTCCCACACCCAGGCATTCTTCCTAACCCTTGCCTGCTTCTGAACCTAGCCCACTTGAAGGCCTGCTGCAGGGGGGTATGCAGGGGCCCTCAGCAGGCTTTGGGGGTCAGGCAGGCTGGCCTCCCCCAAAGCCTGCCTTTGCCTCTTTTGTATTGGGCCTCTATTCATCTTTGTTTCATTCCTTTATTATAAGTATAATATAATGATAGTTGTTGGGACGGAAATTTCGAGTGGCGGGCGGGCACGCGCCTCAAAACGGGTGGCTATGCAAGCTTGTACGGTCGACCAGTTTCCCGTACCGTACCGGAACTGTACCGTATTTTCATTTTGACCGTATTATACGGTTTTGGAACCGTAACCAGAACCGTAACCAACACCGTATTATACGGTTTTGGAACCGTACCGTACCGTACCGTACCGTAACCGTACCGTGTATACGGTCTGAAAATGGAGATACGGCGTATAAGCACATCACTGAATACACCACCACATGCAAGGTACAATGCCAAATCTAGTATTCAATCCCATGCGCAAGCTCATTCTGCTGAAGGGATCCTGTGTATGATTTCCCAAGTTTACTGTATTTTATAGAAGGACGCATACCACGTAAACTCTTCTGGAGCATGTGCGTCCTGGTCCCTGTCGAGATCAGCAATGCAAAGCAGAGCTGCATTATGAAGGAAACCCACACATGCACACAAGTCCATAGCAGCCACGCACCTGGGGAGTCCGAAGACAAAAAGGTCACTAAGCGCAGGCTGTCACGTCCTGGGAGTGCCATGGCAATCGCGGCATCCACAGCAAGCTGGCTGACCTGCATCGATCAAAAGGGACAATTTGTACGAGTGTTTAGGAAGTGGGTTATTTCAAACGAGCACATAGCAATCCGGCTGACCTGCATCATCAAAGGGCACGGAAGGGAAGTGTTTAGGAAGTGGGTTATTTCAAACAACCACACAGCAATCTGGTTGACCTGCATCATCAAAGGGGCATAGCGGGCGTTGATGTGGCAACTGCGGAGAAGCAGCAGGTGTGCTCTGATGCTGGAATGACGACCAGTAGGTGTGTTTTATAGGTACTATGAATGAAGAGGAGCAGGTGTGCTCTGACACAAGACACACGATCAGTACACGTGCTGCGATGTGGAGTGTGACGAAAAGTGGCAGGGCCCTGGTGTGTTACTTTGCTCCAGGGTCTGTTGGCATGCAGACAAGTGGCCGGGTCTGTTTCAGGGCGTGTGCGTGTGTGTGTGTGTGTTTGTGTGTGCGTGTGCGTGTGTTTTGACACACAGACAAGTGGCAGTGGTCCTGGTGTTATGGGATTCAGACAGGGTCGGCCAGAGTTGCACATACATACACACCAATTGCCACCGTACATATGGCAGGGCCCCTACTGAGATTGCCGTGTATATGTATCAACAAAGCTACCGTACACATTTGGTTCTAGCTGAACCTGCATGCAAAGCATGAAGCACACAAACTCTCTCGCTCAAAGCCGCAGGCTTTTGTACAGCTGTTCTGGCTCTGTACAAATCTGGCCCTGTACAAATGCTGTTCTGGCCCTGTACACATGTATTCTACCTTCAACGCAGCATGTGCCTCACATTTGGGAGAGGAAGGTGCCCTCTGTGGCCAAAAGGGTTCCTCTCACATGACAAGTCCACATGAACAAATGGTCCAGGTTATGACACACACACACACACACTTTGGTAGCAGAATAAGTTTCTGGCCTAACTTGTAGACAGCTTTATAATACTTCTCTCTGGGTAGCCACACATACGCACACACCCAGATGCACAAACACAGACACACACTTTCACACGCACATACACACACATGCATGCATGCACACGCACAATATTAGCTTACTTGCTGCAATAACATACATGCCGCACAGGCGTTGCACACCCCAGCCTCTTGTTTCCCACCAAAGAGCACACATGCACACACACGGCTGAGCAGACATATATACACACTGCACCAGAACATAAACTCAGTCTATTGAGCACATCAACACACACGCAGGCACCAGGACATACTCTCACCCTATTGTTCACCACAAAGACCACAAACGTCTGCTGCTGCAACGTAGCTGCGCCAGTCAACAGTATCTGCTGTGCCCCTGCTGGGTTTTTGGAGGGGGACTTGGCAGCGGGAGAGGAGGACGAAGCGGGGAACCGGCCGACCATATTTAAGGCCATGGGGGGGCGAAGGCCAGGCACCAGTTTCCTCAGAACTGTTTGAGCATGCATGTGTTAAGGAAAGTGTGTGAGTGTTTGTATGAAAGCTCATGGTATTGCTTGTGTGTGTGTGTGTGTGCTTGTGTGTGTGCATGTGTGTGTGCGTCTGTGTGTGTATGCGTGTGTATGCGTGTGTGTGTGTGTGCGTGTGTGTATTTTGGTGTGTATATGTATATGTGTGTGTATATCATGGCCAGCGGATGTGCCTCAAATCGCCCCACTAGCCACTAGTGGCTTGAATTCCATTTAACTAAGATTTCATTTGCACAGCACTTTCTTCCCATCCATGATTTTCGCTAATGTCCCCACTTAGAGAGCACCAACACAAACAGAACACACAGGCTCACACTCGCATCATTCGTCATCCAAATCCCCCACCCCAACTTTCACATTTAACCCCACACCTGGCCCAACACCGACACCCGCACCCACATCTGCACCTACACCTACACCCGCACCTGCACCTGCACCCCCGCAAGCGCACCCGCACCCACATCCGCACCTTCACCCACCCACAGATGCTCATACAGGCAACCCACCTGGGCTGGCATCTTGCTCCTGCAGCAGCTGCAGCAGCACGTCCAAAGACTGTAGTCCCAGCAGCGCTCCTCGCCACTCTTGCCTGTGTGCATTGTGTGCATTGTGTGAGAACACGCATTTGCAAGCATAAATTGGGTGTTTGTGCACATCACGGATCGCAACTGCGCACTGAATTCCCATTTCGCATTAGAGATGAAAAGCCCAGTCATACAGACATTGGCTTGTGAGAAACTGGAGGCTCTCAGTTGCGTGCAGCAGCACTCGATGAACATCCTGACCTCTGGATAGCAGGTTCTGAAAGGAAGCACACATGCTCGTGCAGCGTAAGTCAGGCATCACACACACATGCACACGCACGTGCACACGCACGCACCTTCCTGCCAGCATACCCATGCAGCGCACTTTTGGTGTGGCAAGCACGTCACGTGAATCCAGCTGCACACCCAGCCTCTCGCCATTGGCCATAAGGCATAGCTTGGGGCGGAAGAGGGCGGGAGTGGTGAGGGTGGCTGTGCGAACATTGTGGAATGTGGGATGTAAAGTTTAGGGGGGGATGCTACACAAGGGGTGGGTGCGGGTGGCTGTGCGAACAATGTGGGATGTGGGATGTGAGGTTTAGGGGGCGGAAGGTAACTGCAAGGTTGGTGAGGGTGGCTGTGTGAACAAAGTGGGATGTGGGATGTGAGGTTTAGGGGGCGGAAGATAACTGCAGGGTTGGTGAGGGTGGCTGTGCGAACAATGTGGGATGTGGGATATGTGAGGTTTAGGGGGGATGGTACACAATGGGTGGGTGAGAGCGAGAACGAGAAGGACAGGGTCAAAGGATGGGAGGTGTCATGCATGACGGGGGTGGAACAAGAGTGTGCTCATGCAGACAAAACCTCACACACACACACACACACACACACACACACACACACACACACACACACACACACACATAAACACACATGCCAATCATGGGCACATTTAAGAGGGCGAAATCAGCCTTGTGTGTGGTTTGACGATGCAATGTGGCATGCCCACATGCTCACCTCAAACACTTCCTTTCTTGGCCTGCAAGGAAGAAACACACGTGCACACGCACACACACACACATACACACAAATACAGATCACACCGCAAAGCACGCTTTCATAAGGTACATACTTCTTGCCTCCGAACACGTCTCCCAAAAAATCATGCATGACTTTCCCACACACACAGAGCACTTGCAATAGGGGCCCTCAAACCCTACCCTAAACCATACCTTTTAGGGTTGGAATATGGTATGTGTAACGTCCACACCCTATGGCTATTTTGTTGCCCATGCTTTGGCGCAGGTCCCGCAGGAAGCTACCACCCCCACTGAGGTTGCCCTGAAAGGTGTAAGCGTACAAGAGAGAGGTTTTGAGATGTACTCATGCGCGAGCTTTTCCCTCACTGAGGTTCCCCTGAAAACGTGTAAGCACAGCAGAAGGCAGGCGTGGCCTTTTTACCAAGTAAGTGCCCTGAGATTGTGAAAAGCATAGGGAAAAATTACAGCCTCAAGACACACACACGCACGCACACACACACGCACGCACACACACACACAAAAACACACGCACACACACGCACACACACACACGCACACACACGCACACACACATGCACCACGCATGTGCAAACCCCCACCTGCAGCTCTGCGTGTGACATCTCTACCACGTGCTTCATGCCCGCAAGAGGAAGCCCATCCATCATCGCGGTCTTCATGGTTTTACGCCACGTCATGTGCAGGGCCTTGTTGCTCAACATGATACTGTGTTTGTACATAGAAAGTGTACCACTGTCAGTTATGTGTTGTGCGCAGGGAGCGTGCTACTGTCAGTTATGCGTTGTACGCAGGGAGTGTGCTACAGCCCATTGTGTATTGTTCAGTAGGGAGCGTGCTACTGTCAGTTATGCGTTGTACGCAGGGAGTGTGCTACAGCCCATTGTGTATTGTTCAGTAGGTAGTGTGCTACTGTCAGTCATGCGTTGTACGCAGGGAGTGTGCTACAGCCCATTATGTATTGTTCAGTAGGTAGTGTGCCACTGTCAGTTATGCGTTGTACGCAGGGAGTGTGCTACAACCCATTGTGTGTTGTACGCAGGGAGTGTGCCACTGTTAGTTATGCGTTGTACGCAGGGAGTGTACTAGAGCCCATTGTGTATTGTTCAGTAGGTAGTGTGCTACTGTCAGTTATGCGTTGTACGCAGGGAGTGTGCTACAGCCCATTGTGTATTGTTCAGTATTCAGTAGATAGTGCACCACTGTCAAATGTGTGTTGCTCAGTATGCTTCTCACGCAAGTGGGTGTGACCCGGCAAAGATGTCTCGCTTTGAGCTGTTAGTAATTGTACAACATATAGCGTGCATGCATGCATGTGTGTGAGTGCATTATAGCGTACGTGTGTGTGTATGTGTGTGTGCGCGCATGTTTGTATTCAATTATTGTGTGTTTGTGTGTGTTAATATGCAAGTATATTTGTGCATATATATTGAGCACTTGTTTGTGTTCATGAATGCATGTCAGTGTGCACTTTCCCATTTTTCCTATACCTCTGGAGGAATCCAAGTAGACTAGCAATATCAGGAATTTGGAGTCACTTATGAATTCAGATAAGGGCGTAGAAGGTTGGTGTGGAAACGGCTTCAATAGGATAGGAAAGAAACAGCGGTAGAAATTTAGGCTGCAACCACACATGCACATTTTCTGTACCGTACCTTACTGAACTCACCCCGGGTAAATAACGTTTTTTGGTTTCCGGGGTGATTCCGGTATCTTTTATATATATTTATTTTGAGGCTCCGGGGTTGCCCAAAGTTGGCAAAACTAAAGTTTGGTGCGTGGCTGAACAGTACGGTGAAAGCTCCTCGGGGCCTCGCTCCCCTCCCAGGCCCTGCCCCAGCCCCAGCCCCATCCCAAGGCAGCTCAGCAGTTGACAGTTGATCAGGTGGAGCAGCTCATGCACCTAGGCCCACACCCAAGCTGCACCATCAGCACGCACAAGCACAAGCACACACACAGCAGCAGCAGCAGCAGTTGCAGTAGCAGCAGCAGTGAGGAGAGCAGGGACAGCGCCAGCAATAGTGGCTAGAGGTCTTCACGAGACAGAGGCAGTGTCTAAGACATTTTGAACCAAGTTCTACCCTTTGTTAATTTTCACCATTTGAGCCGTTTTCATGTTTGTGGGAAGCGTAATTGCCCCTCAGTAACGCACACATATACATGCGCAGGCACAAGCGCACTAACACACATGCACACGCAAACAAGCACTTGTGCTCGCATACGCACACACACACACACACACACACACACACACACACTGGCTGGGCTAGATGCCCACCGGGGTTGGTGCGGGAGTGCCCTAAATATTTCTTTACTGGTCTGAGGTTACCCGGGGTTACTTTTAATACCTATGAAATATGGGTTCCGGAGTGAGTACGTTAAGGTATGGTACCCACATTGCACACTTCAAATTATAAAGCCTTTTCTGATCATGAACATATAACAAATAATTCATATTATAGATGCGCACACACAGCTATTCATTCATATGCATGCGCCAGACATATAATCACCCACGCTTACGCCAACTCACCCACACCCACACCCACACATGGACCACACACCTGTCCATAGACTTTGACAGAAGCAAGCTTGCATCCCCAAATTCAAACATCATCTCTGCCACAGCCCCAGCCTGGGCCCTGCGTGTTGTTGTTTGTGTGTGTATGTGTGTGCATGTATGTGTGTGTTTGTGTGCTTACTTGCAGTGTCAGCGTACATCTGCAGCAGCTGCTACATAAGCTATGAATAGGACAGAAACAATTAACCATGTACTCATCTGGAAGCACATACACATATACACACAGACGCACACATGCAGATGACTAGAGGGAGAAAATGCGAGCAGGCTCCACAGCCACACACACTCACTCTTTTCTCAAAAAAATTGAGTATGCTAGGCCATCCGCACTGAAGGCGCCTGAGTCAGAAATAATGCCCATGTCGCGTGCTCGCCGCGAAAGCATCCACCTGCAATAATTTATTACATTTACCAGGAGGCCGTTGTTATCATAACCTTTTTGCGTCATGTGTCGATTGAAATATGAATTACATATTTGTATTCAAAAGCTATCGATTGGTATATAAATGAGTCGACTCTGAGGGTCAATTGGTGGGTGGTCATTTGGGGGGGCTCAGAAATTTGGGG
>Ga0307947_1003825_pt1 | contig 12015 bp, 10 predicted proteins | sample OrgLakmetagen232_FD_201840 | JGI IMG/M metagenome (GOLD analysis project Ga0307947, IMG submission 201840) | Saline water microbial communities from Organic Lake, Antarctica - #232 | ecosystem: Environmental > Aquatic > Non-marine Saline and Alkaline > Saline | place: Antarctica: Organic Lake...
CAGTGGTCAAGTAAGTCGGATTTGAGAAACAGCAGAGAAAGAGAGAGAGAGATTATCAGGAGAATTGCAGTCTGTAGTGCAGTTCCCAGCCTTTGCTCGAGAGAGACTCGACCCTGGCTTAAAACCATTCTTCAATAAACATAGATTGTTGTGCTGAGACTTATACTTTGCAGTGACAGTGATTTGCTATGACAAGGCTGACAAACAAGCGACAGTCAGCCTGCCTAAGGAGCATGCAGGCAGCCTGATCAGTAAGCCACAAATAAGCGGGGAAGGAAGCCACAGTAAGGCTGACAAACAAGCCGCAGTAAGCTTGCCTAAGAAGCAAGCAGTAAGTCTGATTAGTAAGCCACAAATAAGTGGGGCAGGAAGCCACAGTAAGGCTGACAAACAAGCCGCAGTAAGCCTGATTTAGAAGCACACAGTAAGTCTGATTAGTAAGCCACAAATAAGCGGTCTAGGAAGCCACAGTAAGGCTGACAAACAAGCCGCAGTAAGCCTGATTTAGAAGCACACAGTAAGTCTGATTAGTAAGCCACAAATAAGCGGGGCACAGTAAGGCTAACAAGCGACAGTACGCCTTATCAGTAAGCCACAAATAAGCAGGCAAGGAAGCCACAGTAAGGCTGACAAACAAGTCACAGGCAGTAAGCCTGCCTAAGAAGCATGCAGTAAGCCTGATCATTAAGCCACAAATAAGCGGGGCAGGAAGCCACAGTAAGGCTGACAAACAAGGGAGACAATTGTAGTAGACTACTGGACTACTGGACACCTTATTCTGAAACTCATCCAAGAGAGCACATCAGCAAATGCTTTACTTATCACCAATGGTGTGCTCTTCCTACAAAAAGGGCTCTGGTCACTCATTCGCCTTACATCCTTCCTAAATACATGTTTCTCAACCCGCCTTGTGATGTCATTCGCAGTACAGCTCGTTTCAGACTTCGTGTCCACACCCTACACTTTGAGACAGCGACATTATGGAATTAAAGTAACTCCCCCACCTGTGACTTATGTGATACTGATGCTGAGCAGCATATTCTTTTCCACTGCGCCAATCCCCACGTTATTTTTCTCCGCATTTTTCTCCGTTTCCCCCAACAGGAGCCCACAACGTGTCTACTTTTCTTAAGCCTGAACAATAACAAGCTTTATTTTTTCCTCCGTGAACAAAGTGTTTAACGAGTGCAGGCTAGCAGCTTGACTGAAGGCCTTTTTTGTAATTTTTGTTTAAGTAAGCAGGCATTTTGTTTAAGTAAGCAGGCAGAGCCAGGTACGGTGTATTAACCCTCCCAGCATTGACATATGACGGGGACATCAGCCAGGTGTAAACAGGCTTTATAGCAAGTAGACAGTCAACGTCTACACAAAGACTGCTAACTGCATGATCTCTGGAAAAGAAAGCGCAGCTTCATGCTGCAGTGACAAACTCGGAAATAGAGCAGTGACAGAGAACCAGCTTGCATTGTTCCTTCAAACAAACGGATAATTACCACTGCGCCCTGCTCAGATGCAAGGTAACATGAGAAAAAGTATTTTGCACCAAAGCATCCTGCAAGGACACTCTTAAGATCTAGAAAGCCGCTATCTGGTGGTAAACTGTGTCACGCACGCTGTACCTGATGCACATTCTGAAGAAGCAAGCAGTTGGCTGCTATAAAATTAGACAGCTAATTCGCAGCCTTAACCCACCAAAAAGTCAGGGGACACAATGACTTCTCACACATACATACACACACCACACACAAACTCATATCCAAATGCATTACAGTTTGAAACAGGAAAATACTACAGCTGTTACAAGCGCCTTTTATCCTGCCTACGTTGGTTAAAGAAAAGGCCAGCGCCAGCAGCGGCTAGCAGGGCTACGGTGGGTGCTATGAGGGCAGCAGCGACCCTGCGATTAGTGTAAGGAAGTGTCAAGTGATAATGTAGAATTTGCTGTGCCCGAAAAGTCGTCTTATAAATTCTGCGTAGCCCTCTTGCCAGCCTCAATTTCAATAGCATTTTTCAAATGTCCTTAGCGGAAATGTGGAGTTGTGAGGCAAGAAAAGTGAATGTCAAGCAAACAGGACAGAGGTGGGTGCAGGCTCAAGAGGTAGCAACCCTGGTAATTATCTTGGAACAAAATGATGTGTGTTTTTCCTTTCCTAGGGAAGAGTTTTGTAAACTTTACCGTAAGATTTTATATAATGTTTTATGTATGGTACGTTCATTGCGTAACATTACCAAGACTTGATGATAGCTAGGGCGCAGGCAAACCATAGCTGTTTCTTACTGTACTGATCTTATAGAAATGCACTCCAAATTGTTGAAAAGTTCCCAAGAAATCTGCATATTTTATTAGAGGTGGTCGACGGAGGACTGAAAAGGGGGTGTTTTTGAAATGTTCCCAGAGTATGCGCACTCCAGCTGGCAGTTTCTAAGCTCAGCACCCAGAGGTAGCTGATAACACCCAAGCTTGAAAGTTGCCTATAGGGGTGCACGTGTCTAATTGCCCACGGCGTGAACCCCACTTTTCACCACCAATCTGTCATACTTCACCACCAACTGACCCGATTTGTGTCATTTCTATATGAGTAGTCCACATTTTAATAAAGAATACCATTGCAACAAAAATGGGGCAAAACGAAGTAGTAGTTGGTCAGGTACCCCATTTTGGCCAATTTCCCTTGAAAAAATCAGCAAAAGGAAACCAAGTTCCACCAAATCGGTTTTTAGCATGTTAAACGATTCCTGGTCATAAGAAGTAATTTTGTCGTGTTCTGAGATGAAAAGAGGCCCTGGGTAGAGTGTGGTGGCTCAATACGTAAACATTCAGTGCCAAAATTTGAACTGGATTTCTGCCCAGACCACTGGGGTAGTCCATTTGGCCTCAAACTTCATGAAACATCTAGCTATGTTATTTAAACACGATTTGCATCCTCCTGACTGCACACTAAACAATTCCATGACAGTCACATGTCAATTTTGGGCCTCCAACCCAAAAGGCCCCCCCCCCCAAACCCCCCTCCTGACCCCACACATTAATAAATAGGGTGTCAATCTGCTCAGAATTCAAGCAGCTATCTGCATGCACAGTTCTCATGCCAAACAATGCAATACCTGACGAGCTAGAGGGCAAAAACTGGTTTGCACACGCTCTTGCACTGACCACCTGTTTAGTGCACAAATCCAGCCAAAACCTTTGCCAAAGCACTTTTTTACTTCAATCATGCAACTTATGCATTTGGCAATGCGTTAACTGCAAGTTTGGAATTAACTGCTGGTAATTTGCCTAAACACACCCCCACGGCCTACTTGGGGACACTCCATGCATTTCTATGATTAGGCACCCAGGATTCCCCCATTGATCAAATCACCCAACAAGGGTGTCAATCAACTGTGATTGAGCTGAGGTTTCCAAAAATATATTTATTATTTGCTGGAGCCCCCCCCCCCAATTTCCGAGCTCCCCAAATAACCACCCACCCACCAACCCCTCAGAAACGACTCATTTAATAACAATTGATAGCTTTCGACGTCAGGATTCGAATATGTAATTTTATTTCATTTGACACGTGACGCCAAAAAGTTATGATACTTACAGGCTCCTGAACAGCATTTCTTTTCAGAAACGATACAAGAGGGAGCTGAGTCTGAAATTCAAGCTCATAGGGAAAGAAACTGACACAAACACAGCTGACGGCGACAAGTTCCTGCCTAAGAAGTGCCCTCTCACCCTGTCTTGCTAAAAGCAGAGCCTTCGTACCCACAGTGGAGAGATCCTCAAAAGACACAGAAACATACTTGCACGCAAGCACGCACGCACACACACACATGCGCACAAACATACCTACATACAAATGCGCACACACGCACACCATACATACACACACCTCAGTCCCTTCTTGTTGCCCTTTGCAGTGGTATGTGTGGCAGATGGCTCAATTGTCTTCGAGGCTTGTCCAGGAGGGAGTGTTTCTGCAATGCAGGCAAGCATGCACTTAAACTGAGCTCAGTACATTCTAGGGGTGGTTTTATTTGTGTGTGAAAAAAGGCATGCATATTTTGCCCCTACAATCACAACGCCTCAAGTGCGCTCTCTCCCATGATCTCCACCAGTCCTAATCACTCGACGCACGTGAACATTTGTACAGCACGGATGCCTTAGAAAATGCGTTTAATCCCACGCATACAACGCGAGCAAGGGCACCAACTACTTATCCCCTCAAGATCCTCCTGTGCAGCCCCCTGCAGACTTAAATTCCCCCCCCAGACACACCCTCCTTGGCTCCTTGCTAGGATTCTCTCAGCCTTTCACATACCCTCATCAACACACAGACAGACTGACACACATCCACTAGAATCCTCTCATTCTTATTGAGCCTATAGCTGCGCTTACCAGGCAAGAGTGTGGGGGCACTCACTCGCCATTCCACACGCAGGCAAACAAACACACACACAACACTCCACGCACAGGCATGCAGGCAAACGTGCTCGCCACTTTACGCACAGGCATACTCGCATAACACTCCACGCACAGCCATGCAGACAAACACACTCATTACCAGGCGGTTGCTGGAGCTCTGACAAGTCCTTGCAAAAATTCATGACTATCCTGATGAAGCCACCGCCGCCCAGCAAGTTTGGCTTGAACAGCTCAAAGTATTTATCGATGGGCACGGCTTCAATAATGTCTTTCACAAATATTCCTGTGCATGTGTGTTTGTGTGTGTATGTGTGTATGTGAGTGTGTGTGTGTATGTGTGTGTGTTTGCAAGGGAGAAAGAGAGAGAGAGAGAGAGAGAGAGAGAGAGAGAGAGAGCGCATGCACACGTGCACAAATGTACAGGGGGGGGGCGCGCTGGGCAAAGTTGTTGTTTGGCTTTCAAGGGGCAACCACTCTCAACTCCTTGAAATTGTAGCCAATCTAGCTTCAATGCAGCAGACAGTGTAAGCTACCAGAGCATTTGCTTAGACCAAAGATAAGTCGCCCTGCGTACAAATTGACTTGACTCAACATACACATACGACACCTGCACCCCAGTTTGGTGCTTTCCGTGGGAATTTTTAATATGCACATCTCACCAACCACTTACACTTCAAACCAGTTCTTTTGTTCATTCCAGGAACTAAATTCACTGGAACTGGTGCAGGTGATTTGTTAGATTTCGGCAGCAAAAAGTGGATTTCACGCTGGGGTAGTTAGACACGTGTACCCTGCCGCCATGGTTGTCAGTGCTGGGTTTGACAAGCCAGTCACGGTGCATGCGCCCAAGGAATATATACAATTCACATCCATTTCGGGCCTCACCGTCCCACCTCTGCTAAAATGACACAAGTCAAGCCATTTATGACAGAGCCGCTGTTGAAATTTCCACCATAAAACTAACAACTTGCACAAATCTGCACACAACCCAGCAATTTGGCTCACCACATGCAGCAATTACGGACGTCCCTCTTTTGCCTCCATGGTATCGATCCCGGCAGAATAAAAAGCGTAATTCATTTGAGCCCTCAAACACCTCCCTGCAAGCAGAGATTGTTTCGTTTCCAGGAGGAGCAAACACTGTCAGAAACCTGTGCACTGCTTTTGTACATGTGCGTGTGTATGTGTGTGTGCGTGTGTGTGTATGCGTGTGTGTGCATATGCGCATGTGTGTACATGTGTGTGCGTGCGTGTGTACGTGTATGTGTACGGTTAGCGTATGTATGCGTGTGCGCGCGTGCGTGCATGTATGTATGTGTGTGCGTGCGTGTATGTGTGTGTGCGTGTGTGTGTATGTGTGTGCGTGTTGTCTCAGCATGATGTATCGAAACGTCATGCCAAGTCATGGTGCATGTTTCATATGCGCCGGGATTGAGTATCAAGCAGCGGTGAGTGTTACTTCCTATAAACCTGCTGTGTGATTGCGTGCATGTGTGAGTACATGTATGTTTGTGAGCATGTGCATTCAAGCGAGCATTCTGCATGGTTGCACACACGCGTGTTTGTGTGTCTGTGTGTCTGTGTCTGTGTGTTTTTATGTACGTGTGTGTATGTGTGTGCGCGTGTGAGTGTGTGTGTGCGCGCTTGCGCGTGTGTGCGCATGTGTGCGTTTGTTTGTGTGTGTGTGCGTGTGTGTGTGTGTGTGTGTGTGTGTGTGCTTGTGTGTGTGTGTGCGTGCATGCGTTTGCTTGTGTGTGTGTGTGTGTGTGTGTGTGTGTGTGTGTGTGTGTGTGTGTGTGTGCGTGCGTACGTATGTGTGTGTCTCTGTGCGTGTGTGTGTCTGTGTGTGTGAAACTTATGTGGGAGCTGCCCCCCAATCACTCACAGCACCAAATCCTCTCTCCAGGTCACTGTCTCTCCGATGAGGGGTGCCCTCTCTGTCTGAGCCTGCATGTTTGGGATTTGCAGCCTGGGCTTAAACACTCTCAGCAGTGAGGAGGGTCAAGAAGGGTGAGCAGTGCCCCAAAATTGCCTGCATGTTGACGAGTTAGCTCCTCACCAACCTTGATGTTGCGGGGAACTCCTTTCTTGTCCACAGCTCCTCTCAAGTCAACTGTGCACACAGAGGGAAAAAAGGGAGGTGCGTCACTTTCCCGCGAGGAGAGTTACCGTCAAGCCTCAGTACCTACTGCCATTTCTAAATCAGCTTGCGGTAAAATTACGCAGCTGCTTCCCCTGAACAATGCAGCAGGGAGGGAAGCTGGGGCTGACTCCTCAATCAACCCCTCAATCTACGACTCGCCTTTCACGAAGGCCTGAAATTCGCTCTCCACATTGGTGTCCCACACAAACTCATCCTTTTTCGTGCGCCCACTGGCCTCCTCGATGCGCAGCACGAGATATCCCCGGACTTCTGGGGTGTCTGCCATCACACTTGTATTTACTTGTTTTGCGCAATTTATTTTTGATGAGTTACTTTTGTTTTAACTCATAACTTTTGTTTTACCTAACTCATGGGATAGGAACGGTTGCAACGTGTGTATATCTCCTCTCCGAAGTATGTGTCGGTTCCATTATGTTACCGGAGAAATAATGGATCACTGTTAAGTGATTTTTATTCCTGTAGCGCGCCACATTGCCCGCAATTACTGACTAACACACTCACACTCACTCACACACGCACACACACACACACACACACACACACACACACACACACACACACACACACACACACACACACACAACACAAACACACACACACACACAAACACACACACACACACACACACACACCACACACACACACACACACACACACACACACACACACACACACACACACACACACACACACACAGAGTAAATTAGAGTAAATTAGACCTGCCAGCGAAGCAGAAAGTGTCAAATGACACGCAAGCCAGAGCCTTCTCCACACCCACATTACTAAAGGATACCACACCCACATTACTAAAAGAGGAAGCAACGTGTGTGTGTGTGTGTGTGTGTGTGTGTGTGTGTGTGTGTGTGTGTGTGTGAGGCTGTCACCATCCAGGACACTGGCTCATCTGGCTCATCTAGAAGTGAATTGCTGGGAAATTTCAGGTCCGTGCTGCCAGCGTGGGAGCATTTGTTGGCTTTGAGAGGAGGCCCGGCGTCCATGTTTTGCAGGAGTGTATGTTAACTTCGGAGAAATTTGATGGTTATTTACTCATTTGCTCATGAAATTCGGAGACTTTTCGGAGCGGTTGGAATCACCTTTTTTCGTTTCGGAGAGATGTTTCATGAGTATAATCGAGTAAATGAGTATAATCGCGTAGTTATGGGCCACATTATACCTCTCTCGACAAACTAATAAGGACCACCAGGATGACTCAACTTGCAGAATCCCTTCGTCAGTTAGTTGCGGATGATACAGCAAAAAGAAGTGACACAAGGTGGACACAAATGCAGGCACACAACACACACACACACACTCACACACACGCGCACACACGCACACGCACACACACACACACACACACACACACACACACACACACACACACACACACACAAACACACACACACACACACACGCACACACACGCTCACGCACACGCACACTGATCATACAGGTTTTTGTTTGGCACGGAGGTCAGTAGCAACTATCACACACCCTCAATGGAGGTATGTGGTTTAAAAACTTGCATATTGATGACAGTCAGATAACTGCTGCTGTCCTGGAAGTCAACAAGCCACATCTTCATGTACTGTCTCTCCAACGACAGGCTTATGACGTCTGGCGGCCTCTCCCTGTAAGTACATCTTTGTATGTGCGTGTGTATACATGCATGTGTTTGCGTGTATGTGCGTGTGCGTGCATCTGTACATTGTTGTCTTTGCTAGATGGGGGCAAGGTAAGCTCTAAGTCCCTACCGTATTGCTTTATCACTCGATGTTTCAGAGCTCCTGTTACATATCCAGGAATTGATGCTGTTTGCATCTTAGGAACCTTGACGACAGACATAAAACGTTCGGTAAAAAAATGGGCGGGCACTCTAGGTGTTTTAATGATTGCAGGTCAGCCACTTGCAGAGTGAAACCACGGCTGCGGGAAAACACCTCATCAGCAACGGGTATGTTGCTTGTTAGTTGACAAGGAGATAGTAGTTCCCATGAGGCATGGCAATTGCCTTAATGTGTAGGTAATCGTCTAGCAACGGATATAAGATGGGAATTTGTGTAAACACTGTGCCTCATTGTTAATCTACTCCTTGATTCATAACTTCAAATGTGTACCTCTTCCTCGCACTACATATACATACAGACGTCCTCGAAATAAACGTACATACGTGTGTCCTTGCATAAGAGACTTAGAGAAGAAGAAACAAAGGATGCATCCCACACCTTGTGGTGCAAATCCGCTTAACCACCTTTTATCTTGTGCAACATTGTGAAACGGACTCAGGGCCTCAATATTTCCTCGTCTGACAAGCTCGTTTGCTGAGGCAAAAGGCAAGATGATCCCAAAGCTCACGGAGTTTATAGCTGCATGCAAGGTACAAGTGTGTTTACATGTGTTTAAGTGTGTGTTTTTCTGTGCTTGTGTTGTAATTATATGTACGTGTGTGCGTGATCGTGTGTTTGTGTGTGTGCTTGTGTGTTGCGTCTATGTGCCAGGGTAGCAAGCCAAACATAAGGAAAGGAAAAGCGCGGAACTTATTTCATGATCAGATTAGACTGTTTTCTAATGCAGGTCTGACAATAGATGTTATGATGGTGCGCCTTGCACGTCCGTTTAAGGGCAGTCAAGCTGACGTGCCAATGTGTGTACCCACACCTCCAGCAGAAGAGCTTTCCGTATGCAAACTTTCAGATCCCGTTCTTAAAAAAACACATGCACGCCAAATACAAACTAAGTCCTGAGTTCTAAAAGCTTTTAGGCTGCCAGTCCAATAAATGCTACATGAAGTACCATGACCTAATGAGCAAGGCACTGTCAAGAGAGAAGAGAATTAACTCTATCTTGCAAGAATTAAAATAGAGCAAGGACAATGTCATGCTCTGCCGCACTGAACCGTACAACCAAAAGCGTGCCGCTCAGTTTAACCACGTAGAAGTCCAATCAGTCTGCCCCATCTGCCAAAAGCTGGATCTTCTACATGCCATCCGGCTCAGTTGTCCCTTTGTATTGACGAAAAAATGCTGCAAGCCAGATGCAGTCACAATGACTCCGACCCAGCAACCACGCCCCAAAATAACCGAACAAACACGTACCAAACTAGATCCGCCACAAATGCAAGGAGCTGCCCTCATCCTTCAGATGACCCTGCCAATCCATATCCTTGGCTAAGAAACCAACAGACATTTAACCATAGAAATGCAATATACATTTGATTAAAATTAAGTACTGTGTAGACACTTTTCCTACTCAACAAGCAGAAAAGGCACAAGAACAACATAAGCTGCTAGTATCTCGTTTACTCGGACGCCGCAAAACCCTTCACACTATCCTGCTAGGAGCAACAGGCACTATTTACAGCAGCCACTCAAGGAACCCACACCACAGCCTCGGAGTTACTGGTTTACATACCACAGCACTCATGAAAAACTAAGCCTACATGCAATTAAAACCGCGACAAAAATCAAACAGTTGAGACGAGACATTAAACACCACCCCCAAAAAAATCTGAGCAATACTCCTGGTGGTGTGCAGGCCTCTGCCTCCCAACCACCTGATCCTGACTGAAATGCTCCTCTCATTTTTACCCTCCAGGTGTGTGTCTCTGCATCCATTGGGTGTTGCAGAACACAAAACATCCTTCCCTAATCCATGCCGGTAGTGCTCACACCTTCTATGTTCTGTTTTCTTTTACCACAGAAGCTGGATGTGGAAGGAGAGGAGGGGGTATTAAGCCAAGAAGTGATTGTGACTGCAATGCGAGAGGCCGACATTTTTCTGAGCACTGCTGATCTGGGAGAAGTTCTGCCCAGGTACATTGGTATTCTGTCGTTATTACATCCTGTCTTGCCCATAAGGCTAGGGTTGTGCTGCGAGCTTTAGCACCACACCTCTTACAGGTGTTGAAAATACAAGATGCCAAAAACAGTGCCGACTTTTAGAACATTTTCCTTAAGTGGCCTTTTTTTGCAGCGTGAGTTAAGCATGAGCTGATCCACATTTACATTCTGCTCAAGCTTGTATATGCTCCCTTGTTACGCTCTTGTATCCTCAGCACAACTGCCTTTTTGAGTGCACTGTGTACAATGCCACTGCCTTTTCATCACTGGTTGCAATTAATATTTATGCTGCCCTTATCTTTCATTCACAAACATCCCCTGCCTCTACTCCTTTATCATTTCGCTACTATAAAGGTGTGTCAAGTGTCAAGCCCCTTTGTTGCTTTTGCCTGGTTGTGTGTGCATATGTGCCAGGGCACCAAGGAGGAATGGCCACATCAAGTACATGAAACTGGCTGACATTTTGCTTGGCCAGGGTACGCTATTTTGTCCTGCATATTGCATAATAAGTGCTTAACAGATATGTAAAGATGTGCTGTAGCTACTGAGGGCTTAGAGGAACTACATTTTGCTTCTTTCCTGTCCAGGGTAATGAAATATGCCAATTAAATCCCCCAAGTTCTAAAGTTGTGTAGACAATTATAAAATCCGTCTTATCTGTCATTAATCGCTCAAAAATTGGAGGGACTGCTTTCATTCCAACCTGTTTTGAATTCTATCAAACAGAGAAGATTAGTACCTGCTTTTACGTCTCACCTGGTATGAACACGCACACACATACACAAACACGCACACGCATACACGCACACAACAATACAGAAATACTATTATTGCACAAATTGCTGCTTTGCAGAGGCTCCTTCCACCCTACGAATGACTCCTTCAGGCGTAGTAGCTGGGCTGCCTGCATTGCCAACAAGCTTTGAATGGCCAGGTAAAATCAATTGAAACTGGTTAGGGGTAGCTTTGAATGGCCAAGTGGAATTAATGGAACTTTGGGGGTAGGCACAGTCATGCACAGCGACACAACATGTCCAACACCCACACACGCACACAGTTCAGTACGCACACAACGTTTGATGCAACTAATGAAAATTTGCATTTTTTGCCACGACATGTACACAGAGGGGCAGTGCTTTGATGTTGTATTGAGACTGAGGCCCGAGAGCAGCCCGTACACGTTAAGTGCTAGCCTCATGGACAAGTTCTCAAAAAAGGCTGCGGCAATCTGCAGGTATGTGTGATACGGAACGTAGCATTTTTATATCCACAAGCATCAACAATGTGAGGAAGGCCTTAAATGGTTCTTTTTTGTCAGCATCGTGAGATGCAGTAGGCGAGGAATTTATTACCATGGAATAAAATAATGGAGAAACGACAAGGAAACACAGAAAAGAAGCAAGAGTGATAAAGTAGCATATCAATTTTGCTGCACTACAAGAACTGGAGTTCATGTGTTGTACACTGAAGTCGACAGTTCTATTTCGCTTGCATCGTGAGATGCATAGGGCTCTGTCATTATTACCAAGGAGAACACAACAACTCAGAGAAACCAGAGAAACGGGAGAAAACTAAGGACTAAAATATAGAAAAGAGGTGTG
>Ga0307947_1003836_pt1 | contig 12005 bp, 10 predicted proteins | sample OrgLakmetagen232_FD_201840 | JGI IMG/M metagenome (GOLD analysis project Ga0307947, IMG submission 201840) | Saline water microbial communities from Organic Lake, Antarctica - #232 | ecosystem: Environmental > Aquatic > Non-marine Saline and Alkaline > Saline | place: Antarctica: Organic Lake...
CGGTCATATACGGTGTGAATATACGGTCCTGGCCAGCCCTATGTAAATGTAGGGTTGGCCAGAACTCTAAATATACGGTGTAGATACGGTATCTTTGGCAGGGAAATCACCATACATACGGTCATGTACGGTGAAAAGTTACGGTTCTGGCCAACCCTATGTATATACCATTCCTTTCTTTTATCTTATATCACCGCCCCTGACTAACTTTTTAGAAGGGGACGGTTATCAAACTACTCAGATTGGTCGATTATAATATATTTGTTTTTTTTATGGGCGGTTGGTGTAAGCATAGGTTATATTCAGTGTTTTTGGCGTTATTTAGGGCGTGTAGTGGCCTAGTAGGTCAGGCTTGTAACTAACAACAGTTGGATGACTGGATGCAATAATCCGGATCCCTAGCTCTGATAATCTGTGAAAAGAGTCCCGAGAGAACAGGGGGGCGGTTACTGTAAATTAAATATTTTAGGGGGAGTGGCTGCACTTTTGTTTGAAATTTACATCGTTTTTCCAGAGGGGGTGGTGAGTCTGATGACGTATGGTACGTTTTAGGTATACGGTTCTAGCCAACCAAAGAAAGAGGCAACAGTCTCTCGACAGTTAAAAGCAACACGCATGACCAAAGGGTTCAGTTTATGCAACACGCATGGCCAAAGGGTTCCGGGAAAACAAGTGTGCAATTCTGCACGGGGATTGCGAACCCCCACTCCTTAATAAGCAGCAGAGTGCATCAAATTTACGCCACGTGCTGGAAAGGTAGCTTGTGAATCACAGGTTGTAATGCTACTACACCACGGCAACCATTGCTACCCCCATTGCTAGAGCTGCCTCATGACTTACAAACTTGCACCCCCCCCCAAAATGCCCTGTGCATAAGAACAGACAAATTCACCGTTCATAATTTTACCTTCCAGTAAGATCCTGTTAAGCACGGCTGTGCAGGTGCGCTGATTGAAGCTGGTCATTAAGTCAATATTCCATCAATTTAGACCAGCAACCGTGAAGCATGTAAAAAAATGAGGCATCAAGGAAGAATAAGTAGGGTTGGCCAGAGCCGTATGTATATATATGCTGTACATGAACGTGTATTTGATGAAATCCCTGCCAAAAATACCGTATATACACGGTATATATATGGTTCTGGCCGACCCAAGTGATAAGACATAAAGCCCGATGATTCACTCACAAGCACAAGGGGCAGGAACAACGTATAATGCTGCTGAGCGTCCCCCACAAACGTGACACTTGACTCACGACACATCACACGCAGCTCCCACAACTCACTCACAAGCACAAGGGGCAGGAACAATGTAGTGCTGCTGTAGAGCTGCTGAGCGTCCCCCACAAACCTAACACTTGACTCACGACACATCACACGCAGCTCCCACAACTCACTCACGAGCACAACAGGAATTAACGCTGCTAGGCATCCCCACAAACACGGTGCTTGTACGTACGACACACTGAACGCAACTCATGCTAACTCACATGCACGGGGGGCAGGAAGAGAGCAGTACTCGCATCGCTGCTAGGCGTCCCCGCAAATGTGAAGTTTGTGTAGAGCTCAGGGGACAGCACGCCACCTGCTTCACACATTTGCTCCAGAGTGGTTACGTCTGGGATGGCCCGTACGCAGGACTGGAACACGTCCTGTGCGTGCACGTTTGTGATCATGTATTCGTGTGTGTATGAGTGTGCGTTTCAGTGTGTAAGTGGTCAAGTGTGCATGTGTGCGCATGTGTGTGTGTGCATGCATGTGAGTTTGTGTGCACACGAACGTACAATATCACTGTGGGAGCTGCACACACAACCAGCCAGCTTGACACGAGTATACTCACCTGTGGCAAGTCAGGTACAAACTAAATAATGAAATGGTACAGAGGCATACAGTACAGTTAAGACTGCCTCTAAAAAGTGACACAGGCATACCACGAGAAAATATTTGAAGTGTGCCGCAATATATATAGGATTACACCCACATAATTAGGGTTGGCCAGAACCGCATATTTACACCGTATATGACCGTATAATTGGTGATTTCCCTGCCAAAAATACCGTATATACTCCGTATGTATAAAGTTCTTGCCAACCCTACACGTAATGGATGGTAAAGAAACGGTACCATGCTCAAATGAGCACAGCAGGCATGGTGCCGTTGTTTTTGCAAGGCACGCAACCCATAACAACACTATTTGGTGGAGTGCTGTTTGGTGGTGTGCCCTGCTAATGGTGGTGTGCTAATGCTGGTGTGCCCTGCTAATGGCGGTGTGCTGTTTGGTGGTGTGCTGTTTGGCGGTGTGCTGTTCGGTGGTGTGCTGTTTGGTGGTGTGCCCTGCTAATGGCGGTGTACTGTTTGGTGGTGTGCCTGCTTACTTATTCAAGGCACCCACATGATCCCAGGACGGAACACCCTACCTCAGTCTTTTTGGGAATGTTGTTGAGGAAACCCACGAGCGCTTGGTCCGCACAGGCTGCACTGAACACTGGGGCTGGTAACGCAAGCTCTTGCCGTATTCCTGCAAGACACAAAAATGTAAGAGGAATGATGAAGACGGGGCAATCAGTGCTAGTATTAACGCGGACAACAAGAGAACGTTGTCCTGGGATCTGTAATGAAAAACTATGGAGGTATCACGGGCAATGCTGCTGTGGCGACAACAGGCCGGTTTGTGTATTTGTAGTTCATTTACGTCTCAGGTCTCAGGTAGTTTGTACCATTGGTGGATGAAGGGAGCCACGGTGCTGCCCAACTGCAAGGAAATTGGAAACTGGTAATTTCCTGCAGTGCATCAGGCAGTGCATCAGGCGTTTCCTGGAATTTCCTGCAGTGCATCCATCAGGCAGTGCATCAGGCATTTCCTGAAATCTCCTGGAGGCATCAGGCATTTCCTAAAATGTCCTGCAGTGCATCAGGCAGTGCATTCCTGCAGTGCATTTCCTGCAGTGCATCAGGCTGAAATGGTTTCGAGGTTGGGGATTGAGATTGCAATAAAGGCAGGAGGTGCTACTATGGGATGAAGACCCACCGCCGTTAACATCCCACAATGCACAATGAAACGCATCTTTGTCTGAGCTACTAGGCTGCACATCAAGAGAGCACATGTATGATGCAGCTCAGGCAGCAGAAAAGGGCCTGGCAGGGCCTGTGGAAGCTGATGTAGCAACCGCTGCAAGCATGCGGCAATGAGAGGAAGTGCCTAGGCAAAGCAAAGTCAGCCAAACATCCAACCAAACAGGCTGCACTCCTGCAAGGATTTGGTTATAATGTGTAGGTATTAAAAAGGCGGCAGCAAAATAACGCTGTGGCCCAGCAAATGAATACTATAGGCATACTGTACCCTCTGAGCTCAGAGCATGGACATTGTATTTGATCTTAACTGCAGCAATGCCAAGAGTTGCTCTTGGGGAGGCTAGGCGTCTAGCCACACATCTAACGACAGCTGGTGCAGCCGCACTAGGATCGGAGCAGCGCATGCGCAAACGGAAAGTACTCAAGGTTGCAGAGAGCACAAGTTGAAAACGGCAACAGCACCAAATAACAGTGTCACACATAGTGGGCCCTGACACAACCTGGAGCAGCGCGCCTCTCAGCAACGCTCCTTGTGATCACATATGGGCAAGTGACCAGATCTCCAAAGGTGAGTGGCGTCTCACGGTACGACCGCAAATGACATATTTAGGGTTGGCCAGGACCATAAATATACGGTGTATATACGGTATTTTTGGCAGGGAAATAACCAAATATACGGTCATATACGGTGTAAATATACGGTTCTGGCCAACCCAAGACATATGACACATGCACTGTTACGCAAGATGTACAATGGCATGTGGACCTGGTAGCTAGATGGTGCTGTGGTTGTGGGTGTGGTGCTGGGGCAAGCTACCAGAGAGCGACCAAACTCAAACACACGTACCATCACGCAAGATGTACAACGGCGTCTGGACCTGGTAGCTAGATGGTGCTGTGGTTGTGGGTGTGGTGCTGGGGCAAGCAACCAGAGAGCGAACACACTCAAACACACGTACCGTCACGCAAGATGTACAACGGCGTCTGGACCTAGTAGCTAGATGGTGCTGTGGTTGTGGGTGTGGTGCTGGGGCAAGCTACCATAGAGCGAACACACTCAAACACACGTACCGTCACGCAAGATGTACAACGGTGTCTGGACTTGGTAGCTAGATGGTGCTGTCGGTGTGGGTGTAGCACTGGGGCAAGGTACCAGAGAGGGGTTCCCATCCACGTCACCCGCAGGGGGATCTGCACACACACACACATACACACACACACAGATAGTTGTTTCAAAAGCAAACAAACGCGGGGATTTTTAATGCAGAAACCCTTCCCATCGCCTGCAAACAAGATGATGAAGGAGAAGCAGTTCTCCCACACTTGAAAGGACAAGTACGTGTGCGCAGAGGCTAACGACCCTTATAAGGGGGTTGCAATCCACGCCATCCAGCAGGAAGGGAGGGAGGGACACAAACACACACGCATACGAGTAGGCCTACCAGGTTGGCATGGATTGTACATGTATTGAGGCAGTACACTCTGAGGCTTTGTGGGCACGAACAGAGAGAGAGAGAGAGAGAGAGAGAGAGAGAGAGAGAGAGAGAGAGAGAGAGAGAGAGAGAGAGAGAGAGAGAGAGAGAGAGAGAGAGAGAGAGAGAGAGAGAGAGAGAGAGAGACAGAGAGAGAGAGAGAGAGAGAGAGAGAGAGAGAGAGAAAGAGAGAGAGAGAGAGAGAGAGAGAGAGAGAGAGAGAGAAAGAGAGAGAGAGAGAGAGAAAACACATCAACTGCATCACCAGCTTAGGAATAGACAAGCGTTCAGCCCTCCCCCCCTAACAGAGGCCGTTGTATGACGTCAATGTGAGCAAGCTGCTAGAGATCGCAACCGAGCAACTCAATGTACAACTTAATATGAACAGAGGATTAACACCACCATCAGCGGGACATTAGTATTCAAATGTCTGTATAGCATACTGTGTGTAACTCCTTTCTATACGGTTTTCGAGCACGCGAGAAAATTTGATTCAGTGAGGGGGATAGGCTGCGTTTGGGTGAGGACGACCGTTAAGTGTTGGTCGATTGACTATGATCAGGAGGAAGGCATACACGTGTGCACACGATGTCTAGACATGTGTGTGTAGGACTGGCTGAAAGTGTAAACGCACACTGCGTTCGACAATGTGTGTTGGAATTCCCCTGCTATAATTACTGTGTACACACCATTTGAATGTAGTTATGTTTAGTCTTGGTCAACCCAGAACTGCAATTGTGTACATGTAGTATGCGGCACGTACACGCAGAGGCATGTACACACGTATGATATAGCAATTCAGCGGGGCACTAGTATTTAAGCAACCACCATAAATTATGGTCCATAATAGTAAGGCATGCATGTGTTTGGGTGCCCTAGCATTCTCTTGAGAACAGGTACTAAAAGTCAAACTATGAGCAAAGCGAACAAGTACGCAAGAGACACCCCTTTGCGCACCACACAGAGCCAGAACAGAGCACCTCACCCCATAACATAATTCCTGAGATAATTCACTCGTTGCCACAGAGCCACCCAAAGCTACAAAAGGCGCGCACGACTTCAGTCAGATAAATGGAGTACCTAGCCTAGCATTGTACTGACCTGAGTACTCGTCTGACAGCTTTGGACTGCTGCTCTTGGTGATGCAGAGCAGCTGCCCGAAAAAATTGTCGTCAGCGGCCTGCTTCTTCAGCTCAAAAAAGTCAAAGCTGGATGGCAGATTCACCTGTGGGACGTTTTTTGGCAAGAATGTCAACACACATGCACGCATACTCCAAGTTCCCAGCACATTTGCTTTCACATATATGTGTAAAAGACACTGACACTCACAGACACAGACGTGCACGCACCCTTGCCACAAAACCATCTGGCACGCAAAAGTCCAGCGTCTGCTCTGCCGGTCCCTCCGGCCTGCAAGCGCCTGCCAGCCTGCTTGCATCTGACACTGCTTGTGGGCAGTCAGAGTCGCAGCAGCAGTCTCTATCGCACACAAAAGGGTGCAAATTGCAGGTGCAGGATGCGGTCAGGTCTTTGCTCGCAGCTGGCTCCAAATCTACCTCGCCCCAGGGTATGTCATAGCTGACTTTTCTGCCTAGAGCTACATTCGATGAGAACCACACTATACAGAGGGTAAGACATGCTTGCATCTTTTGATTTGACTTGCGTCAGCTACCCCTCTGGGGATTCCTTTACATGTAACATTAGAACATTATATTATGTATACACAAAATATACGAAATTGAGCGAACCCTCTTCACGACCAAAACATGGCCATTTGCATGTGACAGGCAGCTCGTTGTGGAAGACAAGATTACAGTACTAAAATGGTTAGATCACTCCTGATAGACAACTACGACAGCTACACCTACAACCTTTTCCAGCTACTCGCGGAAGCCAGTGGTGGTGAGTTGATGTGCACACTGATCACACACGCAGGCTTACACACACACACGCACTCACATTCACATGCATGTTATGACACGTCACGACCTCATCACAACTTCCCACGCCTACCTGCCTCCCACACACAGAGGCACCCCTCGTGTTCAAGAACGATGAAATCTCGCTGGCTGGTGTGGCAGAATTGCTGCAGTCTGGGAGGGTCCACAACGTGGTTATTTCTCCTGGCCCGGGCACTCCGCACTGCCCACAAGACATAGGTGAGCGCCTGCCGCGTGAGCCAGGATATCTGGCCATGCATCAATCCTTTTGGCCACTCACTCCCCCGTGAACCTGAACACACAAATCAGGGGTGTGCATGGATGTCCTGCGCCATCTGCCCCACGTGCCCGTGCTTGGAGTGTGCCTGGGCCATCAAGCCCTAGCGGTCGCCCATGGAGCTCATGTGGTAGGTGGTGCTTTTTCTTAAGAACATCCTCAAGCATTTATCCTTTAAGCAAAACATAGGTAAGTGCTTGCACGCACTGCGTTTTTGCGTTTCATGCACAAATAACTGCCGTTAATTGCATGAGTGAATTGAAAAGCTGTGCTCAATTTTGTCAGCTAATACTATCTCAGGTCAAGGCCCCTGAGCCTGTACATGGGCGGCTCAGCGAGTTGCGGCACTCTGGCCATGCCCTCCTACAAAACATCCCCTCAGGCCCCAGCCAAGGCTTTGACACTGTCCGGTGCGTGGCAGTTTCAGCATGGTTTGTGCAACCAGTGCCATCTCTGCGTAAAAATGTGTTCTGAAGCAACTTTCTGAAGCCTACTGCTTCTATCGCACAACTAGTTACGCTGGTGCCCACGGCATATCAGTTTCATCCACCTGAACACAGGTACCACTCCCTCATGGTAGATGCGCACTCCTTACCAGAATGCTTAGAGGCTGTGGCTTGGACGTGCGGCACCCACCATGCCGTGGACCTCCAAGTACGGTTGAGCCAGCAACACACGCAGCATCAACAGACGGTTTGTAGCGGAGAGTCAGCGCGCTTGCACCTAGGAAACGGGTGTGCTGCACACACTTCCACGATTTGCAACAGCCCTGCACATGTAGGGGCCCAATTCGACCAGGCAGGTGGCGTAGCACTGCCACAAGGGCCTGCAGCAGCTGTGGCACAACCAGGGCCTGCAGCAGCTGTGGCACCACAAGGGCCTGCAGCAGCTGTGGCACCACAAGGGCCTGCAACAGCTGTGGCACCACAAGGGCCTGCAGCAGCTGTGGCACAACCAGGGCCAAGTGCTGCGTTGAGGACGGTTTGGGAACCACATAGCGATGAGGGGGGCCAGCAGATGATCAATGGAGAGGCTGGTGCAGCAATGTGCTTTCATCAACAGCAGCAGCAGCGGCAGCAGCAGCCGGACGATAGCCGAATAGGCAGCAGCAGCCAGCCCATAGTGATGGCCCTCGCCCACCGCTCCCAGCCCCACTTTGGCGTGCAGTTCCACCCGGAGTCCATCTCCACTCGCTTTGGCTGTGTGCTGCTCTCCAACTTTCTGACCATCACCGCAGCCCACCTTTGCTTGAAGCAGCCTCAAAGGTGTGTGCCTTAACTGGGGTCGGAGGTGCCCAGCGTGTGTACGTGCGTGAATTGGTGAATGAGTGAGGTAATGTGCAAAGTAATTTTTTCACAGCCTCACATGAAGGCCCTGACTGGGCCGAAGGGGGCCAGTGCGTGTAAATGTCATGTGTTTTATGTGTGGGTGAGATACTGTTATATGTGTGGTGGATTTTCGACACCGTAGATGACATGCTCACTGTTAAGAGCAGCTTTCAAATGTCCGTGTCGTGTTAAGAGCAGAACAGTTTCAAACAAGTGAAATGTGTCCAATTAAATACCCAAGCCCAAAACATTTTAGCAAGTGAGATGTGCAGAGGCTGTAGACATTGCAAACAATAACCATCCATGTAGAATTGTTCGGGGGCTTGTCCCCAGGTCTCAATTGAAACGAAAGTGCTGTTAAGACTTGCCGCTCCAAAACGAGGTAATATGCAGATTAAAATAAGGCAGGCTCACCAGTCTGACTTTGTTTGCCTTTAATCGCTTGGGATCAAAGGGAAAGCTCTACCAGTGTCCAAATGAAACATCGGCTCTCCCTCCTCGCCACATCCCCTTTCTTGTGAATCCCGTTTGTCTTTTAATCCAACCACGCGATGGTTCGTTCAGGCTGCCATTTGGCCCAGAGCCGCCTGGTCGGGCTGTCGCCCCCAAGGCCTGGCCCGCTCTTGCATACCAACAAGGGCGCGCCCCTCTACAGCTTGTGTGGGAGAAGTGTCCGCAGCTGATGGCACCTGGAGGGCCCTCCGGCACGGAGCAGCTGTTCTCTCACCTGTTCAAGTGGGCACCCTGCTCTTTCTGGCTCGACAGGTGAGTGAGGAAGTTCCTTTGACTTTTATATTTTTTATGGTCGACCTTTCCTTTTGCGACATGTCGGGCTTGCTTTTCGAAGTCAGAGAGTCGAAGTGTCGGAAGAAGATTTCGTCGTGGGGATTGTTTTTATTTCAATGACAGTATTTATGGTTGGAGGAGCGGGGTGTCAGGCTTGCGGTGGTATATGAGCTGGTTTTCTAGGCGCCCCCCAGCAGGAGGCGCGAGCACCCTCAGCAACGTCATATCTCGCAAGGGCACGCTAGTGGGTAAACGGAACTCTGCAGCTTCGGATGAGCCCACTACAAGCCCACGCAGTCCTCGAGACAAAGCAGGCCCAGTAGCTCACAGCAATCACAACAGCCACCCCCACCACCACCACGCCGTGCTGCCCAGACAGAGCCAGGTGGGTCCAGGTGGGGGACGCAGGCCGTCCAGGGAGGAGGGAGAGGCATGTGGGGGCCTGCTGATGGGAGCCCTGCGATGGTTGTTGCTGGCATTCGCGGGCTGCCTCACCGCCCTGGTAGTGCTGCTCGCGTTCCGCTCCGTGCAGTCCGCGCTGCAATCCAGGGGCAGTGCGGGCAGCAAGTTGGACTTCGACGTGAGCAACAAGCAGCTGCTCTCTTTCAGCGTGTGCAGCAGCATGGCCGACCAGCGTCTGGCCCTGGTGTCCGGCGTGGTGCTGGCCTCTCAGCTGGGGCGGGTAGTGATGCTGCCAGATTTGCTGCTAGACGGTTCGGAGGGGCCTGACCGGGGGAGGACCATCCCCTTTTCTCAGCTCTATGATGTGGAGCAATTCATCTCCGCCCTGGCTGTGGTGGGCCTGGAGGCAGTGGACCCCCACCGTGCGTTCCCCAAGGAGCTGTACACACCCTCCTACATCCCTGAGGTGGAGGACCCAGTGGAGGAGCTCGCGGCCAAGCACCGTGCCACCAAGCACCTCCACGTGGAGTGCCCCCTGCACCGCTTTCCTCACATGTACTTCACGGGCGCCAACCACCGCATCATGTGGGCAGTGCTGGATGCCTTGCAGCCCAGCAAGGAGCTTGCCAAGCACATCAAGGTCGTGACGAAGCGCCTCACGCGTGCGACACACCACCGTGCTTTCAACTTTCTGCACCTGCCCATGGATGCTGAATGGCTCAAGGCGTGCAGTGCCAGCATCAACAGCACCACCACGAAGAACAACTGCAACTCCAACGTGGGGGACATCGACCTTGTGAGTGGCAGCAATTCTTAGAAGTTGGCCGAGCATACAAGGGCTTGCAAATCCATTAAACAGCACAGCAATTGCGCAAGCACTCAACGCACTAATGCACGTTGAATGTTGGGGCACAGATGCAGAAGTTGCTATCATCTGTGCTGAATAGCTCCCACGTTTATCGCGCAGCACCTGCACATACACACACACACACACACACACACACACACACACACACACACACACACACAAACACACACACACACACGCACACACACACACACACACACACGCACACACACACACACACACGCATACACACAAACACACATTGACACACACACAAACACGCACATGCTCACACATGCACACCACACACACACACACGCACACACACACAGACACACACACACACACGCACACAAACACACACACACACATTCACGAACACGCGCACACACACACACACATACACATACACACACATCACGCTTTTCAGGCACTTTTGAACTTCAACACACCCGTGACAGAGCCGCTGTACGTCTCTGCTGACTGGGTCAAGACCAGCCCAGAAACAGTAGAGCTTGTGCTGAAAAAGCTGCAGGTCTTCAAGGTGAGAGCTGGCCTTCATTCCGCAGTCCGCCTCACAAGCACTCACAAGCAAGAGCACGTCAGATTCTTTGGTGCAGAAGCGCCATGCTTTTGTGTGTGCACGCATTGCACTTTTACCAAGTGCTTAGCCTACTTCACAAACAACGCCTCCCGTTCGGGCTGAATATGGTACACCCGTCTTTCCTACAATTTCTCGGCAAAATATCCAGACTTCTCCGCTGTTATGCCTACGATGCCTTCCCTACAAATCCTTGACAGAAGATGTCCAGGCTTTCCTGCTGTTATGCCTACACTACCTTCTTGTGTCTTTGCTTGGGCAGGGCACGCCACACATGTCCCGCACTGTACGCACACCTTCCCACGTTACCCCCCCACACAGTAAGACTTCTCAAAAACTCGAAGACTCACCTCTTTCAGACGCAACACTATATGAACACCCGTGGGCCACAGAGACACGCACACACACACATACAAACACACACGCACACACACGCACACGCACATACAAACGCGCACACACGCAAGCGCAACGCACTTGCTGCCCACGCAGGTGCTCACCTCCAAAGACTTTGTGGATCAGCTCAGTGCAGACGTTGAGGTCAATGCCATGGTGGAGTTCCACGTAGCCATGGCTGCCCACAAGTTTGTGGGCCATGCGTTGCACCCGTTTTCGTCGCTGGCCATCGTGCAGAGACGGCACGGGTAAGTCACACAGGGCAGCGCTTGTCTGTGGGCGCACGTGTGTGTGTGTGTGTGCGTATATGTGTGTGTGTGTGTTTGTGTCTGGCCATCGTGCAGAGACGACACGGGTAAGTCACACAGGGCAGCGCTTGTCTGTGGGTGCACGTGTGTGTGTGTGTGTGTATATGTGTGTGTGTGTGTCTGGCCATCGTGCAGAGACGACACGGGTAAGTCACACAGGGCAGCGCTTGTCTGTGGGTGCACGTGTGTGTGTATGTGTGTCTGCCCATCGTGCAGAGACGGCACAGGTAAGTCACACAGGGCAGCTGTTGTCTGTGGGCGCACGTGTGTGTGCGTGTGTGCATGTGCGTGTGTGTGTGTCTGGCCATCGTGCAGAGACGGCACGGGTAAGTCACACAGGGCAGCTGTTGTCTGTGGGCGCACGTGTGTGTATGTGTGTGTGTGTGTGTCTGGCCATCGTGCAGAGACGACACGGGTAAGTCACACAGGGCAGCGCTTGTCTGTGGGTGCACGTGTGTGTGTGTATGTGTGTCTGGCCATCGTGCAGAGACGGCACAGGTAAGTCACACAGGGCAGCTGTTGTCTGTGGGCGCACGTGTGTGTGCGTGTGTGCATGTGCGTGTGAGAGTGTGTGTCTG
>Ga0307947_1003837_pt1 | contig 11999 bp, 14 predicted proteins | sample OrgLakmetagen232_FD_201840 | JGI IMG/M metagenome (GOLD analysis project Ga0307947, IMG submission 201840) | Saline water microbial communities from Organic Lake, Antarctica - #232 | ecosystem: Environmental > Aquatic > Non-marine Saline and Alkaline > Saline | place: Antarctica: Organic Lake...
TCTCTACCACCTGTGCCGTTTTAACACCATAGCCAGCACGCTGTCAGGCCTTCGAAACCTGCTGCGTAGCCTTAGCAATGGCGCCACTTCATTCACCCCACCCTTCTCTACCACCTGTGCCGTTTTAGAACCATAGCCAGCACGCTGTAAGAGGCCTTCGAAACCTGCTGCGTAGCCTTAGCAATGGCGCCACTTCATTGACTCCACCCTTCTCTACCACCTGTGCCGTTTTAACACCATAGCCAGCACGCTGTCAGGCCTTCGAAACCTGCTGCGTAGCCTTAGCAATGGCGCCACTTCATTCACCCCACCCTTCTCTACCACCTGTGCCGTTTTAACACCATAGCCAGCACGCTGTCAGGCCTTCGAAACCTGCTGCGTAGCCTTAGCAATGGCGCCACTTCATTCACCCCACCCTTCTCTACCACCTGTGCCGTTTTAACACCATAGCCAGCACGCTGTAAGAGGCCTTCGAAACCTGCTGCGTAGCCTTAGCAATGGCGCCACTTCATTCACCCCACCCTTCTCTACCACCTGTGCCGTTTTAACACCATAGCCAGCACGCTGTAAGAGGCCATCGAAACCTGCTGCGTAGCCTTTTTAAATTTTAGCACTCCTTTTATCCTGCTTAAATAAGCATCATATGACACACTGGCATGCTCCAACAGCTTTTCATTGGCAGATAACCCACCACCAAGCTCGTTACGCACAGCTACTTGGTGCGCAAAAAACGACTGCCCCAGATCTTGAAAATTGAATGCTAACGAACCCCTCTTTGACGCTTGCTTAAACAGCACTTGTGCCATGCTTCTGAAGCTAATTGAGGCAGTTGCATCACTATGACCGGCAGCTGTGAGCACTGCCCACGCATAGAGGGAGTTGGAAATTACCTGCCCATTCCATGTACTCCACTGCTGCTTGCTCTGCATGCTCACCAGCTCTGCCAGATTATCCATGCTGCCATCCCAGTGGCATACCTCAGCACAGGCAATGAAATAGTTAGCCACGTTCTGGCCATTGCATTTATCAAATTTCAGCAACAACGCCTCAGATGCTGTACTGTACACAGCAGCATCATAGCACCTCATCCTGTTATGTGCCCATGCCACATTACTAACTGCCTGTGCCTTGGCATCATCAGCATTGAGCACACTCACTCTAGCTGGGCTGGCAATACCAGACATCAATGGCTGCATGTCACCATCATACCCAGCTTCTAGGCATGCCAGCAATGTAATGGAAACGTCTTGTGCGGAACACTTATCTCCATTGATACTTAGCTCAGGCAGTCGCTGTGAAACAGCCACCGTGAACAGCAGTTGCCTTTCTCTACTGCTTTCACAGCCAATGCCAGACTTGGCCAGGCCGTAGAGCAAACCCGATAAGCTTCTCCAGTCCTCAACTGCTGTGTTACTCAGCATCTGAGCTGCGAGAGAGAGCCCAAACCGCTTGGCCTCGTTGGGCTCACAGCAGGCCTTGAGCTGGGATAGGGCCCATGCTGACAGACTGAGCTGTTTCCCGTCTAGCTGTTCAGCAGGCTGCACACTGTCATCACCTGCCAGCAGGCGGATGAGCTTGCCAGCAGCGTCTGAAATGCTCTGAGGTCTTCTGTCGCCAAGTTTATCCTTGTTGAGCGCTTTGCCAAGGTCATACAGCATTGTTGCTGCCAGCTCAGCTGATGGTGCTACTGTACCCTCAATGCTGTCCAGGAGCCCGTCAAGGTCCAGGTGCTTTCTGCTGTGTAAGTCACTTTATACTTCTGCATGCATGCAGCCAAAGAGCCAGAGCATGCAGTTTATTGAGCTTGCTAAACATATGCATATATGCATGCTAGGATGGGCCAACACCCTCTAACACCCGCTACCCCGATTGAGTAAGTACTTAGTTGTGATGGACAGGCAAAATGCACACTTGCTCTTAACACAAATTTGCATTGAACCAGGCCACATTTTCCCACAGTCGTACAGCAGGAAAATGTGATGACAATATGTCTCAAACGCACAGCCTATTTAACCAGCAGCACGTGCTGGTCAGACAGGCTGAATCAACATTTGGGATTGCACGTGACCCTTGTCAAATGGAAGGGGCGTGGCAATCCTTGATGGTGCTATTTCTAAGTGCAATGCACGCGGTTCTGAAGATTAGAGGCTTGCAACGTGTGCAACGTGTGTGGGGGGAGAAACGAAGACTATTCCTTGGTGTGTTTTGGGACCGGAATCACACTTCGTGGGCATACATGATGTCTCATATCTTCTTACACACTCAGGGTACATACTCACATTTTGCAATTTCATGCGCAAACACACAGAGGCAAGGATTGACACGGCAGTAATGAGACCCACCGTTCCACTTTGGGTGGGGAAGAGGAGGCATCTTGGCCTCCTGTTTCTTTCTTTCCTTCTCTTGCAAGCTGCTCTGCACTGCACAGAAGCGAGCAGGAGAGGAGGATTAGGGTTTAGTTTGTTTGTACAACCGTGCTGCAACATCAGTGTGATGTGCCAAGAACGAAAGTACACGTACGTGTCTTCTCCCTCTCCTTCTTGCTTTAGGTACGCTCTATCTCGGCCAGCATGTCATCGCTGTCATCCGACTGCGGCGGTGAGGATCTGGTGCTCTTATCAATTGTGTCTGTAAAGCCTGTGGGTGTGAGGAGGGCACACGGATGCTATGGCATTAGTGTGTATTAGTGGCTACACGATGCACACACAATACACACGCACGCACGCACGCACGCACGCACGCACACACACACACACACACACACACACACACACTCTCTCTCTCTCTCACCATACAGGGAGGAGAGGCGCGGTCTGAGCCTCCTGCTTGCAACCCCTGGTATAACTGCCTGGTATAAGTCTGCTGGCAAATGCAAGCAAGCATTTACATATTGAAATCAATATATCTTTCTAATATTTAATTGCACTGCTTGCTAATGCTCACACTGGGAAAATCAAGTGGTCCATCATGCACCCACACACCCAGAACACATAGGAGAAGATTACCACTAGTGTTGGCTCAAAACAATGTGGATCCCCCTAAACTAGGTGATAAGCCACGCGCGCGCGCACACACACACACACACACACACACACACACACACACACACACACACACACACACACACACACACACACACACACACTCACACGCATGTGCATGAAACATTGTCTTTTGATTTCATTCTTCTCTGAACCCATACCCAACTTTGCGTGCAAGGTTTTCCTACGAGCCCCTCTTTACGCACTGTACGTAACTTGAACACTTGAGCAAACATCAAGGCCGTATTTCTCACAGGAGAGACCTCGTCCAGCAAGCCCAGCTTCTCAGATCCAGCTCAGACTGTGGTTTGGGGAGGAAATCTGCCCAGTCCCAGGCGTTTGTTCCTGAGCAGTATTACTGCCACAGCTGTCGGTGAGTGCGTGCCTGCAACATGTCGGCTTAAACTCCTCATTTCTGAGTGCTGTCACTCGTGTCCCGCACACACTTACATACACCTCCCCCTCACTTCCCACATATATACACACACACTCGCTGCAGTGCTAGGAGGAAACCTAGGCGGCCTAACCAGTGCCTTGCTTGGGCTGGACAACGGGGAAACAGCCAAAAAGCTTCAGCTTGATGCCCTGTTTCCAGTCAATGCTCAGCCCACACCCTACAAGCGCTGCATCGACGGATCGTATGGCTTTGGTGCGTATTGGGTGCGTGTTGTGTGCGCGTGTGCATGTGCGTGTGTGGGCGTATTTGTACTCGCACGTGCGTATGTTTGTGCTTGCGTGTGTTTGCGTGCACGTGTGTGAGTATGCGTTAGTCTTTTTTGCGTTGAAGTTTTGCTGAGGTGACAGCAGCCTGAAACTATGTTCACTGCCTGTGGCTCCTTTGTTTGCATTGCCTTCCTGTGCATATTTATCAGGCAAGTACATATTGTGTACCTGGTAATGTATTTGTGTGAACATGTCCTTTGCTGGGATATGTCACACGCCTGTTTTTGCGACCAAACACTGAGATACGTCACATCCAAACACTGGGATCCAAAGATCCAAACACTGGGATACGTCACGTCCAAACACTGGGATCCAAAGGTCCAAACACTGGGATACGTCACACGGCTGTTTTGCGTCCAAACACTCAGCACACCCCTTGTTTGCCTCAGACACCCATAAGATCCCTTGTTTGTGTTGAATACTAGAAGTTTCCGTGACAGATCTTAGCAAATGGTGGTGTACCTCCGTATTCCTTGAATGAAACAGCGAGTAGCTAGTGACACAATGACAAGCATCATTGAGCAGAAGCTCCAACCCTACCTACGCGCTCATTACTGGCGTATGTGCGTTCAACCCAATTGCATTGTACGGAATTGGAATGGCACAATTTCAAGCATTCACCATGGAAAGACCGGACCACCAGGCTTACCTGCAGCAACCTAGATGTGCTTATCAATGATAATCTATGCTCTCGTATGTCTGTTTGTACTGAGTGTGATATCTAGCGCATTTTTGGTATGCATCTTGAAATGTGTGGATCTCAGTTTACAGAACTTGACCTGCAGGTCAGGCTTTGCTCTTACACAGCTGCTTTCATTTCATTTCATGAAAATGTAGCTTACCATCCATTGGGTGAGCTACAGTGTAGCCAACGAGCCAAAATTCACAGATTGAAGTACCATATCTTGTGTGTACGTGTGTGTACGTGTATGTACGTGTGTGTATGTGTGTGTACGTGTGTGTACGTGTGTGTACGTGTGTGTACGTGTGTGTACGTGTGTGTACGTGTGTGTGCGTGTGTGTACGTGTGTGTACGTGTGTGTACGTGTGACAGTGCGCAGCAGCTCTCAAGCTCTGCAGTGCTTCTGAACAAGCAGCTCGAGCTGCCTGACTCTCACTCTTACACACAAACCTGAAAGATGTGGAGTCACACACACAAGTCTGACAGAGGTGAGCAGCGCACTAAAACAAGTGCATTATTTACTAGATGTGGCGGCAGATGTGGGGCAGATGTGGTACAGATGTGGTGCAGATGTGGTGCAGATGTGGGGCAGATGTGGGGCAGATGTGGGGCAGATGTGACACATGCAAGTGCAATACTTACTAGGTGTGGCGGCAAGCAGCGCACTGAAACAAGTGCATTATTTACTAGATGTGGGGCAGATGTGACACATGCAAGTGCAATACTTACTAGGTGTGGCGGCAAGCAGCGCACTGAAACAAGTGCATTATTTACTAGATGTGAGGCAGATGTGACACATGCAAGTGCAATACTTACTAGATGTGAGGCAGATGTGATACATGCAAGTGCAATACTTACTAGGTGTGGCGGCAAGCAGCGCACTGAAACAAGTGCATGATTTACTACTTTGCGTGCCTCTTCAGAGCTCACATGCATCGTCCAGTGGCTTGCAGATCAAGTTTTGTACGTTCTGATTGATCAAGCTGGGTCATTGTGTATATACTGAGCTCACGTTGTGCTGTACAAAGTTCACGCATTCAGCCCAGTGGCTTGCAAATCAAACTGTTTTGCACCCTGATTGATTAATCTGAGTCATTGTGTATATATTGAACTCACGTTGTGCTCTACAAAGTTCACGCATTCAGCCCAGTGGCTTGCAGGTCAAACTGTTTGCACCCCAATTGATCTTGCTGAGTCATGTACACTGTATCCACTCTGCGCTCTGCAGAATTCACGTACCCCGCCCAGTGGCTCGCCGATCAAACTGTGGCGTACCGGGCAGCGCAGCGTGCAGGTGCAAATCTGGCCAAGTATTTAGTATTTGCGTGAATGACCTTTTAGGGCGCGCAGCTGATCAACAGCTTTTCAGGAATGCAAACCAAACAAACACACAGGGTTGGCCAGAACCGTACATATGCACCGTATATGACCGTATCTTTGGTAATTTCCCTGCAGAAAACACCGTGTTTACACCTTATATGCATGGTTCTGGCCAACCTTAGAATGGATTATTTAACAATGTTTGCTTCTAGTACCTTGCTTGGGCAGTGGATTTCACTGCCTGCGTAAGTCCTGTTTGTCAGGCAGAACAAAGTTACATACACCTATGAACATACACTTATGAACATGCATTTATGAACAAGTATACCTCAACAGAGGCGGGTTGCGTACTGGGGGTAAAAGGAGCAAATGAAATGTTCCTAGCGTATCTTTGCTCTAATGCAGTGCATGCACACACTCACGTGCACACACATCCAACACATACATGCACACACACGCATGCACACGCATGCACACCCACGCACCCAAACACGTGCGCCCACACACTCAAAACACCCGCACCCGCACCCCCCCCCCAGACACACATACAGACACACACACACGCGCACACGCACACACACATACACACACACGCGCACACGCACACACACATACACGTACAGAGGAGGCACGCAATGGTGGAGTGATGGGTATGGGCGAAATGCCCCCAGTGGCGCGCTCGAGTGCGTCTTTGCAGAAGGGACGGAATGAACAAAGGCGCAAAGCATCAGCGTTCGAGCCCATTGCTGCGTATGGTCCACCGGGAAGCACGTGAGTGCTGTGCACCTGTTTGGTCATGTGCGTGTGTCTGTGTGCTGTATGTGAGCGTGCATGTGTGCGTGTATGTGTAGGTGTGTGTCTTATTCTGTTAGGTCAAATATAAGTATAGAGCTTGAGTATTTGGCCTTCCTGCTGTGAGTGTGCAAGCAACCAGTCCTTCATTGTATGTGTGCAATGAGTGACAAATAGCTCATCAAACAAGAGCGTACGTGCACGTGCTACACTTTTCACTGGCCTAGTGCTGCAAAAATCGGTCATCATACGAGCAAGTTGGGGCTGCAGGCATACGATAAGAGACTGAAGTGTTAACGCATGCTTAGGGTTGGCCAGAACTGTATATATACACTGTATATGTGGTGACTTCCCTGCCAAAATCACCGGATATACTATGTATATATTGGGTAATGGACAACCATACGCATGCTGCTTCACATCAGCTCAGATCATCCCCTTCACACTCATTATTTAATTTCATATTGGGCACTGCTGTTTTTGCTATAGCGCGCTTTGTACGCTTGAAACTGATCAAAATAAACACCGTGAGACCTCTGCTGTTGCCGAAACCTTGCGTGTTAAGAAAGAAAGAAAGAAAGAAAGAAAGAAAGAAAGAAAGAAAGAAAGAAAGGAAGGAAGGAAGGAAGGAAGGAAGGAAGGAAGGAAGGAAGGAAGGAAGGAAGGAAGGAAGGAAGGAAGGAAGGAAGGAAGGAATTAAGGAAGGAAGAAGGAAGGAAGGAAGGAAGGAAGGAAGGAAGGAAGGAAGGAAGAGCATCAGGTGACTCCAGGCAGACGCACAAGCTGTTGGCAAATATCAAAGTTCCAAAATCTGACATGGCATTCGTCCCTTATTTCAGTCCCCTAGAAATAAAAGTAATTGGATAAGTCACAAAGCCCCAGTATTTGCCAGTGTAGAACACAGGAAACCTAAACTATGTGCAATCAATGATTGACTGATTTTCACTCAACTCACTGTGCCTTCTGCAGTGGAGAGGAGAATGTCAGTGTCATTGTAGCACCCATTTTTGAGGGCTTCGATTTGGGGTCCATGGGTGCTCCTGGAGAAGTGGCACAGCAATTTATCAGCATGGTGCGTTGATCCGTTTTCCATCGTGGCTCGTTCAGACATAAAAGCGTATGCATAGTCTGATCTGCTTGCATGGCGTACATCCAACCTGAAATAAAAAATGTATGTTGTCGTCATGGTTGGTTTGCCAAGAAAATCTGGCTTAGGTGTGAAATTGGAGAGATCGTAAGAAGCATGAAATGAACTGTAATGACGTTTGCAATGCTCCGCAGCGATCTGAGCTGTTGGAAAGATAGACCCAAAAATAAAGCCTCAAGTGGGATGGGAGTTGTGTTTGTATTTGCGTGTACGTGTGTGAGTTTCTGTGTGGTTTGTTATGCTAGAATGCATCAACTGAAGGAAACAGGTAAGTCCATTGCTGTAGATGGAAAGATTGCATGGCAAACAATTTTGGGCTAGGTCAAGCAATGTTGGCAATCATGTTGAGCACGCACGCACTGAAATCATGCTATGCAGATCACACTGAAATCATGCTATGCAGATCGCACTGAAATCATGCTATGCAGATCGCACTGAAATCATGCTATGCAGATCGCACTGAAATCATGCTATGCAGATCGCACTGAAATCATGCTATGCAGATCGCACTGAAATCGCTATGCAGATCGCACTGAAATCATACTATGCAGATCGCGCCAGCAGGAGGAAAGGTTCAAGCTGAGCTGCTCGATTCTTCGTCGAAGGAGGAAGACGGCCAGCTCTATTACACCATGGAGTACAGGTAATAAAAGACCTAAAACACTGGAGTGGTTCTCCCCCCAAAAAAAGCCTGTCACACTGTCCGTTGCTTTTTCCGGAAAAATGGCCTGTCATACCGTCGTTGCTTTTTTCCAAAAAAAGGCCTGTCGTACTGCCGTTGCTTTTCCCAGACAAGCAAACCTCAGCCACTCACATTTCCTTCAACAAAGTAGGATTGCCATCTTGAGTACAGCACAAGAATTGCACGTCTGCTTAAAAAACCCTGCAACTTATTTCTCACGCGTGGTAAGCCAGTAATACTTTATCTGCCATACTAAGCTTCTCTCCAAACGTAATCTATCGTGCATATACTTATGCTCGTCCTCATTACCATGCACATAAACTGTACAGAGCAAGCTAGAAATGTGAATTAGCAGACTGCGTGGTTTGTAACCCGTATCTTGTAACAGAGAACAACATACTCTGCCAAGCAGATCCACAAGGTTGCCTTACAGTATCCTACGTATACATGTATACATAAAGTTGGTCAGAACCATATATTCCAGTGTGTGTACGGTATATTTTTTCAGGGATTTCATCAAACATACGATATACGGCGTATATATACGGTCCAGGCCAACCGTATGTGCACACCAAGTGCGTCATGTTGTTCAAGTATAAAACAGGATATTTTATGGAGTTTTATACAATGTGGTGTGCCCCTCCTCTCAACAGTTGTTTCTCCCCCATCCGTTTAAACCCTCGCTAAATCAAAAAGTCAACTTTTCAAGTACACTGAACATTGCTTCCAGCCCACACGCTTCGCTGCGGGTCTTTACATCAATGTTTGGCTTGGTACCCACACTTACGTACTCACACTTACGTACCCACAATATCTGTGTGATAGCGTCCCTTTACCTCTGTCAATGTGGTGTTGACGCTTGCACAGTTCCTGTTTTTTACTCACCACTCCTGTATTTCTAAACATAGTTTGCGTTTTTTTAAGCAGCGACGAGTGATTAATGCTAACGCTGTCCTTTTCCCTGTGTAACATAAAAAACATTCCCAATGCCGACGTCACATGTTGTGAATCGTGTTTAAAAATAACAGCAAATGTCCTTTCACAGGGTACAACGGACTTCAGGCAGCAGCTTTTTCTTCCGCCACAACGTGTCTGTCATAGCCTCCAGGTAAGGAAATTTACCCTCCAGATTTATTTGTAATCACCAAAAGAGTAGCCTGAAAAGAATTAAAGATTTACGCATAATTAGTGGCCTCAGATTTTGCAAGGTCATGTGTCATGTGGGAAGAGCATCCCCAAGATGTACGTGGGCACAATAGGGGATATATTGCAACTGAAAGTGGAAAGACCTGCAAAGTTAGCGTGAAACGAGCGGCCCCAAAGTCTTTGTGGTTTACTTTGATGGCAGCTGAATTGGAAAGCTGAGAGGCTTGTTGGTGCAGCAATCTGATGTGGCACTTGTTGCTGCTAAAAAATGAGCTGCACAAAAATGGCGGTTTAAAAGGCTCAGCACAGGCAAAACATGGTCAACAAAGCACCTCCAAACAAATCTGATCCTGCCATTAAACAGGCGCCGAGTGGAAAAACGTGTGAAGCATTGCACCAATGTGTTTGTGTTTAAAATTAGGGCACGGGGTCCCATACATGATGCAGGGTAACTCAGTTGGTACAAATGTCATCATCGGTGAAATGTCATGTAACAATTTATCCTCTGCCAGCATGCCGCCTTTTAGGAGTCTCTTTTCCAAGCAATGGGGGCACTTTACAAATTAACATGGGGTTGTTTTGCGTGCTTGACCTTCGCTCCTTTTCATTTGCTGTATGCTTGTACTATGTAAGTGCTCAAGCAACAAAGGATGTAGGGAGCATTTGATGTTTACAAGAGGGTTGCATTTTTGCACGCAGGGCAAACCAGTTGTACACACTAAATGCTCAAGTGGCAGAAAACAAGTGGGAGGAGGAGGCACCGCTTCTACGCGCAGCTGCGGCATCGTTTCGTCTCTCTTCGAGCAGATCAGACTATACGGGATTTCCACAAAGAATTTAAAATATAGAGGACAGGTGTTGAGATTAGGATTAGGAATACTGTTAAAGGTACACGTGATACTTTTGCCTGGACGGCTTGTATTTACTATATTCGTGCCTTTGATCCCGGTTCTTGATCATGCTGGCTGTGTCATCACTACCAGCGTAGTCTTTTCTTTAGCCTGGACGGCTTGTATTCACTATATTCGTGCCTTCGATCACGGAAAGGCAGATTGCTGGTTACATACTTGTGTTCCCACCTCTAATACAAAACATTGATCTCCAAGTCGAAAATAAATAGTGCCTGTGCAGTTCACCGGTATACGCGTTAACTAAAAGATAAGATGTCCCAGCAAAAGATTGCGACAGCGAATTCAACAGACCCTACCCGTTCACAAGCGTGGCTGTACCCAGATTTAAACTAATATCAAGTAATAAGTGTATACCAGCAGCAGATCCGGGTGCGCGTACGCTTCTTAGTTTGCTGGCGTCAGGCCGATGGCATGCCAGTATTTCATTTGTTTGTGGCATGAATGACGTGGACCGCCTTGTTTCGGCATTTTCCGTTAGTAGTTGGATTGTCTGTTGAAGCGGTTTGGGTAGTAATTTTGCAGGTGGTACATAGTTTATTTTGCTCCTTGACTCATAAATGACTAGTCAGGGTGTGGCTTTTACTTAACTAAAAGCAGAATGACCCAGGCCAAGGAGAAAGTTGTGGCCTACTTCTATGATGAGGAGATTGGAAACTACAGCTTTGGAGGAGGCAACCCAATGCGCCCACACCGAGCGCGCATGGTGTACAGTTTGCTGAACAGCTATGGCGTCACACGGAACCTGATAGTGCACAGGCCAGAAGCTCGCTCCTTTGAGCAGCTCACGGAGTACCACGCAGACGGTGAGCATAGAGACAGAGGGATAGAGTAAACTGTACAGAGGAGTGTGTTGTTGTGGCATCTTCAGTTGAGGGCAGTTGGTGCAGCAACAAACGGGCGCCCGGGCAGCGCACGCACACGTGGTTCTGCTTTTACCGCTGATGCTGGCAATGCCATTTGCTCCTGATGGTGCAGAAGAGCAGGAGTGGGAGTCTTATCTGTCATCTTGGTTTCTGGCACACGATCTGACTTGCAGACTACATCGACTTCCTGCGGGCCGTGACGCCCGGGAACGCCGAGGACCACATGAACCAGCTACGCAGGTTTAATATGGGACAGGTCGGAGACGTGGACTGCCCCGTGTTCGACGGCGTCTACGAGTACTGCCAGGTAGGGCTACTAGGGTCTCGTCGTTAGTGTGGGGTGTGGAAAAGTGGTCGTGATGCGCGTGCGCCCCCTTGTTCTTCCTTCTCACCCTGCATCTGAAGCATTTCCACACACAAATGCAGATTTATGCTGGGGGCTCGGTGAACGGAGCTAGCCTGGTGGCACAGGGGAAGGCAGACTTGGCTCTAAATTGGTCAGGTGGGTTTTGGGAGATGATCAAATGGCATCAGAAGAAATAGGAAGCGCATGCCTGATCAATCGCGCACGCACGCACGCACATGCACACATATATACACACACGCGCACGCACACACACACACACACACACACACACACACACACACACACACACACAAACACACACACACACACACAAACACACACACAA
>Ga0307947_1003838_pt1 | contig 11996 bp, 12 predicted proteins | sample OrgLakmetagen232_FD_201840 | JGI IMG/M metagenome (GOLD analysis project Ga0307947, IMG submission 201840) | Saline water microbial communities from Organic Lake, Antarctica - #232 | ecosystem: Environmental > Aquatic > Non-marine Saline and Alkaline > Saline | place: Antarctica: Organic Lake...
GTGTGCGTGTGCGTGTGCGTGTGCGTGTGCGTGTGCGTGTGCGTGTGCGTGTGCGTGTGCGTGTGCGTGTGCGTGTGCGTGTGCGTGTGCGTGTGCGTGTGCGTGTGCGTGTGCGTGTGCGTGTGCATGTGCATGTGCGTGTGAGTGTGCGTGTGCGTGTGCGTGTGCGTGTGCGTGTGGGTATGCAAGGATAATGGAACGTTGAATAATTGGCACATTGTATGCATTACTTCTGAGTGTGCTGCTGACACAATCTTGGTCACGCGGGATTTCTGACTGATGCATAGATCTGAGGGAAATACAGATCTGCTGGCAAACGTGAATGTCGAAAGCGGAATCGGTTTTCTTTACCTGCTGCCATGCCTGGGCCCTGCCATCCCCCTACAGGAGGAACCCTACAAGCAAGTAGGCGCAGTGTAGCAAGTGGTGCTGAGAGCTGGATAGTATGAGGCAAGACCAGGGTTGCCGTCCGTGCCCCGTTTGACGCCCCGGTTACATTTTTTGGCGTGTTTGCTTGGTGCACATCATGACTCATGAGTCATGATGTACACCAAGCAGGCGTGATCCATGGAGGAGGACATTGGAAGTTGCACAGGCAACACAAGATAAACGTAATATAGTTATTGTTTGATAAGATTTCGAAGACAAGATTTTTTATGAGATTCGATTAATCTAGGAAATTCCGAAATACGAGGTTATAGATCTGCACGACTTGCATGATCCCGAATTTAATATTTCCTTTTACGTCGGCTTACGTCATTTCACCATTCACTGAATTTAACTGACTGGACTCTTTCTGGCTCTTATGGTCTTTTTCTCTTTTTTCGACCAGCCACGGACGTGAGATTCACCATAAAAAGTAACATGCAATTGAAAATTTCACAATGTCTGTTATAGATTGAAGAACTGAGCATCGTCCCAAGAAGGCACGCCAAAGCACGAGCGCACCAAAGCACAGGTAGATCAGGTGAAGTGATCATTCACTTTTCTCCAGTGTCAACAGCACAGTTAGCAGCCTCAAAGTGGGCTAAGCACCAACTGGGCGAGGGCGGGCGTGCAACACGTTACAAGCTCTCAAATTAAAGGCAGTGCTTGCATTTTATTGTTGTCGCATAAAGGCAGCAGAGGAAAACTGCTGTGAAACACGCAATTTGGAAATGGCTGCTTGCGGTCGTCCTTCTGCCCGCTCTGCTGACTGCTGCTAAATAAACCATTTATCTTCATGACATAACAACTTACTCAGCATACACTAATTTGTGTCAATGCTGACAATTTTCCTGCTGCATTCATGAACACACATGAATCCCTCCTATACATTTGTATGACAAGGGTGCCAATATGCTACTGGCGGTAGGCTCGATCATCTTTTTCCTTAATAACAAAAGCGGCCTTCCTTGCAGCTCCGGGAAGACCCGTGAAAAGAAAAAGAAAAAACTACGTATGAAGTAAAAGCTACTCCCCGCATTAGTAATTAAGGAAAAGGAGCCACTTTGGTATTGAGTACCGTAAAGCTCACCGCGAGAAGGAAAGGAAAAATCAATGGGGATCAGGAGGGTTGCAGGCTTGGCCTGAAGCCGGCTCCTGATGAGAGTTGATAATAGTACTGGAAAGGGCACGTCTAGTATGGTCAAGTTTAGCAGCGAAGTTCACAGAAGGGTACCAGTAGAGGGAATCCTTACGAGACCCTGTACCGTGTAAGGTCACTGGCTGATACTGTTACTCGCCTAATCATATTAACATTTAACACGATAAGACCGAGAATGTCTGAGTAAACGGTCCCAGCTCCGGGAAGGGACAGTGGTGTGGCAGCCAACCAAAGACGAGTAGTAGCACTAGCAGATAGACACACGAGTATGAGCGGAGAGCGCTCACTCCTCTGCTGGATGGCTTATCCATCTTGGAGGCCTTTCTTGGTTTGAGGGCGCCCTAAATTTGATCTGAAAGGCTGGCCGAGACCAGTCAGCAGCTGATCAGCCTAACAAACTGGTCGAAGGTCACCCCCCATTGTAACCATTGTAATCATTTGTGCTGTCCGTAACAGCGTGATTATGGGGTCTGATACTTATCTCGATATGTTTGGGCCCTTTTGTTGAAAACATGTCTAACATTGTATCTGGCCATGTGACATAGCCCACGCGCCTCCCTGCACTGTCGCGCGACACGCTAGGCGTTTATTGTTCATTGCTCTTTTTTTTTTTTTATGCCTCATGGTTGGTGCTGCTCGTACCATTATTAGTAGTAATGGTTCTACTGAAGGCTGTACTTCATCTGAGCACCTTTTCTTGCATGACCTGTTAATGAGATTGGTCGTGTGCCGTCTGGCTTAAGGTCCCCCTTGTAAATTTAAATCTAATGAAATTGGCGGTGCCACCTGCTTGTATGCTTCAGACCAATAGATCCGAACAGGAGTCCGCTTATTATTTGCAGTTTGCGCCCACAGGCACATAATTGAGCCCACAAATCACTTGAGCCCACAAACTAAACCAAGGAACTGCGGAGACCTTCCTTGTTTGAAGGAGTGTGCTACCTACGGTGGCCACCGTGGAGTAATTCAAACCACCAAGAGTGCAAATCACCGATGCAGTTTAGAAAGCTCAAAGGGAGACTGTGGGCACATGAACAGAAAGCTCATAATGAACAAAAAATCAGGTGATAGCCAGTCCGCTTTATCTGATTAAGTTTTTCTGGTGTATACAGTCTACCAAATTATGGTACAAGTGAGGCTTTGGCAACCGCTTGCTTCCAACTGGAAGCGTCATTTCTCTATTGTACAAACAAGCACGCGTCTCGTCGTCTCGTCATATGGCATCCCAAAGACACAGCTCACTCAAACACCTTGCTCCAGCAATGCCTCCACCGCGTCTGCCTGCTTAACGAGCTCCAAATCCGGCGACGCTTTGCTGGTTTTGTTCATCTCCGTATACAGCATGCGGAATGCCATTACTTGAGGCTTGGCTTCGTGAAGGAAGCCTGCCTTGGCAAGCGTTATAGCTGCGAACATACGATTGAAATAAGTGCAGGCTGAGGGTGCTTGTGCTTAAAAAAGACCTGTTCAAAGAACCTGCAATTAATAAGGAGGACATGCAAGCACATGTGACGTAAGAAGGTTTTGCACTGTCTCATACACACAATGGAGTAATGACATTGCAACAAAGAGGCTTCATGTCATCTGTAATTGATCGCTTCACGGGTAAAACGCAAGGGTAGCTTTAAGGGTAACACGCAGAGAAAAGGGCACAAGTCCCCCCCCACTGCAAAAATTGCGACAACAGACTATTCACAAACAATCGACATAGAAACCGCACCATAGTTCAGGTGAAAGACGGGCTCCCCGGGGGTGTCAGCCAGTTTGATGGCCTTTTCGTACGACAGGCACGCATTGTCGACGTCTCCCAGTTGTGAGAGCGCAATTGCCAGGTACATATAGCTGTTTGCATGTGCCATTTATGTTTGCACGTGTGGGGGGAAAAGTCAGTGTGAGCTTACGTGTTCATGCGTGCGTGTACGTGCATAATGTTCTTGTGGAAAGTGCACACAAGAGCATGCAGTGCACACAAGAGCTTTGTTCTTTGTGGAAAGTGCACACAAGAGCATGCTTGCCTGTGAAAGAACGCACAGTAGGGAGCACAACTCCAAGAAACTCAGAGGTACACGAAATAACCAGCGCTAGCTGTACAATGCTGATGCACATAAACTGCTGTATATACAGGGTCGGCCAGAACAGTATACACACACCGTATATGACCATATGTATGGTGATTTCCCTGCTTAAAATACCGTATGCACACCACACCGTATATACGTATGAATATATGGTTCTGGCCCACCCTATGTATATATACATGGCTGCATGGCAGTCAGTACCTGTGAGCTCTGGTGCTACAACAACAATCATCACAAATTTTTACCGTTTTACATACGCAGCCTAGCAGTCGTACGTTTTGACTGATGGCTTCATCTGCAAACCCTCTGTAAACTGTACCTGTGAGCAAAGCCTGGCTTGAGATTGATCGACGCCGAAAGATGGTGGAAGGCTGAAGCAGGCTGCCCAGTGTTGAGGTGCACCTGAGGGGGAAGCAAAAAGCAGCCACCTTGATCAACACACACATACAAAAACACATAAAGTGCAAAGGAAGCAAGGAAAACGAGTGTGAAAAACCGTTTAATGCCTTCCCACCTAAGTCAAACACTATCGGTCGCTAAAAAAGTAATATCATCATACATGAAATAATGAGCAAAAACACGTGGACTTGAGAGCTGCTGCTGCTGAATAGGACATTGTTCTACCGGCATACTTTAGTCCAGTAGTCCAATACGCAATATTGGAGTCAGTTTAAACTTACCAAACCCAAATTGTACGCAATGATCCAGTCAAAGGGGCCCAGGTACAATGCTTTCTTCAAGCATGCAATGGCTGCAATACATCGCTGCGAGCAACAGAGGTGGTCCTTGGTTTAAAGTGTGCAAAGGCATATGATCAACAAGGCAGAAATTGCAGCAAAGATTGGTTTGTTTTAGCGTTGGTTTAATTATTTTACACCAGGTATTCACATTACAAAGGAATGAGAAGAGTAAGTTGGCCAGGTCCTAGTGCACTCAAAACCTAGCAAAACTTAGCAAAGTCCTTAGAGACGAAATGTGCAGGGTTGGCCAGAGTTGTATATACCTACAGTGTATATACGGTCTTCACCTCAGGGATAATCTGCAATATACGCCATCTATATACGTTCTGGCCAACCCTAGAAGAGTGTACAAGCCAACCCACACATCTTACACGGATCGCACACTCATATGCAACCACCCACCCACACTCGTATGCAACCACCCACCCAACCCACATCCACATCCACCCACACCCACAACCAGGTGCTGCACGCTAACAGGCGCACGGGCTCTGCCTGCACCTGCTTCCCAAAAAAACACATCCCGATGTTGTTCCAGAGCTGAGGTGAGTTTGGCGTGTACACCGCTGCTACCCGGTACTTCAGCAATGCTGTGTCCATGTCGGAGTGGTCCTACAGGGGTGAAAGGAAGCCAGTGAAAAAACGGAGAAGCTGAAGAAGCAGGCAGTGTGGGCGGTGAGGGTGCACGCCAACAAAGAGGAGGGCGCAGGGAAATTTCTGAAAATCCGGAAAGCTCACAAAAGATTACTAATTCGTTTGCAGAAGAACAAGCTGATGCTTGAACTTGATGATATATGACTCCACTTGAAATTGGATTAGTTAACACAGGAGACTACGCTTACTATTAATTCATGTAAGGAGTGGTGTTTAACTGTGTGTGTTCCTTTCTATGCTCTATGAGAGCAGCATCTTATGCAACAGGAATCACCCCTTCTTGCTTCTTCTCCCTGCCAATCCCTTTTCTCTGATAGAATATGTATGTATACATGCTTGAAACAGTAAAGCAGCGCATCCCACAAAAAGTCTGGACCAATAGCCTTTACCCAATAATGACTCCATGCCTGCTTTAAAAGAGGATTCAAGCCTAGCCTAGGAAAACGGTGACTCTTTGTTGTTGTAGTTGCTTTCCCTGCTTTCCTTTGTTTTTGTCTTACCTGGATCATTGAACCCACGGCGAGGATGGTGCGGGCATTTTTTGGGTCATGGCACAAGGAATTGCCTAAATTCGAAAAGGCCACCTCGGTTTCGTTGGCCCTCAAATACAAGATGCCAAGGGTGGTCAGGATCTCTGTGTTCTCGGGTGAGTGCTGCAGCGCTTCACTGTATATATCTATAGCAGCCTGGAAGTCGTGCGTGAGGGAGAAGACCTGCATGGACCAGCAGCAGATGACGTAAAGCAAGATCAAGCATAAGGACGGTAGGAATGAGCACAGGATGTGGCAGAGGTGGCCCTCAGTGTCGGCACTGTCCCTATGCCTACCAAAGCAGGCTTCAGTTACACAACAGCAAGGGATCCTATCCCAGGGGGCTGCTGCAAGCAGCACACTGCCACAAATCAATTGATTTGTGTGTGTGTGTGTGTGTGTGTTTGGGTGTGTTTGTGCCAGGGTTGTTCAGTTCGTTAGTTTGGGAGCAAGGGTTCGATTAAGCTCGCGAAAGTTCTAGAACCCTCGAACTGTTTTAAGGGTTTGATGTGCAATTTTGGGAAACGGGCCCTTGGGCTTCTTCCCCCACCTTTAAATCTTCCCAATTAAGTGTGTATGTTATAAATATTTATAAGGAATTAAAGGGGCCAGAATGGGACCATGCCATCATTGTAGAGCAGAAAAAGGAGAACCTTCAGGTGCAGTGCAAGTGCTGCGTTGTATATATTATTTAGCAGTTGAGAAATGTGTGACAGGTTTGGCCTTAAGACCAAGGAAACTTCCTGGCCTAATACAGATTACAGATCATATTTCACATATAAATCATTGAACACACATTTTACTGCAAGGAAAGAGTGGGATTGAACTGTGGGGGGCTGCTGTCCCTTGCAAATTTGACAGACGCATGCTGTAAAGTTTGACGAACTCTTAATAGCTCGTTGAACTTTGACCGAACTCCGAACGGCACTTTTTAATTTTGTTAAAATGCGTGAAAGTTCGCGAACCCAAACTTCTGGCCGAGCCTTGAACTGAACAACCCTGGTTTGTGCAATAGTGTGGTTTACACAAAAAGCAACGTGACGGGTAGAATGGAAAGGCGCACAAAGAAAATAGCAGGCGGTTGCTACATATCTCTCTCTCTCTCTCTCTCTCTCTCTCTCTCTCTCTTATTCTTACTCTACTATCTATCTTGCTAGAATGTAAGTATAGATTATGTACTGACCTTGCCCATCTGGATGAAAGTGGAGTCATGCGGCTGGATGTCCAAGGCCACACGGAAGCACTCAATGGCCCTGCACAACCAATGCAGCTTTATCGTGATTGTGCGATTGTGCATGCAATTTTTGTTGTAGGGAGTGTGCGTGTATAAGTGCGCTGCATGGCTGCAATTGCGTATGTGTGTGCACATGCGCATGTATGTGCGAGTGAGTGTGAATGTGAGCGTATGTGTGTTCGTGTGTGTATTTGTATCGGCATGTGTATTTGTAGGGCTGGCCAGAACCATGCCGTATATTTGATAAAATCCCTGCAATCAGTACCATTTATACACCGTATAAATGGCTCTGGCCAACCCTATGCATTTGTATATGTGTATATACACATTTGTGTACATTTGTTTGAATTAGCAATACTTAGGGTTGGCCAGAACCGTATATATATATACGCCGCATATGACCGTGCATTTGATGAAATTTGCCTGCAAGAAATACCATAAATACAACGTAAATATATGGTTCTGGCCAACCCTAGCATTACTTTTTGGCAGGAATTAATAATTGGCACTTACTTGTCAAAGCGCTTGAGATGTACGAGACACAAGCCCTTGTTGTGCATAATTTCCCAGTCTGGTGCAGTCATCTTTTGGGCCTCTTCATACATCTCAATGGCGGCCTTGTGCTTTCCGAGCAACACCAAGGACCTCCCCACCTGAGCGTATCGACACACCAAGGTTACTACAGTCATCCATTTGGTGCCCAGGTCCAGCTACATGCCCTTATGCACCAACAAGCTCAACGTATTGCTCACCTGCTTCAGGTTAGCCACATTTTGTGGGTTCAAAGCTGTAGCTTGCTGAAAGAAATCTAAGGACTCCTGAATGTGACCTGCGCGGCAGTGGACGAGCGAGGAGGGAGGAGACCTGTGGGAAAACGCTCCTGGCACTACCGTCAATTCTACTTACAAGCAACAGGAAGCACACATCCGCCTCCACATCACAGGAAAGCTGGGAGCGCCATGGTTCTTGCCCACCTTGTTGGCGCTTGATCAGGGCCTTGACATACAGGCCAAACTCGCACAGGTTGTGAGTGTCTTCTAGCACCTTGTCTATCAACTCAAGGCAGGCATCAAAGTCCTGCACGCACAGGAGCGGAGTGAAGGAGCGTGAGGGACCCCAATTCGCACAGCACAAACCTACTGTGCTGCACCTCACCTGGCGTATGTACAACTGGTTGATTTTGTAGTTTTGCTTAGTGCTCTGCTCGATGGGGTCCCCAGAGGTAGAAGCCATCTGGCCGTGCCTCACACCCACTATGTCAAGCTCACATGCTCCTCGAGTGCTCTTCGAGTGTGCACAATTTTTGTTTCCTAGTTTTGACCACGGTCAAAATGTGGTCAAAATTTATAACCGTCGAAGATATGGAGGGGAAATACGCAATCTAGATTTCTCGGTTGGAATATTCAAAAAATACCAGTTTAAAAAGGTGCCTCACACAGACAAAACCAGCACCTCCCGTCTTTCGCAATGGGTTATATAAAAAGTAAGAAATATTCCAGGGAGAGGATACTGAAACAAAGCTCTTTCCGCCCCTCTCCCCCTGGAATATTTCCTATTTTTTACTTAACCCATTGCAAAAGACGGGTGGCTGTGAGGCGCAATTCTTTTTAACTGGTGTTTTTATTTTGATCCAACCGAGAAATCTAGACATCATCAATGCATTTAAACTCATGATTTAAACTTGTGCTCTCACAGACGAGCACAGTTGACCTCCCTTTAATTTGACAAGGAGGATGAGGAGGACAAAATGAAACTGCCCAAGATATCAGAAGCTTTGCTGTGTTCGATTCTGTAGCAGTGCGTTGTAAAAGGCATACTCGAGATGTAAGATGATTAGGAGTTGCATTCCTATAGGTACCGTTACAGATTCTGTCTCAAAGTATTTGAGCCGTTCGGCCTGTACAGGTACACCTGAAGGCTGCTTCCTAGCAAAAGAGCGGGAATTTGCACGACACGGAGACTACTCATGCCCCTCATTTTCACTGACCCAATTTTCATTTGCGGCTCGCTGGCAGAGACTAGGCAAACTTTCTGAATGAAGGGCGCCATCTACTCCGTTTTTGACACCGCTTACTTCCTAGGTACCTTCCTAAGTATTACGGCAACAGTGTTCTTTCCTAATCCGTGCCGGCACCGGAAGTTTTTACACCATGGCATTATAACTCTACTTTAGGTCGCACGTTTTGACAGATGGCTTAACTTGTAAAACTTGTAAACTTGCAAACAATCTGGCGCATGAAGAAATCCCTGTGCATTGTTACCATTCTGCCGGCCGCCGGCGGTAGTCCCCCTCGCACACCTTTACGCTATCCTCGCGCTGACTGTGACCACTTGTTTACACACTTACGCCAGTCAAATTCCGCTTGCATGCGCATCATATGATACTTTGAAACTGGAGGCAGCAGCGGTGGCTGAAAGGAGGCACTTTCTCGTGTACGTGACCAGTGCCCTGGTGAAAATGATCATGTCCAGAACGAGGTGCATGTCCTACTATTTTGCCAAGACCATCGGGTTTGTGAAAACAAAAGAAAAACTACGCAGGCAGTGAAAACCACTCCCCACATTAATTAAGGAAAAGCCCTACTGGAGTACCAGGAAGCATAGTGTCATCTGGGGAGGATAGGGTACTATATTCTTGATACTCCATGAGATCAATGGTTGTGATCCAGTACTTAAAATGCCCTGTGGCCGTGATGTCAGCCTGTGGGTTGGTGGGTTGGATGTCAAAGCTAACTTTGTTCCGAAGATCGACATTTAGGGTTGGTACGCATTGTCCTCTTGGATGGCAGAGAAACCTTGTTTTTGAAGATCATTTAGGTATTCATCTGGTGCAGGCTGAGACAAGTTTGGTGCGGCGATATATATGCTCTTCAAACTTATTGAGGCTCTGCTTGAAGCTTTCATACGTGTTTTGTAGTTCTTCTGGCTCCCAGGTTGGGTTCCATGAGACTTCCACAATCTATCTTTTCTGAGAGCGGAAGATGCGGCTTTCCTTTTCATTTTGATTCAGATTGATACAGGGTTAGGCAGGGCAGGCCCATGAATCATTGGCATCAATAGCTTCCCTTTCAGTGGCGTTGCAGCAGCTTGTTTTAAGCAAGCATTGCCAGTGATAGGTACGGTTGCAGACGTCACAGATGTACATGTCTTTAAAAGGTAGGGAGAGGTCTGGAGATTCAAGTCCTAGATGGTAGGAGCAAACTTCACAGCTTGCGCACTTAATTTGGCTCCGGGCAATATTCTTACTGGATTTGGGCACTAGTCCAACTGATTTAAAGAGGGGTATGGTCCATTCTTCAATGTTCATAGGGGCATAGTAAGTGTGGTATTGTTTCTGTCTTTGGGGTGTCCCAATTCTGTCTCTTTTCTTGGGGGTGAAGAACCTCCAATTATCTATGTGTAGGATGTCCATATTATCATAGTAGAGTGTGTTGATGGCCTCTGTGGGTGTCATTTAAAAAGCCTTATCCTTCTTGTAAGTCCAGAGTTCTTGTTGAATATGCGTGGTGCGCAAGGGGGTCAGGTTTGAACTGGGAGGTTATGGGGTATATCGAGGACCTCACATCTTCTTTTCCTTTGGGGTCTGCGCTGGGATGATTATGCTGGGTGGTCTGAAATCTCAAAGGTTATTTGTGTGGATGGACGCTTGTGTTGCATGGTGGTTGTGGCTAGTGATTTGTGAGCGTGTGGTGCGTTTGTTTGGCTGACTGTTTGTAGGTTGTTCAGTAGGCTGAATTCTATTTGTGAGCTTAGCTAATGCAACAGTGTCTATGATTTGAGTCAGGGGCGTTGCTGACTTTCTAATTGGCTGCGTGTCCTCTTTCTGGTACTGGGGAGGGTATCTTGTGTATGCCGTGTACGCTTTGCTTGTTGGTCTTGGGAGAGAGCGGCCAGTTGATTAGTGGGTGCAGGGTCAGAGAGGCAAGTAATAGCAGTAGTTTGTGGCAGTGGTATTGGCGATGTGCTTATAGAGTTGTGGTTCCTTTTTGTTTGGTTGGATACCCTTTGTGAGTAGGGTTGTGAGAGTGGGATTTCCGTTCGTGGTGAAGGTGGAGGCCCTTCCACCGTTGTGGCGAGGGAGTGTTGTGTTTGGGGAAGCTCCTCAGTGCGGGATATGTTGCCATGTGCTGTGCGTTTCCTGGGTCGAGCATTGGATTCTGTACATTGGGGGGTAGTTTCTTCTAAAAATGAAGGTTTATGTACGTTAACGTGACCTTGAGTTTCTGTTCGAGGTTCGGTTGTGATTATAGAGGAGGCAGGGGATGTTTGCGGCTCTAAGTTTGGTGTGTCAAAAACAGAGGATTGGTTGGGGTGTCCATTACTTGTTGATGGATCTGTGTGTGTGTGTGTGTGTGTGTGTGTGTGTGTGTGTGTGTAGGTGGTGGGCCTCTGATTAAGTTGTCTGTAATGGGGTGCCTGTGGTGTGTTGCTGAGCGTGGCTGTGGTGGGGGTGTTGTGTAGATGGGTAGAGTTTGCTGGGTTTGGGTGTTTGCGGGATTGGGGGGCACCTCTTCGAGAGCCGATGTGTTAATGTGTGTGTCTAGGAGACCTGTGAAGGAGGAGTTGTTTATTTTGCGGTAAATAAGTAGGATAGACTGTTTTGGATTCCTTTCTGGATTATTTGTGCAATTGATGTTGGGCTTAGCTCTTGTGTTCCAGGCAGATTAGCAATGGCAGCAAGCCTATTTAGGGCTATGATGTGCTTTTTGAATTGTTTCCCAGAGACAATTTATTTTTCGTTAGCTGAGGTCATGGAAGCCAGTTATGCCTAGGTCCATAAGCGGTTTGGTAATGCAATTGATGAGGGTGGCTAATGTTGGGGGGGGGGACTTTCGGGCGGAGGTGACTTCTGAGATCGTCCACTATTATGCTGTCTCCTTTCAGGGCTAAGTGGAGCTTGCTGGCGTGGATGCAAGCAAGTTGACGTGCTCGCATATGTAGGTTGAGTTGCCGTTTTATTGGTAGCGACGTTCCTTCTCTTCTGAAAAGGAATGTAGTGGCAAGGGCCTTGAGTTTGGCGACCTGGTGGGTCAGGAGATGCATGGTCATCACAGATTGGTGACGTTCAGAAGGGTCTTCTAGGCTTGTTACGAGTGCTACTGCTGAGCGCCTGTGGTATTCCACGTAGATGGAGGGGGCACCCAATCCAAAACTATGGACATCTTCACGGATCAT
>Ga0307947_1003839_pt1 | contig 11994 bp, 9 predicted proteins | sample OrgLakmetagen232_FD_201840 | JGI IMG/M metagenome (GOLD analysis project Ga0307947, IMG submission 201840) | Saline water microbial communities from Organic Lake, Antarctica - #232 | ecosystem: Environmental > Aquatic > Non-marine Saline and Alkaline > Saline | place: Antarctica: Organic Lake...
ATACAATATTCAGTGAGGATATTTACTACAATACTTAGTGAGGATATACATACAATAGTTAGTGAGGATATTAATACATACGATCATATACGGTGTAAATATACAATTGTGGCCAACCCTTACTACATGCAACGTAGCACTCATAATTAGCCTGGGCAAATCAATCTTTAAAAATCCATTCAGTGCTGTTTCCTAATTGTGTAAAAACTCGTTGACAACATTGCTGCAAATTCCTACCAGCTATTAGCCAAGGTAGAGGTCCCTGCGTGACTTTGCGAAGGTGAAGGAGGTGGCGCTTGCACAACAACCGCATTTGCAACTGCAGCAAGCCGGCGTAGGTGGGGTGTCTGCGCAGTGCATGTGAGGGATGGGTATAAACATGGAGTGGATGGCAAACGGGGTGGATGCATATTTAGGACACCTTCAGCATCGGCAATGCCCTCGTCAAAAAAGTGACGTTTGTCGTGGTTGCTCCCGTTCACACCAGAAAACACAGAGCACCTTAAGACAAGGCAAACACTCTCTCTCTCCCTCCTCCTCCTCCTCCTCCTCCTCCTCCTCCTCCTCCGCACCATTTACAACCTGCTAAAAGAAAGCCCCCCCCATTCCTTCAGCCTTAGCCACCTGTCCCTAACTGAGGGACGAAAATTTCCTAACTGAGGGACGAAAATTTCCCCAAACAACATAGGGTAACATTTGCCAAGGCAAGCCAATCTGGTGTCTTCCTTTGAGCCATTAGCTAAAAAGATGCAGCACCAAGAACAAAACTCGGCCTTTGACTCATCAGCTAAAAAGATGCAGCACCAAGAACAAAGCAGTTTGGACCTTTCAAACGTTCATTGACCCTGTGGTCAGAAACAAAGAGGGAAAAAGTCACACTCACACTCACCAGGTACCACATCAACTGCACAGCCTCCTTGCAGTTAACAAGCCCCCCACGGTTGGTACAGGGACCTTGCCTCCCAATACACTCATCCTATGACTCCCTGTGATCTCTTAACCACACTCACCTGTCGCTGATCAGGCAGCACACCAACCGCACAGTTCCCATGCCCCCCACAGTTGGTGCGTGGACCATGCCTCCCAATACACTCATCCTATGACTCCCTGTGATCTCTCAACCACACTCACCTATCGCTGATCAGGCAGCACATCAACCGCACAGTTCCCATGCCCCCCACGGTTGGTGCGTGGACCATGCCTCCCAATACACTCATCCTATGACTCCCTGTGATCTCTCAACCACACTCACCTATCGCTGATCAGGCAGCACATCAACCGCAAAGTTCCCATGCCCCCCACGGTCGGTGCGGGGACCTTGCCTCCCAATTCCCAATACACTCACCCTATGACTCCCTGTGATTTATCAACCACACTCACCTGTCGCTGATCAGGCAGCACATCAACCGCACAGCTTCCTCGCAGCTCACAAGCCCTGCAGTCGGCACAGAGACCTCGCCTCTCAGCCCACTCATCCTCCCATCCAACGCTCCGACGCCACCGTTGCAATTGGCCCCCTCATTACTTTCGCCCCTCCAGATCCCCGCTACACCATTTGGCTTGCTCTCGCTTGCCATGCTTGACACAGGAGGAAATCCACGAGCGAGCTGCACTGCTGCAGGCCCGTCAATGAGTCTGAGCTGAGGAGGGGTGCTTGCACGGCTGTTGCCGCCGAGCCTAGACGGGTCTTTGCCACTTCCTGAAGCGTAAACGTGAGTATGTGTATGTGTATGTTGCAAGTTGGCAAGATGGGCTTAAATGTGTGTGTGCATGTGCGTGCTTGTGTAGTACCCTTACATGTGTGTACTATGGGTGTACGTATTTGTGTATGTGTCTGTGTGTGTAGGCGTGTTGCTAGCGGAGGAGGTGCTCTCGCACCGAGCAAAACAGCGCAAGAGGTGCAACACACTGTATAAGAGCTCCATGTGGTTCACAGGGAATGTATAGGGTTGGCCAGAACCGTATATATACACCGTATATGACCATACATTTGGTGATTTCCCTGCCAAAAATACCGTATATACAACGTATATATATGGTTCTGGCCAACCCTACGAACGTAGTACATACACAGATAAACTCCTGGCTGCTTCAGTACACTCTTTGCTTGCAACTTGCAACACTTCTACGCGCACGTTCATTTTTTCCGACCTGAGGAATGGGTAGAGAGTGCAGGAAGATGAGCTGCAGAGAGGCCAGGCTGCAGCAACTGCTGCTGCTGCTGCTGCTGCTGATGCTGTGACGCGCTTGGAATGCCTTCTGCATTGCGCTCGTAGATGACACGATTAAAAGCTGACACGACGTCCATGAACTCTGTGTGGTTGTCGAGCAGAGAAGCCTGTGGGAGGAGTGGGGTTGAGAGGTTTAGGTTATTTTATTGCCATTGTGAGGAGCAGGAACAGCAGGTAGTGTCATGATGTGTGGTCGCTAGTGAGCGGCAGTAGAAGCAGTAGTGATGTGTAGAAGCAGTAGTGTTGATGTGTGGTCGCTAGTGAGCGACAGTAGAAGCAGTATGAATGATGGGAGATACAGGGGAAACAATAGGCAGGGCCTTGAAATATACTTACACAGGAAGCAGCAGGAGAAGCGCTGAAAAGAAAAGGATGAATAGGCAGTGCCTTCACATAAAGTTACACAGCAGCAGGGGGAGCAGGGGGAGTGATACAGGGAAAACATTGCTAGCAGTGTCTTGAGATGCGGCGGCATTATAAGTCGGGGGGGAAAGTATGGACACTTACAAAAACGAAATTTACCTCGGGATTTAATGCTACATGCTACAACAACATGCAGTACGAAGCGCTGGGGTACACATAATATAATACCTATACATAACCTATGTGTGCATTACATTGCGTTATATTGCATTACATAATATAATACACATGATCTATTCATGCATTACATTGCATCCGCAGGGCAAAAGGAGCCACCGGAAAATTGTAACCTAGCAGTGTGTTCACAGCATTAGGGCACACATACTTGGTACATTATATAGTTACATTGCATCTGCAGGAGCAACAAAAGGAGCACCACTCACGTATACATATAAAATTACACACCCGATACAAGGCCTGAATAAAACTTGTCAGACCAAGGCATGCTGGATTAACACATTGCTTATGCATACATGCACTGGTGCGTGCACACCCATACATAAACTCACACACACACACATACACACACACATTTCCACAACAAACATACACATAAACAAACACACACATACACACACATACACACACACATTTCCACGACAAACATGCACATAAACAAACACACACAATTTCCACAGCAAACACACAAACACACACACATTAACAAACACACGTCGTGTGTGTGTATGTGCGTATGTGGGATGAACTGACCTCATAGCACAGGAGAAGTACCGTATCCAATGGCATGCAGGGCACATGATAGCGATCCGTGCCTGCTGCATCCCCCCAGGGTCCTGGCATCAATGCCTGCACACACGGAGGAAATACACTGTCCGCGCAGCACACTGAATTTGACACGTATCAATACGTACTGTGTAAATGTACGATTCTGGCCAAACCTAAAAACTATTCACGTGTTCACGCACCTGCATCAGTGGATCTAACATCATTTTGGGGTGCACTTAGACCAGAGCATCGCTGCAAAGCTATTCACGTGCTCACACACCTGCATCAGTGGATCTACCATCATTTGGAGTGCACTTAGCCCTGGTCCGGCTTGACCAGGGTAGCCTGTACCCTGCTGTGTGTGTGCGTGTGTGCGTGTGTGTGTTTGTTTGTGTGTGCGTGTGTGTGTGTGTGTGTGTGTGTATGCGTGTGCTGCAATGGAAAAGTGCAAAATCGGAAATACAAATGTCAAAGGAAGCCATGCACATGCGTAGGCATAATGTATATGTTTTAATCATGTAAGAGGGGTGGCCCCGTCCTGGATGCAAGATTAGAAACATACGCAAACAGGAGTCAGAGGTCGCCCACGTGCATGCATGGGTGTGTGGTTTATTTAAATGAGGAGAAACTCACGTCCTGGGTGTTTGGTTTATTTATATGAGGAGAAACTCACGCCCTGGGTGTGTGGTTTATTTGTATGAGGAGAAACTCACGCCCTGGGTGTGCGGTTTATTTGTATGAGGAGAAACGCCCTGGGTGCAAAACTGTCAGTACGCAAGCAAACAAAAATGTTGGCATGCAAGCAATCAGGAGTAAGTGGAAGCCCATGGTTGCATGATGCGATCAAATTAACATTGGGGTGCGACCATGCTGTGTTTTTGATATGATGGTTGGCTGGAGCTGGTAACATGTACGTGTCGATGCTGGCAACACGTACGTGTCAATGTACGTGTCGATGTACGTGTCGATGCTGGCAACACGTACGTGTCGATGCTGCTTACCTGCTCAGCAGTCTCACTGCTTGAAGGTAGCCCTTCCTGCCACGCAGGCTTCGACCCTGTATGATGTGTGTATGCGTACATTGTAAATGGGTGCCTATATGTACAGATTGTGAACGGATGCTTATATGTACAGGCTACGAATGGGTGTCTATATGTACAGGTTGTGGGTGGGTGCCTATATGTACAGATTGTGAATGGGTGTCTATATGCACAGGTTGCGAATGGATGTCTATATGCACAGGTTGTGAACGGGTGTCTATATGTACCGAGTATGAATGGGTGTTTATATTTACAGGTTATGAATAGGTGTCTATGTGTCTATATGCCTAGGTTATGAATGGGCGTCTATATATACAGGTTGTGAATGGGTGTCTATATGTACAGGTTGGGAATGGGTGTCTATATGTACAGATTGTGAATGGGTGTCTATATGTACAGGCTGTGAATGGGTGATTAAATGTACAGGTTGTGAATAAGTGTCTAAATGTATAATCAAACGTTGTATTTATGCATTATGCATGCCATTGTCTATTGTCAGTATATTAATGAAGAGCGCAGGTGAGCAGGAACCCTTGCCACGCATGCCCTCAGTACTGTGTGGGGGTGAGTATAAGTTTGGGCATGTCGCGTGAGCATGTGCATGTACATGTCGCGTGAGCATGTGCGTGTGCATGTGCATGTGCATGGAAGCTACTGTACGTGTGAATTACTATGCTATTATGCTAGAGCACAAATGTACGACAATAAGTTTGAACCCTACGTACCTGGCCTGGACCCTGGTCTGTAGGCTCCGCCTCTTGAGGCAGGTGTACCTGCATATAGATAGCATGATTGCACTTGCTTCCTTATAAGTGGGTGTGTATGTGAATGTTGCAGTGGCCTGAGGCATGAGTATCAAAGGTGTGAGGTGGTGCTTAGGATGATGTGCTAAAGAGTATGATGCTGAGTGAGATGCACTCAACCCTGAAGGGGGTACAACTTGTTGGTTTTCTTCCATTTTATTTCCATGAGCCACAAGATGACCAGCGTAAGTAGCTGCATGGCACATTCACCTTGAAACGTGCGCTTCTGCTAGTAGAAGAAGAGCACAGGAGGATTGTACTCTGCATTATGTGGGAAGAAAAGACGGGCATGCAATTTTTACCATGTGGGAGGAACACTCGGGAGGAAGCCGGGCTTGTGCTCGGGCGTTGTTGGTTTGCATCCCAATCAGTTCTTGACAGAGCGCCCCCCAACATCCCAGGAGGAGAGTTTGGAGGGCGAAGGCGCCATGCAGGGGCTGCGGTGGCTTTTAAGCGGGCGGCTGTGGCGGCTGCAGCGGCAGCTGGCGTGCAGCGCTGAGTGGCGTACTCAAACACGAGCTGAAGGGAGATGGCAGCTAAGAGGTGATCTGAGGCGACGTATCTGCAAGTGGTTGAGCAATGAAAAAGTGCGGTGTGCACAGGCTGATTTTGTGTACAGACAGATACCGGGTGTGTTCGGCAGTGCAGAGGAGCGTTTGCAGTGCTTTGTGTAAGGTATAAGGTGTGAGGATCTGCTGGTTGGACAGGAAGGACGTACGAGGCATTAGATATGAAGCGTATCACTAAATAATTACAAGGTCTGCACACGCAAAATTACAATTAGGCGTAACTAAACACCTGTGTCAAACAGGCGCTTTAAACGCATACAAACTCTACACTCACCTTGACGCACTGCACAGGCACAGCGTCTGGTAATCCCCAGCTGCCAAAGCAAAAACTGCCTCATCCTGAACCCCAGTCTGTGGCTGCTGCTGCAGCTGCTGCTGCTGCTGCTGCTGCTGCTGCTGATGATGATGATGATGATAATGAGTTTGGTACCCCGATTGCTGTGCTGCAGATGAGTGTGATGCATGCGCATGAGGCAGGCTTTGCTGGTAAGGCAGGCCCCCTTTTGCGGGCCCTCTTTCAGACCCACTGAAGCCAGCCCCTGCTAACGACGCCCCTGCGCCTGCAGCTGGTCTGCCTTTACTCTTTCTCTTCCCCAAGGGCACTTCTGCCAGGCTATTTGGCTCGAACTGGTTGGAGGACAGGGCTGCCAATGCAGCAGTTGTGAGGGGTTGGGATGCAGGGGTAAGGTGGAGCTCCGGGAAGTCGGCTTGGGCCTGTCTGAGGCCGGGGGTCCCTGTGGGCCAAGTTTGGTATAATTTGGTTGTTTGGGGTTTGGGAGGCAGGGGTGAGGTGGAGCTCAAAGACGTCAGCTTGGGCCTGTCTGAGGCCCGGGGCCCCTGTGGGTTAATATAACTGTAGTTGTTATAGCCGAGCGAGCTATATGAGTGTTGCTTAATGTGTGGATGGACATTTGTGACAATTACTTCAGTGGTTTGCAGACGTTTACAGGGCCATTGTAAAGGCATATGTAGCAAAGGGATGTGGGACAGAGTTTTAAACATTCACCTAAGGTCTGACTGAGGCCAAGAGTCCCTATGGGTGTATTTGTAGGGTTGGCCAGAACCGTATATGTATATGAACACCGTATATGGCCGTATGTATGGTGATTTTCCTGCTTAAAATACCGTATATACACCGTATATACGTATGTATGTATGGTCTTGGCCAACCCTATGAGTGCATTTGGATATGGTGTTTGTCTGATGATATGCGAAGGGGAGGGTACCGATCCGCTTGGCATGGGTGGAGAGACCTGTTCCGAAAACACAGAGCAACAAATATTTTGCAGCTGTCTTTGTGACTGATGATATGTGAAGGGGAGGGTACCGATCCGCTTGACGTGGGTGGAGGGACCTGTTCCAGGAGCTCAGAGCAGCAAATATTTCACAGCTGCCTTCGTGACTGATGATATGTGAAGGGGAGGGTACCGATCCGCTCAACATGAGAGAGAGAATTGTTCCAAAAACTCAGAGCAGCATAGTACACCGGCGGCTCCAGTACATGGGAAGCATTGTGTGCATGCAGGTGTGTGTGTGCATGCGGGTATGTGCAAGCAGGTGGTTGTCTGATTCTGAGGGGAGGAGCGGCAGGGTGACAGCTGTCTTCATGACAATTGTATGGGTTTATGGGTTTTGTCACCACCAGGTGGTGTGGAATGGGTCTGGAATGGGTTGGAATGGTTTGGAATGGATTGGAATGCTTTGAAATGGTTTGGAATGCTTTGGATTGGAATGGGTTTTGTCACCACCAGGTGTTGTGGAATGGGTTTGGAATGGTTTGAAATGGATTGGAATGCTTTGAAATGGTTTGGAATGCTTTGGATCGGAATGGGTTTTGTCACCGGATGATGTGGAATGGAACCCAGGGAAGTCTACTATGCATTCTGAGGCCGGGGGCGCATTTGTAGGTATTTCAAAAGCATTTCAGAGCTCAAGCATGTGTTTGTGCGTTGAGGAGTACGCAGCTGTGCAGGGCGCCTGTGTGGAAAATTCAATGACAGTTTCAGGCTTATGCATGTGTTCGTGCGTTGAGGAGTGCGCGGCTGTGCAGGGATGGAGGACAGGTGGGTGTGCAGGAAGGACAGGTGGGTGTGCAGGGAGGACAGGTGGGTGTGCAGGGAGGACAGGTGGGTGGGAGGAGAGGTGCCAAATCGAGGGCAAAGCTAAAATTTTAATATGAGTGCCCGCATTTGCATCACTTTCCTATTTTTTCGTTTCGTTCCTGTGAGGCAGGGCAATACGTAGGAAGGGAGGATACACCAACTCAATTGCCGTGGAATACGGCAGAACAGCACACGCCCAGCATTTTTGCATGTTGCGATGAAATTAAGACACAATGGTGCATCACCAAGAGTGTGCTATTGAATTACGTCTACACTAGGTGTACACCGGTACTCACTTTTATACTAGGAGGGAATAAAGAAAAACTATGCAGGCAGTGAAAAACCACTCACCACATTAATTACGGAAAAGGAGCCACTTTGGTACCGCGTACCGTAAATCCTCCACCATCCACTTTAATACTAGGCCTTGTTAGCAAAAAAATGCCTTGTTATCATATTTTATGCCTCAAAATCCTCCACCATCCACTTTTATACTAGGCCTTTTCTATGGAGCATCATGTCTATCTTTTGCACATGGAGTGCGTACCCCAATGCAGGATCCCATTTCCACGGTGCTATCATGCCTATCTTTCGCACATGGATTGCGTACCCCAATGCAGGATCCCATTTCCACGGTGCTATCATGCCTATCTTTCGCACATGGAGTGCGTACCCTAATGCAGGATCCCATTTCCACGGTGCTATCATGCCTATCTTTCGCACATGGAGTGCGTACCCCAATGCATGATCCCATTTCCATGGTGCGCCATTATTAGCCATGGCACTTTTTGCCAACAGTTACATTCACACAGAGCACCCACCCAAATGCAGAGGGCTGTCAACAGTGCCACCATCCAAAGGGGGAGCAGAGCACAGGAAGGAGACAGACACGCGCACTTGGCAGTTGAAGATGTGCAAGGTCAGACGCAGCACACTGCCTGCGTGAGGTACTTGTCCTGTGTGGTAAAACAGAGTTGTGGTGACATCGGCAGAGTGAAGAGCAGACGTGTGACAGTGAAAATGTGGTTGTCTTTTTAGACAGGCTGTAGGTGCAGATAGGTTGTACATGGACACAAGACAGGAGGGGTCGCAGAAAACAAACATGACACCATTCCTTAGGCAAGCACAAATCTCTAACCCAAACCAGGTAACCCAAATCTCTCAACGAGTAACAAATGCTTGTTTGTGTCATGTACAGCAGAAAAGTGTCATGTACAGTTTGTTTGTGTCATGTACAAATGCTTGTTTGTGTCATGTACAGTAGCACAGTGTCATGTACAGTTTGTTTGTGTCATGTACAAATGTGTGTTTGTGTCATGTACAAATGCTTGTTTGTGTCATGTACAGTAGCACAGTGTCATGTACAAATGCTTGTTTGTGTCATGTACAATTGCTTGTTTGTGTGTCATGTACATATGCTTGTCTGTGTCATGTACAAATGCTTGTTTGTGTCATGTACAGCAGCGCCAAAGCTTCATGAGTGAATCTCCACCAGGTAATAAAAGGCCTCCCTGAGGAAGTTACGCTGCATGGATAAAGCAAAGAACAACACCTCCTTGCCAGAATTGACTGAAATAGCGCACACACACACATATCAACAAACACCCACCCACCCGCACACACACACACACACACACATTCAAAAGGTGTGCTTGCTGCATCATGGGGGATTGCATAAATGTTGCATGGTTGCATAAATGCTGTTACCAAGAGAGCACGACAATCTGTGGTCCTATCTGATGCGTCAGAAGCAGCAACTAACCTAGGCACACTCGCCCCTGCCCCTGACCCCTCCTATGTCTCATACCTATAGCCACTCACCAAGACTGCAGCAATTCATCATTCATAAGTAGGGTTGGCCAGAACCGTATATGTACACCGTATATGACCGTATGTATGGTAATTTCCCTGCTAACATACCGTATATACATCGTAAATACGTATGTATGTATGGTTTTGGCCAACGCTATTCATAAGCTACCTGGTAAAGGACGAGCGGCACTCCTATCAGATGCAGAAGCAGAGCCAGGCACACTCCCCCCTGCAGTTGGCTTCCTCCGCCCCTGTCCTGCAATAGTGCTGCCGTTTGCGGGGGTCTGTCGACGCCAAGGAGAGCCCGTGCGTAGGCTCTCCAGATTTTCCTGCGGTTGAGTTGGTGAGTTAGCTTTCCGCTTCGGAGGTATTTCGGAGGAAGGAATAAATGGTGAGAGATTATGCCATTTTTAATAACCAAGAGGTGGGGACACTTGCATTAGCCTTTCTCACAAACTAAACCACTCTCTGTACCAAACTTATTGCAACCAAAAGCCACTCAACCCAGCTGCCTCATACTCCACAGCTCATTTCTTTCATTATGGGTGCTGTTACCGGCTGTCGCACCCTAATACAAACACACTACAAACAAAAGCAACTCAACTCATCCTGCTGTGATCTGTTGCCCGCTGTCGCACTCTAGTAAAATAACTATGCTACACGCAAAGAGTCGCTCAATTCATGAATTCACACACAGTCACTCTTCCACTCGTACAATTACCTGGAGGTGCTGTGAGCTGTTGCCAGCTGTCGCACTCTAGCATAATAACTAGGCTACACGCAAAAAGTCGCTCAATTCATGAATTCACACACAGTCACTCTTCCACTCGTACAATTACCTGGAGGTGCTGTGAGCTGTTGCCAGCTGTCGCACTCTAGCATAATAACTAGGCTACACGCAAAAAGTCGCTCAATTCATGAATTCACACAGTCACTCTTCCACTCGTACAATTACCTGGAGGTGCTGTGAGCTGTTGCCAGCTGTCGCACTCTAGTCTAACAACTAGGCTACTAGCAAAAAGTCACTCAATTCATTCATTCACACACAGTCACTCTTCCACTTGTACAATTACCTGGAGGTGCTGTGAGCTGTTGCCAGCTGTCGCACTGCCTGGCAGCACCCCCCTCAGCACAAACACGCCCGTGCCTCTGCCCTGAGTGTTCAGCTCATCGAGCGGAGCACCACCGACCCCCACAGCACGCACTGCAGGTGACTTTGAGGGATCCCCTGGCCTGTTGGCCGGATGAGGAAGAGGGGGAGCACTATCGGCAGACGTACTAGAGGGGGGGTTAGGGCCTGGTGCGTGCTGTTGACTGGTAGCAGTGAATTTGGGGTGAGTGGGGGCTTCTGGGGGAAAGGAGTATTGGGGGGTCGACGAAAACGAGAAGGGAGAGGGGGGGGAGGTTACACGCTCAGCGTGCTGGGTGTGGATGTGGTGAGATAGGACCTGGGTGTCTCCCCACACAAAGAGTAGGCCTGAAGTCGTGGTGACCACTGCGTGGCGAGCACTGCAAGCCACAGCACGCACCTGCGGTGGAGGGTGTTTACGTGCGGTGCGTTAGTCTGCGCAGTGGCTTGTGTGTGCATGTGTGTTCATGATCACTCCATTTGCACCGAGTATGCATACTTGAGGCACACGCCACCCCGCAACAAAAAAACATCATCAATGTTCCACATTAGGTCCATCAATGTGAGTGTGTCCCCCACCCCACGCCACCTTTATCTGCACCCGGTGTGCATGTTTGAGGCCCAACGCCACTCCATAACAAAAATACGAGTTCAATGTTCCACATTAGGTCCATCAATTGTGAGTGTGTCCCCCACCCCACGCCACCTTTATCTGCACCCGGTGTGCATGTTTGAGGCCCAACGCCACTCCATAACAAAAATACGAGTTCAAGGTTCCACATTAGGTCTAATGATGTGTGCGCGATCTCCCCTCATCACTTTCATCTGCACCTTGTGTGGATGGACCCAAGCGACCTCACGGACCACTGGCGTCGTGGCCAGCATACTGCGCCCAGCACGCCCAGCTTTTGCAGCAGCTGATGCATCGATAACACTGGTGCTACTGGCTTCCTGCAGCAGCGTGCCATTGCTGCCCTCTGGCGCTGGTGCAGCAGCTGCAGCTGAAGCGTCGGGGCTGTCACGGGCAGCACCTGGCGCTCTGTGTCCAGAATTCGAGACTGCTATGGAGGAGCTTGTGGGGTATTTGGGGGGTAATGCATTGTTATGAGTTGAGGGTGACGAATGGAGTTGGGTTCGTGGAGGGAGTGGGGTGGGGGGT
>Ga0307947_1003840_pt1 | contig 11992 bp, 9 predicted proteins | sample OrgLakmetagen232_FD_201840 | JGI IMG/M metagenome (GOLD analysis project Ga0307947, IMG submission 201840) | Saline water microbial communities from Organic Lake, Antarctica - #232 | ecosystem: Environmental > Aquatic > Non-marine Saline and Alkaline > Saline | place: Antarctica: Organic Lake...
AGGGAGGGAGGGAGGGAGGGAGGGAGGGAGGGAGGGAGGGAGTATGTGTGCACTGAAATTTAGTACTGTAGGATAACAGCATTGAAGCTCTTTTTACATTGAGATTGCTCACATAATGTAAATAAGCAACTTAATGTCAATAAAAATGTCTTGACATTCTGCCAGGTTCTGAGCTGGATTGATGTGTGTGCGGGCCTAGCGGCAAAGACCCTCGCAAAAGCTTCGTGCGTCACAGCTTCGGTCGATGCTGTCCACTTTTTAAGGTGATGCATCGAAACATTGCAGAGGTTTGTGATACAGGCTCGTGCTGTGAAAAATGCTCAGGCTTTGTTTGTGCCTTGTGTCCTGCTTGCAAGGTAGCACTCACTATGTATAACAATGGAGAGCATTACCACAGCAGCAGCCACGATCAGTAGAGCACATCACACCATTAGCCATAAGCCACCCGCGTAACCTTCTTAACCGCTTACGAAATCACAAAAGCCATGGCACCACACACATGAGTTGCATACAAGCACGCCCTCTCAGGCATACAATTGAGGCAACTAGACCTTGATGCATGTAACGAGGCTCGATCTCAATAAACAGGCCGTGCCACATTGAGACTGTGGTCATTGTGGCAACTACTGAGGTAGCTAATTCATGTATGAAAGACAACATGCTCTTTATAACAGGCCGTGCCGTATTGGGACTGTGGTCATCGTGGCTGCCCAAGTCAATCGCACGTTCAACAGCTCTATGGAGTGAGTGGATGGAGCCTTTTGTGCTGTTTTTATGCTTAAATATGGCAACTGACCAGGCTTGGTATCATGATTTGTTAAATGAAAGCCATATACGTCATTTCTCCTTTGGCACTAATGAATATTTGAGCCTTTTTTAATATTGCCTTTGTTAGTTTGAGCAATGGCATTGCAGATCTAAAGTCCGCGTATGTCTGTAAATTAATGGTCTGCTTGTTGTTGCACACAATTAATTGATGATCAAGGCCCGCTCTGTTCTATATTGTGATGTGCAGTGTCGTATTGTGCGGAGTGCGTGGGGATGTAAACGTCTACGTTGCTTGCTTATTGTTCAACATCCAAAGCCGTGTTGCTCAGTAATATTTCTCAATTAAGCTGCAGTGCTTAAGCACTGCTAGTAGGAGATTAAAAATCAGCTCCGTGGACGATTTGCTACCACAACACTATGTAGGGTGGGCATTGCGAGCTGAGACAGAAGACATGAATATAGGTCACTTATTATCACAACACTACGTAGGGTGGGCGTGCGAGTTGAGACAGAAGACATGAAGACAGGCGTACGCTACCACTGCTGCAGGTAATTGCTGTCCTGGTTTGGTGAAGACTGGCTAAACCCTTGTGTATTCAAAAGTTTCCCTGCTGACATCGAATGTACACCGCTGGCATTCGCCAGCCTTAGGCATAGGTAACTAAAAGAGGACTTTCAACTAATAATAAATGGTTACAATTGTTGCAATGAGGGGTGACCCTCAGCCAGGTTGTTTGGCTGACTGGATGCTGACTGGTCTCGGCCAGCCACAAATGATTTCATAAGCCCAGAAATAAAGTTTATGTCTATTGTCTATTGTACTGCTGAGAAACGAAATTAGAAACAGGTTAGTTGTTGGCTTAATGCAGCAATTAAGGCCCAGCCTAGGTACGGGCAAACATACAAATGCACCAAAATCATTGCTGCAGGCGTGTCATAAAGGAGGACTGCTGAGTTGAAACATTGTCTCCCCCTTCCTTTCTGTGCCAATAATAAGCATTTAACCAAAGACATCCAATCAGCCTCTGTCCCATGAAGGCTGTCTGTGCGATGTATGTTGCACAAGCGTGACTCAGTAATACCACCTAGCTGGTCTGAAGCGTGTTGCTTGAACCCTGAATTATTTCCTAATACCTGACGGGCCTCATTAAATGAAGTAGGTGCCCTCTGAAGTCCAGTGCCTGCCCACCTGATCTTCTCACTTCTTTTAAGTCTTGTCTTTTGCTTTGTCTTGCTGAAGGAGAAAGTTTAAATAGAAACACAATATTGTTGTTGCCTGTACTCTCATCTTTCCTTTCGTTTTGCCGAAGGACAAAGCTGTACAATTACGGACATGTTTGTAAGGTTTTCTGTGCATTTTTCCTCACGTCATCTTGCTCAGCAAAAATGTACAAAGAGGACATGTTTTATGTTTTTTATTTAGGGCTAGTGACCTACGTGCGTTATAAGAAGTACCGCGTATTGTCCCTTGAGGCTTGATGAATAAGTGATTGGTGCACTTCCATCAACCCTAACAATGTACGCCTGGATCTTTGATGCTACTGTTCCTGATGCACATCAACCTACAGTGCCTACCTGACCTTTGTGGTGGTGCAACGCCACTTTAAAGCTGAACAGTCCAAGCCCTCGCTTCCTCGTGTGATCCCTTCCAACAACATCCATGCACGCACGTATGAGGCGGCTCAGGTCGGTGCACGCACGTCCGCAGCAACTTACTTGTCCGCAGCCTTTTACTCGGGGAGTCGCCTGCAGTTTGCACCTAGGCCACTGTTGAAAACCTTATGTCATCCCTACCGACAGCAACAACCATGGACATGCTGCCAAAGCAATTGGTTGACACTTGTTGGCAATAAGCTAGCACGCTCACATGAAGCGGCTCTAAGCTTGTTCCTTGCAGTCATTACAACTAGTCCACGCTTAAGGTTGTTACTGGCAGTCATATGACAACTAGTCCACGTTTTGAATAAAAAGCGCGACACTGGCAAAATGGTGTGTTGAGCAGTCCCACCATCTTTGGTTACAAACTGGCTAAACCCTTGTGTATTCAAAAGTTTCCCTGCTGACATCTTTGGTTACAAACTGCTCCTCGTGATTTTGAAGGTGAACAGCTTTTGTCCCATTTTGCTGCGTACTTTTCAGCTGCCTGTCTATACTCGGCATGTGCTTGTATATACATCATGGTGTGCACGCAGGCCCGTCGCCAAGCACGCCTACGAGCACGTGCAGAGAGCCGTAGCAATCCTCAAGCAGCAGCAGCTGCTGAGTTGTGTAGGTGCGTGCTAGTGTGTAGGCGTGTGCTATTGTGCAGGTGCATGCTAGTGTGTAGGTGCGTGCTAGTGTGTAGGTGCGTGCTAGTGTGTAGGTGCGTGCTGTCAACACCAAAGATGGTATGTGATGGTATGTGTGGTGCGTGCCGTCAACACCAAAGAGAGAGGGATGTATGGTGCGTGCTGTCAACACTAATGATGGAATGTGTGGTGCATGCTGTCATCACCAACGATGGTATATGTTGTGCGTTCTGTCAACACCAAAGAAGATGGTGTGTGTGGTGCCTGAGGGCAGTGCATTGTGAGCAAATGGGTATGCAGGTCATTGCACTGCCACACATGTACTGTAACTTACAACTTGTAAAGCACCTGGTAAGCAACTAGGGTTTAGGGTTTAGGACCTGAACGACTAGGGTTGGTCAACACCATACATACATACGTTTATGTACACTGTATATAAGGTATATTAAGCACACGACTGCAGGTAGCTGTTGCAATCAAACGTTCTCACGGGAGTGTTGGTCGTCCCCATGCAACCCCCCCCCTCCCCAGGCAAATAGGCCCAACACCCCAAATTTGGGCATACTCCCCAACTACTCCACCGTTTTGGGAGCTGAAAGCTGTGTTGGATAGCATACTTTTTTCTTTACTTGCCTGCAAAGTAAGCAGGCAGAAAGACACAGTGGGTGGCTCGCAAAAAAAAAAAAATTTCACGCTACAAAAACAGGCACCATTGCTCACACACTGCACCAATCCGCGCCCTTTAATTTTTCCGGGCTTAATAATTCGGCCCGCAACTCTGGTGTGAATGTGGGAACTTAATATGGAGTCGAAGTAGCACAGGCGGAAATTGCTGCAGGTCACGCTACACAAATTTGCACCATTATTTAACCAGGCCACTGATCGGCCCCATTTAATGTAAATAATATTTTGGTTCGCAACTGTGAGAGCAGAAACCGGGCTGAAACTCGCAGCAGGTATGGAGCGACAGATTTTCTGTCTTATTTTCCTGTGTCCCTTGTGTGAGTGCCTCCCACTTGCCGGCTTTCCCAGTACCCCTGCCCCAAACTCGACCTTGCAGCATTGTTATGTAAAATATACGTTGCTTATATTTTGAAGCAGAGGTCGATCAGGGCAACTTCAGAATTGTACCTTTTCCCTGCCAAAGTGGGTGCAAAATACACATCGGACCCCACAAAACCCCCCGGAATGCCAAATTTCCAGAAGTTGTCAATGGTTTAGATATAACATCAAGTGTCTTGCATTCAGATGAGGTATAGGGGGCTTTGGATTGGGTGGATAGCTTATTGGCACTGTTTGGGGTGACTTTTGGCGTGGGCACGACCTGTTGCAGAGTGTTGGAAGCAGAAGAATTTCACGTACAAAGAGTTGTAGCCCATATTAGCATTGATGCAAGTGAGTGAGTAACCCATTCGAAATGATACTCATTTTATGCCCTGCTCAACCGCAGGTTGCAGCCCATCACACACAGGGAAGGAGGTGCCATTCTGCCTCCGGCCATCACCCTGCCTGTCCACCTTATCCCGCCTACAGACCAGCAGCCTGCACAAGTGTTCCCGCTGAGGCTCGACAATCAGCAAAACCAGCGCCACCCGATTCTTTCTATAGTGAGGAGCATGCATACAGAGCATCAGCGGTCGCTGCCGCCCAAAAAGCAGCAACAAGAAGAACAGCAACAACAGAGACGAGGACAAGAGCAGGAGCAGGAGCAGCAACGGCAGCATCAAGAAAGGCAGCAAGAGCAGGGATGCCAACAGCAAGAGCGAGGACAGGAGCAGCAAGAGCAGCTGCAGGAGCAGGGCCCAGAGCAGCAGCGGCTGCAGCAGCAGCAAGCAGAAGAGGAAGAACGTGAGTGGGCAAGGCTTCAAGAGCAGCAGCGACAACAGGAGCTCGCCTTTGCTTGCGGCACTCCCCCTCTGCAGGATGGCACCTCCCTCCCTGCTGCTGATGGGCTGCAGCCTGCGGCCACTGAGGCAGGGGTCCTGCTTGTGCATCCTGCATACACAGTGGCGTATGCCACTCAGAGTGAGTGTGCTACTGACCACCTCAGGCTGTGCGTGTATGTGTGTGTACGTGTGTGTGTGTGTGGGTGTGTGTGTGTGCGTGTGTGTGTGTGTGCAAGAGGTAGGTTTGCTGCAAATGTGCACACAAGCTTTGCTGCAGGGTCACAGTGTGTTGCGCATCCGCAGTGTTGCAAACATTTATTGTTGCACGACCTTAGTGTGTGTTTGTGTGTGTGTGTGTGTTTGTGCTTACTACACCACAAAGCCACCTGACGTGTAGCTTGCCCCAATGATCGGTTGGATTTGCAGGTATCATGCCGCAGCATGCAAACACGCAAGGGATCACATTTGGCGGGCAGGTGAGAAATTTGTACAGTAGCTTCTCAGACCACACAAGCTAAAAATTTGTACAGTAGCTTCTCTGGCCTCACAGGCTAAAAATTTGTACAGTAGCTTCTCAGGCCTCACAAGCTACAGATTTGTACAGTAGCTTCTCAGGCCTCACTAGCTAAAAATTTGTACAGTATAGCTTCTCAGGCCTCACAAGCTAAAAATTTGTACAGTAGCTTCTCAGGCCTCACAAGCTAACTGCAAGGTCATGAGCATGTGTGTGAGGCAGAGGCACAGCTTTCCATAAACCTGCAGCCTTATCATCCATATAAGCATACAGCCATATTTTATTCAATCCATGATGGCTGCCGTGTTGTGAAGGTTGTATCTGTTGCATCGGAGGTGGGAAGGTGTCTTCCAGTATCCTAGGGAAAAAATGTTCAAACTTCCTAGCAAAAGCGTAATGCTGCTGAGGTCAGGACTGATCGGTTGAATCCAGAGTTTTTTTCTACCGTCGGATTTAGAAGGTAATAAGGCCCAAAGAAGAACATGGGAATGGAAGGCTGCCTCTCGATGATCAATGATCTGAGCCAATTTATAACCGTACGGCATGTAGCACAATTCAAAATGTACTGCACATATACGCTGCCTTACAGGCGCAGAAACAGCCAAACGTGTTTGATGCGCTACCACCTTGATGTGCAAAACCGAGTCGACCGGTTCAACCCGCGCTATTTTCACTCACGCTCGTGCAGATCATGAGCTGGATGTTGCAGTGCGCATATATTTCTGGATCTCGGCTGCGTGCCCCCCACATCCATATCTTGACTGCAGCCATGGACAGCGTCACGTTTGCCAGAAGCACAAAAGTTGGAGATGTGGTGTATTTCACTTCACAGGTGAGGTATTTGGTAAGCCTTGCGTGTAAGCCTTGTGTGTAAGCCTTGCGTGTAAGCCTTGTGTGTAAGCCTTGTGTGTAAGCCTTGTGTAAGCCTTGTGTGTAAGCCTTGTGTGTAAGCCTTGTGTGTAAGCCTTGAATGTGAAAGCCTTGTGTGTAAGCCTTGTGTGTAAGCCTTGCGTGTAAGCCTTGTGTGTAAGCCTTGTGTGTGAAAGCCTTGCGTTTAAGCCTTGTGTGTGAAAGCCTTTGCAACCAAGCATCATGCCGTGACTGGCTACGTACATAGTTGTTGATGGCTCGTTGCTTCCTTACAAGCACTGTCACACTGGCTGCAGCTGTCACACTGGCTGCAGCTGTCACATTGGCTGCAGCTGTCACACTGGCTGCAGCTGTCACACTGGCCGCAGCTGTTACACTGGCTGCAGCTGTCACACTGGCTGCAGCTTTCACACTGGCTGCAGCTCCATCTGTAGTTCCCAGCTATTTTCATGCTCATAAACATTTCTGACGTGCAGCAAAACAAAAAGGGGTTCAAGCGCCTTAAAACCTTGCATCCTTTTTTTTTGCTACCTTAAAAAACTGAAGCTCCTACTTGACTAACTAACAAGGTGTGTGTACGTATCATTCCTCACTCTACGTATCATTATTGTCACAGTGGAGGCCCTGTCCATATCCTCCTCTGAGGCCTTCTTCGGTCTGCTATCTCACTGCAAATAAGCCCTGAAACCCTCTTGAGAACTCAATTCTTACTGCAGTACACATGTGCACCACTTCCCGCGCCGCTGCAGGTCACTGCCATGTTTATGTCATCTTTAGAAGTGCTCGTCAGTGTGCACGGAGAGACGCCCGAGGTACGTCAAAGACACAGGGGAAGGGGGAAATATATAAGGAAGGAACAAGATACACCAAAACCATTTCTTTAACGATTAAGGCAGCAAACGTGAAGAATGAGAGGATGAAATGCCCAATGTGGCTTTGTTGCACACAGGGAGACGTCTATTTTGACCATTCCACTCACTCCCACTCACTAATCAAAACAAGTGTCAAACTAAAGTAAAGCAGCTCAGGGAGATGTGAGCTGGTTGTCAACCTAAAATTGTGTCAATTCAAGCAAAGGCAGTGTCTACATGGAGAGTGAGACCTTAAATTCATGGAAAAACTTTGAAGCTTACAGGTTGAAAGGAATTGTCTGATTTTAGTGATGCGTGGAGTGATGGCCTACGTTCAGTTTTAATTTACAGAAACAGTGAGGTGCCAATGAGTGAAAACCCACGAGTTACGGATATGACACATTTGTACGACTTTGTCCGGATTCAGTGCTTAGTGCGTTCTGACTTGGCTTGTGCCTGGTCACTACCTTCTTTTGTAGGGTCAGCGTATGTATAGCAGCTTCTTATAATACCATATACCGGTATATACAATGTATATGCGTGTATATGTGTGGTACTGGCCAGCCTAACTATTTTTGGTGGTGTATACAGGCCTGTGCACTTACGTCCTGAAGTTGGAACTTGGACTTTAATTACTGCACTGACCGTAATTACCCCATACAGTACGGTCCAAATTACAATCAGCCAAAAATTACGGTATCAGACCGTACAAGACGGTGCCACCGTACAGTATGATTTTGACCGTATTTTGGCCGTATGTTCCAATTTCGGCACAACACATTTCTTTTCTTTTTACAAGTGTTTATGAATAAACATAAACTATCAACCAGGAATTAAGCACTGGGTCCGACTTTAAGTTTTATGCAAGCCACTGCTGGGCCCTTCCCCCAAGTTGATGCCTCAGGGTCGTTCAGGGAAGCATTTCTGTGGCATCAGCATGTAAGAGGAGCATGCTGGAGGTGGGAATGGGAGGTGTTTGGGGCGGAGAGGCCTTTCTGAGGCCAACTTTGCACTGGCAGTGCCAGCCCCCGAGCTGATGCAGCCCCAACCCAGCCTCAGGGTCGTTCAGGGAAGCATTGTGTGGCGTCAGCACATGGGAGGAGCACACAGGGGGGCGAAAATGGGAGGTTTTGGGGTGGAGAGGCCTTTCTGAGGCCATTTTTGCGCCGGCAGTGCCAGCTTGGCACCATACCGTACACCGTACAGCAAATTGCTGTGATTACGGTAAATTATGATCCTCCAGAAATGTAATTACTGCGTAATCTACAAATTTACGGTACGTACCTTTATAAGCGTGCCGTACCGTACACAGGCCTGGGTGTATACCTGAAGCATTGCACCTGTGCATTTCTGACCTGTACCTACAGAAGTAGCTGCTTTGAAGGTCCACCTTAGAGGTCCATGGCATTCCAGGCTCTCAAATGTTGTGGGGTTGAATCTGTTGGTAACGTGTTGTTTACGCCGCTTGGTGGGCTGGTCCCCTTTTTTCAATCATTATTCTATGTATGATAATCGCCAAGTAGATGTTGAAGTGTTTTTTGTTATTGCTCAACGCAGGAGGGAGTCCTTTCTCACATTGCTGACGCGTACATCACCTTGGTCACTGTATCAAACGACTGTGTGAAGCCCATGCAACTCCCGTACCAGCTACAGCCGCTTACCGAAATTGAACGGATGAGGCAGGAGGTGAGACGCTGTTCTGGATACATCCTACAGAGAGAGAGGACCTTGTCTTCTTCCAAGCGAAATTTTTTTGCCAGATATTACAGTGTCCTGCCCTCTTCGATTATTCTGTGCATCACGCTCACACAAATACACACTCACACACACACGCACACATACACGCACACACACACACACAAAATCAGCTTGGACTAACCTGTGACTTTTTCGATACCGTCCCTTTCCTGATGCAATCCAAGGGTGCAATCCAACGGCGTGTTGCTCGCTTACAGCAACGGGATGAATGTGCAAATGCAAAGGGCTCTGAGCAAGGCTCTCTCAGTAGATACAGTTTGCAAGATCCTGTCAGGTCCCCTAGTCAGGTGTTTGCAGAGTGGGCATAGGTCTGCATTGCTCCTTGTGCGACTTCATAAGCAAAGCATTGTCAATGTGGCCTTACAGCCCTGGGAATTTACGTCCAGCTGATAATTCTTGTCTATTGTATCAGTATGCGTCTAATAATTTGTATGATATTAATTTGAATGATGGCTTTGATTTACGCCATCAAATCTGCTATTGGCAAGCTCGTTGTTCGTTTAGGGTTCTCAATAGAATGAATTCGTGGCATCTGGCCAGCTAGAGAAATTTCCTGCTGCCGCCCTCGTAAGTGTGATTTGCACATTATCATTAATATGTAAATTTCACTTTATACTGCACTTTTCCTAAAATTGAATGCACAAGCAATTCCCTGCTCTCAAGACTTGTATATATTTGTGAATTTATTGTACATATTTGTCACGGTTGGGTCCTTGCTAATTGGGAGGACTTTGATGCTTCGTGGCTGAATAAGAATCAACGTGCCTCACCAGCCCCAGCCGTGGATGAATACTACCATTATTGCTGTTGTTATCCGACGCTTCTGTATGAAAGGAGCCGGATGTACATGTAATACATCTGTCTCTATTTTCAAGTGTTTAAAACAGCATCAGGAGGGGCCTCATGCATATGTGTGTGACTTTGGTGCATAAACTTCGTAAATCACCTGCAAATTCAAAGTTTAGTTTAGTTTAGTTTGGATTACAAAGGCCTTCAGTCTGGCATGGCTGCTCAATCTATAAGTCCCTACGCAGGAATGTATAACCCAAGGGGCAAATTCACTTCCTGCGCGTCCAATGCCAGCTTGCAGCTTGCACATGACTCTTGCAAGAGAGCGGAACAGCTACAGTCGTCCTTCTGGGCAGCAGTCTTAAATCTTGCAAAGAAAAAAGAGAAAGTAAACCCGCAGAGTCAGCCGCCATCCCAGCTGCCCCCCCACAGACATGTGTCCCTTGGCCCAGGCACTAGCAAAGGCACTTCCAGCGTGAGTATGGAGGCTCCCATGGGAAATGCCTGGAAGGGAGTTTGGCGGCATATGCTGCAGCATGGTGTGATGGGAGTGGGGGGCCATGTATAGCCCATGAAGCAGGGGACAGCGTGCCTGTGTGGCTGGCAACATGCAATTACATCTTCTCCTCATTCCACTCAGGCTCTGTAACCTGCACTACGAGAGCATGTTTTTTGGACCTGCACAGGAGCCCTGACCATTAGGCAAGCCATGCAACACCACCTCCCAGAGAAAGTCCGTTGCTGCAACAACATGTGAGGCTGCTAGAACAGCCCTGGCTGCCCATCTGTGAGATAGGAAGTGTGGTTTGCTGTCTGCACAGCGGCGTTAACTGCTAAGTCCAGATCTGGGGCTGATATTTAGTACGCTATCCAGGCCAGGCTTGGAGCCTGCAGCAGTTGAAGCTAGAGCACTTAATATCCCCCGTGCAGCCTTAACATACTTTGCAACCTTCATTTTTCCAGGTTTAAGCCAGACTCACCCTTCTGCTATGCGAGGCCGAAAAGCTTCTTGGCTGTTTCACTGTGGCTCCCGCCCTAGCTAGACTCTTAAATTTTAGCCGGCTGTTTCTAAATAAATAAAACCAGCCACCCCCTTGTCCTCTTTTCCTAGCAGTGGAGCCTGCACCACCCGTATGCCTAGGCCACCTATTAGCTCACTGTTTCCCTTCCCGTCCTCCAGTATGGACTTGGTTTTTGAGAGCGACTTGCTGCGTTTCCTTAGCTTAAACCTTTAGGGGAGACTTAGTATATAATAATCCTGGGTTGAGTTGGAGCTGGTTTTGGCGTATTTTCATTACAATGGCTTTGCTGTTTTATCTTAGCTTACTGTTAGTTTCCCTTGCATTTTGTTAAGTGCCCCAAGGCTTTGTTTCTAAATGTGCACGGATCTGTGCTCAGCTCGCTGTTCTTTTTTCTTTGTTTTACTAGCCCTTTGATCCACGGACACTCAAGTGCACACTTTTCCCCTCTTGTTGCTTTCGTACGCGTCTCATGTTTGTCATAACCCTCTTTTCTAGATCTGAAGTCAAAGTATCAACTGCCTCTTTTTTCTTCTCTTTCTGTCTCAGCTTGTTTTCAGCCTCTCTGTAAGGAGTTTGCTATCTCCCCTTGACCTAAGTAACACGCCAATAATAAAGAAACCTTTGTAGACAGTAAAATGCCACTGCCCACATAAAAGGAGAAAGAGTGAACTTATGCTACTACTGGCATAGGTTATAAATGTGTATCAAAGCAGCAGTTTGTCCTGGGCGTATAATATATATATGCAAGCCGGACAGCAGGTTGGCATTGACTTGCACAAGCTGCCGCCAACGAGTTACAACCAAGCTCCGCAAATATCAGCACAGCCTTATATTCGCATTGCTAGCTCAGGCGGAGGTCAAAAGAATATCCAGAAACTTCAGATGATGAGGAAGTTGTGAGTTTGATTTAAATGCCTCTGCAATGCCATGACTATGTAATTTCACGTACTTATACTTCATTACGAGGCTACTACAAATTGCGATGACAATAACTCCCATTTCCAGGTTGTACTAATTAGGGTACATTCCAATGCCAAAAGCAACCACCGCCTTAATAAGCGTTCAGCATAATACACAGCATTTTGTTTCATTGCCATTGTCAAGCAAGTGCCTTGAAAGAGTTCTATGCTACAGTTCGCTGTAGGCTTTGTCATTACACCAAGCTGCCGTGGAGGGAGATCAAAACCAAAAATGGGCTGCAGGCCCTCACAAAAGCAAAACAACGCAAAGAAGCAAGTGCCAAGTC
>Ga0307947_1003849_pt1 | contig 11983 bp, 6 predicted proteins | sample OrgLakmetagen232_FD_201840 | JGI IMG/M metagenome (GOLD analysis project Ga0307947, IMG submission 201840) | Saline water microbial communities from Organic Lake, Antarctica - #232 | ecosystem: Environmental > Aquatic > Non-marine Saline and Alkaline > Saline | place: Antarctica: Organic Lake...
GACAACTTGGTATTTTCAAATAAGCATGTCCGGATGTGGTTGGTTGCATTTCAGGCTGGTGCTGACGTGCGGTTGCTTGAGGACATACAGTGGCAACAACATTGGGATTCAATACTCAAACAAGTTTCCGTTACTGCTCACTGCTGCTTGCTGGTCTGTGTGAAGATCCGGCCGGCCCTCATGCTCCGCAGCTTGCACAGCTGCGCGCACTGCCGAAATATACGCTGTGCCATTCTCATACTTGCAGACCATCGCCTGGAAAACAGGTAATCGTGCTTGGGAAGGTCTACCAGAAGAAGATTGAATATCAAGTCATAAGTTGAGGCCCATGCATGTACCCAGCCTCTTACTTGTACACAGCCTCCAACTGCGGCGGAGGAGGTTGGAGTGTGGATGTGCCCACACGTGAGGGGAAGGAGGGGAATCAGCTTAGAATAGGTCCAACTGCGTGAGAACTGTACAATTAATTTTAAAAAGCAGCAAGCAGTACAGCTCCTCATAGGGAACACGCAGTACAGCCCCACAGCGAGAACATACCAACAATTGCAAGGGGCATGAAGAGGGGAATGAAGAGGGGCTGCAATGTTATTGGTGGTCTCTCACCAAGGAGCACCACCGAGTGGGCGAGTTCGCTGCGCAACTACACAGCTGGCGGATCAGAGGCCCTCAGCCCCATCCATTAGCGAGTGATATTACAAACATTAATTAATATAATGAGCCTCGAACCTGGCAGGTTCAGTGTTCAAAAGGCAAGGATGAATAACCGACTCAGATAATTCCTAACTGCGACCCAAACGTTGCAGGGGCTTAACACATCCTGAAAGACACCTTTTGCTAAGAAATGTGCCCGACGTAACGATCACTCACCCACTGTATGTGCTGGAGTGGCCAGAGATGGCATGTTCTGTTGGCGGGCGGCAGCCACGGCTGTGCGGGCCTCCTGCATCACCAGTGATGCAGAAGGCCCGCACAGCATCCTAGGAGGTACCTCTACGCCTGCAGAGGAGCCGGCCTCTATCTTCCTTTTGCACAGCATCCTAGGATACTGTGCAAAATAAAGGAAGAGGCCACACGTGAGGGGAAGGTGCAGGTTCAACTTAAATAGGTACAATTAATATAAAAAAACAGCGAGCAGTACAGCTCCTCATAGGGAACACACAGTACAGCCCCACATACAGCGAGAACATACCAACAAGAGGAATGGCCTCATGGCCCACGCCCTGCGACACTGTAACGTTGGAAATGGGGAAGACGGATTTAAACTCCCAAGACGTAGGATGACCTCTCAGCTATTCAGTTGACGGTTGACGGATTAAAAGAGAAGACTGAAAACCCCGAATTCTGAGTATTTGTACCTTCCTATGGGATTCTCTCGGATGATTCTCTCGGATTGACGAAAAGTACTCACGTGTGCAAGCACGGATGTTGGGTACGTCTGATTATATCTGATTTGATCTTATAATTCTGATTTATTACGACCTGCGTCGTTACAGACACAATATCCACGTAATTTAGTTATTGTTCAATAAAACTTCAGAAACATGAGTTTTATGGATTCGATTAATCTAGGAAACTTCGAATACGAGGTTATGGGCGATGACCTATACAGCAGGTGCGGTTACTGGATACTGCACCTCAGCTCTTATTTCTTTTTTTGATTGAAAGAATATTTTTTACTGATTCAGATGACACTCTTAAAAGTGGGGGTTGACCCGAACACAAATTGGGTAATAATGGTGTTTAAAAAACATCTGCAAGGTCAAAATTTTGTAATTCAGCTGTCTTGGTGCTTGCTTGGCTGCCCTGTCCTTGGATCTGGGTGTTGATCCTGGCCGCTTGAGTATGCAGGGGAAGGGAAAAGTGGTGGTCATGGACATGGGCACAGCTAAGGCTGCCCAGGCCTGGCTCAATCGCTTCAGGGCGGGTGGGGGGGGGGGTACTGCTTATAGATCTGCACGACTTGCATGATCCCGATTTTACATCATTTCCTTTTATGTCGGCTTACGCCGTTACACCATTCCTGAATGAATAATAATGAATAATAATTTAACTGACTGGACTCTTTCTGGCTCTTTTGGTCTTTTCTCTTCTTCCAGCCACGGACGCCTGAAGTGAGATTCACCATAAAGAGTAACATGCAATTGAAAATTTCACAATGTTTGTTATATGGTAGATTGAAGATCTAATAGTGCTGGAGCTTCCCCGTTGATGAAGAAAAAAGGGCAAAAAGCAGGTACAGAACAAGAAGGCACGCCAAAGCACGAGCGCATTATGTGAGCTGTTGCTCTAGAGTCCAGTACCCACTTCGGTTCTGCACTAGTCCTTTGTGACCCTCCTGCCCTCCTGCCAACATGGCCTCTGGAATGCCGCTTCTGCTGCTACTGCTCATACCACCTTCCGTCTCATCGTGCACACCATGAGGAGCGGCCCACTGCTTGTTAGTAACATGCTCTCTCCTCTCCCGCTGTGTATGTGCTCTTCCTGAGCACACCATTTGAATTTGTCCCTTTTACCAGACCTGTTCGCGCTCCCTGCGCTTCAGTCAGCACTCCCCATGCTTCCAACTGCTCTCCTGCAGCTGCGCTTGCGCTGCGATTGCACTCAGCTGTAGCAGCCCCTGCTGTACCCGCTGTCACACCCACTCCTGGTGTGTGTGCTTTGAGCTCCCTGTCCTTTAACCTGTCTTGCGCACACAGCGCTACACTTTGCGCACCCGGTGCATCACCTGCTACTGCACTACCACTTCCTGCTGTACCAGCACATGCTGAACCCGCTGTGTTTACACCGTTACACCCACTCCTGGTGTTTCAAGTGCTGCACCCACTCCTGGTGCTTCAAATAGCTCAAAATTGCTGTTAAATCCCGCTGTCAAGTAGCGTAACAAGTAGCATAACAAGTAGCATAACACGTAGCATAACATCCCGCTGCCACTCATCGAGACCCGCTGACCCCAACTTCAAGAATCTGAACCCGCTGCTCTGTATGTCGTCGCCCATTCCTTACTGGCGCAGTGGTTAGCGTGCTAGAGCCCATAACCTGTTGAATTTAAGAGCGTATTTTTTACAGAGAGCGAATAACCAACAGAAAAGTAACCTGAAAAGTAACCATAATTATAGTAACTATAGTAATATAGTAACCAAGCCAGCTAGCCTGCCCTTTATCACTCAGTTGGTGCCGGCAAACATCCTCTCCACGTACACTGAAGACAACTTGTCTCTTTTTGTTCTGAAGTGACTGGCGCTGTAATTGCAAAACACCAACAAGAATGGTTACAATGGGAGGTGACCTTTAGCCAGGTTATCTGGCTGATGGCTGCTGACTGGTCTCGGCCAGCCACAAATAATTCATAAACAACACAAACAATCTAAGAATTGCAGCAACACGCACAATCTTTAAGTATTGCCAACTTTCGGTGGGGCTCTGGCTAGTGTGAGCACTAGTTGAGAGCCTTTCCTTAATGCACGCTGGTGACTTCCAGTGTAGACTCCTACTTTCACTTTTACTTTCAACTTGAAAATAAAGCTTGGCATCGTAGCACCAGGTCACACAATCTGCAAGACAAGCTGCCCATGCACACTTCTTTTTTGCAACTGTATGCGAGCACATTTTTCTCCTTGTGGCTTCAAGAATTGCTTAAAACACTCCAAAAGCGCGGGCAATGCGGCGTGGCTTCAAGAATTGCTTAAAACACTCCAAAAGCGCGGGCAATGCGGCGTGGCTTCAAGAATTGCTTAAAACACTCCAAAAGCGCGGGCAATGCGGCGTGGCTTCAAGAATTGCTTAAAACACTCCAAAAGCGCAGGCAATGCGGCGGTTCAGGCTTCTTTTGGCAACACTACCCCCATAGTCAATTGTGGAGTCCTGCGTGCACATAGCAAAATCAAAAATGGAAGCCTACATTGATACGAATTAGCCAACAAACCCACAGGATCCTAAACGCATGATGTGACAAATTCTGTATGCGCAAGTACCCACCGCAAGGCCCTCTGCCCGCCTTTCAGCATAACTGCTGCGAGCAAAATAAGCAGGTTTGGCTTAAGCGCATACTTCAGTTTACATGAGTATTTGTCGAAAAGGTGGGCGCCACATTGCGATGATTTGTTCTAATTATAGTGGAAGAGTCCCGGGTTGTTAGGAAAGCTGGAGGTTGAGTGAATTTTGGCCTCCTGAGCAAAACAAATAGGACAACAGCACGAATACACCAAGCACTGTCAATGCCACATGGTTAAGGGAAGGGTTTGTGTTTAGAACCTACATTATGATATACAGAGCGTCATCTAAAATTACCGTCACGGAAAACTACGACAGCTACTAGCCACCTTTGTATTCCAGAAAGGATCAGGTTATTAAGGGATCACCTTTGTACTAGCCACCTTTGCATTTCAAAAAGGATGAGGCTATTTTGCTATTATGCTCGGGACCTGCTACGTGCAATGTACGCAGGAATGCACACAGTCCCACGCGATAGCTCTGCCATGCTGCATAGCAGATCTGCGACTACAACCTTGTATGCCAACCGCATGCATAAAAAGAAAAAGGTGAGCAGGCAGTGAAAACCACACCCCACATTAATTAAGGAAGAGGAGCCACTTTGGTAACGAGCAGAAAACAACTCTTCTCCAGAGAGCAAGTAAAGCAATAAACAATTACGTAAGTGAAAACCACATTAATTAGCTAAGGAAGAGGAGCCATTTTGATAACGAGCATCATACAACGTGTGTATTATACAACGTGTGTATCATACAACGTGTGTATAATCATACAACATGTGTATCATACAACGTGTGTTAATCATACATGTGCATCATACGTGTGTATAATCATACAATGTGTGTATCATACAACGTGTGTGCACAAAGTACAACTCACTGCTTTGCTGCATCATATGGTACATTCACATGGAACTGGCGGCTGATGCGATTGCGAGCTGCCTTGAGTGCACCTGAAAAAGAAAATCCATGCAGACAGTGGAAACTATTCCCCACATTGATCAAGGAAAGAAAGCCACTTCAGTACCATGTACCAAACAAGGTGCGAAGGACTTTCAATTTTTTGTTAAGTCATGCATTTCAGGTGTGGTTTTATTTTAGATGCGGTTGCAAGTCTGACAGCTATCTTCAGGGTTCTGTTTAATCAGTTACCCAACGTTCACTCTTCCGAGGTCGCTTGTGTGCTGTTAGAGTGCGTACATCCTATGCGTTACTGCAGATTACTGTGCGTACAGAGTATTGTGCGTACTCTGTATTGATTATTGTGCATACAGAGTATTGTGCGTACATCCTATGCGTAACCGCAGATGATTATTGTGCGTACAGCGTATTGTGCGTACATCCTATGCGTTACCGCAGATGATTATGCGTACAGAGTATTGTGCGTACAGCGTATTGATTATTGTGCATACAGAGTATTGTGCGTACATCCTATGAGTTACCGCAGATGATTATTATGCGTACAGCGTATTGTGCGTACATCCTATGCGTTACCGCAGATGATTATGCGTACAGAGTATTGTGCGTACAGCGTATTGATTATTGTACATACAGAGTATTGTGCGTACATCCTATGAGTTACCGCAGATGATTATTGTGCGTACAGCGTATTGTGCGTACATCCTATGCGTTACCGCAGATTATTGTGCGTACAGAGTGTTGTGCGTACAGCGTATTGATTGTTGTGCATACGTTACAGAGTATTGTGCGTACATCCTATGTGTTACCGTATATTGATTATTGTGCGTACAGAGTATTGAGCGTACAGAGTATTGATTATCGTGCGTACATTACAGATTATTGTGCGTACGGTTGGTTAAGAGTAAGTGCGCAAGAGTATTGATTAGGTATTGTGCGTACATTACAGAGTATTGTGTGTACTTTGGTTAAGTATTGTGCGTATATCCTATGCGTTACTGCAAATTAGCATCCTATGCGTTACTGCAATTTAATATTGACTATTGTGCGCGGTAGAGCACAGCCTGAGCAGAGCAGATATATGTCAGTCACCGAAAGGACCTGTCTACTATTTTGTCTACTATTTTTTGTCTACTCTGCAATCACCTACTTTGTCTACTCTTGTTTGTCTACTCTGCAATCACCTATTTTGTCTACTCTGCAATCACCTATTATGTCTACTCTGCAATCACCTATTTTGTCTACTCTGCAATCACCTATTTTGTCTACTCTTTTTTGTCTATTCTTTTTTGTCTACTCTGCAATCACCTATTTTGTCTTCTCTTTTTTGTCTACTCTGCAATCACCTTTTTTGTCTTCTCTTTTTTGTGTACTCTGCAATCACCTATTTTGTCTACTCCTTTTTGTCTACTCTGCAATCACCTATTTTGTCTACTCTTTTTTGTCTACTCTGCAATCACCTCTAACACGCTTTGCTCCCTTTGCCACCACCGTTTCTGCTTTCTGAGGTAGATGCTCCTTTGGTCGTTGCTGCTGCTGTGGCTGCTGCTGCGGCTGCTGCTGCGGCTGCTGCTTTTGTTCTCCCACAGCTTCTGGAATCAAGCCGCTGCCAGCAATCACGAGCATGGTAACCACACCTGGAAGGTTGCATGAGGGGTCTATGCTGAATAGGACCAGCGTGCATTAAGAAAAGTCAATGCTGAATAGGACCAGCGTGCATTTAGACAAGTCTATGCTGAATAGGACCAGCGTGCTTTAAGAAAAGTCTATGCTGAATAGGACCAGCGTGCATTTAGAAAAGTCTATGCTGAATAGGACCAGCGTGCATTAAGAAAAGTCTATGCTGAATAGGACCAGCGTGCATTTTAAAAAAGTCTCAAAATGCATGCTCACTTTGGCCAGAAGGACCCACCGCTTTAACGTGGGCCAAATTTTCAACAATCTTGAAAAATAACCTTTAAATGCATCTTTTTCAGTTGTTTGCTGGTTTGTATAAATATGTAGGAAGGACTCAACGCCCAGCGCATCTACTCAAGCATCGTTTGCTGGTTCATATAATTGTAGTAAGGACTCAATGCTCAGAGCATCTACTCAAGCATCTGAAAAGTGTATATGTTTCATCAGTGTCAAGCATCTTAAAAGTCGCACCTACGCAAGCATCTAAGAAGGGTATCAGTTTCATCAGTTTTATCAGGGTCAAGCATCTGGAAAGTGTATCTGTTCATCAGTGTGTCTGTTACATCAGGATGCTTCTGAAATGTGTATCTGTTTCATGAGTGTTTCATCAGGATTGTTTCGAAATGGGTATCTGTTCATCAGTGTTTCATCAGGATGCGTCTGAAAAGTGTATCTGTTTCATCAGTGTTTCATCAGGATGCTTCTGAAAAGTGCATCTGCGTCATCAGGATGCTACTGAAAAGTGTATCTGTGTTTCATCAGTGTTTCATCAGGATGCTTCTGAAAAGTGTATCTGTGTTTCATCAGTGTTTCATCAGGATGCCTCTAAAAGTGCATCTGTTTCATCAGTGTTTCATCAGGATGCTTCTGGAAAGTTTATCAGTGGCATCAGGATGCTTCTGAAAAGTGTATCTGTGTTTCATCAGTGTTTCATCAGGATGCTTCTGAGAAGTGTATCAGTGTCATCAGGATGCTCCTGAAAAGTGTATCTGTGTTTCATCAGTGTTTCACCAGGATGCTTCTGAAAAGTGCATCTGTTCATCAGTGTTTCATCAGGATGCTTCTGAAAAGTGTAACTGTGTCATCAGTGTTTCATCAGGATGCTTCTGAAAAGTGCATCTGTTTCATCAGTGTTTCATCAGCATGCTTCTGAAAAGTGTATCTGTTTCATCAGTGTTTCATCAGGATGCTTCTGAAAAGTGTATCTGTTTCATCAGGGTGCTTCTTTGCCGGCCCCTACTGTGCAGGCCTTGTAATGTGACTTGCTCAAAATTGGCCAGAACGGTATACGCCTTATATGACCATGTATCTGATAAATCCCTGCAAAAAATACCGTGTACCAATACACCATATATATATGGTTCTGGCCAACCCTAATCTTTAAGTGTGCAGGCCTTGGATTTGATGATTTTTGAACCAGGTGCGACCACCGTTTTGGACGTGGCGAAAACCCTCTCATCTTAGATCTGGCTTCCAACCTCTTGTCTTCATCAAAGTGGCTTTACTATCACTGGCTGTGTTACCACTGGCTGTGTTACCACTGGCTGCTTTACCACTGACTGTGTCACCACTGGCCGTTTTATCACTGCCTGTTTCATCATTGGCTTTTGGCTGTGTAACCACTGGATGTTTTACCACTGCCTGTTTCATCATTGGCTGTGTAGCCACTGGCCGCTTTAACATTGGCTGTGTAACCACTGGCTGTGTTACCACTGGTCGTTCTATCACTGCCTGTTTCATCATTGGCTGTTGGCTGTGTAACCACTGGCTGTTTTATCACTGGCTGTTTTTACTAATGTTTGAGTAACCACTGGCTGTGTAACCACTGTCTGTTTTATCATTGGCTGCGTAACCACTGGATGTTTCATTGCTGGCTGTGTCACCAATGGCTGCTTTATCACTGGCTGTGTTACCACTGGCCGTTTTATCACTGTCTTTTTCATCTTTGGCTGTAATATCATTGTTTGTTTCATCATTGGTTATGTAACCACTGGCTGTTTCTACTAATATCTGCGTTTTCACTTGCTGTGTCACCATTGGCTATTCAACCACCTGTTTGGCAGGTGCTGGATCTGCTTCTCACCTGCTACCAAAGAGGCTCTGAGGAAGCGGGCAACAAACTTTGCAATGCGGCCATCACCCCGCCTGGCCCGTCCGATGGGGCGGAATTCACGCGCGTACAGGTCCTGCACACAATTCATTTTCTGGTGCAGCTCGATAACTCAATTTACAAGGCTCACACATTTCATTTTCTGGTGCAACCCGATAGCTCAATTTACAAGGCTCACACATTTCATTCTATGGTGCAACCCGGTAACTCAATTTACAAGGCTCACACATTTCATTTTCTGGTGCAACCCGATAGCTCAATTTACAAGGCTCACACATTTCATTTTCTGGTGCTTCATTTTCTGGTGCAGCTCGATAGCTCAATATACAAGGCATTGTCAGTAAAAAACCTGGGCGAGCTCAGCCTACTCTACAGCACAACGCCGCCTTAATATGTACACAGTTCACATCAATAATAAGAGTGAACACATATGTTTGAATGCAGTTGTGTACCTTGTAGATGCAGATCTCAAGCTCAGGTCAATTCACTGTCAACCATACACATATACATCCTGAGCACTTTCTGGTCAAATCCCTGTCATGACAAAGCAATTAGGACATGCATGACTAAAGCATGTACATATAACGCAACATACCTGTGTGTAGTCTAGGAATCCTCGTGAGATGGCCACCCCTGTCGTTGTGGATGCCCCCTGCGCCATTGTCAGCTGTCAGCATGCACACAGACAACGCAGTCATTATTCATCGGGTTTTGGCCAACCCTAGTACTGAAGCTTGCAAGGTAGAAAGGTTATGCCAAACAGAGATCATGACACAATTTCATGTCTTGGATCATATTTGCATGTCTTATATCACAATTGCATGTCTTAGATCATGACACACTTGCATGTCTTAGATCATGACACAATTGCTTGTTTTAGAATAAGCAAGCAGCTGAAGAACCAAAAACAGAGCACGTTACCGTACAGTGCACAAACACAGAGGGGAAAAAAACAGGAGAAACGAATGTTCACTTTGGGCTCACAACCACTGAGTTCTCCACTTGCAGAAGAACTCCAGTGCTTGCAGGTGGGTGACTTATGTGATGCCCTTCTGCACAAAAATGCATGCTTCCCTTTCTTGTCCATCATTATTATATATCTGTATTTCATGTCCATCTCTATATATCTGTATTCCTCCTGCCTTTAAAACGAGCCATAGACGTTCATATAAAACGAGCCATATCTCTCTCTCTCTCTCTCTATCTCTCTATATATATATATATATATATATATATATATATGTATTCCTGCCTTCAAAACGAGCCGTAAAAGAACTCAGAGAGCCAGACACTAAGACCGCGATTTGCTATGTGCAGCATGACTTAATCGAGATAACTTGTAAGAGCTCAAAACTTGGCAGGTCAGGTCAGCCGTCATTTGCCCACAACTGCACCGTCCCAGATGGAAGTTGGGCAGCACACACACACACACACTCACACACACACACACACACACATACACACAGATGACCTGACTACATGCACGAAAGAATTTCTACAAATGAATCACAGTGTCACGATCCTGAAGGACAATAGGTTCACAGTGCTCTTTCATGCTTTCAAGCGCACGGCAAGCATGGAATTTTTAAAGAGCACTGACACAGTTTCTCATGTGCACTACAGCAATGAACCAGGTGGAAGTTGCTAAGAAAGTGCCAGCAGGCCAACATTCAACACCTGCAGGGCAAGCATACCTGCATGCAGTACCTCCAACGCGGTCGCCTGGACACGTCAAACCTGACGTATTAATGGTAAGTAACGTGTGTGAGTGTGTGTCTGTGTTTGTGCATATGAAAAGTTCACTACATCCATCCAAGCATCTATGGAGTGGAAACACTTCACACTCGGCTGAACCATGCCAATTCTTACGTGCGACAGTGTGCACGTAATTCATTTCATCACATACCAGCAGCGATGCAAGTGGATTTATTCTCGCAACAAAATCGTTCTAACTTTAATTCAGGCATGATGTCAAATTATCCAAAGAGAATATCAAGAGACTTATGCCAATTCTTAACCTTTTTCTTTCATTTCTCTGCATTGCAGAAAGAGTATGGCAGTAGGAGCATGAGTGATTTACAGCCTGCCCACTTTTGGGAAGCCTTTTGCCAAACTATTATCTAGCAAAAATTTTGTTCATGCATATCTTATGAAGTTAGGGCAAGTACATCAAGCAAGGGCTCAAGTTTCTGTTCTTTTCTGTGGTGGAGAGTGTTACGGTGCCTGGAGCCAAATGGCTCCTCTTCCTGAAATGAAGATTAAGTGATTTTTGTTGCCTTTGCAGTTGTTTCTTGTTCATTTCTCTTTTCGTGCATACCCAAATGAACAAAGGGGCTGCTTACCATCACATGCACCAAGGGCATGCATACCATCATTTGAACCAAGAGAATGCATACCATGCATCATATGATCGTATGAACCAAGGGCATGCAAAGCAGGGGGATGCATACCATCACATGCACCAAGGGCATGCATACCATCATATGAACCAAGAGAATGCATACCATGCATCATATGAGTGTATGAACCAAGGGCATGCAAGCCAGGGGGATGCATACCGTCACATGAACAAAGGGCATGCATACCATCATATGAACCAAGAGAATGCATACCATGCATCATATGATTGTATGAACCAAGGGCATGCAAGCCAGGGGGATGCATACCATCATATGGACCAAGGACATGCTTACAATATAGACCAAGGACATGCTTACAATATGGACCAAGAACATGCTTGCAATATGCACCAAGGGCATGCATACCATCATATGAACCAAGGGCATGCTCATGCGTAGAACGTGATCTTCCATGCTCAGAAAGTAGCACGCGATCAAAATCTTCACACTGGCGGCTGCCATTGACTTAAGACCTGACAGGAAGAGAGGACGACCTTTTTGCACACATACAGCAAAATTCTTAGCAAGGTCAAACAGTAAGAAAGCACAACCAGCCAGTATAATTTGCACACATGTATCCCAACCGTTTTGAAATGACACAGCAACGTGAATTTTGTACACGCTAGCTCACCGTCTTAAGGCCTCCTTGCCCAGTCCGTACTCCTGTGTGTAATATGTGTGATGTGATCATGAAATACGTGTGATGTGATTATGTCACACGTACACACGTATGATGTGATCATGTAGCAAACGTAGTCCTGTGTGTAATTCGTATGATGTGATCGTGAAATACGTGTGTTGTGACTTTGTCACACGTGTGATGTGATCATATAGCAAACGTACTCCTGTGTGTAATTCGTGTGATGTGATCATGAAATACACACAGGAGT
>Ga0307947_1003854_pt1 | contig 11966 bp, 12 predicted proteins | sample OrgLakmetagen232_FD_201840 | JGI IMG/M metagenome (GOLD analysis project Ga0307947, IMG submission 201840) | Saline water microbial communities from Organic Lake, Antarctica - #232 | ecosystem: Environmental > Aquatic > Non-marine Saline and Alkaline > Saline | place: Antarctica: Organic Lake...
GCATGTTTTCTGTGTGTGATACCCTTGCTAGAACCGGTTCTGTAAACTCTAGCTATCGCGAGCCTCAAGTTGTCTGCCATCTTATCAGCTGCTGTGTGCATACTTCCATCACGAGTGAGAGTGAATCTAAGGTATTTGAAATGATTGACAAGTTCTAGGGGTGTGCCATCGTACGTGAAGGTGGGAATCGCAGAAGTATCTTTGCTGAAGAAGACCATGAACTTTTTTTAATTGTCTTGTCACCTGCCTCCATTTATGTCAGCATAGCTGTGTAACCCTTACCCTTACCCTTATGTCAGCATGAACTAGGCTGTGTACATCTTCAGCCAGATGGCTTCTCTCTTGTAATGCATTATACGTGACAGCCTTTCGCAACCATGCCCTGGTCACTAAAGAAAGAATGGCCTCACCTTTAGACTTTAGTTCAGTTTAGTTTAGTTTAGTTTGGATTACAAAGGCCTCCAGCCTGGCATGGCTGCTCAACCTATAGATCCAAAAGAAATCGATCAAAAAAATTGACCGCTGCATTTATGAATTTGTAAACATCTTAGTTATGTTGAAAAACAAAACCTTGATATCACCGTTAGGAATATTAACAAAGTATTGGTTGAACTGGTAATGTAAATGTCCGGTGCCCATACATGAAAAAAGAATGTGTTTCTCATCTTGGATATCCATGAAAACACCATGCTTTTAGCAACAAGACACGCCATCTACTCTGCTGCTGTCAGCACAGAGGAAACAGCCACATTCATGCTCCTCCCTTCCTGGAATTAAAATATGACCACAAATCCCTATGCATCACTCTGCCGCAAATATCCACACATGTGTAAATTCCTGGGCACCATCCCATCAGACCAACTCCAATATGCGAAAGTGCCCTTCTGGAACAATATACAAATAGCACTTTCCAAACACACCTGGGATTGAAGATCATTGTCATATGGAACACCAAGGGCAGGTCTGCCTCAATGCTCACAACAAAAACTGGCTAAAAGAACTTACCAAATAAATCCCTGAGGCAAAGTGGGAAATTCAAAACATACATAACCATCCCTACCAAACAGCCTCAGGTTCCAGACAACACTCAGGACTCGACAAATTTAATAAGCTACCCAATGACCACCCTCAAGCCCCAGAAGGCTTAGATAAAACAAGTGCCCTGATCAGCACTGACCAACCTCATAATTGTAATATCGACGAAGCACCCCAAAACAGCTCCAGCCACAACCTAACCCGTAAAGTAAAAGATTGGCGGGATTGGACTTACACTTATGTATGGCAACCTCCAAAAGAATGAAGAAGGGCAAGACACCGGATCAGGTGTATACCACGTGCCTTTCGTGAGTGGTGCACCCTCACTTAAACGTTTCCCACTAAGTAAACCCAAAAGGCATGGGTATAACCAACATCATCTCACGTGCAGAGCTAGCAGCTATAGCAGCTGCAGTCATACACGGCTACTCACATACAGCCACTGACAGCCTTACATCACTGCACCAAATTAAAAAGGAGCTCTCACACCCAAATCTCCATCGCCACCACATCCAAGGAGATGTCCTTCAATCCATTGCTAAAGCAATCCGCCAATCACCATCGCCTATCCACTTCTTCAAAGTAAAGTCCCATGCCAGTATTATCTTTAATGAGCATGCCGACGCCCTTGCTAAAAAGTCAGCCACCCACTGTCAAAAAGCCTCGCGTTATCAACGCGTTTATGAGCTTCAGAAACGCGTTTATGAACCAAAAGCGTGAACGCGAACATTTTAAGGCATTCCAAACGGTCCTGTAAGAACTTTGTTTTGGCGGGGATGGCTTGTTTTGGGCCACCTACTCCAACCTTGCAGACACCCCCATCAAAACAGCAGGCCTTGAGGAAAATCCCTTCTACAACATCCACTGGCTTGCAAAAGAAGACATAGAAAACCAAACACAAACCCATACTTATATCCATGCAACAAACATGGCCCATTCTCCTCCCCCAAAGCTTTGGTACCTATCAACCACCGTGACGCCCTTCAAGCACACATGCATTTTCTCCATAAACTGGGAAATGCCAAAACTGAAACGAACTACCATGCGTACTACCAGACCCTCATAAAGGGCGGCACTGCCAATGGAGCCGCTAGCAATGCTTACCTAACATCATCCGATGTCCCCTTAAGACCAAATGTATCATTATGAAATACAGAACAGGCAGCCTATATAATCAAAAGCATGCGGTATTGTTCAAACTCTCAACAAGTCAAACTTGCCCCCTCTGCCCATAAGTAGACAGTGCCCTGCACATCCATTCTGGGTGCCAACAAACACAAATAAGGAACATGATCACCGAAAGACACAACTTAGCATGCCGCATGATCTTTAAGGTTATCAGCAAAACAGGCTCCTTAGGATCATGCATTCTCCAAAGATTAAGGCAGCAACGAACGGATGACCATGCAAAATCTCCAGATTCCTGACAGTTGTCACGCCCAATCGTTGGCAGTGACGAATCGTGTGACGGAGCAATTAAATTGGTTGACAGTTGAGAGTTTCTATACGTCTTGTTCAATAAGCTGGATGGCCAGTCTTATTGATAACCTCCATCTTCTGGATTTGATAGTTTTGGTAATCAATCGACAACATGTGAACTCTAAGAGGTACCATTAGAGGGGATCCTCAAGAGACCCTGTGCCGTGTAAGGTCTCCGATTTGTTTAGTGATGTTAATATGTAACCACAATGAGGCCGAGAGGTCCGTCTGAGTCATGGGTCCCAGCTCTGGAGAAGGAGCAGCAGTGTGGCAACCACGCTAAGCTGAGTAGACTCAGAGTAGTAGACACACATACATGTGTGCAAAGAGCGCAAGGGCATGAGCCAGAGAACTGGTAGAAGCATTAGGGACCAGCGATGCAAAGAACTCACTCCTGCTGGATGGTTTTTCCACCTTGGAGGCCTTTCTTGGTCCGAAGGCGCAACCATTATCAATTGCAATAAGACCCACGGGAACTTTTATATGCACTCGTTTGCTTCGTAGTAGTAAGTAGAATTGTTCCCAAATGGCTCTTCCAACCCCGCTTCCCAGATAAAGACCGAATTACCTCCAGCCGCCCAGATTTTGTGCTGGTTACTCCAACCTCTGCAAAAACACAAAAACAAAAAAACTAATGTAGGGGGGTGGGTTCTTCGGAGTGGCAGGGGGCAATTGAGGAAGACTGGGAGCAACTCAGCAGCACCGCCAGCCACTAGTACAGCCACCAACCCCAAATAGCACCGACCTAAAGACCTCAGCAAACCTTAGCGTGACATCCACCTTGTGGAGATCAAGTATTGTGAAGACACCAGACCTCAGAACCAGCTGAATGCCGCAAAGGAACAGCACAAAGATCTCTGCAACATTCTCCAAGGAGCCTCTGTTACTCTCCACATCATCCTTTTGGGTGTGGGTGGCACCATCTACAACACCCACAATCTGAAGCCTCTCAAAGAACTGGGTCTTGATTCTCAAAGAATTAAGAAGCTTGCCTCCAAGTTCCATGTGCACTCTGTGAACTTTGCTGCTAAACTTGTCCATACTAGACGTGCCCTTTCCAGAACTGTTATCAACTCTCATCAGGAGCCGGTTTCAGGCCAAGCCTGCAACCCTCCTGATCCTCATTTATTTTTCCTCTCCTTTTCGCGGTGGAGGAGCTTTACGGTACTCGGTACCAAAGTGGCTCCTTTTCCTTAATTAATGTGGGGAGTGGTTTTCACTGCCTGCGTAGATTTTTCCCCTTTGATATCCTCGTTTCACACAGATTGCAAACACGTGCACTCCTGTCCGGACTCCTGATGCCATATAAACCAGTTTCACACTTCAACCCATATCCTGGGGATTGGGGTTGTGCACACCCCACACGGGTTGCTGCTGCATGAACATGGGGGCTGGTAACGTAGGTTCTGTTTTTCAACGATTAATTTTTTGCCTTTAGACTTTATGTAGATGTGAGTTTGCTTGTGTAAATGCTGCGGGTAGACAGCTGGTGGTTTTTGCTAGAGTGAGTGAGGTGGTGCTGGGCACGGGCAGGGTGCGGGGTGATAATGGGCAGCGCACTTGTATGGGACATGCTGTTGGGGTGGCAGGCAGTTGACCTGACCATATCCTATTGTCAGACAATCAAGTTGTTTAGAGTGGCTAGCTTTGTGCGCATCACGGAGGATCGTGCCATTAGTGATTATTTTAGTTTGGATTACAAAGGCCTCCAGCCTGGCTTGGCTGCTCAACCTACAGGTCCCAACAAATAAATCAATCAAAAGATCGACAGCTGCACTAATGGATTTGTAAACCATCGTGCCATTAGTGATTACTGCCCCATGAGTGTGTCATTTAAAGTGCCTGAGGCTAATTTGGAAAGTGCAGACTGGGAAATGCAGGCTGAGCATGTATGCAAAACTGGGAGCTGTGGGAACAGGCTGTCCATGAAGTGGCGGCCTGAGCGTGCTGAGGAGTATGCAGAGGTGCTGACTGAGAACACGGATATGCAGGCTCATTTTGAGCAAGCCATGGCTGATAGAAACCATGAGGTTGCTTGTGATTGCTTGCGTTCTATGATTGTGCAAGCTGCTGGGGATTACAGAGTGGATATGGCCTGCCAAGTTGCCTTAGTGTAGTATGGGCCTTTGTGTGCCAGGCGGAAGAGATCTCACTGTCATGCTAAATCAGTGGCATGGACGAATTGTGTGTTTTTCTTAAGATTTATAGTGTGAGCAGCCAACGGCTTTATGATTATATTAAATTGGTTGGCCAGTTTAGATGGTCCTCTTGTAACAAACTCGCTCTTCCCATACTTGCAATCCTCCTTGTTGGTGCTGGTACCATGATTTGTCGTGACATCACAGTCCTCCTTTGTTTGATGCTGCATGAAGAGAAATGTGTCGAAACGGTCTTCGAGCTGGTCAGCCATTACATGCTCGTGAGTTTTTGCGGCGGCGGTACAAGATTCAGGTTTGGTGGTCAAAGCGTGCACATGCGCAAAGACAGAGAGATGCTTTCTCTGGGGCGCTTGTACAATAAAGACTCTGATGTGCATGCTGTATTGAGGCAGTCTAAGGTAAGGTAAGGTTACATCGCTATATGTGCCTCTGGGGGGCATCTGAGAGGAAGCTTGGAAAAAGCCTGTAACCTAACCAAAAATTAAGGGAAAAGGGCTAGGAACTCAGCCACAAGTAAAAGAAGCCACACCATACATATCTGGCTGGTTCAAAAAAGTCCTCAAACGAGATGGGCTATCCTCATACTGAGGTGGGAAGACCAGCTGGCGGTGCTGTGTGCGAAGGCTTACAAGATGTTCATGCGGACAGTCTACTGCACGGCTGAGATTGTTGGAAATATTCAAACAAAGGTAGAGAGGCAACACAGGCTTGTTATTTCTTTTTCTGTCATCCCACCAGCCAGGAGCAATCCCCAGAGGTACACCAAACTGTGTGTGGTACATCCTCATAATCCTGCTGGTAAATCTCATGTGGTGCCAAATTGTCAAGCTCTCTCCAGCCCCCAATGATATGTTCGCGTAGAGTGAGCTAGAATTGTTTCAGATTGATGATGGACTTGCGAGATTGAATGGCATCCAAAAGTTGCTGAGACGCAGGGAATTCTTCAAGCGACTGCTGAACCTGATAAGTCCATGAATCACTTCTGTTTGCAAGAAGAAGTCAACCCGCACAATTTTCTCAAGAAGAGTATTGCTTGGAGACAGTAAACTGTTACAGAATCGTATAATGCATCTGAACCAATAGAAAGATGGGCATCTGACCTGTTTCGCGAAGCACGCAGTGGGTACCAGTGCCTTTCTTGACACCCAGAATTCTTCGAAGTTTTAAAGGGAAAAAGTGGTGGTTTTGAGGAATCGTATGTCAGAGATGTCATATCCGATCGTTGGCAGCGACGAATTGTGTGTCAGAGCAGTTAAATTGGTTGGCAGTTGAGTGTTTCTATATGTCTTGCTCAATAAGCTGGATGGTCAGTCTTATTGATAACCTTTATCTTCTGAATTTAATAGTTTTGGTAACAACACGTGAACTGTAAGAGGTACCATTTGAGGGGATCCTCAAGAGACCCTGTACCGTGTAAGGTCTCCGATTCTATTTATTCGCTAAGTCATATTATTGTGTAGCCACAATGAGGCCGAGAGGTCTGTTTGAGTCAATGGTCTCAGCTCCGGGAAGGAGCAACAGTGTGGGAATCAATCAAAGATAAGTGGCACTGGTGTGTGAGCAGAGAGCGCAAGGGCATGAGCCAGAGAACTGGTAGAAATATTAGGGTCCCTTATTATTTAGGAACCATAGCCATGCAAACACACTCCTCTGCTAGATAATTGTTCCACCTTGGAGGCCTTTCTTGGTCCGAAAGCGCAAGAACGTGGATGGCAGAGGTTTGGACTTGGTTGTGAGATCAAACTACGGTCACTGCAAAGTATAAGACTCAGCACACCTACTGATACATCTACTGATTGTTTGAAAAAGAAGTAGGTTGAAAGAGGGCATGAATTTTGCAGTGGCTTTTATAGCAGCAGCTGGTCCTTCAGAGATTGTGAAGTTGAGAAGTTTGGTGGTTTGTAAGGAATTGGTATGATATGTGCAGTGGCTCTTATAGCAGCTAGTGATTTAAGTTGAGGAAGACATACGAAGTTGAGGACTTAATAGAGTCTGGAGCTGGAATTTGATATTTGGAACTTGAATGCTCGGTAGCAAAGGTTTGTCTCCTTAAAATTGGGAGTTATTATCCTTGAGGCTTTTTTGCGTGCTCCCTACATCAATGGAGTAAATGGGTTTGATTCACTTTCTAACTTCATGAAATCATACTGCACAACATCATCCTCTGCACATTTCTCAAAATTCAACCATACAGACCATCTGTCAAAGCGAAGACCTGGAAAAGTCACAGCATGGCGTGTTTTCTGTGTGTGATACCCTTGCTAGAACCGGTTCTGTAAACTCTAGCTATGGCGAGCCTCAAGTTGTCTGCCATCTTCTCAGCTGCTGTGTGCATACTTCCATCACGAGTGAGAGTGGATCCAAGGTATTTGAAATGAGTGACAAGTTCTAGAGGTGTGCCATCGTACGTGAAGGTGGGAATCGCAGAAGTATCCTTGCTGAAGGAGACCATGACTTTTGCTTTGTCAGTGTTGAGCTTGAGCCCCTTGAAACGTGTGTAGTTGTGGAATTTGTTTAGCTGGAACTGTAGACATTCAGCTGTGTTTGAAGTGAGAATGATGATGTCAAGTATGGGCCACTTTTTCACTAACATGTGATTCCTCAGTAACCACCCGTGCACACGTCCGTCATCTTGGCTTCCTGAAAAAACTCCTGGGTGTCAAGAAAAGTACTGATACTCACTGCGTGCTCTGCAAAACAGGCCAGATGCCCATTTTTTCTACTGTTTCAGTAGCACCATAAGATTCTGGATCCAGTTTACTCTCTTCAAACAACCCTCTTCTTGAGAAAATTGTGCGGGCTGATTTACTTCTTGAAACAGAAATGATACATGGACTTACCAGGTTCTACATGCGCTCCAAGATTTACCTACATTTCAACAGCTTTTGGATGCCATACGATCTCGTCAGACAATCAATCTAGGACAGTTTGAACTCACTCTACGTGAACATATCATTGGGGGCTGGAGAGATCTTGACATTTTGACACCACATGAAGCTCACCATTCCAGCAGAATTATGAGGACATATCACACACATTTTGGTGTACCTTTGGGAAATACTTCTGGATGGTGGGATGACAGAAAAATAAATCAAAAGCCTGTGTTGCCTCTCTACCTTCACTTGGGCATTCCCAGCAACCTCAGCCGCGCACTTTCTTGCCTTCGCCTTTCTGGCCACAACTTTCTGGTCCAAAGAATACGTCATGACAGGAATAGAAGGCCTTATGAGCTCAGGATCTGTGACAGATGTGACTGGCACACTATTCAGGATGAGGAACAACATTTGTTGGACTGTCCGCATGAACATCTAGACTTCACACACAGCAACGCACAGCTTATCTTCCCACCTCAGTTTGAGGATGGCACAACTCGTTTGAGGACCTTTATAAACCAACCTGATATTTTTGGTGTTGCCTCTTTTGTAGCTAAGTGCCTAGCCCTGTTCCCTTGATTTTTCTAGCGCTTTTTGGTTTGGTTACAGGCTTTTTTCAAAGCTTCCGCTCAGATGCCCAGCAGAGGCATATATAGCGATGTAACCTTACCTTACATTACCTTATTTTACGGCACCTCCAGCATGCTGCACGCACACTCAAGCCAGGGGGACCTGACCGCATGCATTCATTGATTTCAAACACGCATATGACACCATCCCTAGACAGGACCTCTGGCAACACCTACAGTGCACACGCATGCCGGCTTCTTTTTTGTCCATTATTCAATGACGCTGATGAATACATTTTGAAGGATGGAGAGAAGACTGCTCGAGTGTTCCCTAACACAGGTGCGAAGCAGGGCTGCCCTTTGTCCCCTTAGCTTCTCTCTCTGTATATTAATGACGTCGATGAGATTGCAGAGGGTGTTCAAGGCGCTGTCCCAGGCACAACTGGTTCCTCCGTGATGCACATGTTGTATGCTGATGATTTGACTCTGATGGCTAACGATCCTTGTGTCAGATTTAGTTTCAATTTTCGACACTGGTTGATTTTGTTTCACCAGCCTATTGCCATCAGCCAGAGTCTCGGGCTGTAGGCCATCCTTGTAACCCTTGTAACCCCTCCTTGTAACGATCCTGATGCGATGCAGACCATGGTAACCGTTTACACTGGTATCCTCAGAAAAAGCACCTTAATATCAATACTGCAGAGTCTGAGGTGGTTCATTTTGATTCATCTGGTTCAAATGTGCCTGTGTTCAACGTTGGGAGAGTGCCGCTTGCACACAAAGATTAATTTCAAGTATCTGGGTATGATGTTATACAGGCGCATGAGCATGTCACTTGCCATGCTAAGACTGGCTCAGGCAAATATATTTACAAGTATTGCCTCGAGGAATCAGAGCATCATCACGCATCAGCATATTGAGGTTCTCAGGTGACCAGGAAAGTAGAAAGTAGTACGGAACCACGCGCACACAGTATGTAAAATCAGCACACATTTACACCCCTACACGTACTTGCAGGCCCAAAAGTACCATCGGCCTTAATGCAAGTGTAGGAGAAGATAGCAAGGCACAAGGAGTGTTTACCATGGATGTGATGTGAAGGCCATCTGCACATACGCCAAACTCGTTGCCCTGTTCACATGTTCTCCTTGTCACTACTACCAGCCAGCACAATCTGAATCCCCGCGAAAGAAAGAATAACAAATAAGCTACTATATAATAGTAGCGGAGCACAGCCAGCATGATTAAGAGAGGGGGCTACGTACATATGGGCGCCTGATTATACACACCAGGCACTCCCCCAGCACCTCACGTGCAGAGTGAGGATGCCCAAGGCATCTGTCCTGCAAAATAAACATGCTCTTTTCAAACTCCACAGATAATTTGTCTGGGCTAAGATCCACACACTCCTTTTCTGCGCTAAGATAATTCATGCAGAGGCAGCCATTCATTGACATCGCACATATGTAAGCTGCCTCACAAAGTTTTATGTAGCCTACTCTTGCGAGGGAAGAAAGCGGGAGGAAAAAACGGGGGTGCGACAGAGAGGCTTGACTCAATCCAAGGACAGATCTGCAAGGTCCAGGGATCGAGCCACGGCCTTTGACCAGTGCGCGTATCTGAGCGCAGACAAAGTGAAGACATAAAGGCGTCAGTTAGCCTTTGACCAGCATGGGTATTTGAGTACAGACAAGGTTGTTCTGAATATATCTAGATATGTTTTGTACTTTCTTTGGCCTCAGTTAGCACCTGAGGGGGAGCAACTCCATAATGAGGGGGAGCACCCCATGAAATGATAAGGGCCTTTTAATAGGAAGCAAATTGGAATATCATGTGCAGGCAGGAAAAGCCACTCCAAAATATAACGTTACAGGCATTGAACGCCATGTCTTACATCAATTTCAAGGAAAAGGAGCCACCTAAAAGTACCTCACTGCTCATGTTGCTCACGTTGCTCATAACGCTCATGTCTTTGCTCACGTCAAGGCAAAAAAACACAAGCGTTTTGTTGGTGTAGTTCAGATGAGTTGCGGCAGCCAAGAAGAACACGCCCCCTGTTGCTGTTGCTGTGACCCCTGGAAGGGAGCTGGCTCCCCAAGCCTGAAGGGGGGGGGCCCAGCTCAGAGGGGTTGGGGAGGCTGCTGGACCCCAGTGACTGCCTGCTTCTCTTTGCCGACACTATTGAACCATCTATATATATACAAAGTATTGTATTAATTTGTTGGCTTGCATGCAAGCCGTCGAATGTGTTGGCTTGCATGCCTTCGAATTTGTGGCTCTACTAAGGCCATGTACGGCCAGACCGTACAAGTACGGTGGGCACCGTACTGAACGGTCGGACACCGTCTTTTCAAACAGACCGTACTTGCACCGCATTAATGCAATATTGTACGGCATATTACGGTACGGTACCGTAGTTACGGTCAAGAAAGCTGAAGTACGGCGTATCTCAACAACCCTGAGTAAAACACACAAGCACACACGCATGCACACGCACGCACGCACACACACACACACACGCATGCACACACGCTTAGTAAAACACACACACATCCACACCTCTTGTCGGCATCGGTGTCTGTGATGGTCGGTTTAAACTCGATGTTGTTGTAAGAGGCAGAGGCGAACACGAGCTCGCGGCTCCATACGTCTGCGTGTTAAGCGGTTGACAATTTGCTTGTGTGGGCTTTGCATGTGTGGGCTTGTGCGTTCAATGTTTAGTAGCATGCTGTTGATTATCACTAACGACCAAGATGAACAGTACTTAGATCAGTATTTAAAGCGTGTATGTATCAGTGTGTATGTGTATGTGTGTATGAGTGTCCGTGCATGTGTACGTGTGCGTGTGCGTGTGTGTGTGCACGCGCACGGATTCTTACCTGCTCCCAAGCCTGCTGCCAAGGCAGCACCAAGCGCCGTGGTTTCTTGGAACATGGGGCGCACCACCATGAGCTGCAGCAGGTCGGCCTGCACACATGTGTGTGTGTTATTGGACGTGTACATGGATGCATGTGGTTATTGGACGGTGTCATTTAATGATGGTGCAACACAGCCCACCAGGCCTCCTCAGAACAAAAACGCTATCTGTTGCCTGCTACACAACCATATAATATAGTTTGTCCTGCTAAAGAACCATACGACCCTTTGAAGTAAGATTGCTGCCGCCTGCTGTTTTGTGTGGTGCTTCTATAGCAGATGATCACCCAACACTCATTCAACACAGAAGCGCTCCCCCTTCTCGCTTTACATGACCGCATCTTCCCCCCTCTGCTTCTTTGCTTCCCACACCCACCACAACCCCTAGAGCGCCTCATGCTTGCTAGACCTGTTTCCAAGCACCTCTTGGCCAACTCTTGGTCAACTCAGAACATCCTCTTGGTCAACTCTAAACATCCTCTTGGTCAACTCTGAACATCCTCTTGGTCAACTCAAAACATCCTCTTGGTCAACTCAGAACATCCTCTTGGTCAACTCTGAACTGTGTCATCCTCTTGGTCTGACCCTCCAACCTCCTCATACATAGATCTGCACGAGTAAGTCAGTAGGTCACTCTCTGTGGCGCATCCGTCACTCTTTTTTCCCCCTTCTCGCCTGGATCTGCATGAGCAAGTCACTCTTCGTGGCACCTCCGTCCACTCGTAGCAGAGGCATGCCTTCAATCTCTGCGTCCTGGCGCATCGCATCCAACACCTGTGTCCATGCATGTGTGTGTGTTTGAAAGTGTATGTGTGTGTGTGCGTGTGTGCGTGTGTGCGTGTGTGAGTGTGTGTGTGTGTGTGTGTGTGTGTGTGTGTGTGTGTGTGTGTGTGTGTGTGGTGGCAAAAGGGGGGGGGGGGGTGCGTGTTACAGTC
>Ga0307947_1003855_pt1:0-2500 | contig 11965 bp, 17 predicted proteins | sample OrgLakmetagen232_FD_201840 | JGI IMG/M metagenome (GOLD analysis project Ga0307947, IMG submission 201840) | Saline water microbial communities from Organic Lake, Antarctica - #232 | ecosystem: Environmental > Aquatic > Non-marine Saline and Alkaline > Saline | place: Antarctica: Organic...
CAGCCGCCAACGCCTGTGTGTGTGTTTTGTGTGTGTGTGTGTGTGTCTCCGTGACGTCCACCTTGTCGTGGTGGCCACGAGTACCGCCACGCACAGCTGCCAACGCCTGTGTGTGTATGTGTGTGTGTGTGTTTTGTGTGTGTGTGTTGTGTGTGTGTGTGTGTGTCTCCGTGACGTCCACCTTGTCGTGGTGGCCACGAGTACCGCCACGCACAGCTGCCAACGCCTGCGTGTGTGTGTGTTGTGTGTGTGTGTGTGTTTTGTGTGTGTGTGTGTGTGTGTGTGTGTGTGTGTGTGTGTGTGTGTGTCTCCGTGACGTCCACCTAGTCGTGGTGGCCACGAGTACCGCCACGCACAGCCGCCAACGCCTGTGTGGGTGTTGTGTGTGTGTGTGTGTTGTGTGTGTGTGTGTGTGTCTCCGTGACGTCCACCTTGTCATGGTGGCCACAAGTCCCGCCACGCACAGCTGCCAACGCCTGCGTGTGTGTGTTGTGTGTGTGTGTGTCTCCGTGACGTCCACCTTGTCATGGTGGCCACGAGTCCCGCCACGCACAGCTGCCAATGCCTGCGTGTGTGTTGTGTGTGTGTTGTGTGTGTGTGTTTGTGTGTGTTGTGTGTGTGTGTTTGTGTGTGTTGTGTGTGTGTGTGCGTGTGTGCGTGTCTGCAAGTACAGAGTAAGCAAAGACTTTATGAGTGTATGGCGGCTGCAAGTCTCGCCACGTACAGCTACCAAACGATCAGACGACTGCACCTTAGCTGATGCGCAAGCTTTCATGCACGCACATTTCCTAAAATGCCCCGCAAAGTAAGCACGTGCTTTTTTCTCTTTACAAGTGTGTTAATCTCTATAAAAGTGTGTTTTTATCTCTATACAAGTGTGTTTTTCTCTATACAAGTGTGTTTTTCTCTATACAAGTGTGCTTATCCCTATACAAAACGCAAGCATGCTGTCATGCCCAGGTGCCCGTATTAAACCTTCTCATAAGGAGGGCATCCGTTTTCTCTCCATGTGTGTAACTGTCCATTTTGCACATGTATAAGAATATAACTGTCCATTTTGTACATGTATAAGAATATATAATTGTCCGATTTCTCCATGTGCGTTACCGTCCATTTCGTCCATGTGTTAATTTTCTCGATGTGTGTAATTGTTCACTTTCTCCATATGTGTGACCCTCCATTGCGTCCATGAAAGTAACTCTCTGGATGAGTATGTGAGTATGTGCCTTCAATCAACAAACAAACAAATACAGCGAGCCACTTCTAATCTGTATACAATAGGGCAGCACACAGCGAGCCACTTCTGATGTGCAGGGTTGGACGGCACACAACAAGTCACTTCTAACACAGCAAGCCACTTCTAATGTGTGCACAATAGGACAGCACACAGCACGCAGCAAGCCACTTCTTATGTGTACGCAATAGGGCAGCACACAGCACGCAGCAAGCCACTTCTTATGTGTACGCAATAGGGCAGCACACAGCAAGCCACTTCTAATGTGCAGAATTGGACAGCACACAGCACACAGCCACTTCTTATGTGTACACCAGGATAGCACACAGCAAGCCACTTGTATTGTGTACAGCATTCAGCGAGCCACTTCTAATTTGTACGCAATAAGACAGCACACAGCACGCAGCAAGCATCTTTAGTGTGCTTGCCACTTCCAATGTGTGTACGACTTTAACGCTGTAAACGACGCTCTCAATTTCATAAAAACGCACACAACGGGCCACAAGTGCACACAACGGGCAGCATGCAATGGACGCACCGCAGCGGCTGCTGCACGCACATCTTCTCTAGGCATGCATGTGCCCTGCCAACTTTGCGCAATACACATAAGAAATAAAAAGTCACACACACACGCGCACACACACACACACACACACACACACAGCAGAAATAAAAAGTCACACACACGAACACACACACACACACACACACGCACACACACACACACACACACACACACAAACACACAGCAGAAATAAAATGTCACACGCGAGGATGCCATTCGAGATCCCAACAGACATACCGCTGCTGCCGCCGCACGCGCCTCCTCTCTAACTGGCGAGTGTGACCGTTGACTGTGCCCATCTACAGAGGCATCTGCTGCTCCGTTGCTAGGAAGGCTACTGCTGGTTGCCCCTGGTTGTTGCTGCTGCTGCTGGGCGGGTGAAGCTGTTGCTGTTGCTGCTGCTGTTGTCGCTCGGTTGGCTGTGGAGGTAGCGTCTGCGGTGGGTGCAGGGGTGGAGGTTGCGGGTTGGGGGAGGGGTGCTTTGGGGGTGGAAGAGGAAGGGGCGCGGGATTTTGGGGGGCCAGCTGCGCTTTTGGGCAGCATGCCCAAGCTTCGCATCCAGAGCTGCGCATACAAGACAAGTTTGAATTGTGAATGGAGCTGACAATGTACGTAGGGTTGGCCAGAACCACATATATATTTATACGGTGTGTATACGGTATTTCTGGCAGGGAGATCACCAAATATACGGTCATATACGG
>Ga0307947_1003855_pt1:7500-10000 | contig 11965 bp, 17 predicted proteins | sample OrgLakmetagen232_FD_201840 | JGI IMG/M metagenome (GOLD analysis project Ga0307947, IMG submission 201840) | Saline water microbial communities from Organic Lake, Antarctica - #232 | ecosystem: Environmental > Aquatic > Non-marine Saline and Alkaline > Saline | place: Antarctica...
CTTGTGAGGAACGGATCATTCCTCAAGGCTCCTTTTGATCTCGCTCCAGTACCACAACTCCTTCTGATCTCTTTCCAATACCACAACCAACTCTCATCAGGAGCCGGTTTCAGGCACCCTTCAAAAGCTTGTGAGGAACGGATCATTCCTCGAGGCTCCTTTTGATCTCGCTCCATTACCACAACTCCTTCTGATCTCTTTCCAATACCACAACTCCTTTTGATCTCGCTCCAGTAGCACAACCAACTCTCATCAGGAGCCGGTTTCAGGCACCCTCCAAAAGCTTGTGAGGAACGGATCATTCCTCGAGGCTCCTTATGATCTCGCTCCGGTACCACAACTCCTTCTGATCTCTTTCCAATACCACAACTCCTTCTGATCTCTTTTCAATACCACAACCAACTCTCATCAGGAGCCGGTTTCAGGCACCCTCCAAAAGCTTTTGAGGAACGGATCATTCCTCGAGGTTCCTTTTGATCTCGCTCCAGACCACAACTCCTTCTGATCTCTTTTTAATACCACAACCAACTCTCATCAGGAGCCGGTTTCAGGCCAAGCCTGCAATCGTCCCGATCCTCATTGATGTTCTCGTTGCTTCTGTGGTGGAGGAGTATTGCGTTCAGTGTTGTGCACATACGGCGTCATTCAAAAATGGCACCGTAAATAACGATCGTAAATAACGGCGTTACCGTCACTAAATTCTGACAATTGACGGCGTAATTTACTATTTTCACCGTCAATTTGACATAAATTACGCCGTCAGCGTCATTTACCATTGACGCCGTCAAGCGTCAGGTGCACAACACTGATTGCGTTATTCAGTACCTGTGCAGACCTGTGGCTCCTTTTCCTTGACTAATGTGGAAAGTGGATTTTTACTGCCTACATAAATTTTCCTTTCTGCACGCACTCCATCTGATACTCATTACGCGGTCTGTGAAATGATGTGAGGAGTGGCCATCGCTGCCTACGCAGTGTTTTCTTATCTTGAGGTAGGCTGGGCCTGCCCATGTCCCAAGCTGGTTCGATCAGTGCCCAAAGCTATAGGCTGGCTCTGTCAGTGCCCAAAGCTTTTAGGCCGGATCCGTCAGTGCCCAAAGCTATAGGCTAACTCTGTCAGTGCCCAAAGCTTTTAGGCCGGATCTGTCAGTGCCCAAAGCCATAGGCCGACTCTGTCAGTGCCCAAAGCATTTAGGCCGGATTTGTCAGTGCCCAAAGCTTTTAGGCCGGATCCGTCAGTACCCAAAGATTTTAGGCCGGATTCGTCAGTGCCCAAAGCTATAGTCTGGCTCTTTCAGTGCCCAGAGCTATAGGGCGGGTCTGCCCGTGTCCACAGCAAGCCCGGGCCTGCCTAAGCTAGGCTGATTCTTGGAGTGAAATCAATTTTTGAGCCCAAACCAAATAAACCACAGCATCCTTTCTGTGTGCATGTGTTTGTGTGTGTGTGTTTGTGTGTGTGTGTGTGTGTGCTTTTGTGTGTGTGTGATAGAAAGTAGGTATCACATTTCGTCTCATGTATAGGCATTAAAGCGCTGTCCGTGTGCCTTTGGCAGGAAACGGTGTACCTCCCTGTGTGTTTGTGCAAAACAAGATTACAAGACTGCCAGAATCCCTGTGTGTTTGTGCAATACAAGATTACACTATTACAATATTACAAGAATCCCTGTGTGTTTGTGCAAAATTTTCTTGCACATGCCTACATCACTACCCTTGTGTGCGCATAATCAGGCCAGGAATCGATGCGCCTGTATGTCTGTGCAATACACAACCTGCTTGCCAGCACATTGCTAAATCACAGCCCTTCCGTGTGCATAAACAGGCCTTCCCTCCCGTGGGTCATCAGCGGCAGCAGCAGCAGTAGCAGTAGCAGCAGCAGCGACGGCAGAAGAGTGGGGAAGTGTCGGGTGGGGGGACAGCTCTGGCGAGGAGTGGGGCAGTCCTGAGGAACCACCTCCCCAGCAGAAGCAGCAGCAGGTGAGTGGGGCGGTGGTGGATACAAAGGACTCCTAATTTGCATGAAAAATCAGCAATGCCCTGAGGAACCACCTCCTCCCCAGCAGAAGCAGCAGCAGCAGCAGCAGCAGCAGCAGCAGCAGCAGCAGGTGAGTGGGGCGGTGGTGAATACAAAGGACTCCAAATTTGCATGAAAAATCAACAACACCCTGAGGAACCACCTCCTCCCCACCAGAAGCAGCAGCAGCAGCAGCAGCAGCAGGTGAGTGGGGCGGTGGTGAATACAAAGGACTCCAAATTTGCATGAAGAATTAACAACACCCTGAGGAACCACCTCCTCCCCACCAGAAGCAGCAGCAGCAGCAGCAGGTGAGTGGGGCGGTGGTGGGTACAAAGGACTTCAATTTTGCATGAAAAATCAACAAGGCCCTGAGGAACCACCTCCTCCCCAGCAGAAGCAGCAGCAGCAGCAGCAGCAACAGCAGCAGGTGAGTGGGGCGGTGGTGGATACATAAGACTTCAATTTTACATGAAAAATTAACAAGGC
>Ga0307947_1003858_pt1 | contig 11961 bp, 11 predicted proteins | sample OrgLakmetagen232_FD_201840 | JGI IMG/M metagenome (GOLD analysis project Ga0307947, IMG submission 201840) | Saline water microbial communities from Organic Lake, Antarctica - #232 | ecosystem: Environmental > Aquatic > Non-marine Saline and Alkaline > Saline | place: Antarctica: Organic Lake...
GCACGACGGAAGGTTCATTTTTTTTGTTTATTTCCCCCCCCTCCCCCCTTTACCTGAAAACTCTCGTTTGTTTAGCTAGGTGTGGTTACAGGCTTTTTCCAAGCCTCCGCTCAGATACCCCTGAGGCATATGTAGACATTCATAGCATTGTAACCTTTCATTACCTTACTCTGCATATTTACTTCCCCTGCCCCCCACCTGCGCATTTGGAGCCTTGTTCACGTCTGGGTGCAGCTTCAAGGCCATCTTCCGATACGCTGATTTTATATCCCTGGCAGTCGCGCTCGTGCTCACCCCCAGCAGCTCATACAGCGACCCTGTGCGTTTGCCATCCAAGAAGCGTGCAGAAAGTTGAAGGCCTGTGTGATTTGGCGCTAGCAGGCCATACAGAATGCTCTGCACCAAATAACTAAGAATGCTCTGCACCAAATAACTAGAAGGCTGCATGATTTTAACATACGTGTGCTACCACACAGGTGCCTGCCTTGCGTCTGAGAGTGGACGTGTATTGTTTATTAATAGGGTTGGCCAGAGCCGTATATATACACAGTATATGACCGTAAATTTGGTGATTACCCTGCCAAAAATACCATATACGCACCGTATATATATGGTTCTGGCCAACCTTAGATATATGGTTGTGTCAGGTCACATAGTCACACATATATTTGGTGATTACCCTGCCAAAAATACCATATAAACAACGTATTTATATGGTTCTGGCCAACCTTAAATATATGGTTGTGTCAGGTCACATAGTCACACATGTCTAAATACATAGGGTTGGCCAAAACCATATATACATTACGTATTTTTGCGAGAAAATTACCATGCATACGGTCATAGACGGTGAACATATACTGTTCTGGCCAACCCTACATGTACAGCAACCCTGCACAACCTAGCATGAGTAACCTGGGGGTGTGCAGACCTAATCTTGCAAATTTCTGAACTTGATATTGCCAACCACGATTATGTGCTGGCTCATTTTTGACAGCGGTGTTTTGAGCATGAGCAAGTGAGCGTGAGTGGGCTTCTCTCTAAAAAGACATATCGTGCCTTCACTTGTCTGTAGGGTTGGCCAGCACCATATATATATGGTGTATATACGGTATTTTTGGCAGGGAAATCACTATATATATGGTCATGTACGGTGTATGCATACGGTTCTGGCCAAACCTACTTGTCTGCTCTAGCTCACACACGCCAACAAGAGCTCAAGGCAGCAGCTTGTGCAAATCATTCCAAAGTTTAAGGCGTCCGTGTCTTGCATAACCAGCGTATCTTGTTAACGTTCCAGCATGACTTTCTGGTAATCAAAGAGGTTGGTACACCTTCGTACCAAGCTTTGCCTCCCCCACCAGCAGCTCTTAGAAAGACTGCGCTGTTGGGGGAGATCGATCTGGGTATGTTGCAGTCAGAGAAAGAAGAGAAATACTACGCTGGAAGTGAAACATTACTCCCCATAATAACTTTGGAAAGGGAGCCACTCTGGTAACCAGAATCGTAAATTCCTCCGCCCACAGAAAAGTGGGAGGAAGGGCTTTCTAACGGATCTGCATTCCTTCTGAGGAAAAAAAGGCTTGTTGTTTTGCGATGTTGTGTGATTAAACATTTCAAGCGCCAGCACTTGTCTCACCCCTTTTTAGTAGCTCGTGTCATGTTATGTGGCTTGTGTGAAAGAAAATATGAAACAAAGGTTAGGTACAGAGCTTGCGAAATTGGACTTTGCGTGATGTGTGCGTGTGTGTGTGTGTGTGTGTGTGTATGTGTGTGTGTGTGTGTGTGTGTGTGTGTGTGTATGTGTGTGTGCATGTGTGTGTGTGTGTGTGTGATTGTGTGTGTGTGTGTGTGTGTGTGTGTGCGTGTGAGTGTGTGTGTGTGCATGTGTGTGTATGTGCGTGTGAGTGTATGTGTGTGTATGTGTGTGTGTGTGTGTGTGTCCGCATGTGTGTGCAAAGGGACGTGACTGCGAACTTACTGCTGGATCCACCGCTGCTCCCTGCATAGCAGACCGCCACGCGGCTCCGCTTTTGCACTGCTGGTGGGCGTCTTTGTTGTTGAGACGGTGTGGAGGGGAATGAAGGCCTCACAATGTATGCTGGGTGAGGGGTGGAGTGCCTAGGCAATAACCCGCCATCACGTTTGCAAGCTGTAAATCCTTGACACAGGCTGTACTTGATATTCATAATAAATAATACATAAACAGTGTTCCACCATTGGGTTTCTGGGCCACCTATACAGTTTTGAACATTATATATTAGTTATACAATGTATAATGTAGGCGTATAAGGCACGGCCACAATCAGCTTTTTTGTGGCTTGCAAGCTTATTATAAGGGTCATGGGACACAATCTCCCTCCTGCTCTGTCCTTGGATGTTTCAAATGTCAAAAGGCACTCCGTACACACACCTGGGACTGTTACGTTCAACTGGAGGTCGCCTTCAGGCTCTTCCCCCGGTAGCAGCAGTGTTGCTGGGGGAAGAGGCCCCGTTGGTAAAACCCGCAGCTCCAGGTCTGCCTCTTCTTCGCAAAATGTGTACGGTTATGGAGCAAAGAAGAAATCGCATGCGCTGCGTGCCAAGGTAATTGTGCACATCACACACACACACACACACACACACACACACACACACACACGCACACACAGGCATAAGTACACATAATAATGTATGCACACAAGCAACCACGCGCATACCCACCTCACTGACACACAAACATGCACCTGCACATAATGCACAAATTAAACCTCGTACATTATGATAAAACACAGGACCTGTGGCAGCTGGTCCTTAATCATGTGGACTTAGAGCAGCGCTCTGTTTCTGGGAATAATCTCGGTACGTGAAAACTACGTGCAATGTGTGTGTATGTGTGTGTGTGTGTGACTCTAAAATATGCCGCCTCCCTCTAAAATGCCTTTCCATGTGCAAGGTGGTGAAGCAGTAATGCATTTCATGATGGAATTTTGATCACATCTCATCATGTCACACACACCCCGTCCACCTCTCATTGCACAATGATAAGGCACATCGATGAGGCACATCAATGAGGCGCACACATTATTCCTCCCTGCCCACCTCTTACAAACATGGCACAGCATACCTTGTCACACACACAGGATCAGGAAAGATCTGGATATTGTAGTTGTATACAGGTGCATGTATGGAATGTCATCAGCAAATCTCAGGGGTGTGTTACAGGAAGTTGGATGTATGTATACACGCATATTACCGTATTGAACGTCTCCGTATGACACATTCCGGGCAAGTCTCTAGATACACAGTCATGTGTGGTGTATATAAACCAAGGTTGGCCAGGACCGTATACATACACCGTATAGGACCGTATATTTGGTGAATTCCCTGCCAAAATTACCGTATATACACAGGTATATACACCGTATATATATGGTTTTGGCCAACCCTAATATAAACCAACTCTGGCCTACCCTGTTTGTACTACCTCCCCGCCAGCCTTCCACACTGAACTGACTTCATAGTGGTCATGACTTGCGTGCTTGCACCATCTGCTGCCGGCTCTTTGGTAGCCACACTCGTTATCAAACACACTCAATTGATTTGTACGCCGACTCAACCACACACCAACCAAAAACTCATGCCCACTCAACCACAACACAAGTGACTCGCATGCAATTGGTTGTACTTTACAACTAAAATCGTTATTATCAGGCATTAACTTGGAACCACGTGCATCTAAACCACCTTTTACACAGCATTTATGAGCCAGTATAGGTGATGTCCTATGTAGCTTATATAAATTGTTACCAAAGAATTTACGAACAAGTTTCCTGCTTGTAATATTAATATTTCACCGCACACTACACATAAGCACCGGTGAATTGCTGTAGTGCCCTGCTTATGCAGTTTGGCCGCACACCTGTATAGCGTCGTGCAACCACACACCGCTCGCAGTTGTGATCAGGCGTGAAAATTGGTACCTGCATGGCTCATGATTTATGATGAACTGATAATACAGCGTATGTGTTTGGTGTGCCACATTTAGACACAGCGTGTGTGTTCGGATTGCTACATTTAAACACAGCGTGTGTGTTCGGATTGCCACATTTAGACACATCGTGTGTGTGTGTATGTGTGTTTGCCCGGTGTGCTTCATTCAGACACAGCGTGTGTGTGTTCGGTGTGCCAAATTTAGGCACAGTGTGTGTGTGTGTGTGTTCGAATTGCCACATTTAGACACAGCGTGTGTGTTCGGTGTGCCACATTTAGACACAGCAACTACTGTTCGATCAAACAAGGATGTGAAGCTCGGCATCTGAGCTTTGACGATCTGGTGCTGCAGTGTGCTAGATGCATACGCTGACACTAAGACAACGCAGCATACTTTTGCAGTGTGCTCGATGCATACGCTGACACTAAAACAACGCAGCATACTTTTGCAGTGTGCTCGATGCATACGCTGACACTAAAACAACGCAGCACACTTTTGCAGTGTGCTAGATGCATGCGCTGACACTAAAACAACGCAGCATACTTTTGCAGTGTGCTAGATGCATACGCTGACACTAAAACAACGCAGCACACTTTTGCAGTGTGCTAGATGCATACGCTGACTCTAAAATAATGCAGCATACTTTTGCAGTGTGCTAGATGCATACGCTGACACTAAAATAACGCAGCATACTTTTGCAGTGTGCTAGATGCACGCGCTGACATTAAAACAACGCAGCATACTTTTGCAGTGTGCTAGATGCATACGCTGACTCTAAAACAATGCAGCATACTTTTGCAGTGTGCTCGATGCATCCGCTGACACTTAAACAACGCAGCATACTTTTGCAGTGTGCTAGATGCACACGCTGACACTAAAACAACAAACATCGCAGCATACTTTCCAGCTCCTGTGTGGCTCATGGCGGTCCGGTTGTGCATGCACAATGGCACTGGCTCCTGCATCTAACAGGAAGCGGTAATGGAACGGTCAAAAATATACGTTACATTGATGAAGAAGATATAAGATCCTTCAAGGTAAGCCTATTTATGAACTTACGCACAAACAGGGTTGCAAAGCATTTGAGCGTGCCTGTTGGCTCTGTGCTGTTGGCTCTGTGCTGTTGGCTTCTGCATCTAACGTCCACGCCTATTTTTATGTACTTACGCACAAACAGGGTTGCAAAGCATTTGAGCGTGCCTGTTGGCTCTGTGCTGTTGGCTCTGTGCTGTTGGCTTCTGCATCCAACGTCCACGCCTATTTTTATTAACTTAAGCACAAACAGGGTTGCAAAGCCTTTGAGCGTGCCTGTTGGCTCTGTGCTGTTGGCTCTGTGCTGTTGGCTTCTGCATCTAACGTCCACGCCTATTTTTTATGAACTTGCGCACAAACAGGGTTGCAAAGCCTTTGAGCGTGCCTGTTGGCTCTGTGCTGTTGGCTCTGTGCCTTTAGCTCTGTGCTGTTGGCTCTGTGCTGTTAGCTCTGTGCTGTTAGCTCTGTGCTGTTAGCTCTGTGCTGTTGGCTCTGTGCTGTTAGCTCTGTGCTGTTGGCTTTGTGCTGTTGGCTCTGTGCTGTTAGCTCTGTGCTGTTAGCTCTGTGCTGTTGGCTCTGTGCTGTTAGCTCTGTGCTGTTAGCTCTATGCTGTTGGCTCTGTGCTGTTGGCTCTGTGCTGTTAGCTCTGTGCTGTTGGCTCTGTGCTGTTGGCTCTGTGCTGTTGGCCATCAGGTCATGCGTGGTAGCGGCCCTGGCTGCAAGCACTCAACACACACAGGATGTTTATATATTTACGTGCGAATGGCATCTGCAACTGCAACTGCAACTGCAACTGCAACTGCAAGCAATCAACACACACAGGCTGTTTATATATTTACGCGTGAACGGCGTTGCAAATCGCACAGGCGTGAAGTCAGGCACCTGTGTGGTTGATGATCTGCTGCTGCAGCGAGTGCAGCGGCACTAACTGTTGTTACACACAGGCTGTTTATATATTTACGCGTGAACGGCGTTGCAATTCGCACAGGCGTGAAGTCAGGCACCTGTGTGGTTGATGATCTGGTGCTGCAGCGAGTGCAGCGGCACTTACTGCTGTTACACACACAGGCTGTTTATATATTTACGCGTAAACGGCGTTGCAAATTGCACAGGCGTGAAGTCAGGCACCTGTGTGGTTGATGATCTGGTGCTACAGCGAGTGCAGCGGCACTTACTGCTGTTACACACACAGGCTGTTTATATATTTACGTGTGAACGGCGTTGCAAATCGCACAGGCGTGAAGTCAGGCACCTGTGTGGTTGATGATCTAGTGCTGCAGCGAGTGCAGCGGCACTTACTGCTGTTACACACACAGGCTGTTTATATATTTACGTGTGAACGGCGTTGCAAATCGCACAGGCGTGAAGTCAGGCACCTGTGTGGTTGATGATCTGGTGCTGCAGCGAGTGCAGCGGCACTTACTGCTGTTACACACCCTGTGTGTGGAGTCCGACCAAGCTGCAGAGGTGGTGGGGCAGCTGGCGCGTGGCCTGTCTTATGAACAGCTGCAGCAAATGCAGGTGGGTGGGGACAGTGGACGAATTTGGAGGGCCAGAACCGTATGTATACACCGTATATGACCGTATGATTGGTGATTTCCCTGCCAAAAAATATTGTGTATACAACGTATACATATGGTGCTGGCCAACCCTATACATGGTGCAGTGCTAGGCGAATAGAGAGTAAAATAGAGTACCTTAGTTGACGTCAGTGTTTAGATGAGTACGCCAGATGCCATGATGCATCAGTCTGTGCTGCAAAAGGTGTGGTGACCGCGCTGTTTTCTGTCGTGCTGCAGACTGATACGTGTCTAATTGTCTTATTGGCACGTGGCTGGCTGTAGCAGCTTGTGTTGGCACCTCGTTTATATTTGCCAATGACCTCAACAATCACGGCAGCTAAGTAACGGTTACAAAGGCTACAATGGTTGCAGTAGGGGCGACCTTCAGCCTGGTTGTTTGGCTGATCGGCTGCTGACTAATTTTCCGGCCAGAAATAACCTGGTCTCAGTCTGTCCGTAGCAAAGTCCTCCCTCTTTTTGTTTGCAAGGTTTAGGAGCACAGCAGTACAACAATTGAGTGCCTATCAGTACTGAGTACCACTCAGTACTAGCATCAGAACTAAGTATCAATAGTGTGTGTGCTCGTGTTTTACCTATCAGGGTGGAGCACTTTTGTGGGTTGCAGGTCAAAGAGTGTATTTGTAATGGTGTTGCGTGCGTGCGTGTGTGTGTTTGTGTGTATGTGTGTGTATGTGTGTATGTGTGTGTGTGTGTGTGAGTGTGTGATTGTGTATCTAGCACTGCATCTTCTCATCCCTGGCCCTTTTTTTTTGCTTCATACATACAAGAAGGTTATGTATGATGGCACGGACCGCACTGACTTGGGCGTTGTGTCCTCTTCTTCCTTGCTGTTGTGTACAATAAATTAAGGCATAGGTGCAGTGAGGGGGCTTGGCCTACGAAAGCTAGTACGCCGTCCGACCTTCTCTCTTGCTCTTGTGTACTAATGCAGGTGCTGTATGATGGACGAAAGCTAGTACGTCGTCTGACCTTCTCTCTTGCTCTTGTGTACTAATGCAGGTGCTGTATGATGGCACACAGTTCACAATAATCTGTAGGTTGGTGGTGTAGGCGTCAAGTACCACCTTCTATTTCTTGTATGCAACTCACACAGGTGCTGTTTGATGGCACACAACACAATGATATGCGTCAAGGCCCACCTTCTTTTTCTTGACACACACACACACAAACACACACACTATGTAACTCATGCAGGTACTGTTTGATGGCACACGACACAATGATATGCGTCAAGGCCCACCTTCTTTTTCTTGACACACACACACTCTATGTAACTCACGCAGGTGCTGTGTGATGGCACAGGGCACGAGAATCTGAGTGACTTCATCCGTCTCTCAGTGTTCAATACTGCTGACCCGTTCGTAAAGCACCCCATAGACGGCCCAGACCATCGCGCAATGCGCGCAACAAACAAGTAAGCTCTCAGAACCCATTGGCACAATTCATCCTTAACAGCATTTTTTTGCATTTGTTGTTGTTACCTTGCCCTGCGCTCACACCCATACGCACACACACACATGTACAGAATAGCATATGTACATGTTTGCACAGGGGATGTGCACAAACTTGTGTGTGCACATGCAGAGTATGCACACACGCCAGAAAGGGGTGGTGTTCACACACACACACACACACACACGCACACACACACACACTTATAGATTAAACGTGTTATACTCCTCCAAAAGGAGGCCTTGTTCAAAGCAGCCAACCGTAAAACAATGATAGACCAGTTCATCGTTGTTGATGTCCAGGTTGATCGTTCAGTTGTCCAGATTGGTCGTCCAGATTGTCCAGATTGATCGTTGTTGATGGCCAGTTGATTGTGTACATGTGCCCAGTAAGAGTTCAGGGTGGCATGGATTTTCTTCCTTCCCATTTGTGTACAAGGCATTTAGATAGCAGGCAGCAGCCCACAGGATGGTCATGCACACACAAATACACACACGTGCATACGCACACGCACACACGCGCACAAGTACACACGCACACACGCACACACACAAACACACTCACACAGGCGCACACACACTCACGAACATACAAGCACATGGACACAACATGAATAGCTCCTTCTCCTCATCACGCAATCACAGATCCCGGACCTCCAAATCACAGCCCCTGCCCCCCCCTCCTCCACCTAGAGTTTTAGACCCTCCTCTGCTGAGAGAGGAAGCAGTCAGGCGAGTGTGCTTGCTGTTGTGCTTCAACAATTGGTGACCTGACTGCTGAGAGAGTTTAGTTAGTTTAGTTTGGATTACAAAGGCATTCAACCTGGAATGGCTGCTCAACCTATGAGAACGAGGTAAACCTCAAAACAAACCAAGTTAAAAAAAGGGCTGTGACGCAACTGGAAAATGCTAACCTTACAGACACGAGAAGAAGTAGGCAAAAACACATCAAAAGTGTAGACGTTGGTTGACTGCTGAGAGAGGAAGCAGTCAGGCGTGTGTGCTTGCTGTTGTGCTTCAACAATTGATGACTTGACATACGACCAAACGGCCTCGTGCAGAAGCAGTCAGGCGATTGTGCATGCTGTTGTGCTTCAACAATTGATAACTTGACATACGACCAAACAGCCTCGTGCAAAGCGCAATACGTTGCATCAGGCTCAGAATGCCTGTGGAGCCACATCAGGATGTGTGACCACTTCTCTCTTTTTTTCCATCAAATCACGCTCTCTTTAACAATAGGAGGCACTCTTCAAGCACAGGATGGAATAACACGTCATTTGTAGGGTTGGCCAAAACCGTATATGCACACCGTATATGACCGTATGTACAGTGATTTCCCTGCTAAAAGTACCGTATACACACCGTATATGCGTATGTATGTATGGTTCTTGCGTTTTTGCCAACCCTAGTCATTTGACATGAGTGCTGACAGGGTCTGGGAAATAATGCGAGTTGCCACACATTTATTTATGCATCTGTATTCACGCCTTGCTGAAGTCTGTTAACTTAAAGAAAACTACTATCATCTTGAAGTCACAAGCACATGCCTTCTTCAATTCCTTTGTATAGACTCTGTACCAGCTGAAATTTAATAGGCCTAACCTACGCCTTTGTTGTGTGCAAGTAGGTTCCCCCTTTGTAATTAACAGCTGGTGCAGACACCAGCTGAGGCTAACAAATCCATTCCACGCCTTTGATTATGTGCAGGATTTCTGGGTTCCTCCCTGCAAACCACCCTCTCTTTCAAGTTGCATGCACACTGTTGTTTATGTGCAGGTTTGCTGGATTTCTCCCTGCAAACCACCCTCTCTCTCAAGTCGCATGTGCACTGTTGTTTTATGTGCAGGTTTTCTGGGTTCCTCCCTGCAAACCACCCTCTCTCTCAAGTTGCATGCGCACTGTTGTTTATGTGCAGGTTTGCTGGATTTTTATCTGTAAACCATCCTCTCTCTGAAGTCGCATGTGCACTGTTGTTCATGTGCAGGTTTGCTGGATTCATCCCTGTAAACCACCCTCTCTCTCTCTCAAGTTGCATGCGCACTGTTGTTTATGTGCAGGTTTGCTGGGTTCCTCCCTGTAAACCACCCTCTCTCTCTCAATTTGCATGCGCACTGTTGTTTATGTGCAGGTTTGCTGGAATTTTTTATCTGTAAACCACCCTCTCTCTGAAGTCGCATGTGCACTGTTGTTTATGTGCAGGTTTGCTGGATTTTTATCTGTGAACCACCCTCTCTCTGAAGTCGCATGTGCACTGTTGTTCATGTGCAGGTTTGCTGGATTTTTATCTGTAAACCACCCTCTCTCTGAAGTCGCATGTGCACTGTTGTTCATGTGCAGGTTTGCTGGATTTTAATCTGTAAACCACCCTCTCTCTGAAGTCGCATGTGCACTGTTGTTCATGTGCAGGTTTGCTGGGTTCCTCCCTTTAAACCACCCTCTCTCTCAAGTCGCATACACACTTTACCAAACCAGAGGAGGATGGTTAGACAGGCCTGATGACGACCTCAGCCAGCGCTCAAACTCTGTCCAAGGTGTGTTTGCTTGCTCAAATGTGTATTTACCAGGTTGGCCAGAACCATGCATTTACACGTAAATACAGTGTACATACGGTAATTTTAGCAGGGAACTCACCGTACATGCGATTATATACGGCAAGCATACACGGTTCTGGCCAACTTTTTGTACTTTCTATGTGTATACCTTTGCTCCTAGGAGTATTGCGATCAAGTGATGTTTGGGCACCTCGCAATAATTTACACTCCCCAACGTGTACCCTCCTGCCCCTAGGAGTATCGCAAATAATCAAAGAATATTTCAGCACCTCGCAAGGCTGTGCATTCCCAATACTGAGCCAGTATGGTTGTCAGAGTGATGCAGAGTAGGTACAAAGCAAGGGTATGTCTTATAATTGAAGCAGTATGGTTGTCAGATTGATGTAGAGTAGGTTCAAAGGAAGCAGAGTAGGTGCAAAGGAAGGGTAGGTCTTATAATTCAAGCAGTATGGTTGTCAGAGTGATGTAGAGTAGGTTCAAAGAAGCAGAGTAGGTACAAAGGAAGGGTAGGTCTTATAATTGAAGCAGTATGGTTGTCAGATTGATGTAGAGTAGGTACAAAGGAAGCAGAGTAGGTGCAAAGGAAGGGTAGGTCTTATAATTGAAGCAGTATGGTTGTCAGAGTGATGTAGAGTAGGTACAAAGGAAGCAGAGTAGGTGCAAAGGAAGGGTAGGTCTTATAATTGAAGCAGTATGGTTGTCAGATTGATGTAGAGTAGGTACAAAGGAAGCAGAGTAGGTACAAAGGAAGGGTAGGTCTATAATTGAAGCAGTATGGTTGTCAGATTGATGTAGAGTAGGTTCAAAGGAAGCAGAGTAGGTACAAAGGAAGGGTAGGTCTTGTTATTGGCTCCTCATCAAGGATATGACATACCCCAGCATACAACAGCTTCCATTTTGTAAATCCCCTCCATAGCACAGTTGCTCATTCGCTTACACTTATATGCACACACACTCAAACACACACACTAACTCACACACACGCACATAGAGAAACACACTCATACATATATACACATGCACTGTAATTAGCGTCTCTAAGAACTTCTCTTCAAAGTTGCTAGCAGCACATACCCTTACGTGTCACTTAAGCTTAAGGCACAGGTACAGGCATAAGCATGCATGCACACACAGACATAGCGTATAAGCGTACATGCACACACAGGCTATACAGACAGCTCCGTACCTCACACACAGGCACAGGCTATACAGACAGCTCCGTACCTCACACATAGGCTATACAGACAGCTCCGTACCTCACACACAGGCTATACAGATACGCTCCGTACCTCACACACAGGCTATACAGATACGCTCCGTACCTCACACACAGGCTATACAGATACGCTCCGTACCTCACACAAAGG
>Ga0307947_1003861_pt1 | contig 11956 bp, 9 predicted proteins | sample OrgLakmetagen232_FD_201840 | JGI IMG/M metagenome (GOLD analysis project Ga0307947, IMG submission 201840) | Saline water microbial communities from Organic Lake, Antarctica - #232 | ecosystem: Environmental > Aquatic > Non-marine Saline and Alkaline > Saline | place: Antarctica: Organic Lake...
ACCTCACAGGCAAGCACGCATGCTTAATAAAAGGAACAGGGACAGCATCGAACCCTGAAGAAGCACCAGCACTCAACTTCTGAAATTGACAGCAAACTACACCTTCCAACACAGATAAATCAGGAATAACAGATAAATTGTCTGGTTGTATGTCTCTTGATTTCATAGCCAGGGGTAATGGATTGGCAGTGCCCTGAGGCTCTACTAGATCATTATGGGTAGCTCTCCTTGCATTATTGGCAGACCTCTTTTGACACGTGTTTGTTGGGTTTTGTTTGGGGCGTGGTTGCTGGGTCGGAGTAACCATGATTGCATCTGGCTTGCTGAATTTCCGCCGCTGTTGTGCATTGAGATCGGAAGGAGGTTAAAGCCAGGTTAGAATCATTCCTATTTGTGTCTCTTCTGAAGGGCGTATAATGTCGTCGTTTGGTACCATTTTTTCACGACTGCCTATCTCAGCTTGTGCTAGCATGCAAGCGCCCTGTGCGCCCTATTGAATTGCTTTAAAGCAAGTCACGTGTCCAGCAATGTTGCTTATGCTTTTTTATCATCACTGTAATCCTAATGAGGTAGCTGCAGCCCGCTCAGCATGTGGTGGGTACCATCTGACTTTTGGCAGGTGGGGCGGACTGATGTGGGCCTTCTATATGGTTGTATATGTCATAACAAATCACTGTCACTGCAAAGTATAAGACTCAGCACAACAATCTATGGTTTATTGAAGAAGGGTTTTAAGCCAGGGTCGAGTCTCTCTCGAGCAAAGGCTGAGAACTGCAATTCTCCTGATTCTCTCTCTCTCTTTCTCTGCTGATTCTCAAATCAAACTTGCTTGACACACTGACATATACTATACCACACACATACACTCTAGTCAGCTGCTGCGCGCCTCTCCTCCCCAGGGCTGGGAAGTTTACTCAACCATCTGGCTGAGCATTGTACTGCCGCAATATCAAAACCGGAAAATGCTATCTTCAATAAACTGGCTTCGCCAGCTTATTGCACGAGACAAGGCAAAACAACCTCAACTGAAAAACCAACTAACCAAATCACACGAATCGTCACAGCCAACAATTGCCTCAGACATTTCAGGCCTCGGTTGAAGTGCGGTTGAAACGGTTGGTTTCAACCGCGGTTGAGATGCGGTTGAAATTTTGCCGATCAACCGCAGGGGTCTGTAAAAGTTTTTTTCAACCGCGCGGTTGAATTCAGCCGCTTCAACCGCACTTCAACCGCTCCCTTCCTTAAAAAAATATATTAAAAATAAGCTGAGCTTGTATGTGCCTTTGGACCATTGGAACCTTTGGAACTCAGGAGATCAGGATTGCACTCTGAGGTCTTCTTTCAAGAGTAACAAAAAGAAGCGGTTGAAATGCGGTAGAAAATATTTCAGCCGTGTTTCAACCGCTTCAGGAAATTTCTGACGTGGGCGAGACATATAGTACAATTTAGTCTGGATTACAAAGGCCCCCAGCCTGGCATGGCTGCTCAACCTATAGGTCCCAACAAATAAATTAATCAAAAAGATCGACAGCTGCACTAATAAAAGCCTTTGAAAATCATGAAAAAACGTGTCAAGCACATGTCCTTGCATTAGCATTTCAAAACAGGAATTTGGAAACACGAAAGCCTGAAAGGAGCTCCAGAAAACACACATGAAGGACACCGGGCACTCAAGAAAGTTCGCAGATGAGTCGCACAAGTGAGAGAATATGGTTGTATAAGCGGCAGGGTTGCACAACACGGCGCCACGGAGGGTCTTCGTGACGTTTTTCCACGCCACGCCACGAAACGGCACGCCACGGACCACGCCACGGAGGAAATTTAACTTATAAAAATTTCTTAAGTTTTTTGCTTAGTCTTTGACCTCCCCCCTTTTTACTCCCCTCCTCCTTCCCCTCCTTCTAGCTACATTTATATTAAAATAGTAACTCTCTCAAGAGAGCCCATGTCTTAAAGATAACGGGCAGAGATGTTTCAGCATGAATCTCAAGGTATTCCGAGCAGGAGCTGAAGCCCATGACAGCTAGCTGGAGGAGAAGGCCGAGCAGGTGAGAGATGGGAATCCCATGCACATTCTTAATGTACATGCACGTCTAGTGCTCATGCACGTCCCTCAAGCTGCTGCTGCAAGTGCACGTCCTTAATGTCCATGCACGTCTAGAATTCATGCACGTCCCTCAAGCTGCTGCTGCAAATGCACGTCCTTAATGTTCATGCACGTCCAGGACAAGGCATCATTAAAGAAAAGAAGAACAGAGCAGGAGCAGGACCCTTTGTTGGGGCCTAGCTCCTCCTCAGGGCAGTTCAGCCGGAGGGACTCTTTTACAGCATCAAAACTCACCTCGCTCATCAGCTCCCACACCCTCCACACATCCCTCCCGTATGAGGCAGACGAAGAAAAGAAAAGAAAAGATGCACGGATAGTAGTGTATACACTATCAGCAAACAACTGCATTGAAAAGGAGCCGCCAAGTAGAATTTGATCTGTTTGAGGCAGCCATGTTCTAACACTAAAGCAAACTGGCACAAGCATTTTGGAGCTGTTTCGTGAAGTCAAAAATTCACCACGTTTTAGGGGCCTGCCGTGGCGTGGCGTGCCGTGGCGTGGCGTGGCCGTGTTGTGCAACCCTGGCAGCCATCAGCTCACCATCCAGCAGCAGCAGCTGACAGGCCAACTCTTGCATACTGGTCTGCAGGCAGACCAGTATGCAAGAGTTGAATATGAATGTTGGAATCTTGATTGGAAGGTATGTTGACACACAAAATCCATTGTTTCTGAGGTTATTTGTCACCAGTAAAACAATTGCAAAGCTGCAGTGCTTAGGCTTTGCTGCTTACACTTGGGGCATGCGTACAGGGGAGAATCCTCTGCGTCAAAGACGCAAAAGGCGCAAGGGTCTTCTGAGCCCACCTGAGCCAGCTTATTCGTGGGTGGGTTGAGCTCGCTCATTCTCAAGCATGTACGCACTTCTTGTAGCATGCGTGTAGGTGTGGTGTGTGTGAGGGGGTAAAAATGGGTATTGCGCAAGTGTGCTGTGGTGGTGCGTGTGCGTGCGTGCGCATGCCTGTGTGCATGCGTGCATATGTTGCTGTGGTGGTGCGTGTGCTGTGGTGGTGCGTGTGCGTGCGTGCATAAGCAGCACACTTTTGGTTGTGTATCAATATGTGTGGCAGAGCATGACATCAAATATGTGTGGCAGAGCAAATATCAAATATGTGTGGCAGAGCATGACATTATTCTTCTTTCCTCCAGGGGTGTTACTTGCAATTTCCCAGGGGTGATACTTGCAATTCCCCAGGGGTGGTATTAACTCCAAGCTGGGTTGCTAATGTCTTGCTCAACAATGCCTTCCTCGATCAGTTCTTGGTATTTAGCATAGCATTTTGTGGACTGATGGTTTGAAACCGTTTGAAACCTCTTTCCATATAGGACTTAGTTTGTGTGTGATGTGCATGTGTGCTCTGACAGCATTATGGTCTGAGAAATGGAGAGCCTGGCTGCTGATGGGAGCTATTGGCGGGTGTTATGCGTTTCTTGTAGATAAGCCTGGGGGTGGCCAAACACCCTTGCTAAGCAGATGATGGATGAGTGGGAATAGGCGTCAGTAGTAATGTGGATGTCTTGGCACTATTATCCTCTGTATACGTGAATATAATTGAATTAGGGGTTTTGAGTTTCAGCAAGCGCTGTTGCTTTGTATGTGATCAAAGGGGACTTCTTGCTTAGCAGATAATCCTAGGCCTCATCAGCAAACCTGAACGCAGGACAACAATCCCAGCCCTTAACCTTACGTCGTGATTTTATTGTCCTATCCTGCATTTTTGATGTGAAGTTTCACGTTTCCAAACATGGATCCAGTAGTGGGAAGCAAGCGACATTCGACTGCATTGCTTCATGAATTGTGCCAGGGTATATATTTTTTGGGGGCTTGCACAACTATGAACCTAGCTCCGTAAAACCTTTGAATTTCATTTGTAACAATTTTAAAATCCTTTTTTGGAATGTGCTAATATCCAGAGATCTTGCTAGCAAAGCGAGGAGAAGCCAAATTAGATCAGGAAGTGCAAAGCTACAAATTTAAACAAATATGTTGGTTACATGCGACAGTGTTTATTCCATGCCTAAATCAATTGCATACGTGCTGGGCCCTTTTTGATCCTCTACATGTCGCTCATTAAGTTCATACTTTGCTCGTGCCTGGGAGCACCTTGTCCTCGGTGAATATCCATTATTTCCAAACATAAACCAATTGTGTACGTGCCGAGCGTCCATCCCCTTCCAATCATTTGAACGCTGCCCTGATTACTTTTTTCTGCCTTGTACCTGAGGACCATCTCCGCTGAGTTAGTTATCGAGTGTGATCATGTTACCCAAGTACATTGACCCTACACTACACTCCCGTAGCTGAACGCACGCCCCGTCTTGTGTCACGAGATCCAGCTGCTTGTTTCCTCATGCCACTCCGTTACTTGCCACCAGCTTGCTCCCTTCCCCCTCGACCCACCACCCCTTCCGAGTGCTGCTATTGTTGTATGTGCCCCCTTGCAGGGTGCACACAGCTCCCTCCTGTACAGCTACGTTGCTTGCGAAGTTTCTACAGACGTCACAAGCTGAGATGAGAGCCTCAGTACCTTCCCCTTCAACGTACACACCTTGACTGCCGCTAGAGTCATTCATCTGACACCTGTACAAATCCCCATATGCACCCTCTTCCAGACAGACATTGCTGTGTCCGTTACTGCTGATGGATGAGTAAAGGGCTTCAAACCTGCTGTCGTACACTTCAACACCGTTGCGCCCGCAGCTGTCAATGCGGCAGCTGTTCAGGGAGGCAACGGCACCAGATTGGAGCAACAAACCTGAGCCAGCAGTACTGGCGGTATGGAAGATGCATCCCTCGGCATTCAGGCTGGCCTCTTCCCCACTTACAAACACGCTTGCTCTTGTGCCGCCTACAACGACGCAATTTTTCATGTTCAAGTTGCCATTGCCTGCAAAGCAGCGTGAGTCTCAAACATTAGAGTTGCTATGCTCTTTAATTGCCAGCGATGATTTGCTCAAACATGTGCATTAGAACATGGTCAATTATTTCCTTGCATAGACCACGGAATATGCATCACCATCTAAGCAGGGTGTTATTGCTACTGTACTGCTGGAGGCTCGCTGCACGTTGTCACAGCACTGATCGAACTTAAGAGGAACGCAGACTTTGCAAAGCACACAAGGCCTTTACATTTGCTTTACTTCTTTTTGATACTCCCCCAAAGCAGAAGCAAGTCGTGCCACCTGTAACTGGTAACTAATAAGGCCTTGAATTTGAAAAACAACGTACCTGTGACATCAATCACAGACTCGGTGCCCCCTCCCACATTTTGAAATCGCATGTCCTCAAATGACACGTTCTGTGCATACACATTAGCCTGCATTGTTGCAGTTATCAAAATGATCTCAGAGGAGGATGTATATGGAAAGGTCTACAGTGGTGTATATGTATGTAAGGCAAGTAGTGCTCAATGTAAATAATATGCTATCAAAAGTTCTTTGATCGACTAAATTATGGTGGACTTTATCAGGTCCAATTGTGGGAGGTTTGATCTGTTTCAACATGCCGAGCTTAGCCTAGCCTAATAGTGTCAATTGCCAATGCATATCGACCAGTGGGCGCTTGCTTTGAGAGCGCTTGGTCGTTTGGTGTGTCAGCTAGATTTGGGGTTGGCCCAAACCACGCATGCATACATAACGCGGTGTGTATTCAGTATTGTGAGCAGGAAAATGACCTTACATACAGCCAAACCTAGCTATGTTATCACAACTCACTCATTCAGCAAAAGCAGCTGCCTCCTCTCTACCAAGTCACCATACGCATGCTTGTTCGGATTTAAAACAACCAACAGGCGTGCCTCTCACTGAAGAACTTGAACTTGGAAAAGCCAGTGGAAACTCACCAAGCATTTCCTGGAAAAAAGGAGGGTGCCGTTGCGGATGGTGACACCATGTGCACCAAAGTCCATCTCAACATTTTTCCTGTTGGTACAGTCAAATGTACGTCCCTCCAGGTCCACATCTTGGTTTACGTATGCGTATCCGTAGCTAGCAGTAGCAATCGCGTCAAGGTGTGACTCCAGGATGTATAAGTAATACGATGGAGCCTACAAGGACGGAAATTTGCGTAAATCAATTTTAGGTCAACCAAGGAAAGTAGGTGAATGTTTGCAGCAGGACTTGATCGATTGAAAGGAATGTGTACTGATGATGTACCTGCATGGAAAGAGGGTTGAATCTCAGAAATGTGAAACTGCATTAAGAAACGGAGCCGGTAGATGAGTAACTGTACCTGTAGGAAAGCAGAGGTAAACATGTTGCAGTAGAGGTGACGAGAAGTTGAGGCACTTAACAGAACAGGATGCCTGGGGTGTGTCAAACCCAGTGGTAGCAAAAAATAGAGATCTCTGCACCAATCTTCACAAAGCCACCACTACTAGGCACACCAGCATTTGAGAATGCCAAGGCACCGCCTTCTACTGTGCAGTCTGATTACTATACTATGTATCTGGATCCTATTACTATCTGGATGACTTACTAATAGACTTGCCTCCAAGCTCCTTGAGGTGGACTCTATCAAGCGGCTTGGTTGCACCTTATCAGCGATCAACCTTTTCAGCTCCATGAATTTTTCCTAGCATGAATCAGTTGCAGGCCAAGCCTGCCCCTGATATCAGTGATTCATTCTTCTTTCTGTGGTGGCTCTTTTCTCATCAAATCGTGTGGCATATACATGGTTTTTTCCTGCCTACGCCAGTCCTGCATCCATTGATCAATTGTGCCTGATTTTGCGAGTCGCGTGATGATATAGGGTCAGAGTCCCTCAGGAAATTTTAATCATCCACATGGTACTGTGACCTTTGCATCCTGTAGAAATATATCAGATAGACATCGAGGACGAAACGAGAACACGTCTTTTTTTTGCCTCTGTGTACACCTGCTGTACTCGCCTGTCGAGCCTTCTTGCTCCTCGCTGCTGCCCTGACAAATGGTTTGCTCCTGGGGTGGTGGTTATTGAAGACTGCTGATGGCCGCCTTGCTCCTTGAAACATTTGATAAGTGCATGATAAGTGAGCTCTCTTATTCCTAGATGATTGTGCAAAACTTGTCACTGCACACATTGCTAAGCATCTCTTTGTGGTGCCCACCTTCACGACTCAACTGATTCACGGAGAGATTCACGGGGGGTGCACATTGGCGCACCAACATTCCTCTACGTTTTAATATAAAATTTTAGCAATTCGATGGCAAAAACTGAGCACGTTACTCCCGCTGCCTTCAAAAATGTCTTTTCCAAAATTTTTATCGATAGAAAAACATCAGGATTTCTGTCGATGTACATGTATGATTTGCTTTCCGATCGCGGTCCCCATTGAACAGCCCCAATGTTTTTGCACACGACTCCGCGCTCATTCCGTTTTTACAATGCGTTAAAACGTGGCAGACCCTTTTTTTTGTTTTCCCCTTAATCTCTTCAACCGCTTAAGGACATAAGCACGCAGCGAAAACTACACCTCGTTACAGAAGGAAAAGGAGCCACTTAGGTACCAGGCACCGTGAAACTCCTCCAAAACAAAGGAAATAATAAATATTACATGGTTGCAGGCTCGACCTAAATTTGGCTCCTAATGAGAGTTAATAATATCAGTTGCGGCAGAGACCAGCCAGCAGTCATCTAACCTGGTGGAAAAACTACGCTGGATAGGAAAAGCCATAACTGTTTGCAATCCTGACGGACACACAAGAACAAAGTTTCCAACTTAATAAATTTCAGAACTAATGCCTCCAGCCCACGTCATGACCGCCCTCAAATATAGGCTCTAGAAATCCACGGAACCAGACTTCCACTAGCAATCTACATTCCTGCTCGCTGGATTGCCTGCTGGCGCTGAGCTTTTGGCCGTTTTCCCCTGGCATTGTTGCTGCCGCTGACAAAGACTGGACTTCCCAGCGTGCACCGAAGCCCTGCACAAACAGGTCCAGGTGTTATTGTCGAAATGCAAGTTATAAAAAAAAGAAAAAAATACTCCGCTGGTAGTGGTGACACCGCCAGCATGATTAAGGGAGGGGGTTACTTTGGTGCCCGCACCAGGCAAGTTAGATTACAGCATACCATCGATCAATTTGCTCTCACCTCTGCCGCTGCTGAAGCAGGACAGGTGAAAATTTGAAGAATCTGGCATTGACATGCTGATTATATGGCTCAACAAAGCGGAGTCTGCCGGACAGCTTTGCGATCATTGGCAAATAGGACAAGAAGATGCATCAAAGTTGGAAAGCATCACACGACACTTCAGGAAATCGGAAACAGGGGGGAAGTCAAACGAGGATCATATTTTATAGGACAGCACCCTACATGGCCAAAGGCAGACAGAGCCACCAAAACAGGGTAATGCAGGATCCAGTGTGCAATACTTGAACTTCAGGTCTTGGAGTGAAGCAAATTGATCACTCGTATTTGCTCCTGCATTGTTACCTGTGCTCCTCTTGAGTTTCTCCATCTTTTCATTTCCTAGGTCCTTGTCCTAAAACTGGTCTTCCTTCCAAGTTTTGATTTTAATACTTCTGCCTTTTTCCTTACTCTGAGCAGCTGTGAAGACCGTAGCTTCTTGACAGTTGTGATCAGACCTTATAAAGTCCAGACCTTATAAAATTCACCATGTGGTGGCAATGAAATTTCTAGTGGGTCTCGTCACAACTGTAAAGAAACCAACACCTTGTATTGCCTGCGTATTGAAGGCATGCCGTACCTCTGTTACTCGTACTTCTAGGACGTGTTTGTCCGGCGGTAGAAAGTGCAGATTCAGCCACACTGCACCTTCAAGTTGTAGAGCATATGAGGGTGTTACTAAAAAAAGTGTGTGCCTGTCTCAGTTATATGGCATGCTTTTGTTGATGGTAAGAAGTGCAGATCGAGCCACCGAACTGCACCAACTGACTGCAAAGCATATTAAGTTGTTACTCAACAAATGTGCGTGCCTGTCCTCAGTTCGATACATGCTGGTTGGTGGTAAAAAGTGCAGATCGAGCTAAACTGCACCAACTGACTGCAGAGCATATTAGTAGGGTTGGCCAGAATCATACATGTACGGTATATATACGGTATTTTTGGCAGAGAAATTACCGTATATACGGTCATATATGGTGTATATGTACGGTTCTGGCCAGCTCTACATATTAGGTGAAAACCACAAATGCATGTGCCAGCCCTCAGTTCGAGGCAATATTCTTCTAGGCAAATTGCAAATTTTACACAAGCTACAGCAAACTAGAAAGCCCTCACTGGCAGACAAACACACCCCCTGTGAGTAAGGGATTGCGCTGACTCACAGCCAGGGTTGTGGGGCGTGTTTGTTTGGAGACATAGGTGTAGGTTCTGCTACACATAGGGTGGGCCAGAACCATAAATATACGATGCAGGTATATACGGAATTTTAAACAGGGAAACTACCAAATATACGGTCATACATGGTGTACATATATGGCTCTGGCCAACCGTAGCCACACAGGTCCAACCATAGCCACACAGGTCCACAGCATAGCCACACAGGTCCAACCATAGCCACACAGGTCCAACCATAACCACACAGGTCCAACCATAGCCACACAGGTCCAACCATAACCACACAGGTCCACAGCAGTTACGTTACAGTAGGACATGCGTGGCGGAGCTTATGTAAGTAGCAAACGACCAGTGCTCAAGCTGACCCGTAGTTTCTGAGAGCAAACATAACGTGCCTCTCCCATCATCCCCTTGCTTAACTGAGGATGTGAGGAGCTGTAACACTCAGGATTTCTCTTACTTCATTGAAATGAAAGAGCTGTCACGTTAAGAGCTCCTCTTACTTCATTAATGTGATTAGAGCGGTTACGCTCAGGGTTTCTCTTACTTCATTGAAATGAAAGAGCTGTCACGTTAAGAGCTCCTCTTACTTCATTAATGTGATTGAGCAATTACGCTCAGGGTTTCTCTTACTTCAATAATGTGATTAGAGCGGTTACGCTCAGGGTTCCTCTTACTTCATTAATGTGATTAGAGCGGTTACACTCAGGGTTCCTCTTACTTCATGAATGTAATTAGAGCGGTCACCCAACCTGCGGTGGATTTGCCCTGCCTGTTGCTCCTTCATGGCAACCTGCTCCCCCTTTTTCCAACTCATACACCTAATTAAAATATAGCTAATGTAATTAGAGCGGTTACCCAACCTGCGGTGGATTTGCCCTGCCTGCTGCTCCTTCATGGCAACCTGCTCACCCTTTCCAACTCATACACCTAATTAAAGTATTAGCTAATGTAATTAGAGCGGTTACCCAACCTGCGGTGGATTTGCCCTGCCTGTTGCTCCTTCATGGCAACCTGCTCCCCCTTTTTCCAACTCATACACCTAATTAAAATATAGCTAATATAGTAGATATAAATTTCCAAACAATGAAAGGTGAATGAAATAATCAACTCTGAGCATGAGTCAGGCTGGTCCCACCTTGCAGTAGTTTTTGCAGCACCCTGTTGGCTTTGACGTTTTTTGTAGCCTCTGGACCTGCAGGTCACCCAAACAAGAATGATTTATGGCATACACCACGCCAATATGGAAAACAATTGATGCAGACATGCCTACTAGGGGGAGCACTTCCTGCAAAGGTAGCACTGGGCTAAAATACTCGTACCGTAAAATACTCAAAATAACTTACCCAGGGATGGGTCATAATAGTTTACCAAAATACTCAAAAGGTAGCACTAAGGTAAAACAGAGCACTGGGCTCTTACTCAAAATACTCGAAATACTTAAAAGGTAGCACTGGGCTAAAATACTCATACCGTACCTTACTTCCTGCAAAGGTAGCACTGGGCTAAAATACTCGTTCGTACCTTACCATACTCACCCCGGTGCCCTAATTTCAGAAATAATAAAGGTAACCCCGGAACCCCGGACCCTGTGAATACATATTTTAGCCTTCCCTGCACCAACCCTGGTGGACATTTAGCCCAGCCAGTGCCTGTACAAGTGTGTGTGTATGCCACCAAACTTTAGATTCGCCAAACCCCGGAAACCCCGGAGCCTATGAATAAATATATATCTTACGATACCGATATCACGCCGGAGGGCAAAAAGCATTATTTACCCGGGGTGAGTAGGGTTAGCCAGAACCATACATATACGGCGTATGTACAATATTTTTGGCAGGGAAATCATAAGTATACGGTCCATACATACATCCCTGGCCAACCTTTTTCATGACAAATAAATCAGCTGACAAAAACATCAATCGGACAGCTTAGCTTGAAATGCGAGCCGATTCCCAGGGGCTCAAGTCACAAGTTCATACACAAAGCATGACCCTGTAAAGCTGTTGATTGGGTGGGACACAAAAGACGACATCCTGTCCTGATCAATATTTATACTACCTGCATCTACTACCTGCATCAATACCTGCATCTTTTTCTTTCCTTTTTAGTTATCACCTGCATCTTTTTCTTTTTTTTAGTTATCACCTGCCTGCCTCCTGCTCTTTCCATGAACTACCATTGATCTCTGTTTGGCATGTTTGCTTGATGATAAGTGTAATGCACACAATGCACACCTTCTGAGCACAAGTAGTTATCACCACTTACCAGTAGCCTGCCCTCCCCAAAAGCTACTGCTGGTCTCTCGGTGACAGTGCTTGCTGAGCGCCCTTGCACCTGCAATTCATAATCCGGGCAGCGAATTTAGATAGATATTTAGATAGATATTTAGATAGATACCGAGTCTGGAACAGACAGTGTGTAAATAAAACTGCTGAGTACTCGCAGAAGTACTCTAGTTCTTGGAGGCGAGTGCAACCAAACGTCAGTTAGTACTCTCTTGGCACAGCTTGCGCTGTGCTAACCATCCTTTTTATGCTTGTGCCTTAGATAGTTGGCAGCTTAGTTTT
>Ga0307947_1003862_pt1 | contig 11955 bp, 18 predicted proteins | sample OrgLakmetagen232_FD_201840 | JGI IMG/M metagenome (GOLD analysis project Ga0307947, IMG submission 201840) | Saline water microbial communities from Organic Lake, Antarctica - #232 | ecosystem: Environmental > Aquatic > Non-marine Saline and Alkaline > Saline | place: Antarctica: Organic Lake...
CGCCCCCCCCGCCCCGCGCGCCGGCCCCCCCCCCCGGGGTCTTTTTGGGCCTCCCGCCGAGAATTTTGGCATGACGTCCACTACTTTTTTTTTTACCCTCCTGCTCATAACGTAGTTTTCCTCGTAACATTTCCTTCTTCGTTGCGGCAGAGAACCTTTCCTCATAACTGGGCTTCACCAAAATGGCTCCTTCCCCTTATATATTGTGGGGAGTGGTAGCCACTGCCTACACAGTGTTTAGGTACTCTTACTTTTTCCTACGACCCCCTACGAGCCTGTCGTTGGCAACCACACCTTATCCCACCTGCCTGTTCCTGTGTGCAGTGTTTTGTTCCTTCTTTTTTCCTGCGATCCCCTACAAGCCCATCTTTCACAACCTCACCTACTCATATCCCACGGTACCAAAGTGGCTCCTTTTCCTTATTAATGTGAGGAGTGTTTTTCAATGCCTGTGTCGTTTTCCTTTTCCCTCCTATTAACCCAGTTATACAGACAGTGGCACAAAAGCAAACACGAGCGCCCTTGACCTTTATACCACAACAAGACAGTCAAACTCTCCCAGCTGACGGCCCACCCCCACTGGCACTATTTTAATTCGAATTTAACCCTAAAAAGGACTTTTTATAGGCTCAAATTTACGCATGTGCACAAGCATCTGAGCAGCCTTGGCAGCAAGAAACCAGGACATGGCTGTCCCCATCCCTTTTCACTCGGAATTTACACATCTCACCACCTATATCACCAGGATTGGCCAAAACCATACATTTACACGCATATCCGGTGTATATACGGGTTTTTCAGCAGGGAGAAAACCGCGCGTACGGTCATATACGGTGTATGTAAACGGTTCTGGCCAACCCTACCTAGCACCATATCCAGCCTACCAAACTTCATGGAAAAGACAACCCACCCATGCTCGCTCGCTCGCTAAACCCATACAATTTTCAATGCAACATGTCACAAAGAGGGAATGGGCCGACCCTTAAGGCAACACACACACACACACACACACACACACACACACACACACGCACACACACGCACACACACGCGTGGGACAGGAAGGTATAAGAGAACAGGAAGGCACTGTGTGTGTACAGGAGCTACATACTACAGATGAGCATTGGGTGCAAACTGACCACCACTACTACCTCAAACCAGCCAGCACCCTTGCTTACCCCCAATTCCGCTGCCCCTTAGGCCCTGTGACGTCGGCTTGTAAGAGGAGGAGGGTTGAGGTGGGAGTGTGGCTGGCTGTTGCTGCTGCTGCTGGTGCTGCTGGTGCTGGTGCTGCTGGTGCTGGTGCTGTTGCTGCTGCTGGTGCTGGTGCTGCTTCTGCTGCTGCTGCTGCTGCTGCTGCAGCTGCTGCTGCCTAATGGCTGCCAAGGCGGGAAAGGAGGAGGAACGGGGCATGCTGCCCGCTCTGCCGCCTGAACGACATGACAAACAATCAAATGTGAGTTCAGGTGTCGTGTTGTTTTCGTGCTGCTGCTGCAATTAATGGCAGCTAAGACGGGAAAGAGGGCAGAAGGTGGGGCATGCTGCCTGCTCTGCCGCCTGAACGACATGACAAACAATTAGGGTTGGCCAGGACAATATATATATGGTGTACGGTGTATATACGGTTTTTTTGGCGGGAAAATCACCAAATGTACGGTCATATACGGTGTATATATACGGTTCTGGCCAACCCTACAAACAATCAAATGTTAGTTCAGGTGTCGTGTTGTTTTTGTGCTGCTGCTGCTGCTGCTGCTGCTGCAATTTATAGCAGCCAAAATCGGAAAGAGGGAGGAAGGGTGGGGCATGCTGCCTGCTCTGCCATTTGAAAGACATGACAAACAGTGAAGTTCGAGATCAGGTGTTACTTTGCTTGTGTGTTGCTGCTTCGTTTTGTGGCTGCTAGGACGGGGAGGGGATAAGCTAGGCGTGCTGCCTGCCATATCTGCTTTGAATCAGAATCCTTAGCATTGCATTTTTTACTGCATCTGCTCATACCTTAATTTTGCTCAGACTTAAGTAACGAATATTTTCATCGTCAATTGCCTCCAGTGCAATTACTCCCACCCTGCGTTTCTCTACCTCACACATTGCGTGGGCAGCCTCACTCTCTTCTAAACACACACACTCACGTTCACTTTGCATTGGAGTTTCTGCAAGAAGGCCCACAGTACAGTAATACTGTAACTAACATGCGGGGTAAAGATACATGTCCGCTTGCAGTTTTGGCAGCTGTGAGGCTGACTTAAGTAGGTATTTAGAGAGAGGAAGAGCAGCCAGCTGCGAGTTTTTTCAATCGTGTCCCTATCATTGCTAGGGTCTAAGGATGGCTTAATATGCAGGGGTGAGGGTGAGTGTAAATACTTTACGAAACGTTTTCTTGTTAGCGTACAATAGATGTACTTGTGAGAGTAATATGGTAATCTTGGCAGCTTGTGATCATGGCAGAGGATGATGGTAGGCAGCATCTGGTGTGTTGCAGACAGAGAGAACTGATCTTGGCGGCACCTGTGTAATACTATGCACACAAGCTGCAAGTCAGTCTGGTGCAGCATACAGAGAAGAAAGTGTGATCGCCTGATTATACCTGAATCCCGCCCAGGCTGGTGCCTGCCCTCCTGCTGCTGCTGCTGCTGCTGCTGATGCTGCTGCTGCTGGGCTTGTGTGTTGGTGTCACTGCCGCCTGCACGAGTCACTCGGTAAACCTTGAGCGGCCCATCACGCCTGCAGGGTGGGTGCAGAATGCGGCATCGGAAATGGTTACTGTGCCACAGTAACACGTGCAACATGTGCGGCACATGCACTCGTTGGTGATGCGGTGATGAACTGACCGCAAGCAGAGGACCCCCATATTTAGGGACATCATGGGGTCAGAAGAAGAATGTGGGCACTGCACACGTGCGAGGCAACAACGTTGTGCGAGCACCTGTGAAGACTGTGGCTCATCCCGCTGGCCGCGTGGGACAGGCTCCCCGAGAGCGTGCTAGCCAGAGATCCCTTGATGGACGAGCAGTCTGAGCCTGACTGCTCTTCTGCTGGCTCAATTTCTGAGATTGCCTTGGACGCTGGAACGGCCTCTTGAAGAGAGCTCCCTTGGAGTTCAGCAGAGAGCAGAGAAGGGGGTGAATTCTTTCTCCCTGCTTGCTGCTCATGGTTCCCTGCTTTCATGGTTGGTTTGGGAAATTCAACACATTGATTTCTGGTGTAAGTCACGAAAGCTTCTAAATATAATAAAATATTTGGTATGTTTCTGTGAGTGGAGGAAATCAGGATGCCTCAGTGAAACCTTCATTCTAGTGCTGGAGGAGTGCTGGAGGAACCTTGAGTAGTGATGGATCCCCCCCAGTGGATTCCTGGCAATATTGTCAGCCTGGAACACGGGTGCGTTGAGCAGGAGACCCCTAATCAAACGCGCGAACGCACCCCCTTTGAGCACCCACTCACACCGCTCCCTCGCTCCCTCACATGTATGCAAAGCTCGGGTGAGGTCGTGAAGAGGGCCCAAGTTTTTGGGTACGACGAAGCGCACAACATGCTCATCCTTAAAGAGGTGCGTACCATACGCGCTCATGCTCTTCTGTATGCATGCACACGCATACACAGACACAACACGTGAACACACATACACACATACACAGTTACACACACATACATATTTATGAACACATGGCCAAACGCATGCACATGCAAATAAACAAGCACATGATTATGATACAAACGTACACAAACATGCACACATATGATCATAAACCCATGCACACACATGCAAATGCGCAAAGTGCACTCATACAATTACACACACGCACGCGAGCACACACACACACACACACACACACGCACGCACACACACACACACACACACACACACACACACACACACACACACACACACACACACACACACACACACACACACACACACACACACCCACTCACACACACACACACACACACACACACACACACACACACACACACACACACACACACACACACACACACACACACACACACACACACATGGGCACACACACACACATGGGCACACACACACACAAGGGCACACACACACACACACACATGGGCACACACACACACACACACATGGGCACACACACACACACGTACACACACACACATGCGTACGCGCATGCACGTGCAAAAAAACAAGCACGCATGAGTACGTACACAATTGCAAAGAGTATGACAAAAACATACACAAGCACGCACACACATACGCAAACATGACCATAAGCACATACACACACACGCACAAACATACACACATACACGTGCACACACACACACACACACACACACACACACACACACACAGACACAAACACACATACACACACGCACACACAGTCTGGCGCACACCACGGCGTCAACACCGTGCGCATCCTCAACACTAGCAGCATCGGACGGGTGCTGTCCAACGAAGCCCCCCCCCAGCCCTACGACCCTCGCTTGCCCTCCATCAACCTAGAGAAGTGCAGGCACCGGGAGAAAAAGGCGCTGGAAGCAGCGCAGCAGCAGGCGGAGCGGGTGAATGCGGGGGTGACCACGGAGGCCCAGTGCATTTTTGAGGCGCTGTCCAAGACGCTTCCGTGCGTGTGGCAAGACAAGACGATCGTGGTGCTGGTGAGTATGGTCAGACGAATTGCTGATGATGGGTTGGCAAGGGGGGAAAGGGAGAAGAGGTGTGTGTTGTTGCTTCAGGACAGGGCTGCAGAGGTTACTTTAAAGAATCCTGTCACAGGTGCTGCTGAGCGTGTGGCGGAGTATGACCATCGTGGTGCTGGTGAGTGTGGGTCAGACGAATTGCTGATGGGTTGGCAGGGGGGGAGAGGGAAGAGGTTTGTGCTGTTGCTTTGGAGAGAGGGGTTGACATAGAGGTATGCTTTGCGTTTTGAAGGATCCCTGCATCTACGACAGCGGACGCCAATATGTGATTTTATTACTGAATTTATTCGAGTTTTTATTGCGACTTGCGTCGTTGCATTGCTCCCCTTCCTTAGAATGCATGCCCACATGCATTCACTTCAAATGAGAAGGAGGCCCTGCACCTACGACAAGCCTTGGCGTGAATGAGAAGGAGGCCCTGCACCTACGACGATACCCACATGCATTCACCTACTCACGAATGAACTAACGAATGAGAAGGAGGCCCTGCTCCTACGACAAGCCTTGGCGAGTGTGGTGCTGCTAGGTTGAGCAGTGGCAGTGGTGCACGCAACAAACAGGTGTGTGAGTATCAATGTTGTGCACCTGACGCTTGACGGCGTCAATGGTCAATGACGCTGACGGCGTAATTTATGTCAAATTGACGGTGCAAATAGTAAATTACGCCGACAATCGTCAGAGTTTAGTGACGGTAACGTCGTTATTTACGGTCGTTATTTACGGTGCCATTTTTGAATGACGCCGTATGTGCACAACACTGGTGAGGATGCTTGTATGCACGTTCATCGGCAGCTGTCACAAGCGTAGGGTTGACCAGAACCATATATTTCTAAGGTGACCAGAACCATTTAGATATACAGTACCTTTACGCACTCAACCCGCACCCCAAATCTCAGAAATATTTAGAAGAGTCCCGCACCTTCTCACACCCCCAAAATGTATTTTATTGCCCTTCCCGCTCTACCCCGCAGGGCTTTTAGCCCTGTTCAGCACCTATAACCTTTACAAACAGTTTATGAAGAAGAATACCACAAAAGCAAAGAAAAGCCAACCTGTTGGCTGTTTGCATGTGAGTTTGTTTTTCATTCTACTACTCAACGCCCCCCCCCAAATCTGCTTCCTTTTCCTCTAGTCACTGTCGCTGCTGCTGCTGCAGCCGCTGCTCGCGCGTGCTGATGGTGCTGCTTGGGTGCGGGCAGCCTTGGTGCGTGACCTTGTTGGCCGCACCAGCTGCCCAACCTTTTCCTCTGCCAGCTACTGGGCTGCTCTGACCTGCTCTGCATGCGCAAGCGTTGCAGCTTAGTCCTTACCAGCCCCTACGCCCTCCTCTACATCTTCTCCTTGCCACACAGCCTCCCCATCATCCTCATCCATGCGCTGCTGCTGCTGCTGCTGCTGGGGCGGGGGCGGGGGGTGGGGCCTCTCGTCGCTCATGACTTGCAGCCAAAAAACTGTATTTACACCGATCCCGCACAACCCCGCAGGACCAAAAAATATGTATATATTAAAGCTTATCCCAGTCATCCTGCAAGGCAAAAATAATCTTTATGCGGGGAGTTATTAAAAAGTACGGTATACAGTGTACTTACGAATTTTTTGGGTGGAGGTATCACCAAATTACGGTCATATACAATGTATAGGGTTGGCCAAAACCATATAGATACGGTGTGTATACGGCATTTTTTGCAGGGAAATCACCAATTATACGGTCTAATACGGCATGTATATACAATTCTGGCCAACCCTAACAATGTATATACACGGTTCTGACTTGACTGACGCCTGTGCTCTAACCCTTGTATCCAACCTTCTCCATCTCCTTGTATCAACCTTCTCCATCTCCTTGTATCCAACCTTGAGCACTGACGCCTGAGCTCTACCCCTTGTATCAACCTTCTCCATCTCCTGGTATCCAACCTTCTCCATCTCCTTGTATCAACCTTCTCCATCTCCTGGTATCCAACCTTGACTGACGCCTGTGCTCTAACCCTTGTATCCAACCTTCTCCATCTCCTTGTATCAACCTTCTCCATCTCCTGGTATCCAACCTTGACTGACGCCTGAGCTCTACCCCTTGTATCAACCTTCTCCATCTCCTTGTATCAACCTTCTCCTTCTCCTGGTATCCAACCTTGACTGACGCCTGTGCTCTAAACCTGGTATCCAACCTTCTCCATCTTTTGGTATCCAACCTTGACTGACGCCTGTGCTCTAACCCTTGTATCCAACCTTCTCCATCTCCTTGTATCAACCTTCTCCATCTCCTTGTATCAACCTTCTCCATCTCCTTGTATCCAACCTTGAGCACTGACGCCTGAGCTCTAACCCTTGTATCCAACCTTTTCCTTCTCCTGGTATCCAACCTTCTCCATCTCCTTGTATCCAACCTTCTCCTTCTCCTGGTATCCAACCTCGACTGACGTCTGTGCTCTAACCCTTGTATCCAACCTCCTCCATCTCCTTGTATCAACCTTGAGCACTGACGTCTGTGCTCTAACCCTTGTATCCAACCTTTTCCTTCTCCTGGTATCCAACCTTGGGCACTGACGTTTGTGCTCTAACCCTTGTATCCAACCTTAAGCACTGACGCCTGAGCTCTAACCCTTGTGTCCAACCTTCTCCTTCTCCTTGTATCCAACCTTCTCCATCTCCTTGTATCCAAAGCTCTTACTCTTGTATCCAACCTGTTCCTTCCCTTAGCTTTACAGGATGGTGGTGAAGTGGGAGAGGCACGTAAAGAAACATGCTGCATTGACCCCTCCCAGTTATTAGCGCCGCTACAGTTTTGGGATGACACTGCAAACCAACCCCCTGTTGCCAACCTGATTCGAATCTGCCTTGCAAGATGAAGCAGAGGTGAAGGTGCTGCAAGTACCAGAGGCCTGCCTCGTCCTGGCACTCAACAATAAAAACGAACGCTCTGTTGCCAAACCCATACCAACCTGATCCGACTCTGCCCTGCAAAATGAGGTAGAGGTGAAGGTGCTGCAAGTACCAGAGGCGTGCCTCGTCTCGGCACTGACATCAAAACCAATTCCCTGTTGCCAACCCCACACCATCCTGATCTGACTCTACCTTGCAGGATGAGGTAGAGGTGAAGGAGCCGTACGTACCAGAGGCCTGCCTCGTCAGGGCAACCGACAACAAGTCAAAAAAGCCCGCCTCCTCTGCCCAGAACGGCATCTTGTCCCGTGTGCAGCTTATTATAAAGGCAGAGCGGAAGAGGCTGGGTCTGATGGTGCAGTGAGGACGTGGTTGTGTGTGTGCTATCAGTGGCATCTGCATGCGTTTTTGTGTGAATTGTCATCACAGAGACAGAGCGGAAGAGGCTGGGTTTGACGGTGCAGTGAGGATGTGGCTGTGTGTGTGTGTGTGTGTGTGTGTGTGTGTGTGCTATCAGTGGCATCTGCATGCCTTTTTGTGTGACTTGTCGTCACAGAGACAGAGCGGAAGAGGCTGGGTTTGACGGTGCAGTGAGGATGTGGGCTGTGTGTGTGTGTGCTATCAGTGGCATCTGCTTGCCTTTTTGTGTGAATTGTCGTCTCAGAGACAGAGCGGAAGAGGCTGGGTTTGACGGTGCAGTGAGAGAGCGGCTTCTTGCTCTGCTGTTGATGACAATTTCCTGTACGTTTGTGTGAACCATCGTAGAGGCCAAGCAAATAAAGCTGGTCCTTCTATCGATAAAAGCTTCTCGTGCGCTTGTGGGAACTGTCTTCTAAGTGACAGAGCGGAAGAGGCTTGACGATGCAGTGAGGGCGTGGCTGTCTTTGCTCTGCTGTCGATGACAGCTGCTCATGCTTTTGTGTCGATGCTCGTCACAGAGACACAGCAGAAGAGGTTGGGTCTGATGGGAGCAGTAAGAGGACAGCAAAGTGAAGTCCACGCCTCCTTTGCTGTTTGCATATGATTAGCGGAGACTTTTTGTTGTGTAGACAGAGTGGAAGAGGCTTGAGGGAATGATGGAGCTGCAGCGCATCTTTAAAAGATGAAAGATTTCCACCTTTTGAGATGTGTTTTCCGTATCTTTTAGGGAATGATGGAGCGGCTACGAGGCTGATAGCCTCCTCTCAACCAACCAACCAACCAACACGTGCTCAACCTACAATTTATTTCATTAACTCAGATCATTAACTCAGATCAAAGTGGCGGCACAAGCATGTCAGTCATGCTTTCAATGTGTGTGAAATGAGCAACACACATAACTTAACGCTCAGAACTAGCTTTGTTGTTGAGGTGATGCTTGCTCCTTTGATGTGGCTGGAACCTCACACGTGACGTGCAGGAGCGGCAGCAGCACCACGTGGCCACCAGCAAAAAGCTTGGTGCCAAGTGTGTTGTTGTGTGTGTGTGTGATATTGAGGGGACGACGCACGTGGTAGTGGCGGTGGTGTGGGAGTAATCAATCGGGACCTTGCTGCTTAGATTTCACTAGACACGGGTCAGGATAGATCTGCAATCTGAGGCCACGGCACATACATTACGATGAACATTCATTGTGAGGCTCTGTCAAGCGTGAGCACTTGTTGAGAGCCATCCCTTGATACTTGATCCGTGACGACCGCTCTCCTCACCCTGGATTTGAATTTGTACTTAAGCACCATGGAACTTTAACTTGAGCATGGACTGCGACGTTTTTGGGTTCGGCATCAATCATCAAACAGTTACTTGGAAGGGTTTTTTTGTTGGCGTATTACATAGGTCAAGGGGGGATAGCAGACTCCCTACTACGAGGTTGAAACGAACTGAAAGTTGATAAATAAAAAAGGGAGCAAGAGAGGCAGGCTGGAAGAGAAAATAGAAAGTAGGGGGGACAACCAGGGTGAAGAGAGGAAGGGCAAAACGTATACAATGGTTACAATGGGGGGTGACCTTCAGCCAGGTTGTTTGGCTGATCGGCTGCTGACTGGTCTCGGCCAGCCACAAATAAATCCATAAGCTCAGAAAGAAAAAGAAAAGGTCAATTGTTCTGCTGAGAAAGGAAATCATGATCAAGTTGGTTGTTGACCTGTTGCAGCAAAAAGGGTTGGGCTGCTGAAAAGTCCTCAGGAAAAGGTGTAAACAGAAAGGTAAAGTGTTTCCTCAGCTCACAAACTCGATAGTCTTGGCAAATTAAAAGAGCATGCACCTCGTTCTGAACATGTTCATCTTCACCAGGACATTGGTCACATACGCAAGGACCATCTTCGTGCCACGCTGCTGCCTAGCCTCAACTTTCAAAGTATGCGCACGCAAGCGGAATCTACTTATATTGCGCATAACATGTATGGACAGATCAAGATGGAGATACCGTGGTACATTAATTGCAAAACGTATACGAGAATTAATTACAAAACGTATACGAGAAGGTCAAGCATGGGATAGAAAGAAAGAAAGAAAGCCTGCGTACTTTGGTGCCTACGCGTAAAAAAACTAGGTTTAGGGAAACAGGGCTAGGGCACGTCTAGTTACGCCACCGTGAGGCACTCAACATAGAAACTAGGGAAACTAAGAGTTAGCCAGGTTAAAAGCAGCTAAGCCATTGCAATGACTGGTGCGCCAAAACCAACCCAACACAACCCAAAAAGAAGAGAGAGTCCACCTACAGAAAACGCAGCTGCACGAACACGTCACTCTCAGCATTACGAGCCCATACTATGGAGACAAGAAAGGAGTACAGCTTACGTGAGCTAAAGGTTTAGATAACTAGTTGGTTGCATTTTATTAACTAGTTGGTGCATTTTGTGCGTGGGGACGCCTAAGTTTAGTAAAGGAGTTCTGGTGTACTGATTGTAGATTGTGCCCTTGACTCCAAGAAGTATAACATGAAGTGTGACTTGGTTGTTTGGAGAGATGCCTCGGAGGCTCCTTGTTTGTAGACGCTGGATAAGGGGTTGATGCTGGTTGTGCGCTTTTTCTAATGTCTGTTGCGGATTTATGTTTGAGCAAAACCTTAATTTTACAGGATGTATGTCTTTGTCCTTTGGGGGTATCTGTTTGGGATCCAAATGCCTGCCCTTCCCTCAATGGGCATAACTAACACGCCATCTGGACGGCTTTGATGTCTAGTTGGAAGGTTTTGTTGTGTTGGGAAAACCCAGTCAGGAATGTTTCTTTCATCAGGGGGTTGAATGTTAAGGTCAGATAACTTTTCACTGTTACAAGTAACCATTGTAACAATTGCTGAGCCCAGCTTGCCTTTGCTGATCTCTTCACACAAAGGCTTACAGCGTGGTGGTGTCGGTTTACGTGCATTCTCTTCAGAGTATGGTTGTTGCACCTACTAAGAAGTATGTGTGGAGCTCTGTCTGGTCCTCCGCACAAAGGGCAGGTGGCAGGACCTGTCGTATGGCTAAACCTTTTGGCGTGTCTGTCTGTGTGTATCGTATCCGTCCTGTATTTAAGGACTTGTTCCTGTTCCTTAAAAGTCACATTTGGCATGGACTAAAACTTGTTACTGAATTGGGCTTGCGCAAGGGGTTTTGCAGTAGCTTGCCATGTGCGAGAGTCAGGCTGTGCTGCACGCTGAGGCGTATCATGCAGCCACTCCTTTGTTCAAGCAGTTCGATCCTGCGCACAGAGGTCGCTGTCCTGTGGAGGCCATTTCAGAAAAGCTCGCTTGTCTCTTGACCTCTGTACAATAACAGTATCTTTCCTGCTTCAGCCAAGCCAGTTCACCCTACTCAACCTCCAAATTGCAACGTTTATTATGGTTTGCTTCTCTGAGATATGACTGCGCTTGCCAGATTTTTGCAGATGAAGTCAGGTTCTACTTTTCTCACATGGAATTACTCTTGGCCAAAAGGAAGAACGACCAATTTCGCTCAGGCTCAGTAGTATGTATTTCTCGGGGCAAGTCCCTTTCCTGCCCAGTCTCTCTCCTAAAATCCTTGTTGGTGAAGGCAGGATCCCTGGGAAAGCACGTTCCCGTTTTTCGCTCCTTCCGGAAGGGTTCTTCTGAAAAGTTTTGCCCCTCAAATCAGCCCTGGTCTTACTCCTTTGCTCAAGCTCGCGTTCTGCAAGCTTTGGCTGATTCTGCTCACATGTCCTTCGCAGATTTTACTGACAGATACGGCCTGCATTCCCTTCGCTCTGGGGGTGCTACCCTCGTTGCCAAGGAGGGTGTTCCTGATCATATTTTCCAGGCTCATGGAGCCTGGGGATCCAGCCAGGCCATGCACGCATACATTGAGAGGCCTATTGCCAATAAATTGCTTCCAACCAGGGCCATGCACTACTGAACCACGACTGTAGTCTGCCTTGGTAATAATGACAGAGCCCTATGCATCTCAC
>Ga0307947_1003864_pt1 | contig 11953 bp, 10 predicted proteins | sample OrgLakmetagen232_FD_201840 | JGI IMG/M metagenome (GOLD analysis project Ga0307947, IMG submission 201840) | Saline water microbial communities from Organic Lake, Antarctica - #232 | ecosystem: Environmental > Aquatic > Non-marine Saline and Alkaline > Saline | place: Antarctica: Organic Lake...
GGTCCCCCGATGTGGTTTTAGTTTTTGGGGGGGGGGGGTTCAGTTTTTTTCTAGGCCATTCCCACGAAATTGTAAATATATCGTCGGAATCCTGAGCTCAAGACCAGTCGATTCGCACCCTTTTTGAGCAAATATGGTTAAGGGGGGTTATGCCCCGGGGGGTCTGTGGACATGTCCAAATGTCAGAGGCACATGCGTCGGGTGCAGGCCGCGAGTTGAGCCAAGCCAATGAAGCAGCAGTTAACCCCAAACTTCCAAAATTGTGCCAGCATGAGATAGTCAGTGGAATTCTGAAAAAAAGGAAGCAATGTGGAATTGTGCAAGCCAGTTATGGGTGCCTGGTTAGTCATGTGGGCATGGGCGTCCGCATCTCAATTTTTGCCCCACAACTCTGCGTCATTGTTGTTTCAGGTCTTGATGAGTATACAGATGGATGCAGGAGGAGCAGAATGGTGCCCTATGTTGTCTGGTGGGGGCACTGGAAGGGGGATTTTGGGGGTGGGTGGTCCCTCAGGGGTGTCCACCCCAAAAAAATATAAAAACAATTCTGTGTGTGTCATGGATTGTTTTTACGTCTCCTGCCCACTATGAGCAAAGAGAGCAATTTCGTTTTCCTACACTTCCCCCAAATTTAACAGGATGCTTTGGATGAAGAACTGGAGTGCGCAGTCTGTTTGAGTGAGCTCACAGACCCAGTGATTACAGCCTGCTCTCACATGTTTTGCCGTGCCTGCATTGAGCACGTTCTAAACCGGGTAAGCTTTGCGTAAAAGAGCTGCGGTACTAGGGTGCGAATAATCATCAATTGCATCAATCTGCTGCGCAAATATGGGCTTTTCATGAGGCAAAACGTGCCTTGAAGCATACCTGTGCTTCTCCTACTTTTTGCACATAGCTGTAGCGGCAGCTGCTTGTGCAACACTCTTTGCTCGTACTTGAGAACGTGTACAACACAGATCTACGCAACACTTGAGCACACTGCAGCACGCATATACTGTCTCTCTCTCTCTCCCTCTCCCTCTCTCTCTCTTCTCTTCCTCTCTCTCTCTCTCTCTCTCTCTCCCTCTCTCTCTCTCTCTCTCTCTCTCTCTCTCTCTCTCTCTCTCTCTCTCTCTGTATATATATATATATCTTTCTCTCACACAATTTCGCACTCAGGAACATGCTCACATATACGCACACAGGAAGACAGAGGGCCTTGCCCACTCTGCAGAGCCCATCTGACTACAAAGCAGCTAATCGCCCCCCCGCCTCCTGGTGCCCAAGCAGCAGAGCAAGAGCAGGACCAGAAGCAAGCTGCAAAAGCCTCTAGCAGTGGCAGTGCTTTGCACAGCGCAAAGGTAAAGGGCCTTGCATCAAGGTCAATACAGGTTTCACCCTAACCTAAACCAGAGCTGCACAATATTGTGCCGCACAATACAGACCGATTAGGAAAGCATTTATAAAGAGGGCGTTGGCAGGTAGCAACCTCTTGATGTCAGCATTACAGGGGTTTGACTCCTGTCTTTATTGGGGGGTCAGTTTCAAGAATTCTGGTAGCCATCCTAACAAGTCGTGGTAAAGTGGTCATCAACAACCTATGTTCTTTAAGGGTTCAGCTGTGTCCTGCATTATAGTCTGGTGTTACAAATGACCAGCCTCAAAGATTGACTTTATAAGCATCTGGGTATCGAACAACATTTCTGGCAGGTGAAAGCTCTCGTGGATGTATTACAGCGCAACCATGACATCAACAAGGATTTGCTGCAGAGCCGCTCCAAAAATGGGCCTCAAGAGCAGCCCATCAAGGCGGTAGTATTTTCACAGGTTTGTTTTGGGGGGGGAGAGAGGGGGGTATGTGTGCTCAGAACATTGGTATGTGTTCATGCAAGTGAGTGCACTTATGTAATTGTGAGCTTTTTTGCTTTGATGCGTGCATACGAACGAACATGCCTTTTGATGTGCTTTGCGTTAGAGCATGTTCTCCATGCAAATGAATGTATATGTGTAATTGTGTGGTCAAGGGCAGTGTGTGTGCGCTGAATCATGCACACGCAAGGTGGTGGCTTCATTGGCTAGTTGCCACAATTAAATTCTCATCAGCTTGCAAAAAGATCCAGGTGCTTGAAACTGTGTACAGTGACTCACAATGAGCTGTGTATGAAATGATACACTAGCAGTGGGTCCCGTGATTACAATTTAAAAGGAAGAGCGTGTATTCGATTTGTTTATAAAAATGTTGAATCTAAGGTTGACATGTACACGCGCAGTTTACAACCATGCTGGACCTGATAGGTGCTGCCCTAAACCAGCAAGGGATTCCCTACTTTCGCTTGGATGGCACCGTGAGCCAAAAGGTGTGCTGAAGTTTCCTGTGCGCGCATCTTATAAATCCATTGCAGTGCCATAATTCATCCATGACCTTGTACAGCTGAAATACTCCATTGACTGGCAGCTACCCTTATTTCTTGGACTAATGTAACAGTAGTTCCTGCACACGCTATAGTGTAGGGCAGTCCCTGTGTTCAGCATCTCAAATGTTACATGCACGTGAGCTATCACATATCACTTGTCACTTGCTTACGTATACTCACCTCGCTCACTCGCTCACTTACTCACTCACTTACTCACACACTCGCCTGCAGGCCCGGGGCCTAGCAATTGAGCAGTTCAGCCACGACAACTCTAGCCCTGCTGTATTTTTGGTCAGCCTAAAAGCTGGTGGCGTGTAAGTAGTAACTTTGCACATGTTCCCTCTGCCTTTTTTGTGCCAATGCGATGAATGCAGCTTCCTTATGCGCACAGGTTAATGCATTTGTCTGTTTCCAAATTTCAAGGCTTTGATTGCTTCCACAGGCCGACAGGAATGCTCACTATATGTACGTGCACCTGATGTTGCTAGGTCTATCATCCTCCTTCAGGATAGAATGTCTGCCATTCACAACTCTGAACATCTCTTTATGTCCTTTTGTCGTGCAGTGGCCTAAACCTCACCGCAGCGTCTCAAGTGCACCTCATGGTAATGCTGTTAGAAAGGCTGTAGACGCATGTATTCCTGGATCACATTTTTTTAAAGCTTCCTGTACATATAACAGTGCACCTCATGCAACTTGTGCTTCATGATCATCCTGGCTCTTCACGATTGCTGACCCTTACCCTTGAAGCTCGTTCATCTGGCGCTTGCCTTCAGACTAACTTGTCATTTTGCTCTGACCAGAACTTGTCATTTTGCTCTGACCAGAACATTTTGATGCATGTAGAATACCAGGCCTTGTCTGCTGCCCAAAAAGCCAACGACGTCCACACAATGTTTTCCGTAGGATCCTTGGTGGAACCCCGGTGTAGAGGAGCAAGCAATGGACCGTGTGCACCGTCTAGGACAGACTCGAAATGTTGAGGTCAGGCAGTTGGGTGTGATATTTCTACAGAAATCATGCTTTGCTGTGCAGGCGTTCCTGACCCCTGGGCTGGCACCTAAAAAGTGCATAGACTAGAGCTTAATATTTTATATTTCATGCTTTTTGTTTCAAATTAGATAAAAAAAGCAGCTGCATTTCCCAGTGATTAATAGTGATCAAAAATGCAAGAAGCTTGCAACATGCAATGAGAGAAACACACATGTTTATAAATGCCTGCAGGTCTTGCGATACATAGCAAAGGGCACTATTGAAGAGCGCATGCTACTGCTTCAGGTGAGCTCAAAGCACCATTTGCAGCAGCACATCTTCACTCGCACACTCACACTGTTGATTCATTGGCTTTTTCAGCAGACTCTAGCTGCAAAAATTGTGTTAAGGAACTGTAAGGAAATAAATAATAAAGCAAGATATGCAGCAAGCCTACCATTGTGTTTGTTGCCGCTTCATACAGGACCGCAAGCGTGACTTGAACGCAGCAGCTTTTAATCGCGAGACGGCAACGCAGACTCGGCAAATGAGGCTGGATGATGTAAAGTTGCTGATGAGGCTAGATGACTGATAGCTTATTGTAACTATCCTTTTGAAGAGGCACACAAGTCAGCGCTTGTGACCCTAATTAGGGCGACTGTTTACAGTCACATTAGCAAGGTGTACAATTATTTTCTCTTCAGGCAGCTGTGCCGTTGCAATCATGGTAGCTTATCCCAAACATGTACTCGAGTTGCTGGTACTTAATGTTTTATGAGGACTGTTTGTGTCTATCTGCAGCTTTTTGGGGTAATATTAAGTGTACAACTGGACTGTAGGACTGTAGGACCTCACATACGGGGTAGTGTTGTCAAGCAGGGCAGGGGCACTCTTGCTCTAAATTGCAGCATCTGGCACCAAGTTTGAGGATTACCTAGTTTTTCCGCTAGATTTCGATTTGCCAGGTTTTCAGTTTGATTGGTGGGAGCCCCCCGACGACATTTTCAATGCAAATAAGAGCTGCCATAGGTTAGGGGTGAACTGTTGGCAGATGTGGGTGTTTCCCAATTCAAGCGCCCAAGTCACAAGCGTGTGGGACCCAGAAGGCAATCGTTTGCTTTTATTAATATAGCCACAACAATGATCAGGGTCGTCTATCGCTATTTTTTTCAAGATTTTACTACTGCAAAAATATACCGATGCAGTATTTTTACTTCCATCTCGCCAATTAATCCCTACCCTTTCTTCTCCCCGAGATCGCGTTGTGTCTTGACACGAGTCGTCATGCAGCGTCTTGAAGGGCGAGAAGGAGGAGAAGGAGGAGAAGGAGAAGAAGGTGGCGAAGCCAAGCCTAGCGTCGCGACGATCGTGCAGTCCATGCCTCCCCCTCGGCGCCAGCAGCCGGCCGCTGCTTCCCCCCAAGGATCTCCTGTCTCCCTGCACGAGCTCCTGATGGAGAAAAGCAGCCTCACTGCTCACCAGGCCACCTCTGCTGCTGGCGGCCCTTCGTGGCTGGCACACAGCAGCCTTTCTGCTGCCGCCAAAGTCACCCTCCTCTGGCCTCCTTGCCTGTGCCTACAAGAACATGGCTCTGTCGAGGCTTCTTTCAGCACTACCATGCTGGTCACACAAGGAAACACCTCCTCCACGGCTGTCCATGCACCCACATCACCAACGGCCCTGACCAGCAGCCTACCAGCAACGCAATCGCCAGCAGCAACATTTTCCGATAACAGCGGCAGCAGCTTGCTCCACCATGCGGCAGGAAACGTAAACCAACATCTGCCGCCTGCAGCCAAGCCACAGCAAAGTGCGCACATTGCCAAGCTGCTAACGGTCTCCAAGGGTAGCGTGGTAGCCGTTGAGCCACTCACACTGGCAGGGAGGGGCGTTCAGACATCCAGGTGAGCAAAGTCAGGCATGCCGGCTGACTAGAATACTGTAATATTAATGGTAAAGATCTGGGACGTGGTCGCAGGGTTTTCCGAGCAGCTGTAACCCTGCCCCACTTTGTCCCTCCATGATTGTTGAGTCACAAGGCTCATTCACGTTGCCACTTCTTGTGGCTTACTTTGTTCAAAGCCTATAAATCTCTCACTCATAGGCTCCGCGTCCTGGAGCGTGAAGCCACGGTCCTCAGCTTTGTCATGAGCGACGAAAAGGGCTATCCATCCTGCGAGAGCATCCAAGTGAGTTGGCTTTATTCAATCCAGGCTGCCAGATGCTTTATCATGATCGTACTAGGCTGTGGAAGATCAAGATGCTTGAGCAATTGCAGCATATTAAGTTGAGTGTCTATTTTGTCAGAAACGCATGCACTTTCAGTGTATTATCTGGTATTATCTGTCCTCATTATTATGCGCAAGGTACTCCTTGTAGCCTGCTTTTGACGGATTGCATCTGTTCTCCCAGCTAGTTGCTAAAGCATAGAGGCAAGATGCTATCATCATCATAGTAGTCGTAACATACCTCCTACCTCCTGACTTGTAAACCAAGAGCAACGCTAACTTGTGTCTTATCAACTCATCAGGGCATTTTGCCTCTACATACCTCCTCATTTCAATCAGCTGCTTTTTCATGCTCATCAGAATGCCGCGCTACTGCCAGTGCTTCCACCCCAGGCGTGCCAAGAACTGCAAAGGTGGGCTTTGACTAGTCCACGGTCGCATAGGCTGTGTACAGTTTTTAGTGTAAGCAGCTGCTGCAGTCGCCTGAGCAGAGAAGCCAGACAGTGTGCAAACAGGTTTGGCGGTAATGTCATGCTCCACTCAAATTGCTTCCTGTGCTCGCATATTAAGATTCAATTTCTCAGAAGAGGCAGCTGTTTAAATGTATTGAACAGTCTCACAATTCACAGTTGATTTCTTGTACAACGTGCAAGAGTGCCACAACCTCATGTCATCATGTCCCACTACTTAAGCAGACCCAAACACACACAATTGTGTTGCAAGTACAATCCAAATGCGTAGGGTAGCACCTTGAGGCAGACTACAGTTTAATAGCTGTTGAAGCGGCTGAAATTAACTGAGCGATTAATTTCAATTGTTGCGGTTGAATTGCAGTTGAATTCATACCAACTGCGTTCCAATCGCTTCAACAGCAAAATTCAACTGTGGCCTTCTGTCTGACGTGCGTGTATGTCCCCCACATTCTATCAGGATCCTGTGATGATAATGCACACCTAAATGTTGCACTCGGATTTGTTGTTGTGATGCGCACCCAAAAATGCGTCTTTGTTTTACACGTGTTTAATGAACCAAATGCGAGTCGCATAATCACCTCAAATCTTGACTTGCTCTCTGACTGTTTCATTCAGGCTTTTGTGGTCCATGATGCACGAGTCTCTGTCCCCAGGCAACGAGCAGCCCCCGTTTGATCCTGAGGTACGTTGAGGACGCAAACAGCAGCTTGCAAATGTGCTTGATCTTTTGCACGGGTGAGACTGTTTGGCCCATGATTAGGGGAGGACTGTACTTTATAAATTACTATACACTATACAGTGTAATAAAGACGTCTGTGCTTCCTGCAGATCTTTGGCAGCCCCCTCGCCTGCCTACCCCTTTCTATACGACAAGCAGCGGAATGGGCGTGGGGGGACCATTTCAAGAACTTTGCTGCCGACCTGAGCTACTGCTTGGAATGCGTGCCTCAGCCAGGTACGCGAAAATTAACAAACGGTGGTACCCAGCAAGTAAAAATTACCGGATAAGGGAGAGGAAGGAGAACAATGTGGGTTTGTATGTGTGTGTTTGTGTTTCATGGGGGGGGGAGAACAATTTTAACATCATCCCGTAATTCAATTTGCTTATATAGCAGCTGCACCTGAGAAAGCAGTATGAAACAAGAACTGCTGTGTGTTTTGAATGAGTTGCTTATTTTGTTTGGTAAAACTGCGTAAGGTGAAAAGATTTTTGCTCCTCACTGCACTCTTAAGATGTGTCCGTAACATCATTCTAAATATTATGAGGTTAGAGCCTGAGGGTTTAGCCAAAGAAACCCAAACACTGAGAAGCAGTAAAATTGTACGAGAGCATTCTACTCAAGCAGTTTCGACCTACCGTTTAGCTTGCTGTCCTCCTCATGCACAACACGTGTCACACGTGCTCCTTCCCTCCAAATGCATATGCAACTCCTCAAATTGTGTTACACAGGATCTGAGCAGGAGCACGACTTCCGTGCTGTTCTGTGCAGCATTGTGGCCTACCTCAGGTAATGCCGCCATTCTAAATAGTGAGGCTCGTGTGCATTGAGCGCATCATTGCTGCTGTGAAGAATGAGTTTGAGCCGAGGCGTGCGTGTGCTTGCCCAGCAGTTGCAGCAGTATGTTTGTTTCTAAAGACACATACATGCTGATTTCTTACTTGTACACCGTTCTTCCTTCTGCACCTCAGGGACCAAAATGCCTGGGCCACTCTGGCCTGCTTGCTGACCTCGTGTGCCATGCGTGGCTGCGAGCTGCTGAGTGCACATGCTGATTCTCCCCTCAGCCCTGATGACTTGTCCCCTGAGTTTGTGGCAGCGTTGAGTACCTGCAGTCATCACTATTCAGGTGTGTAGGCTGACTTAAATTTTTAGGACATGTATGATGTGCCTTTTCTGCACTCATGTTTGGAAATACAGGTGCTTTGATATGTAAGGATCCAATACCTGTCAATCGTAAGTTGCTCCTTAACGTGATAAGCTAGAGAAAATGAGCTTGTTGATTTGCCACAATGGTTGGTGTAAATTAGAAGTACACATAAACAGCTCAATACTAGCTGCACAATCCCAAGCCATGAGCAGTGCAAGGTTTTTAATATGCTGGAAGCCTTGATAGCTCTGCGACTCACAAAGATCCCGACTCCTGTCATTTACCACTGACCCATTCTTCCCCTCCCATCCTAAACTGCAGGCTCAAACTCCCCCTGCACCTGCAACGCCCCTGCACTTCCAGCCTCTCCTCGCACCCCCAGGCCTGCCTTCGTTGTGCCCTTTGATCTAGCCTACGATGTTCATCCATCCTGTGACGGCACAGCAAATCACTCAACCCCACCTCTCAGCCCCATCTACCACCACCCCTACATCTCCACCGCCAACCTGCCAGGGAGCCTCCAAGCAACAACTATAAAGGGATTTCTTGGCAAGGATACTGGTGAGGGCCACAGCAAGGCAGTAGGCACCACCCAAAGTCTGGCCTCGTATCTATTCACCACCAATGACGGTATGGGGGTGTGGGTGGAGGATGCAAAGCAGGGAGCAGGTAGAGGGTTCGGCTTGATGGGCGCACTGCTGCTGATCTGGCTGTTGCTCATGCTTGCTGTACTAGCTTCTTGTCAGGTATACGTGAAGGTGCTGTAAGGCACTCCAATTAATGGTGTGGTCTCTTTCCTTTGCTGAAGTGAGGATGCTTGTGCATAAAGCTCAGGGTTGTGCAGGGTGTGCCCTTCTTCCAGTATGACAGAGTTTGCTTACAGCTGTGTTGATGCCATGGCTTGCAGCTGTGTTGGTGCACATGTTAGATCAATTGGTATGATGCATGTAATTACTGCTGATACATGCTCGATGTACAAGGTGTTTGATTGCTTTTTCGACCATAGCGCTTCCTTTATGATGGACCTCTTTCTGCAGCCCTTTTACAATAAGATGACTCCCCTGGGAGATTCCATGTTACAAATCGTTTAGACCTTAATATAAGGGTGCGTTTATTGAGCGTGTGTAGTTGTTGATCAGTGATTTAGCCAGACCCCAATGTTAGCATTTGCTCCTGCAGGTTGCTGTTTTGATTGTCGCTTACCAAACATGTAGCTTTAAGGCCCAGCAATATGAATGATTTGTATGACATTTGCGTATGCCACCTACAATTGCCCTGCATGCTAGCAAATTCAATTCAATTCAAAAGCATGTTGTTGTACTCTGTATCATTAAAATCAAAGATAGGGCCGCAGTGGGTGGAAGTTTGTCACAATAGTGCGTGCTAGCGCCATTAATCAATATACTTTAAATATTGATTAATATAGTACTTTGTGGAATGATCTGATTGTTCCAATAGCTGAGCGAATTGGAAGTGTTCATTTATTGCAGACTAGGATAAATACATGAAGGTTATGATTGAATACTGACGTAAAATTGGATTTTTGATTCAAGCATGGTAAAGCATACAGGATAATGCAGTTTTATTGCTTTGACCCAAGACGCATATTTGAGCATTTGTTTGTGTATTGTTACAAGGCAATAAATCATTTTAGCCCTGTGCATTCCCCGTATGGATATATGCCCATTCAGACTGGATGTCTATACTAGGCTTTGTAAGTGGTGTGATGTGTGGACACAAAACACACTTAATAATTGAGACTTTGATGCTAATTCTTTTGCAATTTTTTACACATGTATTATAGAGTTTTGACATGCAGGATGGCTTTTCTGATTAGTCCTTCTGATTGAGAAAAAGTGCAGGATGTCTTGCTTGCATTGCAATTTGTTTTATGTTTTTTTTTGATGAGGTGTGCAGGATAATGTGTTTGCTTATACTGCATTTTATTTGTTCTCATAATGATCTTTGTTTTAAACCCAAGGTCTGATAGACGGCTTTGCTGTGGCAAGCACACACCACTGCTGGCTCACGAGGTTGATTAGCCTTGTAAATATTGTCCTATTTCTCTTTCGTGTGAGAGACAACACGCTGCTTCCAGATCACAAATTCCTGATGCTGTAAAGAACCGCACCCCCACAAACCCATGAATTTTCATTTACCAATATGTTGTGCTGCCGTGCTTGCTTAAAACACAATGTTTTTGAGCAGACAGCGCTTTAACTCCAGAAAAAAGCCTTAAAGTTATACCAAGGAAGACTGGTAATTCAAAAAATTAGTAGCAGTGGCAATCTCTGGCATTGGTTAAGAAATGCTTTGTGCGGTACGTGTATACTCGCAAAATAAAAAGATTGACATCAAATAAAATCAAAATAATACCCTTCTACCACCCAACAAGGGCAGAAGGCATTCTTTCTGATAAAAGTTGCATATTTGGGATCCTGCGTCGAGAGCTATCGATTGGTATATATATGGGTCGAATCAGAGAGGGTTCCTCCGGTGAGATTTAGTTTGGGGGGGGGGCTCCAGTTTTAATCTGGGCAACTTCCATGAAGTCGTAAATACATCATCTGAGTCTTCAGCTCAAGGGGTCTGTGTCCAAACTTCCACATGTCCAAAAGTCAAGGGGTCTGTGTCCAAACATGTCCAAAAGTCAAGGGGTCTGTGTCCAAACATGTCCAAAAGTCAAGGGGTCTGTGTCCAAACATGTCCAAAAGTCAGAGGCATGCGAGCCCAGGTGCAGGCCGCGGGGTGAGTTAAGCCAATGGAGCAGCATCTCACTACAAACTTACATAATTGTGCATGGGCGTCTGTATCTAAATTTTTGCCCCACAACTCTGCAACACTTCAGTTCATGATGAGTATGCAGATGGATGCAGATTATAAAAAGTAGCAATTTGGTACCCTTGTAGTTGGTATGGGTAATGGGTGGGGGTCGGGGGGGGGGGGGTCCGGTTCAAAATTTACACGTGACGTCCATCAGTTTATTTTTGCCCTCCTGACGACCTGCAGAATTTTGTTAGCAGTGGCAATTTCTGGCAGCAGTAAGAAATGCTTCTTGCGGTTTATAGATAAAAAGATCGACATTTAATGGATAACCTTTCTAGCACCCAACAAAAAAGAAAACGTGTAAAATAACATGTTAAATGGCCTATAATGAAGTCACAAAAAAGCAAAATGCAAACTTGGGTCACCCTCCTTACCACAGGAGATTGAGGTTGGAATGTTTTCGGAAGGTGAAAGAAGGAGTGTGTAGAACGGTATATCTGGCCTCAGATTGTTTTACATTGTCAATGAAGCTTATTGCCAAAGTAATCTCCACCTGAGGGTGAGGCACCATAAATTTGATAGCAAGACTGAGACAGATGGAGGGAATTAACTCACCACACGTGCTGCTGCTTTAGGAGTCCAGCAAATTTGGCATGTTTGTGTGATCTGCAGGCACAAGACCGTTCTAGGTCACTGCGCTTAGCACATAGAATAATGTCCGTCTATAATATAAGTTATCATAACGCCTAAAAGTTCTAGTGCCTGCCTTCGCACCTCCTTCTGGCCGCTTCCTCGAAAAATCTTATTTTATGCACACAATTACAGAAAAGTCCTTCACACCCGATCCAGAGGGAGGTTCCACAAAAAGCTATACAATGAGATTCTGGTCTCCTTGACTACATTAGAGGGAAATAGAAAAAACTAGTCTGTTGTCGCATCTACAGCAAAGTAAGTCCAAGATCTAGCATGGATTTTTCTTTCGTCAACGAGAGTGCGCACCCTTCCAGCGGGAAACCGAGCAATGCCAATCTCTCCCCCCAGAAATCCCCACGAATCAACGTGCCCAATCCCCAAGAGGTACACACAAACACAGACACACACACACACACACACACACACACACACACACACACACACACACACACACACACACACACACACACACACACACACACACACACACACACACACACACACACACTCACGCACGCACGCACGCACGCACGCACGCACGCACGCACGCACGCAAGCA
>Ga0307947_1003867_pt1 | contig 11950 bp, 18 predicted proteins | sample OrgLakmetagen232_FD_201840 | JGI IMG/M metagenome (GOLD analysis project Ga0307947, IMG submission 201840) | Saline water microbial communities from Organic Lake, Antarctica - #232 | ecosystem: Environmental > Aquatic > Non-marine Saline and Alkaline > Saline | place: Antarctica: Organic Lake...
CTGCAGAAGAGGTAGGGGGTGGGGGAAAAGGGGGGAAGAAGAAGGGCAAGGTGCCGGGACCCGTGACAGCAGAGCAGAGGGCTGCGTGGAAGATGATAGGCACAGAGGAGCTGGAGGCACTGCACGCGGGGCTGAAGCGGCTGGACGCGTGGTTTGCGGGTGGGTATGAATGTGTGTGTTTTTATATTAAGATAATGGGTGGAGGATTGATTACCGTGTGTATGTTATGTGTGTGTTTCTTTATACTAAGACATTGGGTGGAGGGTTGGTTACTGCATGTGGGGCTGAAGCGGCTGGGCGTGTGGTTTGCGGCTGGGTATGTACATGTATGTGTGAGTGTGTGTGTGTTGTTTGTGTGTATACGTGTGTCCATGTGCTTTTTTGATACTTAAACAGTTGGGTGGAGGGTTGGTTTCTGCATGTGGGGCTGAAGCGGCTGGATACGTGGTTTGCGAGTGTGTGTGCAAGTGTGTGTGTGTGCAAGAGTGTGTGTGTGTGTGTGTGTGTGTGAATACCAAGACATTGGGTGACGGGTTGGTTACTGCATGCGGGGCTGAAGTAGCCACAGACGTGCGGTTTGTAGGTGTGTATGAGTGAATACGTGAGGGCATGCAACTGTGAATGTATGCTCATGAAAGCGCAATGGTATCAACTTATGAAAAGTGTTGCTGCATGTGGAGCTGAAGCGGCTGGATGCATGGTTTGCGGGTGGCTTTGATTGGTGTGTGAGCACGTTTGTGTGTGAGGGTGGCCTTGCCCCTGCTGCTAGAGATCTCAGGGCATTTATTTACTTGCACACTGGTGTGTATGATGTCACAGTATGCTCTGTGTGACGATGTAGCCCTGCACACAACTTGTTGAGGAGGAAGCGTTAGTCGGCGCAATTGCTTTGCACCCAGCCTGGCATTCGAAAGCATTTATATTCACACACACACACACACACTCAGGCTCGCATATATGTACACACATGAACACCTACGCACGCGCACTCAGGTTTGGAGGAGGAGGCGCCCATCGGCGTGATCACTTGCATCCAGCCTGGCGCCAAAAAGCAGCAGCAGCAGCAGCCGCAGCAGGCAAAGGGGGGCAAAAAGAAGGGAGGTCGAGCGGCTGTGGAGGTGCGTGCGTGCGTGCGTGCGTGTGTGTGTGTGTGGAAGGGGTTTGTGAGGGTGTGTGATCCTCATTTGTTTTGTACTGCTTTGCTTGTGGCAATGTCAACTACCGCTTTTCTGCTATTATTGTTACATTGTTATTGTGGCATTGTTAACTACGGCTTTTCTTGTGGCATTGATAACTTCTGCTGATGACTAAGGGAGTCAAGTGGAGTGAAGGTGTGTGTGTGCTTTCGTGTGTGTGTGTGTGTGTGTGTGTGTGCGCGCGCGCGTGCGTGTGTGTGCATGTGTGTGTGTTCTTGCTCGTGCACCTCTTATCGCGCGTACTACCTTGTTGCCAAATGCAAGGAGTACAGGAAATTGCTCTTGCTGTATTAGCAACCAGCAAGACTAGTAAGCAGGTCGCGCAACTGCAAAAGTGTGTGGTTGCATTGCAAGGCTGTGCTTACCGTTCGTTGCGGTGTGGATAATTATGAAAAGAGGCCATGCGGCTGTGGATGCGTGCATGCATGCGGTCTGTGATGTAAGCAGTCTATGCATGCAGTGTACATATTTACGAAAGGAGGTCATGCAGCTGTGGATGTGTGCATGCATGTGGTCCGTGGATCTGTGTGCCTGCATGCGGTCTGTGCCTGCATGTGATGCCTGCATGCAATCTGTGGATGTGTGCATGCATGCGGTCTGTGATGTAAGCAGATCGCGCGATAGTGTGACTGCATGCAAGGTTGACAAGAAACATCGGTACTTGTGTTTATACTCGGTATTTGTGTTTGTACTTGGGTATTTGTATTCGTACTTTGGTACTTGTGCTCGTACTTCGGTACTTGTGTTTGTTCTCGGTACTCGCATTTGTTTACACTGAGTTTTCATGCCAAAAGCTGACTCTCTTTTCCTATTGTACAAAACAACCTGACGAGCGATGTGAGTGAACTCTATCTGGCTATTTGGAAGTGGGGAATGCATAAGATCCAGGACCTTTGCCTTGGTTGCCTCATGCCCGAAAAGGTTGGGTAGCAATGTAATGTTCAGGTTCTCAGGTTCATTTGTTAGTGTGGTCAGGGCCCACCTCATACGTGTGTGTGTGTTTGTGCGTCTGCAGTGTGTGTACACTATGCCTGTTCGCTTTGTGTGCTACATCCTCCGTGTGTGTATATGTGCGTCTGCAGTGTGTGTACACTAAGCCTGTCCGCTTTGTGTGCTACATCCTCCGTGTGTATGTGGGTGTGCAGTGTGTGTACACTGTGCCCGTTCACTTTGTGCGCTACATCCTCTGTATGTGTGTGTATGTGTGTGTGTATGTGCTCAGGCCTCGCCCTCTGCTGCTGCTTAGGCGGAGGGAGGTAGAAATACCTGTTCACTTTGTGCGCTACATCCTCTGTGTGTATGTGTGTATGTGCTCAGGCCTCGCCCTCTGCTGCTGCTTAGGCGGAGGGAGGTAGAAATACCCATTCACTTTGTGCGCTACATCCTCTGTGTGTATGTGTATGTGTGTGTGTATGTGCTCAGGCCTCGCCCTCTGCTGCTGCTTAGGCGGAGGGAGGTAGAAATACCCATTCACTTTGTGCGCTACATCCTCTGTGTGTATGTGTATGTGTGTGTATGTGCTCAGGCCTCGCCCTCTGCTGCTGCTTAGGCGGAGGGAGGTAAAAACACCCGTTCACTTTGTGCGCTACATGCTCTGTGTGTGTGCCCTCAGGCCTTGCCCTCTGCTACTGCTGAGGCGGAGGGGGGTGAGAAAAAGGAGGAAGACAAGATGCCTGTGGTGTACAACGACTTCAACCCCCTGCTGCTTGCTCAGGTGTGAGCTTGTGTGTGTGTAATTACGTGTATTTACGTGTGTGTGTGTGTGTGTGTGTGTGCGAGTGTGTAAGAGTGTAGGGTTTGATGTCAGGTTAGATAGGAAGGTTGAGACAAGGGATGGTAACGTGTGTGTGTGTGTGTCAAAATGTGTGTTTACATTGTGTGTGTTTACGTGTGTGTTTACGCCGTGTGTGTTCAGGTTGTGTGTGTTTACGTGTGCTTAGGTTGTGTGTGTTTACGTCGTGTGTGTTTACGTCGTGTGTTTACGTGTGTATGTGTTTGTGTTTACGCATGTGTTTATGTGTGTGTTTACGTGTGTGTCAACGTGTGCTTACGTCGTGTGTGTTAACGTGTGATTACATGTGTGTATGCCTGTTTTGGTATGCCTGTCTTGCAGTGAAAGGAGCACGCAACACACGCACGCTAAGGGTTCAGCCCTGACCCTAAACCCTTAATCCAAAAAAATGCATGCATGCATGCATGCACACTCACACACACACACACACACAAACACACACACACACACACACACACACAAACACACACACACTCACACATCGCACCAAAACAATCCCTTAGCCCCTCCTACTCAGCCCCTCTGCTTCTTTCCCCTGTTCCAATTCACAGTTAAAAGGCGCACACAACATCGAGATGCCTAACTTCGATTTGGCCCTGGACGACTTTTATAGCAAGGTGTGCTTCTGTGCCTGCTTGAGCAGCCTTGCAGTTCTGCCGACCGTATTCAGCACTGATAGGATCCTCCACAGATTAGTGAAATTCAGAACTGCGGTTTCTAAAAGGTCGGTGACAATTTGGGACTGCAGTCCTAAAAAGCTCAGGGAAAGTCAGTACTACAATCCTCAATGATCGGGAGGTAAGCAAAGAAGAGTGCATTCAGGCTTGCTGCAGCAACATGAGGATGCACTGTTACAACACAGATCAAAGGCCGTGTTTGTTTGCGTGTGTGTGCGTGTGCGTGTGTGTGTGTGTGTGTGTGTTTGTGTTGCACACGAGCGCTTACACAGAGCAGAGCGCATTTGCATGACACGGATCAAAATCCAGGCCCATATATGTGATCAACGATTGCTCTCGTACACCGTTGCATATTTACGCATTCACATGCATATATACACACATAATACAGTAACAACACGCACACAAGCAACGCTCACACGCGCACTCACAGACTGAAAGCCAGAATGTCAGGTCTAGCATTTAAAATTAAGGTGTCCGTGCACACACTCTTACGCGCACACACACACTCTGCACTGGCATGTGTGCTACACACGATCACACACACTCACACACGCACATAAACTCATACATACACATACGCACACACACACACTCTGCACTGGCATGTGTGCTACACACGATCACACACACTCACACACGCACATAAACTCATACACACACATACGCACACACACACTCTGCACTGGCATGTGTGCTACACACGATCACACACACTCACGCACACATAAACTCATACACACACATATGCACACACACTCTGCACTGGCATGTGTGCTACACACGATCACACACACTCACACACACATAAACTTATACACACACATACGCACACACACACTCACACACGCAAACACACACAAACACACACACGCACACACACATGCACGTACACATGCACAAATACACCCCTATGCACACACAGGTTGAAGGCCAGCGTGCTGCCCTTGCACGTGCTGAGGCTGAGCGCAGTGCCATGTCCAAAGTGGAGCGCATTAAACTGGACCAGGTGTGTGTATGTGTTTTCCTGTGTGTGTGTGTGTGTTTGTGTGTGTAAACGTTTTTGTGTGTGTGAATATGTTTGATGTAGCGCACCAAATGCTTAGAAGGTTTCAGCGTGAGCAAACCATGATTTGTTAATGAGTGTTTCTTTGATATCACACACACATACGCACACACACATGCATGCACACATACATGCATGCACACACACTGCAGTCCACGCGTGTGGTGTCCCTGGCCAATGAAGCGGAGGAGGCAGAGCTTCGTGCTTCTTTGATATCACACACACGCGCACACACATGCATACACACATACATGCATGCACACACTGCAGTCCACGCGTGTGGTGTCCCTGGCCAATGAGGCAGAGGAGGCAGAGCTGCGTGCTTCTTTGATATCACACACACGCGCACACACATGCATACACACACATACATGCATGCACACACACTGCAGTCCACGCGTGTGGTGTCCCTGGCCAATGAGGCGGAGGAGGCAAAGCTGCATGCATCTTTGATATTACACACATACGCACACATGCATGCACACACATGCACACACACACCGCAGTCTACGCGTGTGGTGTCCCTGGCCAATGAGGCAGAGGAGGCAGAGCTGCGTGCTTCTCTGATTCAGTACAACCGGGAAGCAGTGGAGGCTGCTATTAAGGCAGTGAATGAAATGCTGGTCACAGGTGTGTGTGCGTGTGTGTGTGTCAATGGAGGCTGCTGTTTAGGTAGCGGATGAGTTGCTGGTATAAAAAAAAGGGTTAGAGAGGGTCAGCGAATGGAATGCTGGTCACAGGTGTGTGTTTGTGTGTGTGTGTATGTATCAGTGGTGGCTGCTTATAAGGCAGTGAATGAGATGCTGGTCGCAGGTGTGTGTGCGTGTTTGTGGCTGTGTATGTGTGCGTACGTGTTTGTGGCTGTGTGTGTACGTGTTTGTGGCTCTGTGTGTGTACGTGTTTGTAGCTGTGTGTGTGTGTTCGTGTTTGTGGCTGTGTGTGTGTGTGTATGTGTGTCAGCTTCTGCTCAGAGCGCCAAGAAAAGGACCAAGATATTTTGTGATTTTCAGGCATGGACTGGCATGACTTGGATGCCCTCATCAAGGACGAGCGCAAGGCAGGCAACCCAGTGGCGCAGCTCATACACTCCCTTCAGGTGTGTGTGTGCGTGTGTGTGTGCGGTGTCTGTGTGAGCTATCATTTCATGTTGTGTGTGTGTGTGTGTATGTGTGTGTGTGTGTTGTCAAAGATAAACGCAAGGCAGGCAACTTAGTGGTGCAGCTCATACACTCCCTCCAGGTGTGTGTGTGTGTGCGTGTGTGCGGTGTCTGTGTGAGCTATCATTTCATGTTGTGTGTGTGTGTTTGTGTGTGTGTTGTCAAAGATAAACGCAAGGCGGGCAACTTAGTGGTGCAGCTCATACACTCCCTCCAGGTGTGTGTGTGTGCGTGTGTATGCATGTGTGTATGCGTGTGTGGGTGGTTGGGTACGTGCTTTTTTCCCCGTCAAGTGTTTGTTATGTCAAAGATAAGCAGGACAAGCACTAGTAGACTAGTACACTTTCTCAACGCTTTCTCCAGGAGTGTTTTCGGTGCGTGTTCTTTGTGTACATACATTTGCGTTTTGTGTAGGGCTTAAAATATGATGTTGTGCATTGCTAGTTTTAAGCAATTGGCTTTAATCGTATCCTAGTGTGTGTGTGTGTGTGCGTGTGTGTGTGGTGCTTTCGTTATGGCATGGTAGTTCACCACAGTTGAAACACACAAAAACAAAAGCACACACACCAGCAGCATTCACGCTCAGATATAAAGACACACGCTCATATACACACATTCAGACACTCATAAGCACACACACACACATACACCTAAGGACACACATACACATGCACATTAACACACTTGCCCACCTATGTCAACCGCAGCTTTACAATAACCGCATCACCCTGCTGCTGTCCTGCCACCTGGACACACACACACACACACACACATCCACATCCACACATCCACAAGCACAAGCACACGCACACATGCCCGCCTCCGCCCATTGCAGCTGAACAATAACCACATCACCCTGCTGCTGTGCTACCACCTGGACACCCCCCCCCCCTAAGGACACACATATACATGCACATAAACACACTTACCCACCTACGTCAACCGCAGCTGAACAATAACCACATCACCCTGCTGCTGTCCAACCACCTGGATTCCGAGGAGGAAGGAGATGAAGCGGCAAACACGCGCAAGGCCACCAAGGTATTAATTGTGTGTGTGTGTGCATGCGTGTGTATATGTGAGTGTTTGTGTGTGAGTGAGTGTGTGTGTCTGTGTGTGTGAGTGCGTGTGTGTAATTGCTCATGAAGGAGATGAAGCAGCAGACACGCGCAAGCCACCAAGGTACTAATTTTGTGTGTGTGCATGCGTGTATGTGTGTGTATGTGTGTGGGACAGATAAAAACAGCAAATACGCACTAGACCACATGAGTACTATCTGCATGCGTAAGTGTATGTGTGTGTATGTGCATGTGTGTGCGTGTGTGTACCTTTCTTGCATGCTTTTTTCCTCCCTTCTTTAACTCCGCGTTTCCATTTTATAATCATTTTAGAATGTGAGAAACACACACGCACATTCCTGCTCCCATTCTAGCACCCTGCTTTTTTGTCACCTGCTACGAGGATGTGTGTGTGTGTGTGTAAACCGCTGGTTGCCTTAGCAAATCAGTCTGAAACACAATTTAAAATCTAAACCCAACCATCTTATTGGACTGTACGTCTGTACGTGTGTATTTTGTATGTTCAGTATGCCTTACCTTTTTGCTTACCCACACATTACCTGACAGGTGTCAATGGACCTGCAGCTTGATGCCTTTGCATCTGATATGTTTCTCTGTTAGTACCCCCCCATTTGCTTCTATAAACCTTGCTAATTCTTCTACGCCACATCACAGGTGTCGGTGGACCCGCAGCTCTCGGCCTTTATCCAAATAACTGATCTTCTAGTAAACGTTGCTTATCCTTCTGCCATTTCACAGGTGTCGGTGGATCTGCAGCTTTCGGCCTTTGCCAACTCATCCGTGCACTTTGAGCAGCGCAAAAGACACATTGCGAAGCAGGTACGTGCTTTACATTGTGTGTGTGCGTGCGTGTCTGTGTTTGTGCTCTGTGCTTGTGCATGTAAAAAACTGCTTTGTGTGTGTATCTGTGCTAGTGCATGTAAAAATGTGTGTGATCATCCGTCTGTGGGTACGTGCGTATCTGCATGCAGGTGCATCTGTTTATTTGTCACGCACGTTCTGAGTGTTTGTTTGTGACTGAGTCAATGCCTGAAAACACGCAGGCAGTGGCTGCACACGAAGGGTCCCTCAAAATGGTAGAAAAGAAGACCTGACACGCTCGCTCTGACTGTGTGTGTGACTGTGCGTGCCTTTCTGCAGACTCAGACAATGGCTGTGCACAAAGCGCTCCTCAAAAAGGCAGAGGAAAATGCCAGGCACATTCTCTAACCGTCCATGTGTTAATGTGATTCTGCAGATTAAGACAATGGCTATGCCCAAAGCGTCCCTCAAAGTGGGAGTGAAGAAAGCCTGACACGCTCGCTCTGACTGTGTGTGTGTGCGTGAATGTGCGTGCCTTTCTGCAGGCAAGACAGTGGCTGTGCACAAAGCGCTCCTCAATAAGGCAGAGGAATATGCCAGACACACACTCTCTAACTATCTGTGTGTGAATGCGTAATTGCCCTCAAAATGCCCCTGCAACACAGACTAAGACAGTGGCTGCGCACAAAGCGTCCCTCAAAGTGGCAGAGAAAAGAGACTGACACACACACGCTCTGACTGTGTGTGTGTGTGTGAATGTGTTTCTTTCTGCAGACCAGACAGTGGCTGCGCGCAAAGCGTCCTTTGAGTGGCAGAGAAGCAACCCTGACACACACACACACTCTGACCATCTATGTGTGTCTTACCGCAAACTATAATGGTGGCTGCACACGAAGCGTCCCTGACAATGGCAGAGAAGAAATCCTGGTACACACTCTCTGACCGTCTGTGTGAATGCGTAAATGCCGTCAACATGCCCTTGCAACACAGACCAAGACAGAGGCTGCACACAAAGCGTCCCTGACAATGGCAGAGAAGAAATCCTGGTACACACTCCCTGACCGTCTGTGTGAATGCGTAAATGCCGTCAACATGCCCTTGCAACACAGACCAAGACAGAGGCTGCACACAAAGCGTCCCAAAAGTGACAAAGAAGGAACCCTGACACACACCCACACACACACAGACACACTCTGACCATCTATGCGTGTTTACTGCAGACAAAGACGGTGGCTGCACACGAAGCGTCCCTCAAAGTGGCTGAGAAGAAAGCCCTGGCTCAGCTCCAGAAAGTGAGGGCTGTCCCTATGGCGCAAGTCCAGCGCAAGCAGCACTGGTTTGAGCGCTTCAATTGGTTCATTTCAAGGTACGTGTGTGTGTATAGGTGTGTGTATAGGTGTGTGTGCGTATGTGTGTGTGCGTGTGTGCTCATGTGTGTGAGTGTGTATGCGCGCATGCCCATGTGTCATATGTGATGTTTTGTAAACGTAGTTTCTGTGTTGTATTTTCATGTGCATGCTTGCACCCCCCTTTTATGCTCAATCTCATGTCTTCCACACACTTATGTAAGCCTTCACACCCTTGCTTGCACACAGTGAGAACTACATGGTCATCAGTGGCCGAGATGCGCAGCAGAACGAGCTCATCGTGAAGGTCTGTGTGTGTTGTGCTCTTTATGAGAGCCTGTTTTGATTGCAAGAAGTGAGAACACTCATATGGTCATCAGTGGCCGAGCTGCGCAGCAGAACGAGCTCATCGTGAAGGTCTGTGTGTGTGTTGTGCTCTTTATGAGAGCCTGTTTTAATTGCAAGATGCAAGAACACAATATGGTCATCAGTGGCCGAGATGCGCAGCAGAACGAGCTCATCGTGAAGTTGTGTGTGTGTGTGTTGTGCTCTTTATGAGAGCCTGTTTTAATTGCAAGAAGTGAGAACACTACTATGGTCATCAGTGGCCGAGATGCGCAGCAGAACGAGCTCATCGTGAAGTTGTGTGTGTGTGTGTTGTGCTCTTTATGAGAGCCTGTTTTAATTGCAAGAAGTGAGAACACTACTATGGTCATCAGTGGCCGAAATGCGCAGCAGAACAAGCTCATAGTGAAGTTGTGTGTGTTGCGCTCTTTATTTCAGCCTGTTACTTTATTGTGCACATCGTACTGAGCACATCGTAATGTGAACATTGTACTGTGAACATCGTACTGTGCACATCATACTGTGAACATCGTATTGTGCACATCGTGCTGTGAACATCATATTGTGAACATCGTACTGTGAACATCGTACTGTGAACATCGTACTCTGCACATCGTACTGTGCACATCGTATTGCAAACATCATACTGTGCACATCTTACTGTGAACATCTTACTGTGAACATCGTACTGTGAACATCGTATTGTGAACATCGTACTGTGAACATTGTGCTCTGCACATCGTACTGTGCACATCTTACTGTGAACATCGTACTGTGCACATCGTACTGTGAACATCGTACTGTGAACATTGTACTGTGAACATCGTACTGTGAATATCGTACTGTGAACATCATACTGTGCACATCGTACTGTAAACATCGTACTGTGCACATCGTACTGTGCACATCGTACTGTGCAATGCACAACGTACTGTGCACCATCTTATTTCCTTTGTACTTGGACAAGGGCGACCCGGACATGCACACAGAGCTGACGTCTTTTAGGAAGAATGCAAATTGAGCAGAAAGCAACGCTCACACCGTGCACGCTTCCAGCTCTTGCTCCTTTTCCCCAACATGTGCCCCCTTTTGCCTTTCTTGTGCAGCGCTACTTCAACAAGGGCGACGCGTACGTGCACGCAGAGCTGCATGGTGCATCCTCTACCATAGTGCAAAACCCGTACCCTGACCGCCCTATTCCTCCACTGACGCTGCAGCAGGTGTGTGTGTTGGTTGTGCCTGCGTGCGTGTGTGTCTGCGTGTTTGTGCGTGTGTTTGTGCCCCATTCCTCCACTGACACTGCAGCAGGGTGTGTGTTGGTTGTGCCTGCGTGTGTGCCTGCGTGTTTGTGCGTGTGTTTGTGCCCCATTCCTCCACTGACGCTGCAGCAGGTGTGTGTTGGTTGTGCCTGCGTGTGTGCCTGCGTGTTTGTGCGTGTGTTTGTGCCCCATTCCTCCACTGACACTGCAGCAGGGTGTGTGTTGGTTGTCCCTGTGTGTGTCTGCATGTTTGTGTGTGTGTGTTTGTGCCTGCATTTGCGTGCTTGCTTGTGTGCGTGTTTTTGTGCTGGTTTGTGCCTGCATTTGCGTGCTTGTGCGCGTGTCTGTGTGTGTGTGTGTGTGTGTGTGTGTGTGTGTGTGTGTGTGTGTCTGTGATTGGAAGTGTTGTGGAGGGGCAAATTTGTGACCTTTTCATGAGCCGACTGTAAGCAGTGTAAATATGTGTGTGTGTTTGTGTTAATGCATGTATGACATGATCTATTTAAACATCATATGTGCAAATAATAAGACTACCACAGCACAGAAACGCTGGTGTACGGAGATTTTCATGACAAATTGCCCTGTGTGTGTGCGTTTACACGTGCGTACACACACCAAGTTTCACACACGCGTCCACATACAATAACACACACACACTTACACACACGCAAGAACACACATACACACACAAGTAAATACACACAAATGCGTGCAGGCTGGCTGTGCATGTGTGTGCCGTTCACGTGCCTGGGACTCCAAGATCCTGACGTCCGCGTGGTGGGTTCACCACCACCAGGTGTGTGTACGTGTGTGCGTCTGTGGTTGGTGTGCGTGTGTGTACGTGTGTGCGTCTGTGGTTGGTGTGCGTGTGTGCATGTGTGTGTATACGTGTGTGTGGGTGTTTTTATGTTAGTGTGTGCTGTGTGTGGCAATGTGTGTGTAGCTCACTTACATGGTTATTCAAAATTGCAAAGTTTGCTTGGCAGGCCCACCACCACCGCCACCTCGTGCGTGTTTTGTGTGTTTTGCCTGGTTGCATATGCATAGTTTGTGTGTGTGTTCAATAATGTGTTCAATACACCCTTGATATAATTGACCATGCTTCTTATTTTCGGGTGCAAGTTTGCCTCTTTTGAACACTGAATTCTGAGCATATCCATTCAAGGCCACCCTCTCTCTCTCTCTCTCTCTCTCTCCCCCTCTCTCTCTCTCTCTCTCTCTCTCTCTCTCTC
>Ga0307947_1003868_pt1 | contig 11949 bp, 19 predicted proteins | sample OrgLakmetagen232_FD_201840 | JGI IMG/M metagenome (GOLD analysis project Ga0307947, IMG submission 201840) | Saline water microbial communities from Organic Lake, Antarctica - #232 | ecosystem: Environmental > Aquatic > Non-marine Saline and Alkaline > Saline | place: Antarctica: Organic Lake...
TATGCACTCCCGGCCTGATTTAGTGGGGTATACTGTATGCATGCCTGGCCTGATTTAGTGGGGTATACTGTATGCATGCCTGGCCTGATTTAGTGGGGTATACTGTATGCACTCCCGGCCTGATATAGTGGGGTATGCTGTGCAATGGCCTGATTGGGTGATAGGCTGTTCAGATCTTGAAGCTAGTACCATTTCCCGACGCCTCTTGTTTTTGCTGCTTTTTGGAGGGCTAAGACTTTTACGTATTTTGTGCCTCTCTCTCTCTTTCTCTCTCTCTCTCTCTCTCTCTCTCTCTCTCTCTCTCTCTCTCTCTTGCCTCAAAGAAAAGGTGCTTTGCCTAGCTTTACGCATCAGTGTGCACATTGTTTGCACTGCTGTGCGCATCTCTTCTTACGTTGCATTATGATTCAAACCTCAACACACACACACACACAAATACACATACATGCATACGCACACACACACACACCTACGCTTACAGCGTAGCCCGCATATTTCTTCTGTTTGTCGCTATAATTCAAACCTCTGAACACACACATACGCACACACGCATACGCACACACACACCTGCGCTTACAGCGTAGCCCGCTCCCCCTTTGCTTGCTCTTTCCCTCAATGCATGTGGGGGTTTGCTTCCACTGCTTGCGTAGTTCTTCTCTTCATTTTCCCGGGGTGGGCCATTTCATGAACATTTATAGTCAAGCGCCGCCTAAGCGCACAACATATACTAGAACAGCTCTACTCGCATCTTTGGTGCACTTGCTGTAAACTGCCCGTCACCTGCATCTTGGCGTATCCTGCTCACTCTTCTCTCTCCCGTCTCAATCACCTCATGCCCTATCTTCAGAGTGACCTAGAATCATGTTATACGGTGTATTTTCAGTAATATCAGCAGGAAAATGTATATGTATATGGTATTATATGGTGTATATATTCAATTCTTGCCAACCCCACCCATCTTCCATCTTGTACATGCAAGCCTAGTATGCCATCATTTGTGATCAAACCCCGCAATTTAACTTGCAGGGCGCAACTCGAGCTACCTTCCATGCCTCTGGTGCTGCAGCACCTCCCCAATCCCCGACAGCAGCAGCAGCAGCAGCAGCAGGCGGCAGCATGAGCTGCGCAATGCACAACGCCAAGCCCTTCCCAACAAGATTCTCTGAGAGCCCCACTACTTATGGCTCCAGTCCTGTTTCCCCCTCCCAAATTGCCAGCCCTGGCATGGTCAGCAGCGCAGACCTCCAGAGCCTAGCCGCCCTCGCTCTCCCCCTCGTCTCTGCCCCCATCTCAGGCCACATTGCACGCCCCACTGCTGCACCTTCTATGCCCTATTCCCCTAGATCTGCAGCAGCTCCTGCTGCCGCTGCCGTGCCCTCTTTGCCACCACCCCTTGCGCTGGCGCCCCCCTCCCTCCCCCCCCCTCTTCCGTCCTCAGGTCACGCAAGGAATGCAGCCTCTGCTGCCTGCCACCTTACCAACAAGCCTGCGAGCTTTGGGACCTCATGCTCTGACCCTCCTGTTGCCGAGGCTACCGTCAACATTGTCACCAACGCCAACGCCAGTGCGCACGCCTCCCTTCCTTTCCAAGCCCCCCCTCATAACAACCCTTCTAACAACCCCACCAACCTCACCAGCATGCCATACTTGGCTCCCTCCTCTCACCCTCAAAGCCTCCCAGCCTCCGCCTACCATTCCCCCCTCACCGTCTCTACGCCTACTGCCTACCCGTCCATTGTTTCTCAAGGAATGCCCCAGGTGGGTCATGACCCGGCTAAGATTGAAGATCTTTTCAGCAGGATGTGCTTGTGACCAAACAGCTGGACCTGCACCTTGTGATTTTAACCAACACACATACATACTCACACGCATACACGCACACACACTCGCATGCATGCACACACACATACGCACACACACATACACGCACACACTAGCACGCACGCACACACGTACACACACGCTCATACCACACGTGCATCACACCATCCTTCAGGGAATGCTTGCTGCCTACCCCTCCACTGTCTTTCAGCCAACCAATTTTCAGTCAGCCCCTCCGTCCGCACCCAGATCAACAATGAGCCCTTACCCGCCTCACATGCCTCACAACGCATCCCCTCTCCTTCCCCCCCATCCCTTTCCTTCCGCTGGGTTCCAGCCGCAAGGGTATCAGCACCACCTCGAAGGTGTGGGTCTCCCTTTCTCTCAACCAGTGCCTGCTGCCTTTTACGCCCCCCCTCCACCGGCTCAGCACCAGAACGACCTTCACCACCCATACATGGACTACCAGGCACTGCAGCAGCAGCAGCAGCAGCAGCACCACCACCACCACCACACATCATCATCATTCTTATCACCAGCACCAGCAGCAGCAGGTCAGCAAGGGAGGCCTGCTCCAACAGGTGGGCATGTGTACTTTCTTATGTGCTTCAGTCTGTGCACATATTAGTGTGTAATTCTAATTTTGTATGGTGTAATGTATGTGTATTTATGTATTTACAACAGATATGTGTGTGTTGTTCAAGATGAGCTTGAAGGAAAGGTTTGGGGTGCTCTGTCTTTATACTTTATTTGTACTTTATGTTATGTGTGTCATGTGTTATGTTATCTATACTTTATTTATATTGTGTATTTTGCATGCTAGATAGGTTTTAAGCAATCGTCAGTATATGATCTTGATACATGAGGTGGTGTACATCCAAGCATCCCCCTGCTCATGTGTGTGTGTGTGTGTGTGTGTGTGTGTTAAAGCCTTTCAACACTGGCTGCCAGATGATGTCGTGGTGGTATGGTAATGAACCCAAAACACAGATTGCACTTAGATGGTACATGAGTGGGTGCTGTGATGCCTTCTCGAGTGCTGTGATGACTGCTCGAGTGCTCGAGTGCTGTGATGACTGCTGTGATGCCTAGGTGCTGTGATGCCTGCTCGAGTGCTGTGATGACTGTTCGAGTGGCCCTAACCTCAGTCAGCCTGGCATGCGTTACTAGTATCATACTACTAGTATGTGTAAAACAGTGCATGAACTTTTGGTTGTTTGGAGTTTCGAGAAATCGGTAAAACTCTTATGGCCAACTTTCCGCTCTGCTGCCTGTTCCACGAGTTCAAGAGTGCCTTGCAGCTTTGTCAGAGGAGTTCGGGCAGTACATAGCAGTGTTGGTAAAATGGGTAAGAACAGAAGCTCTTCATTCGTGTACGTATTCATGCACACACACATACACAAACACGCACACACATACACAAACACAAAACACATAAAAACAAACACAAAACACACACACACTCACACACACATACACACCACAAATACACAAACACAAAACACAAACACACACCCTCACACATACACACACAAAACACACACACAGGCTTGCAACCGGTGGCTCATACCCTCAGTCAGCCTGGCATGCGCTCCAAGAGGAGCAGCCATGGGGCTCTTCCTATCCCTTCTCAAGGCAAAGCCACCTTCAGCAATGGCACACCCTACAAGTGAGAAGTGCAGATGCACAGGCTTGAACGATGCTTGTGTTTGATGAAAGAAAAAGAAAAAGATACCAATCGTAGGCAGTGAAACCACTTTTTGTGGGATGGAGGAGCTGGGTGTACGGTACGCCACGAATTCAAGAATTCCTGACCGCAGCTGCTCATGGAGAAGCGCAACTTATTACAACTTGCGCATCTGCGAGTGAAAGTGTGAGAGTGAGAAATATTACAGTTTGCACATCTGCAAGTGAGAAAGTGTGAGTATGAGAAATATTACAACTCGCACATCTGCAAGTGAGAAATTGTAAGAGTGAGAAAGCATTTCTGTTTGGCATGTATGTGTGCATGCGTTCCGTGCCCTTGTCTGCAGCAATTGCCTGACTGCACCATAGAAGCGAGCGTTGCATTTGTGTGTGTGCGTGTCTGTGTGTGTTTACATATGGGGCGTACTTTGTGTGTGCATGTGCTGCACATCACTGAAACAGTGCTATACACTTACAAACATGCGATGCCATTAACTTGTCCAGTGTTTTGAGGGCTAGAGGGAGAGTTCTACCTTCCGATCAGAACTCTTCCTTTTCTTTATTACAAGCATATTAGTCAAGGAACAGACCACAACTAACTGACCACTCAAGAAGCTTCAAACATATACAAACAGCTAGCTTTTCTAAATATTCAGTTAAACGGCCAAGGGGTAGCATATTCTGACCCCTTTGAATTGTCTACAATTTGCGCTGCCATACTCCTCCTATAATGCCCTGCACCTCCACTCCTTTGAATATAGCTGCCCTGGAAGCTTACTGGTTTGTTCCCAGACTTTTGGGAATTGTGGGTCAAAACTTTGCCAATGTGGTTTTTAAGCGCAGCACAAAGCATTGGTCACATTTCCCTTTATCAGAGCTTGAGATGTTAGAACCGCTTCCAACTGTTTGTCTCCACTCGTTTGGCAACGAGCACTTACGACACACTCTTCTCTCCATTTCACGCGGACACACACAGTAGCTTTTTTTGCAATACTCACCGCTCCTTTTCTTTTCACGCGAACACACGTAAAACAAATTTTCCGCAATACTCACCGCTCCTCTGGTTGCAGACTACAGTTCCCTTTTCCACACATGCGTTTGTTTCTCCCTGGCGTCCATGCTTGCAGGCAGTACGGCTATGCTGACCCCCCCATCAGTCCAAGCCGCTTTCAAGTCACACCCCAGGCCCAACCCCTCACGCACAGCCACCCAATGGGCCTTGGCCAAGGACACGCCACAGTGATGCCACTCAGCAACCAGGAGCATGGGCCCTGGGCAGGTGCGTGTGATGTGTGTTGTGTAGGTTTTATGCGCAGTTTACGTGATCTGGACGTGCATGTGCCTATATTTGTGATGTGGCTGTCACCAATGGATTAAGTGAGAGCGGTGTGTGTACGTGTATGCGTGTGTGTGTACGTGTGTGTGTGTGTGTAGAGAGGAGAGAAGGGGGCGGGACGGGGCTTTAAATCACAATGAGTGTGCTTGTGCGTACGTGTCAGGTGTCGGCAAGAATTGGATGGAAGCAAGGTGTTATTTGGATGCTTTAGCCTTAATAGCCAACTTGCTTGGCCTCGCACCACTCCCACAAAGCTGTTTAATTATTGAACCATACTGATGTCAGTACATGGGAGCTGCACAACCGCAGATGGACTGCAATTGTTTTTTCTTGTCTAGATTCAATTGCCTGCAGCAGCAATTATTGACTCTCTCTCCCTCTTTCTCTCTCTCTTTCTCTCTCTCCCTCTCTCTCTCTCTCTCTCTCTCTCTCTCTCTCTCTCCTTCTCTCTCTTTCTCTCTCTCTCTCTCACTCTCTCTCTCTCTCTCTCTCTCTCTCTTTTACACGTATACACACATACACACATACACACACAGGAGTGACTCAGCCTTTTCCAACAAATTGCCATTTGTCTGCAGGTGGAAGCACCGCGTCTATTGTACAGCACGGTCAAGAGGTGCGTCATTACAGAGGGTGGGACAAGGGAAACAGAAGGCTGGCCATGACTATGCTTATTTATGTGCCTACTCCTTGTAATTAGAGCAATAAATTGTAAGACATATGACCACAACCGTAATGTTTTACACAATTACGGTCAAACCTACACTTTGCTGAAATCCCCTTGATCATGTGCAGCCCTTCTTTCATATTATCGTTAGGAATTGGCGTTTGCTTATAGCGCTATAATATTTTTCAGATATAGCGCGTGCCAAAATTAAAATTGTCGATTCGCTTGATTTGGCTCATGCCCACGCTTCACACTGGGCTCAAATTTGTCCTTGGGCGTCCACACCAACACATCACAACACATTACCCTTGTGGAGCCTTGGAGTGCTGTGAGACGCACATACCATGAGGCAAGACAGTAAGAGCACCACAAGGCAGGCACAAATGCGCAGACGTGCCTGCACCTGCACACAAGTGCTCGCATACACACCTGCAGTGCTAGCACGCACGCATGCACGCGCGCACCCCCCCCACACACACACACACACATACACGCGCACACACGCACGGGCGCACGCACATGCACACGCACACGCATGCACGCATGCACTCGCAGGCGCATGCACACACGTAATTTTTTTTATGAAATTAGCTGTTTATGGTAAAGGTGGCATAGGAAAATCTACAGCAAGTTATAATATTTCAATTGCACGCACGCGCACACAGGCACGCACACACACACACACACATAAGCATGCACGCACAGCTCAGTCTTGGTCAACACCTTGGCCAGGGGAACATGCTGTTCCACAGGCTTGCCTGTGTCCACATAAGGCACATGTGTGTGGCACAGAATCACAGGTGTAGCGCTGTATTTGGGACCTAAATCCCGCCAGAGCTCGACAGAACCAATTTTACGACTTCATTCTTTGCCAGGAAGCATTGTGCATGGTACCCTCCATGCCTTCCAAATCTGACGCCGAAACTCCTTTGGCACGGGGGAGTTCTGGCAGATATAGCGGCTGAAATACAGCACAATATAACGCTATACAAATGCCAAATATAGCGCTATACGCCGATCCCTAATCATCGTAAAAAGGACTCAAATTTCGCCTCCACGGAAGCATGCCCAGGATTTTTATGCAATTCACTTATGAATGAGCTCCTGTGTCTGATTTAATTCAACAATTCCACGTCCTTAACAGTCGTCTTTAACTATCATACATCATATACATGACTGACAGATTGAATTGGCGTACTGTGTTTACATGTGTCTGGTATTCTTGCATTCGGCATCTTTCGTAGCTTCCCCCTTGTATAGGCTTAGGGATCTAGGGATGTTGGCTGTGTCAGTTGTCACGGCCCCCCAAAGCCCTAATTATTTGATTTATAAGTTCATTCAAGGCTGCATCACTCATTCAGGGCTACATCATTCAAGGCTACATCACTCCTCACTCAAGGCTACATTCAAGGCTACGTCACTCCTCATTCTAGCCTAAATCATTCAAGGCTACATCACTCCTCGTTCAAGACTACATCATTCAAGGCTACATCACTCCTCGTTCAAGACTACATCATTCAAGGCTACATCACTCCTCACTCAAGGCTACATTCAAGGCTACATCACTCCTCATTCTAGCCTACATTCAAGGCTACATCACTCTTCGTTCTAGCCTACATCATTCAAGGCTACATCACTCATCGTTCTAGCCTACATCATTCAAGGCTACATCACTCCTCATTCTAGCCTACATCATTCAAGGCTACATCACTCTTCGTTCTAGCCTACATCATTCAAGGCTACATCACTCCTCATTCTAGCCTACATCACTCAAGGCTACATCACTCCTCTCTAATTTGTGGGTTATTTCAAAACCATCTAACTGTCACCGCTGGTACGGTTGCCACAGGCAACGCATCAGGTCCTGTGTATGTGTTGGCCAGCCCCTGTGCTATGTTTTTTTACTGAGCGAGGGCCATTGTTGTTTATTATGTGCTGACCATCCCCTGCAGCGTGTGAATGAGAGAAGGCCGTTGTTGCTCACCACCCTGATGACTTGTCTTTCCAGGCAAGCCCCTACCGTGGCAGTGAGGGCAGCAGGAGGACCTCGGACTCAGGCAACATGGGCATGGAGCCCTCCTCCCCCACCACTAAGCTGAGCTGGTGCCATGTGCAGCACTCTAAGAAACAGGTATGTGTGTGAGCTTGTGTATGTACGTATGTGTGAGTATGTGTGTGCGTGTGTGCTGCGTTGGTGCTTACGCCTAAGCGGCTGTGTCTTAGGTGGCCCATACTTTCCACGATATTGTGTCACGCTACACTGAGCTCATGCTATGGGCAGCACTTGAGAGAGGTGCGTGTATGTGTGTTTGTGTGTGTGTGTGCACTGTTCTTGAGCGCTTGTCCAGTGATTCCTTATGCACTTCCTGCACCTGATCTCGCACCTAACTCACTCTTCTAGCAGACGAAAAGCATCTTTGCCCCTCTTATCGACAATGAAATGGTGTATTGGTTTACCCACTCGGTATTTTCTCTCCAATCCCCAACTTTATCCCATTCCCAGATGCAAGGCCAACAGCCCCATACTATTTTAACTCCTCACTTGCTCTGTTTGTAGATGCCTGCCATGTCCCCCACGGAGGTCAAGGAACTTGTCAGGATGCAGCTGCAGACACGCAAGCCGATCAGGTGCGTGTTGCACGCGTGCCTGTGTGTATATACACCCTTTCGTGTGTGTACATACCTGTTCGCTGTTTGTCACGCTGTGAACGCTCTGTGGATGCCTGCTTGTGTACATTAACCTGCTTGTGTATATAAACATCTCCCAGCAGGTGTATTCTTGCCAGTTCATGTACAGTGTGCAGGCCACAACACTTCTTGCAGCGCACTCATTCATCTTGCATGTTTTTTATCACACAAGCATTTGCATTGTAGTGCACCCATTCAATCACACACACACACGTGTTATCGTGATATTTTTGATAAGCAGGGCTCCGTGGTACCGAGGCCCAGGAGGCAATGCGCCTGGCCATGAAGCTGGGATTCACCAACAAGACCCACTGCTGCTCCCGCCACAGCAGGTATGTCTGGTGTCTGTGCATGCTTGTGAGTGTGTTTGTCATTGCACCAGCACGAGGTTGGTGCATGATGAATTGCCCGTTGAGGTGAACATGGTGCGCTAATGCACATACTTTTTTCTTCCTGCAGGTACAACCCTCCCACAATGCTCCTCCCCCCAAACCAGGAACTGGATTTTTTATCCCACCTGCGCTCGCTGCGCAACTGGATTCAAACTTACGTAATTGAACTGTGAAATGTTGTGAATACAGGGTACAGTAGGTGTAGGTGTTGTGCAGCGACAATGTCCATCTTTCTGCACGCGCTTCTCTATGTCTGGTGAGATAAATGGATGTAGGTATGAAATAAAACGGTGGGGAGCAGGCAGCTTTTCTGTATGAGGTACCATTGCACCACTGAACAACGCATGCATTACGTCACTGAAGTGCCTTGTTGCATACTGATGCATGCAAGAAGAAAATGAGTTTAGCACGAGACAATGATTGAGAGGAGTAGTTTGCAGCCCATTTTCTCCCATGGCATTGTATTCCTCGACCCTACAAAATCGGCGTGCTTGTTTGAGCAACATTAATTGTACTAAAATGCTGCTCTTTAAGTTGGCATGTCGCATGAAAAAGATATGCTGTGAGGTGTGGCCTGGCTCGTTGCCTTTGAGTTCTAATCAATTGTATGTCAGCTATTATGGACGACACAAGAGCCTTATCAGCGTAACCTTTTCCAGCAGCATTATGGTGCGCCGCTATGTCCGCAATAATTAGTTGGTGAAGTATATGTAGGCAGCCTTAGCATATATAGGCAGCTTATGGCTGGGTTGGCTGCTTGTGCTGTGTTAGCTCTGCGCTATGGCAGCGGTTTATAGAAGCAGTTTTGTCCTGAGCTAGCTGTTTCTAAGCTTGCGCGTTAGGAAAGGTGTTGATAAGCTTGTTAAAGGTTTTTATGAGCCTGTACTGCTGCCTTGCGGTTTGAGATGTTGAAAGAACTGTATGCTCGGCATCCACAGCTAGCCAGAGCAATGCACGTGTTTCTTGCTGCAAAACAGGTCCTCGCTCAAAGAGGATGGACATCTTGCCCCTTATCATTGTTTACATTGTTTACAACAATTTGCTGGAAAATGTACGCATAAGGTGTTAAGGCTTGAGGCTTGCTTTTGAATTGTATGTATTGTTGCTGTCATTTGTTTTAAATCATGCAATCTAATTATAATTTAATACTGGAGGTACTCGTTGAAATACCCATTGTTAACCATTTGTGTGAAATATGTGCAAGAAATACTCTTTTCAACACTGATGTTGCCCAGTACACAAAGAGATTTTGAAGAGTAGTTGTCTACAATTGTAACACACACATACGCACACACGCGTGCACATCATGATGTACACATGCGTGAGTAATTAGATAGCTCAAAGTTGCGTCCGAACCTGGCAATTTCTTCCCAGCTGAGGCTCTAGGCTTCTTCTCGGTATAAATGACTCAAGCCTAGCACCTTCACCGCCAATCCACAAGAGGTGCTTACTAAGCATCGTAGTACTTGTTCAACTTCCGTCTTCCCTTTCCCTCCACCTTTCTGTTTGGTGATTATCTTAGTTTAGTTTAGTTTAGTTTGGATTACAAAGGCATTCAACCTGATTATCTTAGGGAGTGCGCACTTAGTGTCACAGGTTATGGAGTCAGGGATAAGTGTCTTTCCTTCCTACTTATAGATTGAGCCGGCCAATTACTAATACAGAAACATAACTTAATGGAAGGGCGCCAGCACATACTGCAGCTGCTTACGAGCAGCGCAGCAATGCGCGAGCTCAAAGTTGTAATCTTTATGGTGAGAAGATTTGTATTCATGCATCCATCCATCCAGCCAGCCACGCACGCACCCGGCCATCCATCCGTCTATGCAATCATCCCTCCATCCGTGCATACGTCCATTCAACCATCCATGCTTGACCCTGCATGCCAGAAGCGTTACAACCTGTACATAAAAAAGCGCTAACACACATACCTAATTTTAAGGAAATGTGACCACCAGACCGTTGCAGCAAAGCAGCTTAACCCCACAGGATGACCTCGTCACTTGACAGAGGCTGATAACGCACCTGCTCCTCCAAGGAGGCAGGGCTGCCTGGTCGCTGCAGTAAGCAGCCTCCAGGCGTTGACTCAAGGCCTCCTCCTTGGCTGCTGACCGGGCATCGTTATTTGCTGCAGAAAACCTGTGCGAGTGAACAAACGTACATACAATGGAGACTCGGGATTTACAGTCTAGTTATACTGCGTCTGCAGAAAAGCTGCATGGGTGCAAGTTCGCTCGTAGAAGCAGCTTATAACAGGACGCGCAAAGTGCGAACATTTCTTAGGTAGAAAGCGCACCTAGTTGGTGTCTGGGAAGGAAGCACAGCAGATTGGGTGGAAAAAAGGCGGTTCCATTGCTCAAACTCAAAATTACCCCATCAAGAATATTCCATCTTTCAAAAACAGAATATCCCATCGTGACCTTCGGAAAAAACCCGTGTTTGTTACATCGTGTTATCTTTTCAAATAGAACATAAACTAATAATGTTACGATTCCATGTGTTAGCCATTCTGTAGCGGCGCAAGCCAGTATAAATAAATTATTAAATAATTCGAAGAATATATTCTTCGTATCTTCTGCCACAGTTCGTGTGAGAGATCTCGTCAGGAAGATTCATCGTTCAGTCCAAGAGTTCCAAGATAATCGAATCACTTAGATTCTTCGATTTTGGGCCAGTGTTTACTTCTTTTATTGACGCCACAGCAGTTCGATCTGTTGGGAGTTTCATAGCTCTCCTGGCCCCTGCTACATTTTGTTTGTTACACCGTGTTATCTTTTCAAATAGAACATAAACTAATAATGTTACGATTCCATGTGTTAGACATTCGGCCCAGGGTGATGCCCTCATGCAAAGTGTCAGATGTTGCAGATCCCGCCAGCGCCAATAGCGTAACGAAGAAAGCGTGTGACGACTTGATTGGCCAGCTTGAACGCCATACACATCCCCGGCCTGGAGCCTACGATGTGTAAGTGTGCGTTGTGACATCATCAGATCTTCCGTATTTCTGCTTTTACAAGATATACTACAGTGGGACTTGATTATGATGATTTGCAGACATGACTGAGTTCCCTAAATTGCAGGCTATCATTCCTCCCTCCCCACCCAGGGGGGCGCAATGAGTATGAAGTAAACTTAGGCGACAAGGATGAGATGGAGGTATTTATAAAGACTCAGCGTTTCATCAGTGTCTGAAGTGTCATCATTGCTTGAAGTCCTGCTGAACTTATCAAAGCCTGCTTGGCCTCATTTTTGCAGGTGATCTGCAAAGGACTGATGACTCATGTCCGTAATGGCCCTCCCGCAATGTGGCACGCGTTCCTCGGATTCGAGCCCCTGAACCAGCGTGGGTAAGTAGTGCT
>Ga0307947_1003872_pt1 | contig 11942 bp, 13 predicted proteins | sample OrgLakmetagen232_FD_201840 | JGI IMG/M metagenome (GOLD analysis project Ga0307947, IMG submission 201840) | Saline water microbial communities from Organic Lake, Antarctica - #232 | ecosystem: Environmental > Aquatic > Non-marine Saline and Alkaline > Saline | place: Antarctica: Organic Lake...
ACCACGTGAAGAAGAGACGGCGAGGCTGGTCTCCTGATAACCATGCATAACCAACACAGGTCGCCAGACCCGACAAAAATTGAGAGAGCCACTGCAACGAGTACAGTGGCTCTATTTTTTTATTTTCTTTTTTATTGTCAGAGGTTTGTTTGTATGGTATTTGTAAATAGTCCCCATTACTCCAACGAAGATCACGTCGCAAAGTCTGGCTGCAGATTTGATTGCATGTTAATGAGTGCCATCATGAAAAAGCAAAGTGGCAAATTGGTAATCCACTGTAATCTAGACGGAAGGCAGACTTTCAAGAACCGAACACACTCAATCTTTGCTAGGTGTTGTCAACAAAGCGCTAAAAATAATTTGCTGTACAATTCAGAGTGGAATGACCTTTACTTTGCCGCAGAAAGTCCACTAATAGCAAGCTAAGAATATTTGACATGCAAGTAGTGAGATCACAGCCAGTGTGATTGAGGGAGGGGCTATCCAGGCCCTGGACCGGGTGCCAACAACAGGCCTGCTTACTAACCTAGGTGAAACACCCACCATCACGCCGACAACAACAAAATTAAAGGAGGAGCAAGGGAACAATGGCTTGGGTTGTCTTCCTAGCTACACGCAAATGCAACACTGCTGGTGCTAGCAGAACAGTGCTGGGAATCAGGACGATAACAAAAGCGACCCTGCCTTGTATCAGCTCCCAAGCTCTTCGTGGCTAACTTTCTTCCATGCCGGCCACACCTACAAGTACACAGGGATCTCTGTCGTTGGGCGGAAACAAATTGCTTGAGCTAGGAGGAGGGTGCTGGTTAGAAGCTCTGTCGTCTTGGTGCCTTTGAAAAATTACAGATAAATTCCTCCCCACCCCCTTGTACACCAACCCAAATTAATCCACGTTGTAAATGGGTTTTCATGTCGTGGCTACATACCATTGTTTTTTAACCCAAATATAGGAGCAGCCAAAATGGTATACCCGGTGAATGTGCGATAAGTAAATTGTACTTTACTTATGCATATTACATTCGCCCCACCCTCAAGTGCTTGCGTCCTTGTAAGCATACCAGAGCCCCCTAAACCTGTACAGTTTTTACATGATAGTGGCTTTGATAGAGCGGAGTCCACTTGGAGCGGCGCGCAAATACACCGTTTTTGCGGGCCGAAGGATTTAAACTGAAAATCTCAGCCTTCGATACCAAATGTGCAGCAAATCTCTTAATTGTGTGCATTAGGCCGCCCCCACCCCCAATTTTAAGTGGGCACCATAGATTTAACTCTACAACCTCCAGCACTGTCAAACGTCTCTGTATTACCCAAGGACCACACATGTGCTCGTATTTTCTTATTTACGCGCCCATAAGAATGCCACATAATTGAGGGCAGCACATATTATGCTTTTGTGTTCATGCTTTTGTGCATGCATGCCCTGTGTCTTTATATGTGCGTGCATATAAGTGTGTATGTGCAAGCGTGTGTGTTTGTGTGTGTATTGTGTGTGTGTTTGTGCGTGAGTGTGTGTGGAGGCACGTGCGCATGTGCACATGCATGTGAACGCACATGTAAGTATGCATTTTTGTTTGCATGTGTGTGCACGTATGTGTGTTGGGGGCGGGGGTGGGGGGGGGAGCGCTTGCATGTACGTGCATAAACGTGGTGTGTGTATGTGCATGTGTGACAATTATGTACCTGCACCCATAAACATACAGAGAATCCCACACTCACTTGGTACATGACCCTGCCTCTGACCATTGCCAATGGAATGGGCCCATACTCGCGTGAGTCTCTAGAATGGAGCAGGTTGTCCCCTTGCAGCCATACGTGACCTCGTGGAACCTACACACATTCACAAACAGTCTATGTGACATAGTCTATGTGACATAGAAGGCCTTGATAATTCCGAAGCGTGTAAGCTTAAGTACGCAGCAGCTGTCCTCTTGCAGCCACACATTACCTCATGGAATCCCCCCCCCCCCCCTCACACACACACACAATCACAAACATGCACCACACACACTCATATCCATAACCCACAACTACATAAGGAGAGGGTGTCACCCCCTCACAAATGCACATAAAGCCGTGGGAGGTATACAGATCCACAGCGGACAGCGGACACCTTTGAATTTTGGAAAAGGCTTTGGTGTGTTGCCTCCTTGCAAATGCACGTGGTGCCGTGGAAGGCATACAGGTGTAAACAGATATACTGGTGCACAGAGGAGAGCATCAAAACAATTGAAATTTGTTGCACACGGCTTAGATCGCGGGTCCATGCAGTCACACATGAACCACAGCCAAAGTAGATACAAAGGCCGAAAGCAGCTGCACTTTGTGAATTGACGCAATATACTTTGCAACAGCAGGACGTTCCTCACACGGGAGCAATGACAACGTTGGATAGTGGCGTGAGGCTGACGAGGAAGCATGTGCATACAAAAATTGAGCTGCAGCCCTGATGAGCAGGGTTCAATATATTGCATGTGGGAAAAGGCATGTATTGGATCTGCGGATTTTAAGAATAGACGGAAGACAAAAGCACAAACACGTGCTTGGGCAGTGCTTGGCTGCACACAGCCAAAACAGTCTGTGATCAGTAAGCGATGAAACTTGAATTTGTGCAACTTGCTGAATTTCTGAAAGGATAGAAAGAGTCGCGTGGATAGTGCGCCTTCTCCAAAATTTTGATCAAATGATTTTGCGAGCCTCAAGCTTCTGCGAGGCCCCTCCAAATGAAGCAGCGTGGAATTGTGCTCAGACCCACCCAGTCCCTCAGATCTTTTGCTGACTTATTGTTTCGGTTGCTCGAGTTCTGTGTCTCTTGTCTAGCTGTGTGGGGTAGCATGTGGTGCTCTTCCTTGGCATTCCTGTATTCCTTATTTTTAACGGCTTTACTTTGTCATCATTCATGTTAAGGGTGGGTCATGACCTCGCCGAGGCTCGGCGATCCTCTTTTTCCCGGTGTGGAAGACACTCGTTGGCCAGCGAGGGTGTCCACTTTTTGGGCGGAATCAGCCCCATCTCCCCAGAAATCCCCAGAAATCCCCAAATCCGAATTTTCCTGGCTCACACGCCCATTTTTCCATCCGGTCTCAACGTTATTCATTAACATGTATAAGCGAACAACAGAAAAAGTTCCGGCTCAATCTGTGCAGATTTTAAAAAGTGATTTTCGAACCGTAATGCACCAACTAGGGCCTTTCCAGCGAGTGCCAAGCCCCGTTGAGGCTCGCCGAGCCTCGCTGACAAGATCAGACACCCTTTTTACCCACCCTTATTCATGTAGCTTAACTTCCATTGAATCTCCTTGGCACGCAGCGGTGCTTGGCAAGGCTTCAACCCCTTGATTTCATGTTTGTGTGCTATCAATGATGACACTGCAGTGCAGATCTCTCTCCTTATATTGCTCACCTTGACTGTGCGTAGACATGAGCTGTCTTTAGACGGAAATAACAGAACTTCCTCCCCTGTGTTCGACCAAACAAAAAAGACATCCGCTGTGAACCTTTGTGAGTGCAAAGTGTGCCATGATCTAGCTGGTGCTAAATTGCTTCTATTGATCGCTTCCTCAGACCCAGCCACGTCTCACAACTCACAACACACGTGTGAAGTTGGCCAGAGCCATGTACATACAGATCGTGCATGCACACATTTTCCAGCTGGGAAAACTCCACAGCTGCATAATCTCACACAGTTCTGGCCAAGCCTACATGATTTTGCTGTTTACCTGCGAAACAATGCAGGGATCTACGTCTCTGACTAAATTACAACTCTTGTCTTATTACTCAGCTTCCGACCTGCAGTGTCCAGTCTGTACAGGGATGAACATGCACAGCAAAAACAGAAGATCTGATGGCGCAGGGTGCATTGCCATTAGAACTTGTAGCATAAGCTCCTACACCAACCTTCCTGCACACCACGACCTGCAACCATCTACAAGACTTTACTCAACTTACAGCTGTGTACCAAGCCATTTGCATACCTGCTAGTGCACTGACCCTCTTGATGATGTACTCGGACGGATCCACCGGCCGCACACAGATCACAACGTCACCTGCAAAGCAGCAGGACACTTGGAGGTTTCAGGCTAAGCTGTTGGTTGCACGCGTGCTGTGTCGGCAAAATTCACAACATCTCCTGCAACGCAGCGGGAATGAGGCACCATGAAATACCTGCTCACCACGCCAGTGCTCATATGTTCACCAGGTAAATGATGATAAAACGGCAGTGGATCGTATTGCAAGTGTAACAGGAGCGACTTTTGCCACGCATGCACATCATATTGGAAGTCATGAACAATGTGAAAAAAGTTCTGGGCAAATTTTCAAGTCCGTCGGCAAAATCCTTGCGACAGAGAAAATTATGATAGTGACCCGTCCATTTTTTCACCTTGCACCTTTGCCAGCCTTCCACTCAGGAACAAATGCCTTTATCCTATACGTAGGGTTAACCAGAACCATATACAGTGTATACAGTACTTTTTGCACGGGTTTTTATATCAAATACACAGTCATATACGGCGCATATATGGTTATAATGAACCCTACTTATACCCGGGTTAAGCAAATAGAGAGAAACGAAAGAGAACGCAGATAGTGTAAACACTATCGGCATAAACTAGGAAAGGATGTTGCTTTGATTCTGCACCACCTGATGGATGCAGAGACACACAACATCCCACCTGGAGCATATAAACAGGAGCTTTTAAGTGGGGATCAGGTGGTTGGGAGGCAGAAGCCTGCACACCACTAGAAGCATCGCTCAGATATTTGTGGAGTTGTGTTTGATGTCTCGTCTCATCTGTATAATTTTTGTTGCGGATCTGATTGCATGTAGGTTAAATTTTTTCATGACTGCTGCGGTGTAGACCAGTAACTCCGAGGCTGTGGAGTGGGTCAAGCGAACAAGTAGGGTTGGCCAGAACCGCATACAAAATTCATACGTTATGGTTGGCCAAAATGCCAGAACCATATATATAGTGTATGTAAGTTATTTTTGGCAGGGAAATCACCAAATATACGGTCATATACGGTGTATATACACGGTTCTGGCCAGCTCCATTCATACGGCGTTTACTTACGGCCTCCCAAACTATGCAATGGGGTTTTCTGAGGCTCACTAGAAAACGGTTTTGAAAGCATGCTCACGGCAGCATGCTCAAGGAGATGCACGTACCAAATAAATTGGAAAGCACCATATCTGAGTAAAGGCGTGTGCTTTTTGACTTACCAATTCATACGCATGGCGACTTGCCTTGCATTTGAGCATATGATTTGATTGCTTGCACCAACGACTTCGATCTGAAGCTGATTTGATGAACTGGTGTGTGACTGGTTGCCCTTGAGTTGCAAAGAAGAAGCGTTTCAGAACGCTTGCTGAGTGACCCCCCTCTGCAGTTATCCCATTCATCTATTAACCTATGACACACAATTGCGTAGCTACATTTCACCCAGCATGCCAGCCAGCCTCCCACGCCCTACCTCTTGTGATCGGGCCGAGGAACGGGGACACCGCTTGCACCACAACAAACTCATTTTTCCCGTTGAAGGTGGGGAACATGCTCGGCCCAGACACCTGTGGCACGGCATAGAACAGGGGGGCAAAAGTGAGCAGCTGTCGACAGCCGCTGAGCTCAGCACGCTTCCTTAGTTGACATGTTCACATACAACCTATTTTTGATGCCGGCATTCAAATGTGCTTCCAGACACAGCATGAAAGCATGGCGCTTGCTGCTCAGTCATTTTCATCTTTCGTGCTGGAGACATGTGCCTGAGGAGAGGGGTGTGAGCAGGACTGCCAACAGACAGGTAGGCAGGCCGACATTTGTAGCCAACATGAAGATTGATCAGAATATGACTACTTTTAGACTAGCATTTTAAGGAAAGGCTCACTTCGACATAGTTAGCAGGAAGGCCCTTAGAAGGAGAGGAGGGAAGATGAAACAGAGGAAGGGAATGCAGAAACAATCCTCCATGTGCAAGTGCAAAGGACTTGCGAAGAGCGCATGCTCACCGTAGCGGGGTAGCAGCCGTACTGGCAAAACACATGAAAGACAGAGAGGGTCTTCACAAATGTGGAGCAGTCACGCAGGAAGCCAGAAAACGCCGAATGCCCCCACATTCACATCCACTGCGCCAAGGTACGACCTCTGCGTCATGTCAGCGGCCCCATTGTGGCTGGTTACAACAAACTGCGGTGTGTGTGTGTCTGTGTGTGTGTGTGCGTGCATACGTACGCAAGTGTCTGGCTCGGGCATGTATGTGTGTGTGCGTGTGTGTGTGCGTGTGTGTTTGTATGTGTGTATGTACATGCGTGCGTGCATGCATGCGTGCGTACGTGTATGTGTGTGTCTGTGTGTGTGTGTATGTGTGTGTGTGTGTGTGTGTGTTTATGTGTGCATGTACATGCGTGCGTGCATGCATGCGTGCGTGCGTACGTGTGCGTGTGCGTGTGTGTGTGTTTATGTGTGCATGTACATGCGTGCGTGCGTGCATGCGTGCGTGCGTACGTGTGTGCGTGTGTGTGTGTGTGTGAAAGTGTACATGCAGGCATGTGTACGTTTTACCCACTCATGTATCTCCATCGGGTAGGAAATCTTTAATTATTTCACAGTTTTGCAAATCGTACAAGATTTTTCAATTCATCAGATGTCAGGTCTGTATGGGAGCCTGCCTCAGGCTAAGAACTCTGCTGATGCTTCTACCCCTGCCTGGGGTGCTGTTCCCAAGCTGCAGCCGCAGCTGCGCAAGCCTACAACACCTTTAGCACCCCCTCCATCTGTGCTGCGCGCCGGGCGAGGAGGAAGGTGAGCTGCATGTGTAACACACACAGATACACATACACATTTAAAAACGTTTACAGCGTGCACACACACGCACACACACACACAAACACACACACACACACACACGTACGCACACACACGTACGCACGCACACATGCACACACACACACACACACACACACACACACGCACACACACACACACACACACGCACGCACATGCGCGCACGTACGCACGCACACATGCACACACACACACACACATACACACACACACACACAGACACACACACACACACATACACACACACATACACACACACGCACACACACAAACACACACACACACGTACGCGCACACACACACACATACACACACACACACACGCACGCACATGCGCGCACGTACGCACGCACACATGCACACACACACGCCTACACGCACGCACACACGCACACATAAACACGTACACGCATACACACAAGCGTACACACACATACACATACATGCATTTCACACACGCACACACAGGCACGGCCCTCCTCCTGCAGCAGGAAGGGGCGGGGGTGCTCGCCCACCCTCTGCCTCAGCCACCCCAGAAGCCCCCCCTGCTTCCGTGCATGATGGTGTGCAAGGCTCAGGGCATGCGCAGCCCGGTGCACACAGCCTGTTTGCGTCAGTGAAGGATGAATATGACCCCATGCGGCCAAACGACTATGAAGAGGTGCGGGTGCTGGAGCTAGAATGAAGTTTTACGAGCTTTTTTAGGGCTTGGTGTTGAGTATGTGGTGTAGTAATTTTGAAGGACATGCCTCTTGTTCTCCACGTGGGTACTCTGTAATGGGTGGTAAGAAGTCACAGAAATACGAGATCAGAAACCTGGTCACCAAAATACATGGGACGTGGTGATATGCAATTTAGATTTAAGGTAGGAGCACTGAGACAGGCAAGGGTGCCGAGCCGGAGGTTGCATGTGCGTGTCGTGCACTTGCACACACTGTGTGGCAGTGGTGTGTGCATGGTTCAGTTATGCGTGAACAGCAAGCATAAAGCCTCTTTGGCTCACGCTAAGCAAGAGATCAGCTTATCAGTGACACGTATTGTTTGGTGCGCCACATAGTTACTATGCATGTAGCAGTTTTCATTGCACTCGGTGGCCCTTCTGGCGTTAGTCACGCTTTGCCGCAAGCTGATTTTAAGCACCTTGTCGCATGTGCTTAATCGCACGCCTTGTTTTGCACTCGCATTCTTTGCAGCTCCACTCACCAAAGTGAGCACTAAACACAGGTGATGGAGTTTATGTAATTGTACATCATGAACTATATGTGTACCACCGCAACATGAAAGTGCACAATTGATGTGCTGATAATTCAGTGGGGTCGGTGCAGAGGTCGGAGTGTTCTCCGTCTTGTTCACTTTCCAGCATCCCTATTGTGGAGAGGGATGCTCCCAGCAGCTGCTGAATGGTGTGTCCTTATAAAGCAGAGATGGCAGCGGCTTTCATTTTATACTCTCACTTATCATTGGAAAGCTTCGATGACTCTCCCTGACCATTACTTTGAATAGCGTGCGGATTCAGCTGCAAGGTGGAAATGAAGTGAATAATTTCATCTATTTGATTTCGCCCCTTGGTTCCATCACAGCATGTTTTTCACGACTGCTCAATCAGTATCCACTCACAGATTTTGAAGAAGCGGGAGCGAGCCAAATGAACGACAGGCAGGCATGAACATTAACGGAATGTCAAAGATTTCACACCTATGAAAGGGCCATTTCATGACTTGTCAATTATGTCCACACACAGGTTTTAAAGGAGCGGGAGCGAGCCAAGCGAGAGGCGGACATGGAAGTAGAGCGAGTTGCGCGAGTGAAGGAAATGGAGGCCACCATGGAACGGTTAAGAAAGGTTTGTCGAGAGTGAGGCAACAGCCGTTTGCGTACCACAAAAACCCTCTTGAAGTAAGCAGGTTGCTCTGAAAATGGAAAGTGGCATTAACTTTGTTATCGAGCTCTCAACACGTAATACCTCTGTGCTGTAGCACCCTCCCTTATGGACTCAGGCAGGTGGCTCAAAGCCACGTGTTTAAGGTCCGACGTAGCGTCCCTTCCACCTGCTCTGTCGCAAAACTGCTGCACACACATACACACACCTCTTTCCCGCCCTTCCAATACGCAAGCAGCGCACGATGGACGTTCCCAGCAGGTCAATAGTAACATTTAACATAAAGCAAGGGGGTGGTAAACCACCTTGTGAAGCAAGACAATTGTCTGCCCCCTCAGCCTGCTCATTGTTCATTTGCACCGAGGGGTAAGGCCTGTCTGAGAAAGCTGGTGTCATTTTTGCTCGTGCCAGTTTGTGCTATTCTTGTATTCTTTAGCTGCGCAGCAAGAAAACGTGCCCACCCATCCTGCCAGAGACGATGGTAACCTCGTCCTTACTGACGCTGACCCTGGCATTTTGTGTCCAAGTTGCCTCCCCTTTCTTCTGTTCGTTCACAAGCATGCAGCAAGATGAAGGGCCAACCCAACTTGTCAAATCAAATGATTTTGTTAAATGCGAATCCATTTTGTGCCTAGATTGCCCTCCCCCTCATTCTATTCCTTTACATGCGTGCAGCCTGTCAGAAATGACCTCGTTATTGTGGAATCCATTTTGTTCCCGAATTGTCCCCTTGCTTCTACAAACGCGCAAAGGGCCCTATCAGCATGATCGACTTGGTCTCGTTCATGCTGTATCTGTGTCGTGCCTAAATCTCATCTCCTGTCCTAACCTCTTAACACGCGCGCAGCAAGAAGAAGGGCCCTCCCAACCTGTCAGGGACGAAGGAGCCTACCCGCCCCCCCAGTCTTTAGACGTGTCTGGAGAGGAGGCCTTTGCACGCAGGGGACGAATGGGGGCCACCGGATTCAGCGGGGCAGGACCGGTAAGAGCACTCAGATGTCTGTGTATGCCTTACGACTTGTCTGAGAAGAGGCTTTTGCAAATAGATTTCAAGCACCGTAGTTCAGTGGCAGGAGGAAGAGTTCTGAATGCTTTGTTACAACAGGCAGTTGCTCAGGTGTTTATACGATTCTCGTGCGAAAAGCTTTCTTATTTGCACAATGTGCGCAATGAAAGTTGGGACTTTGGAGTCTTGGCATGCTGCTCCGTTGCCTTAATTGGTGCAGGGAGAAGTAGAACCTGGAATGCTCCAATCCATCGCCGCACCTTGTTGTTGAACTGGTATTAAGCTCCAGAGGGGGTCGACGGAGCAAAAGTCCTGAAAATTGCAAATCGTGATTAACTAGATGGTTCATGAAGTTTGAGGCCAAATGGACCACCCCAGTGGTCTGGACAGAATTCTAGTTCAAATTATGCCGCTGGATTTTTAAGAATTGAGCCACCACATTCTACCCAGGGCCTCTTTTCACCTCAAAACAGGACAGGGGTACTTCTTTTATGATCAGAAATCGATTAATATGCTGAAAACCGGATTTGGTGGAATTTGGTTTTCCACCCTTTTTGGCACCCCTTTTGCTGTTTTTTTCTAAGGGAAATGGGCCAAAATGGGGTACATGGCCAACTACTGCTCCGTTTTGCCCCATTTTTGTTGCAATGATATTTTTTTATTAAGAATGACAGAAATCGAGTCAGTTGGTGGTGAGATATGACAGATTGGTGGTGAAAAGTGGGGTTTACGCCGCGGGCATTTAGGCATGTGCACCCATATTGGCAGTTCTCAAGCTCAGGTGATATCAGCAGCTACTCTGGGTACTAAGCTTCAAAACTGCCAGCTGTTACGCGCATACTCTGGGAACATTTCAAAAACACCCCCTTTCCAGTCCTCCGTCGACCACCTCTGATCAAGTTCAATAGTTATTAAAAATCGAGCTCGTACTGGCTACAGATGTTTAACTGAGAGCGTGCGCAGGAAGCTCCTTGATAGCTTTAGAACATTCGTCCACGCCACCTCCCTATGATCTTGTCAGTTCAAAAAATGTGGGTCATGACAATTACGTGACTGCGGTATCGGACTGTCAGCTGTGTGCAGAATAAGGCGGCAGGGCTACTCAATCGAGGCTGTGCGCTATATACACTTCCACAGAGCCTTGTACTCTGTGCCGTATACGAACCCCTTACTCAGAACCTTGTACTCTGGGTGCTCCTCTCATCACTTTCCTGCAATCTATTGTACTACACACACCACCTTACCCTCCCAAAAAATCTCATGCTCTGTTTGCTTTCGGTACAGCACCTTATATCCTCTATAAATGTTTGTGCTGGAATGTTCGTACTGCTATTATTTTATTGCTGTGAATGCAGGCAGGAGCAGGCAGCGGGGTCACCATGGATGGTGCTGCTGCAGCTGCTGCGGAGGCAGAAGAAAACGAGAGAGGGATGACCTTGGCTCAAAAGATGCTCAGGAAAATGGGCTGGAAGGAAGGTGCGTGCGTGCGTGTGTGTGCATGTATCTGCGTGCGTGTTTGTGCATGCATCTGCGTGCTTGTGCATTTGCGCGCATGTGCACGCCTGTCCTGCCGATGAAAACCCTAAGTGGTGTTTGTACACGCACGAGTGATTGCCCATGCCTGCCGCTGCATTTTTTTCTTGAAAGATGTGCAGTGGTTGGTTTGGTTCAGGCAATGTGTCAGGTCACAAATAGCGTGTGCACTCAAATCTTGGCCATAACAGTTACATTTTCGGTATATAAAATCTTATATTGCCCCTGCCATACAGAATATAGATATGGTTGAGGTTACGAGCCCTTGTTTGTATCTGTTTATTTTCACACGCGCACTGCTTATATATTGCACTCTCCCTTCCATTCGAATGTATAAGCCATGCGCTTTCCTCCCGTTTTGCAGGAGAGGGACTTGGTCGCAATCGACAGGGTATCAGCACACCCCTAATCATGCAGAAAACAAATGCACGGGCAGGCGTCATTGTAGAAGGCGTAGCAACAGGCCAGCAGCTGCCTGGACCCCCTCCCCCTGAAACCCTCCTTGGTCCGAGGTGAACTATTTGCTCTCACCACAAACACTTACTTATTATCTCTCTCTCTCTCTCTGTCTGTCTGTCTGTCTGTTTGTCTGTCTGTCTGTCTGTCTGTCTGTCAGTCTGTCTGTCTGTCTGTCTGTCTGTCTGTCTGTCTGTCTGTCTGTCTGTCTGTCTGTCTGTCTGTCTGTCTGT